>Ga0160432_100152_pt1 | contig 63389 bp, 59 predicted proteins | sample HID1971M_E0MG_FD_108250 | JGI IMG/M metagenome (GOLD analysis project Ga0160432, IMG submission 108250) | Enriched millipede-associated microbial communities from UW Madison campus, WI, USA - HID1971M_E0 MG | ecosystem: Host-associated > Arthropoda: Insects > Digestive system > Unclassified ... | reverse complement strand
GCGCGGGCAGCTTCGGGGCTCATGTACTTCGTGAGGATGGCGCCGACGCGGGGGTCTTCGACCCATGCGCTGTACGCCTGGCTGCGGTCGCGAGGCGGCAGGTGGCTCCAGTTCCTCGCGTTCGCATCTTCGTAGAGGGCAGTCACGACGTCGGCGAGCTGGGCTTCCGGTACCAAGGTGTCCCGCGTCATGCCGGCAGGATGTCCGGATCGAGGAACTGGAGACGCGTCTCGTCGTTGGCGGTCTCCAGGTCGGCGGCGTCGAGGATCCACTGCTCCAGCAGGCTCTCGGCTCGGAGGTCGTTGAACCGGATGCTCGGCTGCGGGACGGATGGGAGGACCTCGATGTCGTTGGCTTCGAGCTGGCGGCGCATGTTCAGCAACGCTGCGACACGGCGGATGTCGGAGACGAAATCGAGCGCGAGGACGCGTTCCTTGCCTTCCCGCAAGCGTAGGCCGCGGCCGAGCTGCTGGACGAAGATGCGCCTGCTGTGGGTCACGCGCGCGAACGCGAGGATGTTCACGTCGGGGACGTCGACGCCTTCGTTCAGGATGTCGACTGCAGCGAGGATCGGCACTCGTCCTGCACGGAAGTCGAGAAGCCGTTGCTGTCGCTCGCGCTTGTGCATGCCCGCGTGGAGCGCTGCTGCGCCCGCCCATTCCGGGAGCTTGCGGAGCAGATGCTCCATTCGCTCAGCGTGTTCGATCGTCTGGCAGAACACGATCGCACGCGGCGATGCCGTAGCGTTCCATGCCTCCTTGAGCGCGTCGACGACCGCCTCGTCGCGCTGGGTGAGGAATAGCCGCGAGTTGAGCTCCTTAATCGAGTAGTTGTTGAGGCTAGCTTCGCGCACCACGTCCCAGTCGATGTTGTCGACGAAGAGTCGGTAGTCCACGGTGGCGAGATAGCCGCGACGCATGCCGTCCTCGATGCCGAGTTTGAAGCTGGCCGCGCCGAACCTGCTTTCAATGTCGTACTTGTCGCCTCGCCAAGGCGTCGCGGTGACGCCGAACTGGAGGCTGTCCTTCAGCTCGTCGAGCAGACGGTCGTACTGGCCGTCAGCGCCGACGTGGTGAGTCTCGTCGATCATGACGAGGCCAGGCCTCCACCCACGCAGGACCGCGCCGAGCGCGCTGGAAGTCGTCGCACAGGTGAGGCCGGAGAGCGACGTCGGCCGGTCGTCCCCGGTGAGGATCTGCGTCGGTACGCGCTTGGGCAGGTGCCGCCAGAGTGCGCGTTCGAGCTGGTTGACGAGTTCCTTCGTGTGGGCGACGACGAGGACATCCTGATCGGGGTTCTCCCGTAGGTAACGGCCGACGATCTCTCCGCCGACGACAGTCTTGCCCAGGCCGGTCGCGAGGATCAGCAGGGCGCGCCGGCGGGAGTGCAGATCGGACCAGAGTGCCGAGACTGCGGCATCTTGGTAGTCGCGCAGGACGATTGGGCCCCTTTCCGTCGCAGCGTCGAAGAGCCCCTGAAGGTCCTGCCCGTTCCAGAAGTCGACCGTGCGTCCGAGTCGGAGAAGCTCGGTGGCGCGCTGCTCCGCGTCCGACGAGGGTTTGGTGTTCGTCACGACGACGGCTTTGCTAGCACCGTAATGCTCAAAAGCGGCGGAGACCTCTTCGACTCCGGAGCGATCGACTGCACCCTTGTTCTTCCACTTCGTCTGCATAACCCATAGCTCGCCATTGAAGGTTCCGAGGAGGTCGCCTCCGTGGTCTCCGGGGCCGTCGATGTTCACCACGTCGCGGAATCCGAGCAGGCTCATGAGCCGCTCGACCTCGCGAGTGAATCGGTGCGGCCCGCCATCCAGCAAGCGCCTGGGTGCGAGGAAAGAGATCACGCGGCGTCCTCCTCTGCAGCCTCCACGATCTCCTGGGAGAGGAGGAGGCAGGCGAGCCGGCCGCGCTGGAGTTCTTCGGGGCTACGCCGCGCAGGGACGTCAGCGAGTGTCGCGACGTCGCTGAGAAGGTCGACGACGCGGTCTGCGGACGCGCGCTTGGCGGATGCCGTGCCGAGCGGCTGGTATGAGCTGCGGAACACTCGGCCGTCCAGGAACCCCTCAGGTCGCTGCTCGACCAAGTGCACCAGCGCGGCGCCGGGAACGTAGCCGACCCACTCACCGGATGCGGTCACGTCCTCCCAACTCGACGATCCCCCTTCGACGGCGAACAGCCGCTCTGCGGCACCTTGATCGTCTGCGGAGAGCAGGCCCCAGTAGCCAGCAGCATTGCCTGCGACGACCGGTTGCATGGCCTCACGGATTCGGTTGAGCGTGCGTGCCGCGAGATCGGTGAGAAAGGGCCCGGCGATTCGATGATCGGGCAGACACCTGTCCTTGAGGTCGGCGAAGATCGCAGAGATCGCGCGGCTGGAATTGTCGCGCACCCGCAGGAAGTCCGCCAGCTCGATCACGACGAGGTCGCGGGTGTCGACGGCGAAATCGACGAAGATCGGATGCTCGGCGTCGATGAAGACATCGACCTGCGTCCCCTTGCCGGAGGCGACGTACACGGGTACGGGGCCGCTGTCGTTCGGGCGCGTGATGCGGTGGCCACGCACCAGCCACGACCGCACCTGGAGCGGAGCACCGTGGCCGGGCAGACCGAAGCTCGCGTCAAGGTCTGGGAGCGGCGTAGCGCTGGAGCGCCACTTCGCGCGCCGATCGTCCTCACTCTCGACGGGCGTGGGCGGCGCGGTGGGCTTCGCCGGTGTCGCTGGCGCACTCGGCAGCAGGCCCTTGGTTGCGAGTATGTCGCCGCCAGAGTCAGTGCCGGCCGCCGGCGGTTCTTTGGCGGCCGCTTTGAGCTCCAGATGCTGCTCGGCCGCCTGATACCACTTCTCGTCCGTCTGATACCCGGGGTCGCCCTTGCGGAACTTATCCGCCCACTCTCGGGCGAGTTCGTGCAGGGGAGCAGTGCCGTTGCCGGGGATCAGGTCCTTGAGTCCCGGCTCGTTGGTGCGATAGCCAGTAAAGAGCTGCGCAAGCGGCGACGTGTTAGGACCGTATCCGAGGCGCTGCCCGATCTTGGGACGTAGAGGGCCATCGCCGCGGAGAACGCGGACGACCCGCTTCCACTCCGGCGTGTCGTACTCGAAGGCGTTCTTCTGGTAATTCACGCGCACATGGTCGATATGGATCTCTCCGACGATCCGGCCGAGACCTCGGGGGAACTCGATGGGGTACTCGATTTCGCTGCTGCCGGTGGGGTCGTCGGGGTCGTCCCAATTGAACAGACTTCGGTTGCGGACGAGGATCTTGCGGCCGTTTCGGATGAAGTCGATTCCAAAGTCCGAGGAATGGATATAACGCTGGATTCCGACCCATCCCCAGATGCGGCGTTCGCGTGTCTCGACACGTCCGCTGCCGCAGTATTCGCAGATCGACTCGCCAACTTCCTGCCACGCGCCACAATCCATACACACGCGACGCTCCGGCAGTCGCTCATCGATGTCAAAAATGGCGGGGATGCGCTCGTTGTTGCGGACGACGAATCGGCTCTCGTCCCAGACGCAAGGCAGCCTCGGCTTGACCAGTTCGCCGTCGACTATGAGGCGGAACCCCCGGGTCGATAGGAGGTAGCTGTAGATATCGCCGAGGATCTGCTTGATCTTCGACTGCCCCCTGCTGACCGTCTGGTGGTGCTCTTGCTTGAGATTGCGGATGACGATCTCGGTGCCGTGCTCGCCGCCGGTGCTCTTGGGCTCGGTCACCACGGGTAGCGTGAAGTCGGTGCCTGCGGCGAGCGCCTTGAGGTCGATAGTGACGACGGTCCAGTGGGGGTCTTCCGCGCGTGCGGTGCGGACGACCGCGACCTGCCCTAGGCGGGCGGTGGCGATGTTGAAGCCGACACCGAAGAGCCCGAGCTGCCCGAAGCGGTCGTTGCTCGTCCATCCTGCGCGCAGCGCGTTGTTGAGCTGGTCGAGAGTCATCCCAGGACCGTTGTCCTTGACCCAAACCTCGCCGTCCTTCGGGCTGCTGTTGCGTGCTGGAAGCGTCACCCAGACGGTCGGCGCGTCGCCCTCCGGCGGAGTGCGGAGGAACTCGTCGAAGGAGTTGTCGACCAGCTCGGCGATGCACTGCCAAGGCGCGAACTCGATGTCGCCGAGGACGCTGAGCAGTCGTGGGTGCGGCTGCACGTTGATGGTGTCCGGAACCACGTCGGTCACGCTCCATCACCTCTCTCATCCGTGGCGCGCTCGTCCACGACGAGTGAGGCTGGCGATGGGCCGGCTCAAGGCCGAACGACGACCCCGCTGACCCAAGCCTACCGACAGCCGCAGACATCGCTGTTGTCCCGAAGACCGAGAGTTCCTTTCGTCCTGGCCTCGTCGAGAAGCGAGGCCCCCCGGACAGTCGTTGCAGGTGGCGGAGTGGGAGGCGCCGGTGGCCTGGACAAGCCGGTTCCTACCGTCCCACTCGGGGTACCGAGACTAAGACTGGGACTGGGACTGGGACTGGGGCCGGGACCGGGACGGCGTCGGCACTGCTTTGTGTGCCGGTCGCGATGACGCCGAAGGTTCCAATCGGCGTAACAGGCCAACCCACGCGTGTTCTCCGCCGCGTCGCGCGGCGGGCAGACACGCTCAGGTCCTAGCCGTCCTCCACGGGGCCGAGGGCATGGATCAGGTGCGAGACCCTCTGCTGGTCGGGCATCGGCCAGTAGAGATGCTGCGGCTCGAACAAGCAGTGCAGGGCGCCAACAGCGCCAAGTTCCTCGACAAGATCCAGCGGGGTGGCGAGCAACAGGCCGAGTGACGCCAGGTCAGTGCGAGCTTTGAGCACTCCCTTGTCGCAGGTCAGAAAGACATGCATCCCGGTAATGAGCGCGTCCCTGACCAGCGCTCGGTCGTTGCCAACGGGCACGCGCGAAAGCGCTCGGTCGACGTCGTGGGCATGCATGCCTGGAGGCGAGACAGAGGCTCCGTATGCGTCCTCGTCTTCGACAAGGGCAAGCGCGGCGCAGAACTCTTCCCAGGCATGCAGTCGCCGCTTCCTCCTCGACTGGGCGAGTGGCTTCCTTCTGGAGTCGTCGATGACGCCCGGGAGGATGTGGAACCGGATATCGCGGAGCACCCAGAGGCTCACGAGCACCTGAAGACCTTCGAGTTCTTCGCCCTGCTCCGTAGGCATCACCTCCGGGAGCGATTCACCATCCCAGAGCCGCATGCCGTGTTCGAAGTAGTCGATGAGCAGGTTCGTGTCCCACGCCACCTGGAGCGGTCCCCGCCCGACACGGCCCAGGAACAGCGAGGGGCCATCGTCGTAGCGAAAGTGTGGCCCTTCGGGAGGGCTGGCCTCGCTAGGAAGCTGCAGGCCGTCTGCTCGTATCCGACCGATCGTGTCATTGGCGAGCCAGACGCCCCGCCGCTCCACGGCGCCAGCCCGACCGGTACCGGGATGTCGTGCCATACCCTCATCGTCGCACCCAGCAGTGACATCAACCTCGGTGCGGGACCAGCAACCCAGACTCGTCGGGCGTTCTGCTAGCTCGCCGCTCGTCTCTCCTGCTTCGGCTGAACAGTCTGAGGCTGACGAGCCCGATCCATGGGAACCTTAAGGCGTCCCGGGTTTTCCTAGACAGCTCCCACTCGACCCGAAGGTCTCTCGCTACGTCAACAAACTGCTGGGTCAGTACACCTAGACGCCGACGTGCGCACATGCCGAGCCGTGCGAGTGACCGTGCAGACATCGCCGTCACACGGAACTAGAGACGCGCACCGCATCCACGGTTGGACGAAGCGGCACACCTCGCAGCTTCCCGAGACGTTCTGCTCACTTGACCGCGCCGGAGGTGATGCCCGAGATGATCTTGCGCTGCGCGACGATGAACACGACCAGCAGCGGCAGGCTCATGAGGATCACGTACGCGAAGATCAGGTGCCAGTTGTTCAGGTAGAGCCCGGCGCTGGCGACCTGGAACAGGTTGAGCGGCAGGGTGTCGAGCCGCCCGCCGACGACGAAGAACGCGTAGAAGACGTCGTTCCACACGTACAGGCAGATCAGGATCGTCGCGGTGGACAGCACGGGCACGAGCAGCGGCAGGATGATCGTGCCGAAGACGCGCAGGGGTCCGGCGCCGTCGACGCGGGCGGCCTCCTCGAGCTCGTGCGGGATGGTCCGCACGAACCCGGTGACGAAGAAGATCACCGTCGACATGTACATGCCCATGTAGACGCCGATCATCCCGACGGCAGTGCCGGCGAGCCCGAGCTGGCGCAGCAGCAGCACGATGGTGACGACGGCCGGGGGCAGCACGATGCCGCTGATCGCCAGGGCGTAGAGCACGGCGTAGCCGCGGGTGGAGCGGCGGGCCAGCACCCACGAGGCGAGCGAGCCGAGCACGAGCACGCCGATCACCGCCGGCACCATGATCAGCAGGCTGCCGAAGAAGCCGGCGGGCAGGCGGCCCTGGTCCCAGACGGCGGAGAAGTTCTCCAGGTACTGCCACGTCGTGGGCAGGGCGAGGTTGGGGTTGAGCGCCTCGGCCTGGGTCTTGCCCGCGGTGACGACGACGATCCACAGCGGCATGCCGATCAGCACGACGACGGCGAGCAGCGCCACGATCGGCTGGAGGGTGCGCCAGCTGCCGGTGCGGCCGCCGGCGGTCGGGCGCGTGGCGCGGGACCGGGCACTGGTCAGGGCGCTGGGGTGAGCGGTCTGCGCGGTCACAGGACTTCCTCCCGCTTGCGAAGGGTGCGGATGACAGGGAACGCGAGGGCGACGACCACCACGAACAGGACGAGGCTCATCGTCGTGGCCTGCGCGAACAGGCCCTGACCGAAGGTCCGGAAGATGAAGATGTTGAGCAGCTCCGTCGTCCGGGCAGGGCCGCCTCCGGTGGTCGCCTGGACGATGTCGAACCCGTTCATCGACCCGAGCAGCGCGGTGGCCACGTTGAAGGTGATGGCCGGCGCGAGCAGGGGGAACCGGATGTCGCGGAAGGTGCGCCAGGAGGAGGCGCCGTCGAGCCGAGCCGCCTCGAGCACGTCCTCGTTGATGGTCTTGAGGCCGGCCAGGTAGATGAGCATGGACAGCCCCATCCACTTCCAGGAGTGGATGAGCGCGACGACGAGCAGCGTCCAGGTGGTGGAGCCGAGCCACGGGATCGTCACGTCGGTGCCGAGGAGGGTGCCGAGGATCCCGTTGACGGCGCCGTCCGGCTTGAGCATCGCCTGGAAGACGTAGCCGACGGCGAGCGCCGACATGATCACGGGGATGAAGAACATGACCCGCGCGAACCGGTTGACGCGGGTGTCGCGCTCGAGCAGCAGCGCGAGCAGCAGCCCGAACAGGTTCTGGAAGATGGCCACGAGCACCGCGTAGACCAGGGTGATGCGCAGCGACGCGAGCAGGGTGCCGCTGCTGAGCAGGTCGGCGAAGTTGCGCAGCCCGACGAACGAGATCGAGGCCTTGAAGCTCGACCAGTCCGTCAGCGCGTAGACGAAGTTGAAGATCGTCGGGACGAAGAAGAACACGCCCAGGACGACGAACGCGGGCACGAGGAACCACGCCGGGTGGTTCTTGCGGGTGCGTTCGTCCCGGCCGGGCGCGGCGCGCCGGGGCGTGGGCGCCGGGCGGGCCGGGGTGCCGGTGCTGAGGGTCGCGGTCATCGGTGCATCACCTTTCGGTGGTGCCGGGGCGGGCGGCGGCCAGCCCCGGCATCACGGCTGGGCTCAGAAGCCTTCGACGCCCTGGGCGCGGGCGAGCTGGGCGAACTGGTCCTGGGTCTGCTGGGCGACCTCGTCCGGGGTGGTGGTGCCCTGGATCATGTCGGCCAGGTAGATGTACAGGTCGGGGTTGGCCACGGCCAGGGACTGCATCGACCCGACGGAGTCGGCGAGGGAGGCGTGCACGTCCTGCAGCGCCTGCGGCACGCCGTCCGGCGTGGGCACGTCGGGCTGCAGCGAGACCGTCTCGCGGTCGGCGACGAAGTCGGCGTAACCGTCCCCGAGCCAGAACGACAGCAGCTGGCGGGCCGCGGCCTCGCGCTTCGCGTCGCCGGTCTTGAACGCCACCAGGGCGTTGGACTGGTCGGGGATCACGGTCGCGACGTTGCCGCCGGGCGAGATGGGGAAGAACCCGATCTTCTTGTCGAGCTCCGCGGTGTCCGCCTTGGCCTGCAGCTGGCCGAAGAACGAGTTGACCTGCACGGCCATGGCGGCGTCGCCGGCGAGCAGCGCGTCGGCCTGGTCCTCCAGGGTCGCGGTCTTGATGTCGTCGTTGAACAGGCCGTCGTCGATCAGCGACTTGTAGGTCTCGATCGCGCCGAGGATGGTCGGGTCGGTGAACTTCTCCTCGCCGGTGTTGACACGGTCCCACAGGCCGTCGGCCGCGGCGTCGGCGAGCTGGACCTGCACCCACCACTGCGTCGCCCACCGGTCGCCGGCCATCTCGAAGAACGGGGTCTCGCCCTCGCCCTCGAGCGTGCGGCCGAGCTCGACGAACTCGTCCCAGCTCTTGGGGGTCTCCGTGACGCCGTGCTCGGCGAAGACCTCCTTGTTGTAGTAGACGCCCTGCACCGCCGGGCTCGTGATGAGGGCCGCGTAGCGGGTGTCGTCGAGGGTGCCGGTGATGTCCTTGACCTCGGGGCTGTAGGAGTCGAGCCACGGGGCGCCGTCGAGCGGCTGCAGGTTCGTGGGGGCGTTCAGCGCGGTGAGCATCGACGCCGTCGGCTGCCAGAACGCGAGGTCCGGCTTGTCGCCGGTGGCGACCTTGGTCTGGATGCCCTGCTCGTACGGGTCGGGGATGGTGACGATCTCGACCTTCGCCCCCGTGGCCTCCTCGAACGCGGCCGTGACGGCCTCGGGCACCGTGTTGGAGTTCTGTGCGGCCCAGATCGTGAGGGTGGTGCCGGTGAGGTCGGCGGTCGCGTCGGGCCACTCCACGGCCTGGCTCTCGCCCCCGCCCGCACCCGCGCCTGCGGTGGGGTCGCTGCAGCCGGTCAGGGTCAGTGCCGCCACTGCCGCGGCCGCAGCCGCGCCGGTCAGATACTTCTTCATATCAGCTCCTCGGAACTCGCCCGTCGTCATCGATGACGTCGGGACCTGGCTGGACGACGGTGGTGCTACCGCGCGTCCTGATGGCGGATCTTCAGTACTCGTGCCGCGGGCTCGCCCGTGGCCGCGCGCAGCCTCAGGCACCCGTCGTCCGGGCTCACCTCGAGCCCGGACGCCGCGGCGTCGGCGGGGTAGACCGTCTCGACGGCGCCGCGCGGCACCGGGACGGAGAGCTCACGCTCGTCGCCGCCGCGCCACCAGACGGCCAGCAGGGTCTCGTCGGCGGTGGCGCGCCCGACCGCAACCCAGGGCGACTCCCAGTCCGGGAGCCCCAGCGGCCAGACCGGCACCGCGTCGCGGGCCGCGTCGTCCCAGTCGCGCGACGCCCGCACCCCCTCGGTGACGAGCCCGCGCTGGCGGGCGTCCATCTCGTCGAGCCGGCCGGACAGGTACAGCCGGCCGGACAGGCCGGTCACCATGGTGAAGACGATCTGCGCGTCGGACATGGACGGCTGCGGGTAGGCCCAATTGCCCGCCTGCTCCGGGAGGACGCCGACGAGCGCCCCGGCGGCGACGGGCGGGTAGCGCAACGGCTCCTGCTGGTCGGTCGTCGACTGGAGCTCGAGCCGGGACAGCAGCCCGTTGTCGGCGCGCATCGCCCCGGACGCGCAGTTCTCCACGACCAGGCCCGGGTGGCGTGCGAGCACGCCGTCGAGCCAGGTCAGGTACGCCCGGGTGTGCCGCAGCAGGCCGTCCCCCACGCTGTCGGCGTCGCGGTCCGTGCCCGGGCCCGGGGTGACGTTGTAGTCGAGCTTGAAGTAGCCCACGCCGTGCTCGTCGACCAGCCGGTCGACGACGTCGTCCAGGTGCTTGCGCGCCTGCTCGTCGCGCAGGTCCAGCAGGTAGCGGCCGTGCTCGACGATCCGCACGCCGTGGCGCTGGAGGAACGCCTCCTCGGGGAGCTGGACCGCCAGCGGGCTGCGGACGCCGATCACCTCGGGCTCGAGCCAGAGCCCGGGAACCATCCCGGCGGCCCGGATCGCGTCGAGGACCCGGTCGAGCCCGCCGTCGGGGAAGCGCACGCGCGACGGCTGCCACTCCCCCACGGAGTCCCACCAGTCGCCGCCGTCGTCGTACCAGCCGGCGTCGACGCAGAAGTAGTCGGCCCCGGCCTCGCCCGCCGCCGCGATCAGCGGGAGCAGCTTGTCGGTGGTCGGGTCCCCCATGAGGGTGTTCATGTAGTCGTTGAAGACGACGGCCCCGGCAGCGCGTGCAGGACGACGGTCCGCGCGGCGGTGGCGAGTCAGCTCGCCCACCGCGGCCTGCCAGTCGCCGTCGGCCCAGGCCACCGAGACGGGCACCGAGGTGAACTCCTCGCCCGGCTCCAGGCTGCGCAGCCAGGCGTGGTCCGCGTCGGTCGGGCCGAGCAGGCCCAGCACCAGCGCCTCGCGGTCGTCGGCGGTGAGCCGGACACCGAGCTCCGTCCGCCACGGCCCGGGGTGCTCGACCTGCCACGCCAGACCGGCCTGCTCCGTGGCGAGCACGCCCGTGGGCGGGTGCTCCCCCGACGACCAGGTGCCGTGGCTCACGACCGCGCGCGCCCCGCGGGAGTCCTGGCGCTGGTGCGCGACGAGGCCCAGGGCGGGCAGCCCGTCCTGGCCGCGCACCGGCCGCGACGACCAGCGCCACTCACCGAGCCACTCGCTGTCGCCCTCGAGGGACCGGACGTCGTCCAGCCCGTCCGGCCCGCAGGGGTCGGCGAGCATGAGCGACGAGACCGCCTGCAGGTGCACCGCCGACGACCCCGCGTTGCGCACGGACGTCCAGGCCTGCACCGACGTCCCGCCGGCGCGGGCCCGCAGGAAGGAGCGCACCTCCAGGCCGCTGACGTCGTCGCGCTGCACGACCTCGAGCCGCTCCCAGCCCGCGGCGGTCGTCACCTCGTGGCGCACGTACCGCAGCCGCGCGCCGATCTCGGTCGCGGTGTTCCGCAGGTTCGCGGAACGGTGCCCGTGCCCGACGGCGAGGATCTCGACGAGCGGCTGCACCGCCGGTCCGGGCCGCTCACCGGCCGGGACCAGGGACACGGCGACCGGGCCGTCCAGGGGTCGGCGCACGACCAGCCGCAGGGCGCCGTCACCCCACGTCATCAGCTCGCGGCCCTCGTCGGCCCGATCCGGCATCTCTGCCTCGCTTCCTTCGCCACCATGGCGCGTCGTCGATCCCGCTATGAAAGCGTCGATCATCTGAAAATGCAAGTGTCGTCGGCCTGTGAGCGGGTGAGATCTGATTCCCGGTTTCAGCGAGCCCGCGAGCGCGTCCGGCTGCGCCGGCGTCCTCCCCGGCCCCGTCGCCTACTGCGACGCGGGGCGACCGGTCGACCGGCGCACGATCAGGTCCGGCACCATGCGCACCGAGGGGCGCGGCTCGCCCGCCTCCATGCGCCCGACGAGCAGCCCGAACACCTGGTGGCCGAGCCCCACGAAGTCCTGCCGCACCGTCGTCAGGGGCGGCACCCAGAGCTGGCTCAGGGGGTGGTCGTCGAAGCCGACGACGCTGACGTCGCCCGGGATCGACCGCCCGAAGTCGACCAGCCCCTTCATCACGCCGATGGCGAGCTCGTCGTTGCCGGCCAGCACGGCGGTGGCCGTCTCGTCGCGCGCCAGGCGCACCCCAGCGTCGTACCCGGCCAGCGGGTCCCACCCTGCGTGGATCACCGGCGGCGGCTCGATCCCCGCGTCCTGCAGCGCCTCGCGCCACCCGACCATGCGCGGGCTCTCCACCCCGACGGACGGGATCGCCACGTGGTGCACGGTCCGGTGCCCGAGGTCGAGGAGGTACCGGGTGGCCTGCGTCGCGGCGTAGCGGTCGTCCATGTACGCGTGCGAGATCGCCTCGTCCGACGAGCCTCCCGACGCGGCGGCGACCGCGGGCAGCCAGGACGGCATCTGCGCCAGCGCGGCGACGCCCGGCGGGTCGAACTCGAGGACGATCGCCCCGGCCAGCGGCTGACCGAGGGCATGGTCGATGGCCCGCTCGACGATGGGTCCGTCCGCCGTCTCCACGACGGAGATGACCACCATGTAGCCGGCCTGGCGCGCGGCTTCCTCGATGCCCTGGATGGTGGCCGCATAGCCGTAGCGCGTGGTGTTGCCCGCGAACACGGCGATCATCGAGCCAGCCTGGCTGGCCAGCGACCGGGCGGCGCCGTTGGGCCGGAAGCCCAGCTGCTTGACGGCCGCCATGACCCGCTCGCGCCGCTCGGCGCTGACGGGCACCGTGCCGTTGAGCACCCGCGAGACGGTGGGCACCGACACACCCGCGACCCGCGCGACGTCGGCGATGACGGGCGGCTTCATCCTCGGGACCTGGCTCACGCCGCAAGGTTACGCGACCGGCACGCACTCTTGTGGACAAGTGTGATTCACGCTTTCATGGACGGCGGCGCCCGACGACGGGCGTCAGGACCGACAAAGGAGTGGACCGTGACCCAGCCACGTGAAAGCGTGCATCACAGAGGCTGGCGCCGCCGCGCCCTGGCCGCAGCGACCGTCGCCGCGCTCGGCGTCTCCGCGCAGGCAGGATGGGCGGCGTCCGCACCCGACGAAGGAGGATCCGTGCCCGACGTCCTGTCCGTCGACTTCGCGCAGACGACCGGCGACTTCCGTGGCGGCGCGACCGGCACGCTGTACGGCTTCGGCGACGACGGCGTGCCCACCCAGGCGCTCATCGACGGCGCCCACATCACGAACTCGTCGCAGAAGGCGCCCTACGGCACCCAGCACCCCAGCGGCGACGCGCTGACGATCGAGGACAGCTTCTTCGCCAAGCACGGCCAGGAGCTGGCGATCTACATCCAGGACTACTACCCGGACTGGTCCTACAACGGCGGCAAGCGGCCCGGCGACGCCCGTACCTACGACCAGGCCACGGGCACCTTCGTCGACGAGCCGAACGGGGTGTGGGACTACCTCGAGATCGTCGAGTTCGTCACCGAGGCGGTCGCCACGCAGTCCGACCACCCCGAGAAGTACCTGTTCATCCCGTTCAACGAGCCCGACGGCGGCAACTGGTACCCGGACTGGGCGGCGCAGCAGGACCAGTTCCTCGCGGACTGGAAGGCCACGTACTCCACGATCCAGGAGGTCTACGACCGGCACGGGCTGGGCCACGCCCGCATCGGCGGCCCCGGGGACACCCGCTGGCAGCCCGAGCGGTCGGCCGACTACCTCACCTACGCCAAGGCGAACGACGTCCTCCCGGACGTGTTCATCTGGCACGAGCTCGGCATCGACAACCTCGCCACCTTCCGCTCCCACCTGCGCGACTACCGGCAGCTGGAGCAGGACCTCGGCATCGACCCGATCCACGTGAACATCACCGAGTACGGGATGCTGCGCGACATGGGCGTGCCCGGCCAGCTCGTGCAGTGGCTGTCGATGTTCGAGGACGAGAAGGTCGACGCCCAGACCGCCTACTGGAACTACGCCGGGAACCTGTCGGACAACACCGCCCGCGCCGGCGGCGCCAACGCCGGCTGGTGGATGTTCAAGTGGTACGGGGACCTCGAGGGCAGCCAGACCGTCCAGGTCGACCCGCCGCACCCCGACACCGTCGACACCCTCCAGGGCATCGGCGCGATCGACGAGGACAACCGCCGCGCGACCGTCCTGCTGGGCGGCACCGACGAGGACGTCCGCGTCGACCTCTCCGGACTGGACCGCGGCATCTTCGGCGCGAAGGTCGACGTCGAGGTGCGAGAGGTCACACTCTCCGGCGCGCAGGGCCTCGCGGGCACGCCGCGCGTGGTGCAGCGGCTCGACGGCGCCCAGGTGCGCTCCGGGGAGCTGTCGCTCGACCTCGACACCTACGACCGGTACGCCGCGTACCAGGTGCTCGTCACCCCGGCCCAGGCACACGACGCCGCCGCTGCGCCGGCGTGGACGACGAGCATCGAGGCGGAGGACACCGCGCTCACCGACGCCCCGGTCTACGCCCAGGACCCGCAGGGCGACGGCGGCTGGAAGTTCCTCGCCTCCGGCGGGCACGACGTCGGCTCGTTCAACAAGGCGACCTCTCGCGCCGACTGGACCGTGACCGTGCCGCGCGACGGCACCTACCGCCTGCAGGTCATCGGGGCCACGCCCGGCGTCCCCGGCCGTCACGCGCTCTTCGTGGACGACGCGCTCGACCAGCCCGTCCAGTACACCGCGGACCTCGCGCTCACCAGCGCCCAGAAGTGGCAGTACCGGGGCAGCACCGAGGTGCAGGTCGAGCTCGCCGCGGGCGAGCACGTGCTCTCGCTGCGCGCCAGCGAGGACGGCAGCACGCTGCTGCCGAACGCCGACATCACGCTCGACAAGCTCGTCCTGACCGACGTCACGGACGGCGAGCCGACCGCCTACCCCGCCCGCACGATGCGCTTCGCCGGCGGCGCCGGCCTGGACTGGGACGGCGGCAAGGCCCGGGGATCCGCCCGAGTCCAGGGCGACGGACAGCGGGCCGAGGTGTACGCGACCGCGATGGAGTCGGGCTACTACGACGTCACGGTGCGTCACACCACCACGCGGGCGTCCGACCTCACCCTGACGGTCAACGGGCGCGAGGCCACCTCGTTCGGCGTGCGCGGGCCCGGCTCGTGGGTCTCCACGGCGCGGGTGCACCTCGCCGAGGGCATCAACGAGCTCGAGCTGACGTCGGACACCGGCGCGCTCGTCGGGTCGGTGACGACCACGCGTGCGCCCGACGACGCCGCCGTCACGGTCCAGGCGGAGGACGCCGAGCTCCACGGCACCGCGGCGGTCGCCACGAAGTCCGCGGCTTCTGGCTCGAACGCCTCCGGCGGCAAGGTCGTCGAGTGGCTCGGCGACGGCGAGGAGAACTACCTCGAGCTCGCCCGCGCCGCGGGCTTCGACGCCGCCGGCGACTACGACGTCACCGTCCGGTACGCCAACGCCGAGCTGTCCGGCGAGCACGACTACAACCCGCAGGTCGTCGACCGCGAGCTGCAGGTCCGGGAGGGCGACGCCGTCGCGGGCGCCACCCACTTCCGCTACACGTTCTCGTGGGACAGCTTCTGGGACCGCACCGTACCGGTGTCCCTCGCGACCGCCGACCAGCCGCTGCGGTTCGGCAACCCCGACGCGTTCGCGCCGAACATCGACGCGATCACCGTCGCGCCACTGGTCGCCGGCGAGCCGACCACCCAGCGGGTGACGGGCCGCAGCTGACCCGAAGCACGCACCGCGAGCGCCCGCCCCGGGCTACGGCCTGGGCGGGCGCTCGTCCGTTCACGAGCCGGCCGTCGTCCGCGATCCGCGTCAGGCCCAGGCACTCTCGACGAGCAGGCCGGCCCCCAGCACGACCATCACCACCCCGGCCACCTTGGTGACGACGACGCCAGCGCGCGGCCGCGAGCTCAGCAGCCGCCGGGCGAGCACGGCGACGACCGAGTAGATGACGGCGACGTCGAGCACGTGCAGGCCTCCCAGCACGAGCATCTGCGCCGACGACGGCCAGCCGGTCGGCGACGTGAACTGCGGCAGCAGCGCGAGCAGCAGGAGGATGCCCTTGGGGTTGATCGCGCTGACGCCGGCGCCGCGCAGGAACTGCGCGGTCGCCCGGTCCCCCACCGGGCGCTCGCTCGCACCCAGCCGGCCCACGGTGCTGCGCAGCGTGCTCACACCGAGGTAGACGAGGTAGGCGGCGCCGACGACCGTGAGCACGGTCAGCACCGCCGGGTAGGAGGTCACCATCGCCCCGACCCCGAGCGCCACTACACCGACCACGACGACGTAGCCGCAGATCATCCCGAGCACCGACGGCGCCACCGACCGCCCGCGCAGCCCCGCGGCGATCGCGTACGCCCAGTCCGCGCCCGGCGTGAGCGCGAGCAGCACGGCGACCACCCAGAACTGCAGCATCGACGCCACGTCCATGCGCCACCCCCTCCGACCTGGCCGCCATCGAACAGGCCACGAGGCTAGGCAAGATCGGACGGAATGTGCTTCGAACTTTCGGCACGATCGGCGGCAATCATGGAAGACTTCTCTGCATGGACCAGATCGACCGGGAGATCCTTTCACTCCTGCAGGACGACGGGCGCATGAGCACCACCGATCTCGCCGGTCGGGTCGGGCTGAGCCTGTCGACGTGCCACCGCCGGCTGCGGGCGCTGGAGGGCTCCGGCGCCATCGCGCACTACCGGGCCGTCGTCGCCCCGGCCGCGGTGGGGCTCAGCTTCGAGGCGCTCGTGTTCGTCACGATGGCGCGCACCGACGTCGAGGGCGTCGCCGGCTTCGAGGCCGCCGTCGCGGCCGTGCCGAACATCGTCGACGCCCAGCGTCTCTTCGGCGAGCCCGACTACCTCCTGCGCGTGCTCACCCGCGACCTCGCCGCCTACCAGGAGCTCTTCGACACCGCCCTCGGGTCGCTGCCCGGCGTGCTGCGGCTCACTTCCACGCTGGTCATGAAGCGTCTCGGCCCCGACCGGGCCGTCCCCATCCCGTGACGTCCGACGGCGATCGCCGGCGGCCCTCAGTGCCGCGGGCGCGCCGTCCAGGACGACGCGAACCGCCATGCCAGCAGAGCGAGCCCGACGACGGCGACGAGGAACCCTGCACCGATGGCGACCATCGCGGCCGTGACGGCCGGGGTGAACTCGACGTGGCCGAGGTCCTGGGTGCCGATGGCGACGCACTGGAGGGCCACGAACCCGGCACCGAGGCTCAGGAGCACGACGCCGGTGCGACGGGCACCCAGCGCGCGGGCGACGGCACCGGGCATCACGACGACCGCGAACAGCGCCACGATCCCCGCGGACGCACCGACGGTGAAGTGCGCCTCCTCGCCGATGGCCAGGGTGGCGAGCCGCATGAGCCCGCGTGCCACCAGCCCGGAGATCACGCCGGCGAGAAGCGCTGCGCCGACGCCGATGAAGATCCTGCGGCGGACCGAGCGCGTCGACTCCTGCGACGGAGCGGTGGGAGCAGGATCCTGCGACATCGTCGGTCCCCTCGAGACGGAGCCAGGTGTCATCCCAGGGTGCGACCTGGTGTCCTCCGCGGACGCCGTCGGCCGGGGTGAACTTCGCTAGCCCCGACCGCTCCCGTCGGGGAGTCAGCCCTGTCGAGCAGCGCCCCCCGGAGCGGTCTCGCGGTCGCGGCGGGCGGAATTCACCCGCGTTCACCGGAACGCCGGACCGCGCGGTCGACGATGCTTTGCGCATGTCGAACACTGCCGCCGGGGACGGCCGGGCGACGGCGCCCACTCCCCCCATCGAAGGACGCTCTGCGGCTCGCGACCGGCGACGGCCGACCGGATCCGGAGGTCGTCGTCGGGCGGCCGGGCTGACGGCGTCCGGCGCGGCCGGCGCGCTGGTGCTGGCCGGCCTGGTGGCGGTCGGCCCCACAGCGACGGCGGCGCCTACCCCTGACTGCGCGGCACCGTTCCCGGCCGCCGAGCTGGTGAGCGGGGCGCCGGTCAACGGGCTGACCGTGAGCAGGGGCACGACCCCGCAGGCGTTCACCGGCGAGGTGCTCGGCGTGCTGTCGGACGGCATCGGTCCCGACCTGGACATGATCGTCGCCGAGCTCCACTCCCCGGCGATCGACGCGGCGGGCGGGATCTGGCAGGGCATGTCGGGGTCCCCGGTGTACGCGGAGGACGGGCGGCTGATCGGCGCGGTCGCGTACGGCCTCGCCTTCGGGAGCTCTCCCGTGGCGGGCATCACGCCGTACGAGGACATGCAGGGCTACCTCGGCGCCGCGAAGGCCGCGCCCGAGGTGGCGGTGGGCTCGCGGATGGCGACGCGGATCGCCGCCGAGACGGACGTGACGCGGACCGAGGCCGCCCAGGGCCTGCGGCAGCTGCCGATGCCGATGGGCGTCGGCGGGGTCGACCTGGCGCGCGCCCGCAAGGCGGTCAAGGCGTCCGGCGGCAGCGAGCTGGTCACCGCGGACTCCTACCGGATCGGCCGGTCCAGCGGCACGGCGGCCGCCGGCATGGCTGCCGTGGTCGCCGGCGGCAACGTCGCGGCGGTGCTGTCGCACGGCGACATCACCCTCGCGGGCATCGGCACCGCGACCTCGGTCTGCGGCAACCGGGTGGTCGCGTTCGGCCACCCGTTGTCCTTCACGGGCAGGGCGCGCCTCGGCCTCGCGGCCGCGGACGCCGTCTACGTCCAGGAGGACCCGCTGGGCGTGCCGTTCAAGGTGGCGAACCTCGGCGAGCTCGGCGGGACCGTCACGGACGACCGCCTCGCCGGGATCGCCGGCACCTTCGGCACGTCCCCCACGCCGGCGCCGGTCAGGTCGAAGGTGTCCTACGACGGCCGGTCGCGCACCGGGACGACGCAGGTGCTGGACGCGTCCGCCCTCGGCGACGTCACCCTCCTCGCCGGCCTGGCGAACCACGACCGGGTGGTGGACGGGGTCATCGGCGGGTCGGAGACCCAGTCCTGGACAATCACCGGCACCCGCAGCGGGAGCCCGTTCCGGCTGCGGTATGCCGACCGGTACCAGGCGGCCGGCGACGTCGGCTCCGTGGGCGCCTTCGACCTCGCGACCGTCGTGGCCACGCTCTCGTCCGTGTCGAACGTCAAGCTCACCGGGGTGACCAACGACGTCAGGGTCAGCGACAACGGGATGCGCCACCGGGTGGTGAAGATCCAGCAGCGCACGGGTGGCCGCTGGGTCGACGTCACCGGCAAGACCGCGAAGGTCCGCGCCGGCAAGACCCTCGTCCTCCGGACGCAGCTGCTCGGCTCGGACGGCCACACGCGGTCGGTCTTCCGCGAGGAGATCCCTATCCCCAAGCGCCTCAAGGGCCAGACCGGCGTGGCCACCGTCGTGGGCGGCAACTCCTTCCAGGACGAGTTCTACGGCCCGACGTCGTTCGCCTCGATCCAGAAGCTGCTGCAGACCAACCTGCGCAACGACGAGATGGAGCTGAGCCTCGTCATCGGCGGCGGCAAGACGGCGTACGAGCGGACCCGGACGTCCGACGTCCTGACCCGCGTCGTGGTGGGGCAGAAGTACCTGCGGGTCCGCGTGACCTCCTGAGGACGCGCGAGCGGCCCCGGGAGCCTCGTGGCGGGCTGGACCGCAGGCTGGCATGCCCGACGGGTCAGAGCACCCAGGTGGCCTCGGCCTCCGTCGGGCCGCCGCACTCGGCTGTCCCGCCGACGCGCACCCAGCGGACGTCGACCTCTGTCTGCTCGAGCACGTCCCCGTCGTCGTCCAGCACACGGAGCATGATCGAGTCCGACGCGGAGAAGAGCTGGAAGGTCCACGTGTCTCCGTCGTGCGTCGTCGGGATCGCGGGCACCGCCGCGTCCGGCGGGTAGGGCGGCTGCCACTGGTCGCCGTCGCGCACCTGGAGGACCGCCACCTCGGACGTGTTCCCGTCGAGCGTCACCTCGAGGACGCTGGAGTAACCGATCGCCGGGCACGCCCGTGGCGTCCCGGGCACGTGGGGTGCGACGACGGCGGCGACGACGGTGAGCGCGACGATGCCGAGTGCCGCCACCGCCGCCCAGAGCGGCAGCCCAAGACGCCGCGAGCGCTCCGGTGCCGGCGGTTGATCACTGTCGGATGGCGCCATCGCTCCTCCCGAGGTGGTCCATCGTCCACATCATGTCGCGAGGCGGCGCGTACTTGCGCGGGCCGGCGGCGCTGTCGTCCAGAATGACGAGCATGACGATGCCCGAGGCCGACCTGTTGCGCATCGGACGGTGGTGCCGGGTGCAGGTTCCGGAGCACCTGTGGGACCAGGTTCGGGTCGAGGCCGAGATCGCCGACCGGCACGTGACGATCATCGAGACACATCCGCCGTGGGACGGCCAGGGCGACTGGACACGCTTCCCGATCGCCCGGCTGCGCTACACCGCCACGACGGGCCAGTGGAGCATCTACTGGCGCGACCGGAACCTGAGGTTCCACGAGTACAAGCGGAAACGGCCGACGAAGAACGTCCAGGGCCTGCTCGACCACATCGGCAGTCACGAGGACCCGATCTTCTGGGGATGATCGTTCGGGCTTGACCGGGGAAGTCCTCTGATCAGGAATCGGGCGCGAGCAAGTCCTGACGCAGTGTCGCTCGAAGCGCGTGCCGCACGGCCACCTCGACGTCGGGAAGGTCTGCGCGGCCGCCCTCTAACGACTGCAGCAGCAGAGCTCGCGCCACCGTTGAGGTCGGCAACCCACGTTCCTCAGCGACGCCCTCGAGCCGCTCCAGCTCGTCGCTGTTGAGCCGGATCTGCAGTACGCGGGAACGCGAATGCCCGCGGGTCACCCTGACCCTCCGACAGTGCGCAAGCGTGGGGTGACCTGAGAGAGGTTGGATATAAAGCACGCACGCTTCCCCCTCCCCTGCTAGGGTTTTATCCATGACCGGCCTCCCGTCGACGCTTCCTGCGACCTTCACCACCAAGGTCGCGCGCGAGTTCGGTGTGCACCCACGGGATCTGTACGGCTGGCGGGACGACGGCGATGTCATCGAGCTCTCGCGCGGCGTGTTCCGCCGCGGCGACGCACCGCCGCCCACCTATCCGGACCTTCTCGCAGTGTCGACGCGCGTTCCTTCCGGCATCGTGTGCTGCCTCTCCGCCGCGTCGTTGTACGACCTCACCGACACGCTGGTCGGGGCAGTGCAGATCGCAGTTCAGCGGGGAGCACACGTCCCGAGGATCGAATTCCCACCCACGGAGGTGCTGCGCTTCGAGGCCGGGCGATTCGAACTGGGGAGGACGACGATCGAGGCTGCCCCCGGTGAGCCGGTGGCGGTCTACGACGCCACTCGAACCGTCGTCGACCTCATGCGCCTGCGCCACCGATTCGGGGAACCGACTGCCCATTCCGCACTCCGGCGCTATCTCGCCACGCCGGGCGCTCGCCCAGCGCAGCTGCTGAAGTACGCGGCCGAGCTGGGCGTGTCCGGGCCGGTACGTTCCGCCGTCGACATCGCGAGCGCCCAGTGACCCGCCCCACGCGGGACACCGCGTCCGGACGCGCCTACCTCGACCTGCAGAACCGCGCTCGACGCGAGCGTCGCGGTACTCAAGAGCTGCTGACCATGTATGTCGTCGAGCGTTGGCTCGCACGGTTGGCCGAGTCTCCGCGCGCAGGCGACTTCATCCTCAAGGGCGGAATGCTCCTCGCAGCCTTCGGCGGCCGGCGCCCCACCGTGGACGCCGACGCGCTCGCCAGGAACATGAGCGCCGACCAGGATGCGGTGACCCGCCTCGTCGCGGAGATCGCGTCGATCGAGCTCGACGACGGTGTCGACTACCTCGCCGACACGGCGCGCTCGGCGGTGATCCGCGACGACGCGCTCTACTCCGGCGTCCGGGTCGTGATGGTCGCACGCATCGCCACAGCACAGGTCAAGCTTCAGCTCGACATCAACTTCGGAGACCCGGTCACGCCCGCTCCCCGCCCGGTCGAGATTCCGTCACTGCGTGAGGGCCTCGAGCCGGTGCGCATCACGGGGTATCCCGTCGAGACGGTCCTCGCGGAGAAGATCGCCACGGCCATCGACCTGGGCGAGGCGAACACACGCGTCCGCGACTGGGCGGACATCTACTCCCTGACCGGAAGCCAAGAAGTTCGGTACGACGAGGTTCGCGCGGCCATCGAAGCGACGACGTCATTTCGCGGCACGACTGTCGGCCCGCTGTCGGCCGAGATCGGCGCCTTGGTGACGGCACGCGACGGAACGTACCGGGCCTACCGGAGACAGCTCGGCCCCTCCGGTGACGACCTCCCAGAAAGCTTCGACGAGGTCGTTACCGCCGTCATCGCGTTCGCGGATCCCGTCATCGACCGGGCATCCGCACTGCGCCTATGGAACCCCGCCGAACGGCGTTGGGAACCGTAAGACCGCACCGCGTCCGATTCGTCCCCCCGTACGCATGCTGACCTGCACTGATCCGCAGACCTGAGGTGCGTACGGGGTGGCTACCCCGTACGTTTGCGGTAACTGGTCAGAGGCCCGGATCCGCGGAATTCCGCGGTTCCGGGCCTCTTTCTGTCTGGAGGTCCGTGCAGGCGATCGGACGGTGTCCGATTTGACCTACTTCCTAGAAGTTGATCATGTGCCCCACGATGCCGTGGATGGACTCCTGGACGGACTCCGACAGCGTCGGGTGCGTGTGCACGTTGCGCGCGACCTCGTCGGCGGTGAGGTCCCACTTCTGCGCGAGGGTGAGCTCGGGCAGCATCTCGGAGACGTCGGGGCCGATCATGTGGGCGCCGAGGAGCTCGTTGTACTTGGCGTCGGCGACGATCTTGACGAAGCCGGTGGGGTCGCCGAGGCCGTGGGCCTTGCCGTTGGCCATGAACGGGAACGTGGCGACCTTGACGTCGTAGCCCTCGTCCTTGGCCTGCTGCTCGGTGAGGCCGAACGACGCGACCTGCGGGGAGCAGAACGTGGCGCGCGGCATCATGCGGTAGTCGCCGAGGGTCTGGGTCTCGGCGCCGCCGATGGTCTCGGCGGCGACGACGCCCTGCGCCTCCGCGACGTGCGCCAGCATGAGCTTGGCGGTGACGTCACCGATGGCGTAGATGTGCGGCACGTTGGTGCGCATGTGGTCGTCGATGGCGATGGCGCCGCGCTCGGTGAGCTGGACGCCGGTGTTCTCGAGGCCGAAGCCCTCGACGTTCGGCGCGAAGCCGACGGCGGAGAGGACCTTGTCGACGACGATCTCGCCGGGCTTGTCGTCCTTGACGCCCTTGTAGGACACGGTCACGGAGGAGCCGTTGTCCTTGATGGTCTGGACGGCGGTGGAGGTGAGGAGCGTGATACCGAGCTTCTTGTACTGCTTGGCGATCTCCTTGGAGACGTCCGCGTCCTCGTTCGGCAGGGCGCGGTCGAGGAACTCGATGATCGTGACGTCCACGCCGTAGTTCTTGAGGACGTACGCGAACTCCATGCCGATGGCGCCGGCGCCGACGATGGCGATCGACTTCGGCAGCTCGCGCGTCATGATCTGCTTCTCGTAGGTCACGACGTTCTCGGAGAGCTCGACGCCCGGGAGCAGCTTGACCTGCGAGCCGGTGGCGATGATCGCGTTGTCGAACGTCACCGTCTCGGTGCCGCCCTTGTTCAGCGCGACCTCGATCGTGTTCGCGTCGCGGAACGTTCCGCGGCCGTCGAGCTCGGTGATCTTGTTCTTCTTCATGAGGAAGTGGACGCCCTTGGTGCGGCCGTCCGCGACCTCGCGGGACCGGTCGAACGCCTTGCCGAAGTCGAACGTCACGTCACCCGACATGCCGAAGAAGTCGGCCTGGTGGTTGAAGATGTGCGCGAGCTCCGCGTTGCGCAGCAGCGCCTTGGAGGGGATGCAGCCCACGTTGAGGCAGACACCACCCCAGTACTTCTCCTCGATGATGGCGACGGACTTGCCGAGCTGGGCCGCGCGGATCGCGGCGACATAGCCGCCGGGGCCAGCCCCGAGGAGGACGACGTCGTAGTGGGAAGCCATGGGTCCAGCCTATTAGCGCGCGCCACCCCCTGCGGCGTGACGTCCGTCGCACCTTCGACGCGACGTCGTCGGGCCCGGGCTACCGCACGGGTCAACGCACGCTGTCGACGCCGAGGTTCGCGAGCTCGTCGGCGCGCTCGTTCCCCGGGTCGCCGGCGTGCCCCTTGACCCACACCCAGCGCACGTCGTGCTTGGTCACCTCGGCGTCGAGCGCCTGCCACAGGTCCACGTTCTTCACGGGCTTCTTGGCCGCGGTGGTCCACCCGTTGCGCTTCCACCCCGCGATCCAGGTCTTCATGCCGTTCATCACGTAGGACGAGTCGACGTGGATCACCACGGTGCTGGGCCGCTTGAGGGCGCGCAGCGCCTCGACGACGGCGGTGAGCTCCATGCGGTTGTTGGTCGTGACGGTCTCCCCGCCGTAGAGCTCCTTGGTGTGCTCCCCCGACCGCAGCAGCGCGCCCCAGCCGCCGATGCCCGGGTTGCCCTTGCAGGCACCGTCGGTCCACATCTCCACGAGCGGTGCGGTGGCCGGGGTCTCGGTCGTCTCGTCAGGCACCTGCACACCCTATGTGCGACGACGGCGCGTGTCGGTGCCGGTGGGTAGCGTCGACCGGGCATCCACGACGACGATTGGGGCACACGTGTCACGCATGAGGTTCGGCTTCGTCGGCAGCTTCGGCACCCCGCAGCAGAACGTCGCGCTCGCCCGCGAGTGCGAGGAGCACGGCTGGGACGGCTTCTTCAGCTGGGACGGGATGAGCATGGGCGACTGGGGCGGCGACGCCCTGACCGCCTGGGACCCGTTCGCGGTCCTCGCCGGCGCCGCGGCCGTGACGGAGCGCATCACGCTCGGCGCCATGGTCTTCGCGGTGCCGCGGCACCGGGCGTGGGAGCTGGCCCAGCGCGCCCTGACCGTCGACCACCTGTCCGGCGGGCGGCTCGTGCTCCCGGCCGGCGTCGGCGTGCTAGACGACCGCGGGTTCACGTCCGTCCCGGGGCAGGTGACCGCCCTGAGGGACCGGGCGCAGACGCTCGACGAGACGCTCGAGTGGCTGCGCACGTCGTGGTCCGGCGAGACGTTCGAGGCCGACGGCGCGCAGGTGCGCACCGGCCCGTTCCGGTTCGCCGCTCCCCCGGTCCACGGCCGCATCCCCGTCTGGCCGGTCGGCGTCTGGGACGCGACGAACCCGCCGCTGAAGAACCTGCACCGCACGCTGCGCTGGGACGGGATCGTCGTGCAGGCCCGAGGCGCGACGCCGGAGGAGGCGGAGGCAGGCCCTGCCGCCGTCCGGGAGCTCACCGCCTGGATCGCCGAGCAGCGGGGCGACGACGCCGGCCCGTTCGACGTCGTCGCGTCCGGCCTGCTCTCGTCCGACGCGGGCGAGGCCCGCGACCAGGCCCGCGCCTTCGCGGACGCCGGGGCGACGTGGTTCGTCGACGCGTGGTGGGACCCGGCGGCGGCGACGCCGGAGCGCCTGCTCGAACGGGTGCGCCAAGGCCCGCCCACCCTCTGAGGGCGGACGGGCCCCGACGCGGACGGGTCGACGGGTCAGCCGACCGGGCGCGCCGGCTCGATCGGGACGCTCGGCAGGTGCTTGGCCGGCAGCGTCCTGGGCCGCCAGGCCGCGCGATCCGCCTCGAAGGCGGCGATCTCGTCCGCGTGCTGGAGCGTGAGGCCGATGTCGTCGAGGCCCTCCATGAGGCGCCAGCGCGTGTAGTCGTCGATCTGGAACGGCACGGTGACGTCGTCGGCGTGCGCGGTACGCGCCTCGAGGTCCACGGTCACCTCGGTGCCGGGCTTGGTCTCGAGGATCTTCCAGAGGATCTCGATGTCCTCCTGCGCGACGATGCCGGCCACGAGGCCCTGCTTGCCCGAGTTGCCGCGGAAGATGTCCGCGAACCGGGGCGCGAGCACGACCCGGAAGCCGTAGTCCTTGAGCGCCCACACGGCGTGCTCTCGCGAGGAGCCCGTGCCGAAGTCGGCGCCGGCGACCAGCACGGAGCCGGTCGTGTACGCGTCCTGGTTGAGCACGAACGTCGGGTCGCCGCGCCACGCGGCGAACAGCGCGTCCTCGAAGCCCGTGCGGGTCACCCGCTTGAGATACACGGCGGGGATGATCTGGTCGGTGTCGACGTTGGTGCGGCGCAGCGGCACCCCGACGCCCGTGTGGGTGGTGAACTTCTCCATGACGATCTCCTGCTACGGGGTGGGGGTCAGACGAAGGACGGGGCGGACAGCGGCGCCAGCGGGGTGCCGTCGAACGTCGTGAGGTCGACGTCGCCCTCGAACTCGAGGTCGGCGACCGACGACAGCGTGCCGCGGACGGCGGTCGCGGCCGCGACCAGCGGCGACACGAGGTGGGTGCGCCCGCCCTTGCCCTGGCGGCCCTCGAAGTTGCGGTTCGAGGTGGACGCCGCCCGCTCGCCCGGCGCGAGCTGGTCGGGGTTCATGCCGAGGCACATGGAGCAGCCGGCGTTGCGCCACTCCGCGCCGAACTCCTTGAAGATGACGTCCAGGCCCTCGGCCTCGGCCTGCAGCCGCACGCGGGCGGACGCGGGCACGACGAGCACGCGCACGTCGTCGGCCTTCTGCCGACCCTGGAGCACCTTCGCCACGGACCGCAGGTCCTCGATGCGGCCGTTGGTGCAGGAGCCGATGAAGACCGTGTCGACCTTGACGTCGCGCAGCGGTGTGCCGCCCTCGAGGCCCATGTACTCCAGCGCGCGCTCGGCCGTCACGCGCTCGTTGGCGTCGGCGATCTCCGCCGGCACCGGCACGGACGCCGACAGCGGCAGGCCCTGCCCCGGGTTGGTGCCCCAGGTGACGAACGGCTCGAGGTCGGCCGCCTCCAGCACGACCTCGGCGTCGAACTCGGCGTCGTCGTCGCTGCGCAGCGTCTTCCAGTACTCGACGGCGGCGTCCCAGTCCTCGCCCTCGGGCGCGTGCGGGCGCCCCTGGAGGTAGTCGAACGTCGTCTGGTCGGGCGCGATCATGCCCGCGCGGGCGCCGGCCTCGATGGACATGTTGCAGATGGTCATCCGCGCCTCCATCGAGAGCGTGCGGATGGCCTCGCCGCGGTACTCGAGCACGTAGCCCTGACCGCCGCCGGTGCCGATCTTGGCGATGATCGCCAGGATGATGTCCTTGCTGGTGGCGCCCGGGGGCAGCTCGCCGTTCACCGTGATCGCCATCGTCTTGAACGGGGCGAGCGGCAGGGTCTGCGTGGCGAGCACGTGCTCGACCTCGGAGGTGCCGATGCCGAAGGCCAGCGCGCCGAACGCGCCGTGCGTCGAGGTGTGCGAGTCACCGCAGACGACGGTCAGGCCCGGCATCGTCAGACCGAGCTGCGGGCCCACCTGGTGGACGATGCCCTGGTCGGCGTCGCCGAGGGAGTGGATGCGGACGCCGAACTCGCGCGCGTTGTTGCGCAGCGTGTCGATCTGCGTGCGGCTCGTGAGGTCCGCGATCGGCAGGTCGATGTCGAGCGTCGGGGTGTTGTGGTCCTCGGTCGCGATCGTGAGATCGGGACGACGGACGGGGCGCCCGGCGAGGCGCAGCCCCTCGAACGCCTGCGGGCTCGTCACCTCGTGCACGAGGTGCAGGTCGATGTAGAGGAGGTCGGGCGCCCCGTCGCTGCCACGACGCACCAGGTGCGCCTCCCAGACCTTCTCTGCCAGCGTGCCGGCCATCATGTGCTCCTCGTCCGCCGCGTCCCCGCGGCCGTCGTGCGTGTGCTGTGTCTCGGTCGATGTCGTAGGCGATGTCACGGGTCGATACCGTGGGTCGGACCCCGGAAGGCCCGGCCCGTGAGACGGTTCCGTCCCGTGAGATGCGGTCCCCGACTTGCAATCTCAGTGACTGAGACGTCAATATCGTCCTATGGACGATACTAGCGGAGTCGGCGTACTCGACAAGGCCGCGTCCGTGCTGGGCGCTCTGGAGGCGGGTCCCGCCACTCTGGCGCAGCTGGTCTCCTCGACCGGGCTCGCCCGCCCCACGGCGCATCGCCTCGCCGTCGCCCTCGAGCACCACCGTCTCGTGGGCCGCGACATGCAGGGCCGGTTCGTGCTCGGACCGCGCCTCAACGAGCTCGCGACGGCGGCCGGCGAGGACCGGCTGCTCGCCGCGGCCAACCCCGTGCTCACGGCACTGCGCGACCACACGGGCGAGAGCGCACAGCTCTACCGGCGCCAGGGCGACCATCGCGTGTGCGTGGCGGCCGCCGAGCGACCGGTCGGCCTGCGCGACTCGATCCCCGTGGGCGCCACCCTCACGATGCACGCGGGCTCCGCGGCGCAGATCCTTCTCGCCTGGGAGGAGCCGGACCGCCTGCACCGCGGTCTGCGCGAGGCCGTGTTCACCGCGACGATCCTGTCCGGCGTCCGGCGCCGCGGGTGGGCGCAGTCGGTCTCCGAGCGCGAGCTCGGCGTCGCGTCCGTGTCGGCGCCGGTGCGCGGGCCGTCCGGCCGGGTCGTGGCCTCCGTGTCCGTCTCCGGGCCGGTCGAGCGCCTCACCCGCCAGCCGGGCCGCCTGCACTCCGCCGCCGTCGTCTCCGCCGCCAACCGCCTGACCGAGGTCCTGCGCCGCGCCGGCGAGTGACCCGCACCCCCATCAGCACCGACACCCTGCAGCACCACCCGTACCGTCACCGGGCCCGGCCCGCCGCGACTCCACGCGGCGCGCCGGGCCCGGTGCTGTCGGGCCCCCGCCCAGGTCAGTACGCTCCTGGCTGACGGGGCTGCCCTGCCCTGCGACCCGAGAGGCGTGAGGACCTGATGCCCGCGAAGGCCAAGACCCTGCTGATCTGGATCGTCGTGATCTTCCTGATCTACGCGATCGTGAGCAGCCCTGACCGTGCGGCGAACATCGTCACGGCGATCTGGGACTTCATCACCAACGCGTTCTCCAGCTTCGGGCAGTTCTTCGCGAACCTGACCGACTGACGGCGCGCACCCGGACCACGGCATGAACACCGACGAGAGGCGCCAGCGTGATGCCGTGCGCACGCACGCCCACCTGCGTCGGTACGTGCTGCCGAACGAGCGGGTCATCGTCGCGACCCGGCACCACTGGGCGCTGCTCCTCGAGCCCATCGCGACGACGGTCGCCGCGTTCCTGCTGATCGGCACCATCGTCATGTCGACGCCGGTCGACGTGCGCTCCACCGTGGGGTGGCTGTGGGTGGCGTGGTTCGTCGTGGCCGCGCGACTCGCGTGGAAGTGGCTCGAGTGGCGCTACGAGTGGTTCGTCGCGACCGACAAGCGGCTGCTGCTGCTGTACGGGCTGGTCGTGCACAAGGTGGCGATGATGCCGATGAAGAAGGTCACCGACATGGGGTACTCGCGCAGCCCCACCGGCCAGGTCCTCGGCTACGGCCGCTTCGACATGGAGTCCGCCGGCCAGGACCAGGCCCTGCGCACCATCAGGTACGTCCCGCGCCCCGACTCCACCTACCGCACCCTGTGCGACACCCTCTTCACGCCGGGCGGCCCACGGCTGGACGACGACGACGACCTGGGCGGCGGGTCCACCAGGCCGCCCGACGCCGCGCCCGGCGGGCCCACCGTCGTGCCGGGCCGCGAGACGTCCGAGGGGCCGCGTCCCACGACGCAGCCCATCGCCGTGCAGCCGCCGAACCCGGTGCCGCGCCCGACGGAGGCCCGGCCCAGTGAGGGGGCGCACCCGGTCAGCTGGAAGCCCACCGGCGCGAGCTACGGCCCACCGCGCAGCGACGGCGCGATCGTCCCCGACCCGTTCCTCTGAGCGACGCCGGGCGACGCGCGTCCTGCAGGAACGACGAAGGCCCGGTCCGCGTGGACCGGGCCTTGCCTGCTGTGTACCCCCAGCGGGATTTGAACCCGCGTTACCGCCGTGAGAGGGCGGCGTCCTAGGCCGCTAGACGATGGGGGCCTGGAACCGGTTCGGGCGTCGAGAACCGAACCGTGCGGCCGTCCGTCGAGACGGATGGCCTGCGTACCCCCAGCGGGATTTGAACCCGCGTTACCGCCGTGAGAGGGCGGCGTCCTAGGCCGCTAGACGATGGGGGCCTATGACTCGGCGGTCTCGAGGACCTCCGTGCCGGTGAGAACTCTACACACCGCACCAGGCGGGCGAAGAGCGCTGCGCTGGGGTACCAGGACTCGAACCTAGACTAAGAGAATCAGAATCTCTCGTGCTGCCAATTACACCATACCCCAATGAGTCGAACCTTCCGGGCAAATCCGACATGATCGGAGCGCCGGCGTCAGGCCCAACGTCGGAAAACATTACCGGACAGGTGGCCGTCGGCCAAAACGCGCGCGGGGTGCCGTACGTCACGCCGCGCCTCCGCCCGTGGCAGGCTCGCCGCATGGTCTCCTCGACTCCCTCGCGACCCTCGCCCGCGCCCGCCACCGCCGGGCACGACCCGCACGACCACGCCGACCGCGCGGCCTCGTTCGACCGGGACGCCGACGTGTACGCCCAGGTCAGGCCCACGTACCCGCGGGAGGCCGTGGAGTGGCTGATGCCCGCCGGGACGCGGCAGGTCCTCGACCTCGCCGCCGGGACGGGCAAGCTCACCGAGGTCGTCGACGGACTCGTCGGGACGGGCACGGAGGTCGTCGCCGTCGACCCGTCGCTGCCCATGCTCGGCGAGCTCTCGGCGCGGCTGCCCGGGGTCTCCACGCACCAGGGCACCGCCGAGCACATCCCCCTCCCGGACGCGTCCGTCGACGCGGTCCTCGTCGCCCAGGCGTGGCACTGGTTCGACGCCGACGCCGCCGCGACGGAGATCGCCCGCGTCCTGCGCCCGGGCGGCACGCTCGGCGTCGTCTGGAACGTGCGGGACACCTCCCAGGACTGGGTCGCACGGTTCGGCGAGATCCTGCACCGCGGCGATGCCCTCGAGCCGGTCGAGGCGGAGCCACGCGGGCCCGGGCTCGGCACGGCGTTCGACGCCGTCCAGGCGCGCACGTTCCGGTGGTCCGACCGGATCTCGGCCGGCACGCTGCGCACGCTCGCCGGCACGCGCAGCTACCTCCTGACGCTCCCCGACGACGAGCGCGCGGCACGCCTCGCCGAGGTCGACGCGCTGGCGGCCACGCACCCCGTGCTGGCCGGTCGCGCCGAGATCGACCTGCCCTACGTCACGTACGCGTTCCGGGCCCGCCGGCGGTAGCGTCGCGGCCCGACGGGTCAGCGCGCCCCGGCGACGGCGGCGAGCCGCCGGGCGGGGGCGGACAGCGACGCGCCGTCGCGCCACACCACGCGCAGCCGACGCGAGAGGTCGAGCTGCGCGATCGGCACGGTCACGAGGTGGCCCGCTGCCACGTCGTCCGCCACGGTGAGGGCGGACAGGACGGTCACCCCGTCCCCGTGCCGCACGGCGGACTTCACGGCCGCCGTCGAGCCCAGGGCCGTGACGTGGGCCGGCAGGCGCACCCCTGCCTGCCCGAGCGCGTCCTCCAGCACGTCGCGGGTGCCCGAGCCGGCCTCGCGCAGCACGAGGCTCCCCGCGGCGAGGCCCGCGGGGCCGACGGACCGTCGTCGTGCCCACGGGTGCCCGGGCGCGACGACGGCCACGAGCTCGTCGTGGGCCACGGTGCGTGAGCGCAGCCCGCGGCGCACCGTCGGGCTCTCCACGAACCCGAGCTCGGCCGCGCCGTCGAGCACGAGCTCCATGACCTCGCGGGAGTTGCGCACCACGAGCTCGACGTCGGGCGCCGCGCCCGACCGCTCCCGCTCCCCGCGCCCGAACGCGGCGAGCCAGCGCGGGGCCAGGTACTCGGCGATCGTCAGGCTGGCCGCCACCCGCAGCCCGGGCACGGGCGCGGACCGCAGGGCGGCGGCCGCCGCCTCGAAGCGGTCCGTGGCGTCCACGACGTCGCGCGCGGCCTCCGCCACCTGACGCCCGACGGCGGTGAGGGCGGTGCCGCGCGGCCCGCGGGACAGCAGCTCGAGGCCCAGGCGCCGCTCCAGCCGGTGCAGCCCGGCGGACGCCGTGGGCTGGGACACCCCGGCGGCCCGCGCGGCCGCGCTGATCGAGCCGTGGGCGTCGAGGGCGACCAGCAGCTCGAGGGCGGCCAGCGGGGGACGTTCTGCCATAGTGTCAGTCTATGGATCGATCGGCACCTGGCGCTTCCGGGCCGCCGCGCGGGTCGCGAGCCTGGTCACGTGCCCACCGCTCAGTCGTCCACCCCGACCTCGGACCCGACCACGGACCCGACCGTGGACCCGACCGTACCCTCGACGCACCGGACTCCCCGCGGCTCCTCCCGCCTCGGCCCGGGCCTGGCGCTGGCCGCCGTGGCGACCGTGGTCCTGCTCGGCACCAGCCGACTCCTGGCCCCGATGACGAACGGTGCGCTGTCACCCCTGGTCCTGGCCCTCGTCGCCGGCGCGGTGCTCGGCTCCGTGCTGGGGCGGTTCGTGCCGCGGGGCGCGCGCGCCGCGCGGTTCGCGGAGCGGATCGGGCCCGGCACCGACTGGACGGCGCGCACGGTGCTGCGGGCCGGGGTGGTGCTCCTCGGGCTCCAGCTCTCCGTCCCCGACGTGCTCGCGCTCGGCTGGCGCGGGATCGCCGTCGTGGTGGTCACGGTGGCGGGCACGTTCGCGGCGGTCCTCGGCCTCGGGCGGCTGCTGCGCGTGCCGCGCGCGACCGCGCTGCTGGTCGCCACCGGGTTCTCGATCTGCGGGGCCGCGGCCGTCTCCGCGATGACGAGCGTGCTCGAGCGCGACCCCCGCACGGGGGCGGCGGCGCCCGCCCGGCTGCGCGACGACGTGGCCGCCGCGCTCGCCCTCGTCACCGTCTACGGGACGGTCGCGATCTTCGTGCTGCCGCCGCTGGCGGGCGCCCTCGGGCTCACGGACCACCAGGCGGGGCTCTGGATCGGCGCGAGCGTGCAGGAGGTCGCCCAGGTGGTCGCCGCCGCGGGCACCGTCTCCGCCGCCGCGTTGGCCACCGCGACCGTCACCAAGCTCGCGCGGGTGGTGCTGCTCGCACCCCTTGTCGCCGGCGCCGGCGCGCTGCTCGCGCGGCGCGCGACGCTCGCCGCGGCGTCCGGGGACGACGCGCCGGACGACGTCGCGCCCACCACGACGGGCGGGCGCCGTGCGCCCCTCGTCCCCGGGTTCGTGCTGGGCTTCCTCGCCGCGGTGCTGGTACGCAGCACCGGCCTGCTGCCGGACGTCGTCACCGGCACCGCCCAGCAGCTCACGACGATCCTGTTCGTCGCCGCGATGTTCGCCCTCGGCACCGGCGTCGACGTCCCGCGACTCGCGCGGACCGCCCGCCGGCCGCTCGTGCTCGGCGCCCTGGGCACCGTCGTCGTCACGGGCATCGCGCTCGCCGCCGTCCTGCTGCTCGCCCCCTGAGCGAGTTGTCAGGGCCAGGAGCAGGTTCTCGCGCTCCTGGCCCTGACAACTCATCGGAACGGCGAGGCGGACGGAGTCAGAGGCCGAGGGCGGCGGGCAGCCCCGCGAGGCCGGGCAGCACGACGATCCCGTCGGCGCGCAGAGCGTCGGCGTCCACGTGGTGCTCGTCGTCGCGGCGCGCGCCGGGCCGGTCGAGCCAGACGCCGACGAGGCCGGCGTCGCGGGCCGCGCAGGCGTCGACGGTGGGCTCGTCGCCCACGTACGCGGTGCGCGCGACGGCGGTACCGAGGCGGCGGGCGCCCTCGACGAAGACGTCGGGGTGCGGCTTGCCGTAGCCGAGCGTGTCCACGCCCACGAGCACGGGGACGCCCTCGAGGCCGGCGGCGCGCAGCTTGCGCTCCTGCAGCTCGGTGTACGCGTTCGTCACGACGCCGATCCGGACGCCGGCGGCGCGCAGCGCGTCGAGGGCGGCCGCGGAGTCGTCGAACGCCGCCCACGACCGCTCGAACGTGCCCCAGAACAACGCGTCCCAGTCGGCGAACGTGTCCTCCGTGACGGGTTCGCCCCCGAAGGTGCGGTGCAGCAGGTCGGCGCGCAGCCGACGCTGCGTGAGGGCGTCCGTCTCGCCGCGCGTGAAGCGCTTGTAGTAGCCGCCCGGGTCGGTGCGCCAGTGCGCCAACAGCTCGGGGTAGCGTTCCGCCGGCACGTGCGGCAGGTGCTCGACGGCGACGGCGGTCAGGGCCTTCGCGAAGCCGCCCTTGGTGTCGACGAGCGTGTCGTCGACGTCGAGCAGGACACCGTCGACGAGCGCCGTCACGCGGTGGCGCCGTCCGTCGTCGCGGCCTCCGCGGCGAGACGCGCGAGGGCGGCGTCGACGCGCGCGAGCGTGCGCTCGCGGCCGAGCACCTCGAGCGACTCGAACAGCGGCAGCCCGATCGTGCGGCCCGTGACGGCGACGCGCACCGGGGCCTGCGCCTTGCCGAGCTTGAGGCCGTGCCGCTCCCCCACCGTGGTGACGAGCTCCTTGAGCGGCTCCGCCTCCCAGGTCACGAGCTCCGCGAGCGCCGCGCGGGCGTCGGCGAGCACCTCGGCGGCGCCGGCCTTCATCGCCTTGGCCCACGAGCGCTCGTCGTCGACCGGCTCGTCGAGGAAGAGGAAGTCGACGTTGTCGGTGATGTCGGCGAGCAGCGCGACGCGCGACTGCGCGAGCGGGGCGACCTTCGCGAACGCGGCGGCGTCGTACTGCTCCTCGGTCCACGGCGCCTTCGGGGCGTGCAGCCACGGGTCGACGGCGGAGACGAAGTCCTCGACGCTCAGCTTCCGGATGTACTCGCCGTTGAACGACAGCAGCTTCTTGACGTCGAAGAACGCCGACGCGCTGTTGACGTCCTCGATGCGGAACCGCTCGACCAGCTCGTCGAAGGGCAGGATCTCCTCGTCGTTGCCCGGCGCCCAGCCGAGCAGCATGAGGTAGTTGACCATCGCGTCCGGCAGGTAGCCCTCGGCCAGGTAGTCCTCGAGCGCGACCTTGTCGCGGCGCTTGGACAGCTTCTGCCGCTTCTCGTTGACGATCACCGGCAGGTGCGCCCACGTGGGCGGCTGCGCGCCGAGCGCCTCCCACAGCAGCTGCTGCTTGGGCGTGTTCGGCAGGTGCTCCTCGCCGCGGATGACGTGGGTGATGCCCTCGTCGAGGTCGTCCACGACGTTCGCGAGCAGGAAGACGGGCGAGCCGTCCCCGCGCGCGACGACGAAGTCCTCCATCGCGGAGTTCGGGAAGGTCGGGTTGCCGCGGATGAGGTCGACGACCTGCGTCTCGCCCTCGTCGGGGGTGCGGAAGCGCAGCGCCCGGCCCGGCGCGTAGGTGAGGCCGCGGTCGCGGCAAAAGCCGTCGTAGCCCGTGTGCGCGTTGCCGGTGCGGGCGGCGACGTCGTCGCGGGTGCAGTCGCAGTAGTACGCGCGCCCCGCCTCGTACAGGCGTGCCGACGCCTCACGGTGCTTCTCGACGTTCTGCGACTGGAAGTACGGGCCCTCGAACGTCGGGTCCTCCGCGTGCATGCCGAGCGCCGCGAGGGCGTTCAGGATGCCGTCCACCCACTCGGGCTTGTTGCGCGCGGCGTCGGTGTCCTCGACCCGCAGCACGAACGTGCCGCCCTGCTGCTTGGCGACCGCCCAGTTGAACAGCGCCGAGCGGGCGCCGCCCACGTGGAACATGCCCGTCGGGGACGGGGCGAAGCGGACACGGACGGCGTTCGACGGCGTGGAGGAGCCTGCAGCGGGGATCACGGGACCCAGCGTAGTTGTCCGCCGACGCGGCGTCCGATTCCCGCCGGACGGCGAGGGGCGCCCCACCTAGCGTCGTCCCCATGACCAGCACCGCGGCCGCCGAGCCCACGAAGCCCGCCACGCGCGACCACGTCGTCGTCGACCCCGCGATCCTGTACTTCGGCACGCCCGTCGTGCTGCTGAGCTCGACCAACGAGGACGGCACCACCAACCTCATGCCGATGTCGTCGGTCTTCTGGCTGGGCCGCAGCGCGGTGCTCGGCATCGGCGCGCGCAGCCAGACGGCCCGCAACCTGCGCCGGCGCCCGGAGGTGGTGCTGAACCTCGCCTCCCCCGACGTCGTCACCCACGTCGACCGCCTGGCCCTCACGACCGGGCGGGCGGACGTCTCGCCCTGGAAGGTCCGCGCCGGCTACGTGTACGCCCCCGACAAGTTCGCCGTGGCCGGGCTGACGCCGCTCGACGCCGCGACGGTGCGCCCGCAGCGCGTGGCGGAGTGCCGGGTGCACCTGGAGGCCGTGGTGCGCCGGATCCACCCCCTCGGCGGACAGGACGGCGCCGCACCGGGAGCCGCCGACGTCGCAAGGCAGCTCGCGGTCGAGGTGGAGATCACGCGCGTCTGGGTCGACCCGACGATCCGGCTCGCCGGGCACGCCGACCGGATCGACCCGGACCGGTGGCGGCCGCTCGTCATGAGCTTCCAGCGGTTCTACGGCCTGGGCGAGCAGCTGCATCCGTCGCGCCTCGCCGGCATCGACGAGGACCGCTACCGCGAGCCGCGGACCGCCCCCTGACCATCGCGCACCCGCGCGACGGCGAGCGCCACCGGCTCGGCGAGGTCCGGGTTCGGCAGGTCGTCGACCGGCCACCACCGCACGTCGAGCGACTCGTCGCTCACGGCGGGCCGGGCGTCGCCGGGCGCGACGGCGACGAAGCGCACGTCGAGGTGGTGCGCCTCGCCGTCGGGCCCGCAGAACGGCACGGCGTGCTCGTCCAGGTGCACGGGCACCGGGTCGAGGTCGACCTCCAGCCCGGACTCCTCGACGGCCTCGCGCCGGGCGGCCCCGGCCAGAGTGGCGTCGCCGGGCTCGAGGTGCCCGCCGAGCTGGAACCAGCGGCCCGCCTTGGCGTGCAGGGTCAGCAGCACGCGCGACGCGTCCGTCGACAGCACCACCGTCGACGCGGTGACGTGGTCCGGTCGGCAGGTGCGCAGCACGCCGTCCGGGTGGGCGTCGAGGTGCGCGACGAACCGGTCGCGCAGCGCCGCCTGGGCCGGGGACGCGGGCTCGACGGCGCGCAGCACCGCGCGGGCGTCGTCGTGCAGGGTGGGGAGGTCGCGCACCTCAGTCGCGGCGGAACACGGGGTTGGCGAGGACGCCGATCCCCTCGACCTCGCACTCCACGTGGTCGCCGTGGTCGATCCGCCCGACGCCCGCGGGCGTGCCGGTGAGGATCACGTCGCCGGGCAGCAGGGTCATCGCCTTGCTGATGTACGACACGAGGAACGGCACGTCGAAGACCATGTCGGAGGTGCGGCCGTCCTGCTTGAGCTCGCCGTTGACGCGCGAGCGCACGGCCACGTCCTCGGGGTTCAGGTCGGTGTCGATCCACGGGCCCAGCGGGCACGAGGTGTCGAAGCCCTTGGCGCGGGCCCACTGGCCGTCGGTGCGCTGCGCGTCGCGCGCGGTCACGTCGTTGGCGACGGTGTAGCCCAGGATGTACGACCGCACGTTCTCGGGCTCCACGTCCTTGGTGACCTTGGAGATCACGACGGCGAGCTCGGCCTCGTAGCTGACCTCGCGCGTGAACTCGGGCAGCACCACCGGGTCGTCCGGGCCGACGACGGCGGTGTTGGGCTTGAAGAACAGCAGCGGCGTGGCCGGCACCTCGCCGCCCATCTCCTTGGCGTGGTCGGCGTAGTTCTTGCCGACGGCGACCACCTTGGAGCGCGGGATCACCGGGGCGAGCAGCCGGACGCCGTCGCCCAGCTCGATCCGCTCCCCCGTCGGCATCGCCGACATGTAGAGCGGGTCGCCGCCGAGGACGGCGAGGAACGTCTTGTCCCCCTCCTGCTGGACGAGGGCGAAGCGGGGGTCGTCTCCGGTGGTGAATCTCGCGATGCGCACGCGCCCAGGTTACGCGCGGGCGAGGACCTCGCCGTGCAGGATGGCGAACCAGCCGTCGGGCGCCTGCGCCCACGCCTGCCAGTCCTGCGCGATCTGCTCGAGCGCGACGTCGTCGGCCAGGCCCGACTCCTTGGCCTGCACCGCGAAGTTGGACTCCACGCAGCGCTCCGCCCACAGCTCGCCCCACCACTGGCGGTCCGTCGGGGTGGCGTAGCACCACGACGACGCGGACGGCACGATGCCGTCGAGCCCGGCCTCCTGCACCCACGACACGAGGCGGCGTCCGGCGTCCGGCTCGAACCCGTACGCGTGCGTGACCTCGTGGTAGAGCTCGTTCCACTCCGTCAGGCCCGGGGTCTCCGGGTACCAGGCCATGCCCGCGTAGTCGGCGTCCCGCACCGCGACCATCCCGCCCGGCTTCGCCACGCGCTTCATCTCGCGGAGCGCGGCGACCGGGTCGGACAGGTGCTGCAGCAGCTGGTGCGCGTACACGACGTCGAACGAGTCGTCGTCGAACGGCAGCTCGTAAGCGTTGGCCTGCTCGAAGCGGACGTTGGCGTAGCCCAGGGCCGCGGCGTGCTCGCGCGCCGCCTCGAGCACCTTGGGGCTGGCGTCCACGCCCACGACGTCGCCGCCGGCGAGGATGCGTGCGAAGTCGGCGGTCACGGTGCCGGGGCCGCAGCCGACGTCGAGCAGGGACATGTCGTCGCGCAGGTGCGGCAGCAGGAAGCCGGCCGAGTTCTGGGCCGTGCGGCTGCGGTGCGAGCGCAGCACCGACTCGTGGTGGCCGTGCGTGTACGACTCGGACTCCTTGCTGGGCACCGTGTGGTGGGTGCTCGGTGCCTCGATCGCGTCGTTGAGGTCGGCACCGGCGGGTTCGGGGGCGCCCTGGGGTGCGGGCTCCGCGCTGAGGTCACTCATGCTCCTACCGTAGTGACCGCGCGACCTGCAAGCCGTGGCGTTCTCACGCACCGGGACGACGCGCACCACCGGGCGGTGGCATCATCACGCCATGACCGCGGCCACCGGCGCGCCGACCTCCCGTCTCCCAGCCCGCGTGCGCGCGGGCGTGCACCGTCTCGCCGGCGGCGCGGGGCGCGTCCCGGGCGTCGACGTCGCCCGCGGGATCGCCGTCCTGGGCATGTTCACCGCCCACGTGGGCGTGACGACGCCCGACGCCGGGCCCGCCTGGTGGCTGCTCGACCTCTCGCACGGGCACTCCTCGATCCTGTTCGCGCTGGTGGCCGGCGTCTCGGTCGCGATCGTCTCGGGCGGCCCCCGTCCGCTCGACGGAGACCCGTTGCGGCGGGCCCGCCTCCGCCTGCTCGTGCGGGCCGCGCTGCTGCTGGTGATCGTCGCGCTGCTCGACCTCCTCGGCACGCGGGTCGCCCTCATCCTGGGCTTCTACGCCTGCTACTTCGCGCTCGCGCTGCCCTTCCTGCGCTGGCGGCCCCCGCGGCTCCTCGCGCTCGCCGCGGTGGTCGCGCTCGTCGGGCCGCTGCTCGCGTACTGGGGGCCGGAGGCGCTGCTGCGCGCCGGGCTGCGCCTGCCGCACGACGGCTCCGGCGCCGTCACGGACTTCGTGCTCACCGGGCACTACCCGGCGATCGTCTGGATGGCGTACGTCCTCGCGGGCATGGCGATCGGGCGCTGCGACCTGCGCTCGCCGCGGCTGCGTCGCGGGCTGCTGCTGGGCGGGCTGGTCGCGTGGGGCGCGTTCTCCGTGCTGTCGGCCGTCGTCGTCGGCCGGGCCGGCGGGGAGGAGGTCGTGCTGACCTCCCAGGTCATCGCCCGGCAGTCGGTGGACACGACGCCGTCCGCCTGGGGCGCACCCTGGCCCGGCGTCGCGGGCCTGTTCCTCGACGGACCGCACGACGACACGACGATCGAGGTGCTCGCGTCGGGCGGGTTCGCGGCGGCGGTCGTGGGCCTGTGCCTCTACGTCGGTCGGGTCGGGCGGTGGGTGCTGGCACCGCTGGCCGCGGTCGGGTCGATGGCGCTGACCGTGTACTCCCTGCAGATCGTCGCCATCTGGCGCGGGGACCTGCTGGGGTCCACCACCAACGGCCCGCTGCTCGCGATGGTGCTGGTCACGCTCGCCGCGGCGACGGCGTGGCGGTTCCTGCTCGGTCGGGGGCCGCTCGAACGACTCGTCGGCGCGGTCGCCGACCGCACCGCGCAGCAGATCACCGCGCCACCGGAGAAGAGGAGCCGCTCGTGACGGACCCGATGTCGTTGCTGCTGACCCGCCTCGACGCGTCGGGGATCACCGATGTGGCGCACCTGTCCCCCGCGACCGGCGGGCTCGCCGCGACCGCCGCCCTGGCCCGTCGCGCCGACGGCCGGTCCGTGTTCGTCAAGGGGTTCGTCGACGGCGCCGACGCACCGGGACAACTGGCTCGGCCGCCGCCGGCAGGACAACACCTGGGACGACGACGGATACGCCTTCTTCGCCCGGAGCCGCCTGCTGCGGTGGCTGGGCGAACCCCGGGTCGATGCCGCCCTGGATGCCGCCGACCGGGCGGCCCTGGAGCACCTCTGCGCCCGGCTCCCCGAGCTGCTGCCGGACCGCCCCGCGTGCCTGACGCACGGCGACCTGTGGGCGCAGAACGTCCTCGCGACCGCCGACGGACGGCCCGCGCTGATCGACCCCGCCGTGTCGTACACGTGGGCCGAGGTCGACCTGGCCCACCTCTGGACCACGGCCCCGCCGCCCGAGTCCCGGGGGTTCTTCGACCGGTACCCCGAGCTCACCGGGCTCGATCGCGGGTGGCGCGACCGCATGCCGGTCCTGCAGCTGCGCCAGCAACTCGCCGTCATCGCGCAGTTCGACGACGACTGGGGCGCCGCGGAGCAGGTGCGGGCCACACTCGCCCCGTTCCGGCGCCGGCGCTGACGCCGACCAGGCTCCGCCCTCAGAGCGTCACGGTGCCCGCGACCGTCGTGACGGCAGCGCCCCCGACCCACACGTCGCCGGCGGTGTCACGGCGCACGTGCACGCGGCCGCGTCGCCCGAGGACGGTGCCCTGCGAGGCGACGTACGACGCCGGCAGCAGGCCGCCCGCCAGCCACTGCCCGAGCCCGGCGTTGAGGCTGCCGGTGACGGGGTCCTCGGCGACGCCGATGTCGGGCACGAAGGCGCGCACCTCGACGGCGGCATCGGACTCCCCCGGCGCGTAGGAGCCGACGACGCCGATCTTCAGGCCGCCGAACGCGGCGAGGTCGGGCTCGACGGCGAGCACGGCCGCGGCGTCGCGCAGGCGGGCCGCGACCCAGCCCGGGCCGTTGTCCACCCAGGCCGCGTCCTCGATGTCCGCCACGCTCACCCGCAGGCCGCGGGCGATCTGCGCGAGGTCCTCCGGCGCCACCGGGCCGGAACGCCGCAGGGGCGGCGCGGCGAACGCGAGCCGGTCGGCGCCGTCGTCGGCGTCGCGCCGGACGGTGACGAGACCGACCCCGCACTCCTGGATCACGTGCTGCGCGGAGCGCGGCGACCCGCCCGCCTCGAGCCAGGCGTGGGCGGTACCGAGCGTGGGGTGGCCGGCGAACGGAAGCTCGCCGCCGGGTGTCCAGATCCGCAGCCGGTAGTCGGCAGCAGGGCCGTCGGAACGGTCGGTGGGGCGGAGCAGGAACGTGGTCTCGGACAGGTTGGTCCACCGCGCGAAGGCGGCCATCTGCTCGTCCGTGAGGTCGTCGGCGTCGTGCACCACGGCCACCGGGTTGCCGGTGAGCGGGCCGGTGGCGAAGACGTCGACCTGACGGAAGTCGTGGGGGTGCGGCACGAGTCACACGCTAGCCCGGTGAGGGTCGTGCTCGCCTCGCTCGTACCCTGGTGGGATGCGCACGACGACCCTCGACGACCCGGCGGCCCCCGCCGGCGTCGTCGTGCGGCGCGACGTCTGGGAGCCGCGGGCCGCGGCGCACGCCGCCCGCGCGGACGCCCTGACCGCGGTGTGGCGCGCCGCGCGCGACGAGGGTTCGACGCACGCGATCGAGGACTTCCTGTTCACGTACTACCCGACGCGGCTCAGCCACCTGCGCCGGTGGCACCCCGGCCCGGGCGCGGTCCTCGCGGACGCGGCCGAGCACGCCGGGTGGCGCTGGTACCGCGAGGCCACGCTGCCGGACGGCGGCACGGGCGCGACGCTCGACGTCGACGCCTTCGTCGCCGACCGCGGCGACACCGTCCGCTACGTGCGCGCCCTCGTGTCCGCCACCGCGGGCCGCCCGGGCACCTTCGGCTGCTTCGGCCTGCACGAGTGGGCGATGGTCTACCGCGACCGTGCCGCCGGACGCGACCACCGCCACCCCCTGCCGTTGCGGCTGGGCCACGACGGCACGGACGCCGTCGTCGAGTCGCACCGCATCGGCTGCTCGCACTTCGACGCCTTCCGGTTCTTCACGCCCGAGGCCGCCGACCGCAACCAGCTGCGCCCCACCCGCGAGCGCCAGCCGGCCATGGAGCAGCCGGGCTGCCTGCACGCCGGGATGGACCTGTACAAGTGGGCGCTCAAGCTCGGGCCCGCCGCCCCCGGCGACCTGCTGCTCGACGCGTTCGAGCTGGCCCGCGACATCCGGTACACCGACATGGCCGCCGCCCCCTACGACGTCTCGTCGTACGGCGTCGAGGCGGTGCCGATCGAGACGCCCGAGGGCAAGGCGGAGTACGTGCGGCGGCAGCGCGGGTTCGCCGCGCGGGGCCAGGAGCTGCGGTCGCGTCTGGTCGAGGTGTGCGACGTCCTGCTGACGGGCGCCGCCGGCTGACGACGGGTCCGGGAGCCGGTCAGTCGGACACCATCCCGCTGACGAGCGCGCGCCAGGTCACGGGCCCGACGACGCCGTCCACCAGGACGCCGAACGCCGACAGCGCCCGCTGGAACTCGCGCACCGCGGCCTCCGTCCTCGGCCCGAAGACCCCGTCGACCACGAGGTCGAAGTCGATGCGGACGTCGAGCTCGGACTGCGCCCCACGGACGGCGTGGCCGCGGCTGCCGAGGCGCACGGTGACGACGATCGCGCCCCAGGTCCTGGGCCCGACGACGCCGTCGACCTCGAGGCCGAAGTCGCGCTGGGAGGCGCGCACGGCTGCCTCGGTGAGCGGACCGAACTTCTCGTCGACCTCGAGGTCGTGGCCGTGCTCGTTGAGCAGGTGCTGCAGGGTGCCGACGGGGTGGAACCGGTCGCCGGGACGGACGACCGGCCAGGGGTCGAGGGCCTTGCTCGTCGTGACGGACATCGCCGCCTCCTTCGTGGGGCCGGGCCGGGCGGGTCGTCGCCCCGGGAAAGCCTGGCGCCCTCGCGGGGAGGGAGCGTGGCGCGCACCTCCAGATACCTCGGCGGGACCCTGCGCCGTCAGCCGGAACGACGCGCCCGCAGCGCGGCCTGGGCGTTGCGGTTGGTGCACGCGGTGGAGCAGTACCGCCGCGAGCGGTTGCGCGACAGGTCCAGCACCAGCCCCTGGCAGTCGGCGTCGGCGCACACAGCGAGGCGGGAGAGCTCGTCGTCGCGGATGAGGTCGATCATCGCCATGGCGGTCTCGACGACGATCCGGGTGGCGAGCGGGGCGTCGTCGGCGGTCGCGTGGACGTGCCAGTCCTCGCCCGAGTGCCGCACGAGACGCGGGTGGACCGGCACGCCGGCGAGCAGCTCGTTGACCAGGCCGGCGGCCTCGTCGCGGTCGGCGAGGAGCAGGGCGCGCAGGCGGGGCCGCAGCGCGCGCACCTGCTCGAGCTCCTCGGCGGTGCCGTCGTGGCGGCCGGTGTACTCGTGCTCGCGGAAGAAGGCGTCGAGGTCGGCCGTGGTCCCGAGCGTCTCGGGCGGCTCGCCGGAGTTCACGAGGGCGACGGCCGACCGGAGCTCCGCCACGGTGTCATGAGCGAACGGCATGTTGACACGTTACCCCACGCGGCTCTAGCGTCATGAGCCATGGTAGAGATGACGCATGACGCCGACGCGACGCCGCGCACCGGGCTCGGCGCGGGCCTCGCCCTCGCGGTCGTCTCCGCCGTGACGTTCAGCCTCTCCGGCCCGCTCGCCGCCGGCCTCTTCGCCACCGGGTGGAGCCCGGGCGCCGTCGTCCTGGTGCGCGTCGCGGTCGGTGCGCTCGTCGTCCTGCCGTTCGGGGTCGTCGCGCTGCGCGGCGACTGGTCCCCCGTGCGCCGCAACCTTCGGCTGCTGCTCGGCTACGGCGCGCTCGGCGTCGCGGCCACGCAGTTCTGCTACTTCGCCGCCGTGCAGCACATGCAGGTGGGCCCCGCGCTGCTCATCGAGTACTCCTCGCCGGCCGCCGTCGTCGCCTGGCTGTGGCTGCGGCACGGGCAGCGCCCCGGCCGCACGACGCTCGCCGGCATCGCGCTCGCCGCCGCGGGCCTCGTGCTGGTGCTCGACCTCGCCGGCGCCCGGCTCGACCCGGTGGGCGTGGCGTGGGCGCTCGGCGCGATGGTGGGCGTCTCCGCCTACTTCCTGCTCAACGCCCGCACCGACACCGGGTTGCCGCCCCTGAGCCTCGCAGCCGGCGGGCTGGTCGTGGGTGCCGTCCTGCTCGGGCTGCTCGGCGCCGTCGGCGTCATGCCCGTGACCGCGTCCGCCGACCCCGTGACCCTCGCCGACACCGTCGTGCCCGCCTGGGCGGTGCTCGCCGCCCTCGGCGTGGTGACGGCCGGCGTCGCCTACGTCACCGGCATCGGGGCCGGACGTCGCCTCGGCGCGCGGCCCGCGTCGTTCGTCGGCCTCCTCGAGGTGGTCAGCGCGGTGTTCTTCGCGTGGGTGTTCCTGGGCGAGCTGCCGCGCCCCGTCCAGCTCGTCGGCGGCCTGCTGGTGCTGGCGGGGGTCGTCGTCGTGCAGCAGGGCGAGGGCGCGACCCGCCGCACGCCACCGACGATCGAGCCGACGCCCGAGCCGACGACCGAGCCGACGACCGAGCCGACCGGAAAGCCATAGCCCGTCGCGGCGGGAGATGTGACGATCTGGGCATGTCCCGCGTCCTCGCCGCCGCCCCGTCCGAGCCCGTCGTCGTGCCCGAGCGGGTGCGCCTGCTCGCCGCCGACGACACCGTGACGCCCGTGTGGCGCAACGAGCTCGGCGGCCTGACGTTCCGCCTCTCGGCCGGGCACGGTGCCGAGCGCTACGTGAAGTGGGTCCCCGCCGGCACGCCCGAGCTGGACCTCGACGCCGAGGCCGAGCGGCTCGCCTGGGCGGGCCGCTTCACTCCGGTGCCGCGGGTGCTCGACCGTGGCACCGACGACGCCGGCGACTGGCTGCTCACCGAGGGCATCCCCGGGCGGTCGGCCGTCGACCCGCGCCGGCTCGCACGGCCGGAGACGGCGGTGCGCGCGATCGGCGCAGGCCTGCGCGCCCTGCACGACGCGCTCCCGGTGAGCGACTGCCCCTTCTCGTGGGGCGTCGCCGACCGCGTCGCCCGCCTCTCCCCCGACACCGCCGTCCGGGTCGGCGACGTGCCCGACGTCGACCGGCTCGTCGTGTGCCACGGCGACCCCTGCGCCCCCAACACCCTGCTCGACGACGGCGGCCGGTGGACCGCGCACGTCGACCTCGACGCGCTCGGCGTGGCCGACCGCTGGGCGGACCTCGCCGTCGCGAGCTACAGCCTGGGGTGGAACTACGGCGACGGCTACGAGCCCGCCTTCTTCGACGCCTACGGCATCGCGCCCGACGCCGGGCGCATCGCCTTCTACCGCCGCCTGTGGGACCTCGGCTGACGCGTCCCGACCGTACGGGCAACCCCGTACCCGCGGCCGCGCAGATCACGGTCAGATGACGCGGTTCCCCTGATGTGCGGACCGGACCGACGCCGTAGCGTCGAATTTGTCCAGTTTCCTCACGAACACAGGAGAAGCAACGATGCGTCTGCGTTCCACCCTCCTCGCCGCGGCCGTCGGCGCGGCCGCGCTCCTCGCCCCGCTCGTGGCGGCGCCCGCGGCGTCCGCCCACGGCTGGGTGACCAACCCGCCCAGCCGCCAGGACCTGTGCGCCAGCGGGTCCCTGTCCTTCGACTGCGGCGGCATCAAGTACGAGCCGCAGAGCGTCGAGGCGCCCAAGGGCTCCACGCAGTGCTCCGGCGGCAGCGGCTTCGCCATCCTCGACGACGAGTCGAAGCCGTGGCCCCGCACCACCATCGGCAGCTCCGTCACGATGAAGTGGAAGCTCACCGCGCAGCACGCCACCTCCACGTGGGAGTACTTCGTCGACGGCACCCTGCACCGCACGTTCGACGACAAGGGCGCCAAGCCTGAGGCCGTGGTGAGCCACACGCTCGAGAACCTGCCGCAGGGCGACCACACCATCCTCGCGCGCTGGAACGTCGCCGACACCGTCAACGCGTTCTACGCGTGCGTCGACGTGACCGTCGGCGAGGGCGGGACCGTCGAGCCGACCGACCCGCCGGTGGACCCGACGGACCCGCCGGTCGAGCCGGGCGACTGCGAGGACGCGGCCTGGAACCCGTCGTCCGCCTACACGGGCGGCACGAAGGTCTCCTACGAGGGCCGCGCCTACCAGGCCAAGTGGTGGACGCAGGGCGACACCCCGTCCTCTGCGGCGGGCCAGTGGGCGGTCTGGACCGACCTCGGCGCCTGCTGACCCGCACCACGTCCTGACGGTGGCGGGCGCAACCTCTGTGCCCGCCACCGCCAGAGCCGCACCATCCACCGAGCACCACCCGAGCACCACCCGAGCACCAAAGAGGGAGACGAGTCGATGAAGACCACGCGTCGCAAGACCACGCTTCGCTCCGCACTGCTCGCCGCAGCGGTCGGGATCCTGACCGTCGCGGCGCCGCTCGCCGTCGCACCCAGCGCGTCGGCGCACGGCTGGATCACCAGCCCACCGAGCCGCCAGGACCACTGCGCCACGCGCACCGTGTCCTTCGACTGCGGCGGCGTCCAGTACGAGCCCCAGAGCGTCGAGGCCCCGAAGGGCTCGATGCAGTGCTCCGGCGGCAGCGGCTTCTCCGTCCTCGACGACAGCTCCAAGCCGTGGCCGCGCACCACGATCGGCAGCAGCGTGTCGATGCAGTGGAAGCTCACGGCCCGCCACGCCACCTCGACGTGGGAGTACTTCGTCGACGGCAAGCTGCACAAGACCGTCGACGACGGCGGCAAGCAGCCCGGGGCGACCGTCACGCACACGCTCGAGAACCTGCCGCAGGGCAACCACACGATCTTCGCCCGCTGGAACATCGCGGACACCGCCAACGCGTTCTACGCGTGCGTCGACGTGAACGTCGGCGGCACCGGTGAGCCCGACCCTGACCCCACGGACCCGCCCACCGAGCCCGGTGACTGCGAGGCCCCGGCCTGGAACCCGTCCTCCGCGTACACGGGCGGCACCCAGGTCTCCCACGACGGCCGCACCTACCAGGCCAAGTGGTGGACGCAGGGCGACACCCCGTCCTCCTCGGCCGGCGAGTGGGCGGTCTGGACCGACCTCGGCGCCTGCTGAACCGCCCCGACGCATCGAGCGTGCTGAACTGCTCCTCATCCGGGCCGGACGAGGAGCAGGGCAGCACGCTCGTTGCTCGCGGCGCGGCCTGGAAGAATGGCCCGACCATGACTTCCCCGACCGGCACACCCACCGAGACCGCCACCGCCCCCCGACCTGCCGGCACGCTGCTGCCGTACCTGCCCGCCCCCACCGGCGGAGCGCCGGACCCCGACGTCCTCTTCGAGGGGTTCGGCGAGTGGGCCACGGGCACCGGGCGTCCGCTGTACCCGCACCAGGAGGAGGCGCTGCTCGAGCTCATGACGGGCTCGCACGTGGTGCTGGCGACGCCCACGGGATCGGGCAAGTCCATGGTCGCGATGGGCGCGCAGTTCGCGGCGCTCGCGAACCGCCGGTCGGGCCGCGGCGGGCGCACGTTCTACACCGCACCGCTCAAGGCGCTGGTGAGCGAGAAGTTCTTCGACCTCGTGGCCGCGTTCGGGTCGCGCAACGTCGGCATGATGACCGGCGACTCCGCCGTCAACGCCGACGCCCCGATCATCTGCTGCACGGCGGAGATCCTCGCGAACCTGGCCCTGCGGCGCGGGGCCGACGCCGACGGCGTCGGCGAGGACGGCACGGCCGACGACGACGCCATCGCCCAGGTCGTCATGGACGAGTTCCACTTCTACGGCGACCGGCAGCGGGGCTGGGCGTGGCAGGTGCCGCTGCTGGAGCTGCCACGCACGCAGTTCCTGCTGATGTCGGCCACCCTCGGCGACACCACACGGCTGCGGGAGGACCTCGAGGAGCGCAGCGGCCGCCCCGTCGCCGAGGTCGCGGGCGCCGAGCGGCCGGTGCCGCTGATGTTCTCCTACGTCGTCGAGCCGCTGACGGACGTCATCGCCGAGCTCGTCACGACGCATCGCGCCCCCGTCTACGTGGTGCACTTCACGCAGAAGGACGCCGTCGAGCGTGCGCAGGCGCTGCTGTCCACGAACCTCGCCTCCAAGGACGAGAAGGCCGCGATCGCCGCCGAGATCGGCGCGTTCCGGTTCGGCACGGGCTTCGGCAAGACGCTGAGCAAGTTCCTGCGCGCGGGCATCGGCGTGCACCACGCGGGGATGCTGCCGAAGTACCGCCGCCTCGTGGAGCGGCTCACGCAGCGCGGGCTGCTCAAGGTGGTCTGCGGCACGGACACGCTCGGGGTCGGCATCAACGTGCCGATCCGCACCGTGCTGATGACGTCGCTGGTGAAGTACGACGGCGAGCGCATGCGCCATCTCACCGCGCGCGAGTTCCACCAGATCGCCGGCCGGGCCGGCCGCGCGGGCTTCGACACCGTGGGCGAGGTGCTCGTCATGGCGCCCGAGCACGTCATCGAGAACCGCAAGCTGCTCGCCAAGGCCGGCGACGACCCGAAGAAGCTCAAGAAGGTGGTGCGCAAGAAGGCGCCGGCCGGTGCCGTGAACTGGACGGACTCCACGTTCGAGCGGCTGCGCGACGCCGACCCCGAGCCGCTGAGCAGCCAGTTCCACGTCAACCACGCCATGGTGCTGAACGTGCTGGCGCGGGACTCGGCGGGCTCGGGCGGCGACCCCGTCGAGGCCATGCGCCACCTGCTCACCGCCAACCACGACACGGAGGCCCAGCAGGCGAAGCACGTGCGCCAGACGTTCCGCATCTACCGGTCGCTGCGCGTCGCGGGCGTCGTGGAGAAGGTCCGCGTGCCCGACCCGTCGCGCCCGGCCGGGTACCGGCCCAGCGTGCGGCTCGTCGTCGACCTGCCGCGCGACTTCGCGCTCAACGCGCCGCTGTCCCCGTTCGCGCTCGCCGCCATGGACCTCCTGGACGTCGAGGGCCCGACGCACGTGCTGGACGTCGTGTCCGTCATCGAGGCGACCCTCGACGACCCGCGCCAGATCCTCTACGCCCAGCAGAGCAAGGCGAAGGGCGAGGCCGTCGCGGCGATGAAGGCCGAGGGCATGGAGTACGAGGAGCGCATGGAGGCGCTCGAGGACGTCACGTGGCCGCGGCCGCTGGCGGACCTGCTCGAGCCGGCGTTCGCCACGTACAAGCGGTCGAACCCGTGGGTGGCCGACGCCGAGCTCGCCCCCAAGTCCGTGGTGCGCGACATGCTCGAGCAGGCCATGACCTTCACCGAGCTGGTCAGCGTGTACGGGCTGGAGCGCACCGAGGGCGTGGTGCTGCGCTACCTCGCGGACGCCTACCGCGCGCTGCGCCAGGTGGTCCCCGAGGAGCACCGCACCGAGGAGGTGCAGGAGGTCGTCGAGTGGCTCGGCGAGCTGGTGCGCGGCGTCGACTCGTCGCTGCTCGACGAGTGGGAGCGGCTGCAGAACCCGGTCGACGACGACGCCGACCTCGTCGTCGAGGGCGAGCTCGCGGAGGCGGGCGCCGAGGCGCCGACGCGCCCGGTCACGGGCAACCCGCGCGCGTTCCGCCGCCTGGTCCGCAACGCGACGTTCCGCCGCGTCGAGCTCGCCGCCCGCGAGGCCTACGACGCGCTCGGCGCGCTCGACGGCGCGCACGGCTGGGACGGCGACGCCTGGGCCACCGCGCTCGACCCGCTGTTCGAGGCGCAGGGGGACGACGCCGTCGGCATCGGCCCCGCCGCCCGCGCGGCCGGCCTGCTGACGATCCTCGAGCCGGGCGCCGAGCTGCCCGGCGGCGCGACGACGACCACGCGCGACGGCGTCGAGGTCGCCGAGGTGCCCGCGGGCACGTGGTGGGTGCGGCAGGTGCTCGACGACGCCGACGGCGACCACGACTGGGCGGTCACCGCCGTCGTCGACCTGGCCGCCAGCGACGAGGCCGGGGCCGTCGTGCTCACCGTGGTGGACGTCGGTCGGATCTGAGCCTGTCGGCGGTTGCAAGCAAGCGGAGACCGGCCTGAGATCGAGACAGGGCGCCGACCCCGGCTCCCCCGACCTCAGGAGTCCGCCATGGACACCACGACCGTCGTCTGGATCGTCGTCGCCGTCGTCGTCGTGCTGCTTCTCGTGCTCGTCGTGACGGCCCTTGCCCGTCGCTCCCGGGCCGCCGAGGCACGACGGCGCGAGGAACGCCGGGACGAGGCGGCCGAGCTGCGCCGGCAGGCGGAGCACGACCGGATCGCCGTGCAGGAGCGCGAGGCGGCCACCGCGAAGCTCGACGCCGAGGCCCGGATGTCGCAGGCGGAGGCCGACCAGAAGGCCGCCGAGGCCGCCCGGCTGCAGCAGGAGGCCCGGAGCCGGGACGCGAGCCTCGACGAGCGCCGGGCCGACGTCGACGAACGGCTCCGGCGCGCCGACGAGCTGGACCCCGACCGGCCGCACGCGCCCGGGCACCGCGCCGACGGCCCGCCGGACACGCCCCGGCACGGCGACGAGGGTGGGCCGCGGGTCTGACGCCCGCGTCCCCGCCCGCTCAGCCGAGGTGGAGCAGGCCCTGGACGAGGGTCGCGGCGCCACCGAGGTAGGCGAGCACGATCAGCCCGCGCCGGACGGCCGCCGCGGGGACGCGCGGGGCCAGCAGGTCGCCGAGGACGAGGCCCAGGACGACGGCGCCGAGGACGACGGCCCACTGCCACACGGCGAACGGCGGGAACGACGCGTCGGTGAGGGTCAGCTTCGTGATCAGCGCGGCGAGCGCGTTCGTGGCGAAGAAGGGCTGCGCCGTGGCGGCGAAGGTCCGCGCGTCCCAGCCGCTGAGCACGGAGTAGATCGCCACCGGCGGCCCGCCGATGCCCGCGGCCACGCTCCCCACCCCGCTCGCGACGCCGGTGACGACGAGCGGCACACGCGCCTCGGGGCGCACGGGGTGGCGGCCGTCGCGCCGCAGCCGGGTCGTGACGACGGCGAGCGTCATCGCGACGACGACGAAGGCGCCGACCGCGATCTCCAGCGCCGCGGTGGAGGCGCCGCGCAGCAGCAGGGCCGCGGGGATCATCACGGCCACCGAGGTGGCGGCCAGCCAGGCGTACCGCCGCCAGTCCACGTGCCGCGCGACGCGGCCCAGGATGAGCACGGCCGCGATCGCGCCGGCAAGGTTGACGAACAGCACGCCCTCGAGCGGGCCGGCGATGAGCACGATGAACGGGCCGGCGACGAGGCCGAAGCCCATGCCCGTGACGCGTTGGAGAGCCCCTCCCACCAGGATCGCGAGGACGAGGAGGAGGAGCACCGCACCACCCTACTCAGGCACAATCGGCCCCGTGTCGAAGAAGAAGCCGCACGCCTCGCACGGGACGCCCGCGGTCGTCGCGCTCGACCGGGCCGGCGCCGCCTACGGGCTGCACACCTACGACCACGACCCGGCCTCCGAGCTCAGCTACGGGCTGGAGGCGGCCGCGGCGCTCGGCGCCGACCCGGCCCAGGTCTTCAAGACGCTCCTCGCGGACGTCGACGGGCGGCTCGTGGTCGGCATCGTGCCGGTCGACGGCACCCTCGACCTCAAGGCGCTGGCCCGCGCGGTCGGCGGCAAGCGGGCCGCGATGGCGGACCCCGCCGCGGCGCAGCGCGCCACCGGCTACGTGGTGGGCGGCATCTCGCCGATCGGGCAGAAGCAGCGGCACACGACCGTGCTCGACGCGTCCGCGGCGGGCTTCGACGTCGTCTACGTCTCCGGCGGGCGGCGCGGGCTCGACGTGTCGCTCGCCCCGGACGACCTGCTGCGCCTCACGGGCGGGACGACGGCGCCGATCGCCCGTGCCTGACGGTTCAGTGCTGGTACGTCGGGTACCGGGCGTCGCTGGGCACGATGTCCTTGCCGAGCGGCAGCAGCGAGACCGGGATCATCTTGAGGTTCGCGATCGCCAGCGGGATGCCGATGATCGTGATCGCCTGCGCGACCGCCGTCGTGATGTGACCGATGGTGAGCCAGATGCCGGCGAAGACGATCCAGACGATGTTGCCCAGCACCGACCAGCCGCCGGCACCCGGCTTGTCGACGACCGTGCGGCCGAACGGCCACAGCGCGTAGCCCGCGATGCGGAACGACGCGATGCCCCAGGGGATCGCGACGATCGTGATGCAGCACAGGATGCCCGCCGCGGCGTAGCCGAGCGCGAGCCAGAAGCCGCCGAAGACGAGCCAGATGATGTTGAGCAGGGCTTTCACCCACTCATCCTCGCCTGCCGCGCGAGCGCGGCACCACCCGGGAACCCCCTGACCCGACCCTGGTCGGGCGGTTCGTAGACTGACGCCATGCCCACCGAGTGTCCCGGGATCCCCGCACGCCTGGCCGCCGTCCACGACCGCGTCGCGGCCGCCGCCCGCGCGGCGGGCCGCGACCCGCGGGAGGTCCGCGTCCTGCTGGCCACCAAGACCCAGGACGCCGAGACCGTGCTCGCGGGGGTCCGGGCCGCGCTCGACCTCGCCGCCGCGGCGGGCGACGACCGGCCGGTGCTGGTCGGCGAGAACCGCGTCCAGGAGCTCGTCGCGAAGGCGCCTGCGCTGGCGGACCTCGTCGCCGCGGGACGCGTCGAGGCGCACCTCATCGGCCACCTGCAGAAGAACAAGGTCAACCAGGTGCTCGGCGCCGCCACCGCCGTCGACTCGGTGGACTCCCCCGCCCTGGCGCACGCCCTGTCCACCCGCTGCGAGCGCGACGGCCGCACCCTGGACGTGCTCGTCCAGGTCAACGTCTCCGGCGAGGAGAGCAAATCCGGCGCCGCGCCCGACGACGCGGCCGCGCTCGCCGCCGGCGTCGCGGCGCTGCCGGGGCTGCGCCTGACGGGGTTCATGACGATCGGCGCTCGCTCCGACGACGAGACGCTGGTGCGCGCCGGCTTCGCCCGCCTGCGCGCGGTCCGCGACGACGTCCTCGCGAGCGGCGCGCCGGGGACGGCCGACGCCCGCGAGCTCTCCATGGGCATGACCGGCGACCTCGAGCTCGCGGTCGCGGAGGGGGCGACCGTCGTCCGCGTCGGAACCGCCGTCTTCGGCGCCCGCCCCACCCCCGCGAGGTAGTCCGATTCCTGCCGAGGTAGTTCAACGCTCCGCGAGGTAGTCCGGATCCTGCCGAGGTAGTTCAATGCATGCCGAGGTAGTTCGATTCTCGCCCAAATAGTCCGGTTCACCCGAACTACCTCGGCACAAGATGAACTACCTCGCGGGACTTCGAACTACCTCGCGAAGGGATGGACTACCTCGGCAGGATCTGGACTACCTCGGCGGGGCAGCACCGAGGCGGGCGAGCGCGCCGCGGACGCCGTCGGGGCCGTCCACGGCGGTGCGCGCGGCCTCGGCGTCGACGCCGGCCAGCAGCATGACGAGCGCGACCTGCACCTCCCCGCCGGCGTCGGCGAGCACCGGAGCGCAGACCTCCGGCGAGAGGCCGGTCGCCTGGCTCAGCAGGCGCACGAGCCGGGCGCGGAGCTTGGCGTTGGACGCTCGGACGTCGACCATGAGGTTCGAGTACGTCTTGCCGAGCTGGATCATCGTGGCGGTCGAGAACGTGTTGAGCACGATCTTCTGCGCGGTGGCGGCCTTCATCCGGGTCGAGCCCGTGACGGCCTCGGGGCCCGTGTCGAGCAGGATCGCGACGTCCGCCCGGTCGACCAGCGGCGCGGCCGGGTTGGCGCTGACCAGCGCGGTGCGCGCCCCGCGCTCACGGGCCAGGTCGAGCGCCCCACCGACGTAGGGGGTGCGGCCGCTGGCCGCCAGCCCGACCACGAGGTCGTGGGGGCCGACGTGGTCCAGGTCGCGCCGTCCGGCCTCGGCGTCGTCCTCCGCGCCCTCCACCGAGACGGTCATCGCGTCGGGACCGCCGGCGAGGTGCGCGTCGAACCACTCGGGGCCGACGCCGTACGTCGGCAGCAGCTCGACGGCGTCCAGCACGCCGAGGCGTCCCGACGTCCCCGCCCCCGCGTAGTGCACGCGACCGCCCGCGCGGATCGCCTCGACCGCCAGCTCCACGGCCTGCGTGACCCGGAACCGCTCGGCGCGCACCGCGCTGGCGACGCCGGCGTCCTCGTCGAGGATGAGGCGCACCACGTCGGCGGGCGGGAGCAGGTCGATGTCGGTCGTGCGCGGGTTGCGCTCCTCCGTCGGCGAGACGAGGCGCGCGACGTCGAGCGCGTCGTCCGGGGGGCCGGCCTCCGGAGGACCAGCGGGGTCGGGCACGGTCGCTCCGCTCATCGGGTGCTTCCTCTCGTCAGGTCGCGCGCACCGGTCGGGACGCTCGGCGCCGGGTCGCGGGGCGCGACCTGGCTCGGTGCTGTGGTGAGCGCGAGGCGCCGCACCGGGCCGCGGACGGTCCCCACGGGCAGCGGCGTGGGCGGGGTGAGCGACCCCAGCACCACCGGGCGGCGGGCGCCGGTGGCCTGCCGACGGTGCGGGCCGGGCGCCGTGCCCGGCACCCCGTGCACGCCGAGGAAGCCGAGCACCGCGAAGAGGTACGCCTCCTTGCCGTCCGCCGGCAGCCCGAGCTCGTCCGCGGTCACGAGGGCGGTGCCGGCCGGGAGCAGTGCGCGCAGCCGGTCGCGGAGCACCGGGTTGCGTGCCCCGCCGCCGGAGATCACGACCCGCTCGACTCCCCCGCCCGGCGCGTGGTCGGCGAGCGAACGCGCCACGGTGGCCGCGGTGAGCTCGGTGAGCGTCGCGACCAGGTCGGGGGTGCTGAGCCGGTCGACCCGCACCCCCGCGGCGGCGAGGTGCGTCGTCACGTACTCGCCGTCGTAGAGCTCACGGCCGGTGGACCGTGGCACGGGCAGCGCGTAGTACGGCTCGTCGAGCAGCGCGTCCAGCGCCTCGGGGTCGACGACGCCGCGGGCGGCGAGCTCCCCGTCGCGGTCGAACGGTTGCCCGGTGAGCCGTTGCACCGCGGCGTCGAGCAGGCAGTTGCCGGGCCCGGTGTCCCAGCCGAGCACGGGCTCGTCGTGGGCGCCGACGACGGTCACGTTGGCGATGCCACCCACGTTGAGCGCCGCGGTGTACCTGGTGCCCGCGGGCCCGTCGTGCCCGAGCCACAGCGCGTCGAGCACGCTCACCAGCGGCGCGCCCTGCCCGCCGGCGGCGACGTCGGCGACCCGGAAGTCGTTGACCACCGGCCGTCGGGTGCGCTCCGCGATCCAGGCCGGGTTGCCGAGCTGCAGCGTGCCGCGCGCGCGGCCCGCCACCACCCAGTGGTGCAGGGTCTGCCCGTGCGACGCCACGAGGTCGGCGTCCCCGCCGGCGAGGTCGTCGACGGCGCGCCGGGCGGCGGCGCCGAGCTCCTGCCCGACGAGCGTGTCGAGCTGGCACACCTCGCCCAGGTCCGCGGTGGCGGGCGGCAGGGCCGCGAGGATGCGCCGGCGCAGGTGGTCGGGCCAGGCGTACTCGGCGTGACCCAGCGGACGCAGGGACAGCGTGCCGTCGGGGCGCAGGTCGAGGTCCGCGGCCGCCGCGTCGATCGCGTCGACGCTGGTGCCGGACGAGATGCCGATGACGATCATCGCGCCACCTCCCTGGGGTCGGGCTCGAGGTCCGGATCGAGGGCGCCGGCGAGGAGCGCCACCGCGGCCTCCGCGTTGGCGCGGCCGGTGCCGCAGGCGAGCACCGTGGCAGGCAGCCCGCCCGGGAGAGCGGCGAGCCACCGCTCCCCCGCGGCCGGCGCGCCCGTGTGCACGACGACGAGGTCGGCGCGCGCCCGCTGCAGCTGCGCCAGCCGCGCGTGCTCCGCGCCGCCGGGGGCCGGTTCGCGCGTGACGACGACGAGGGGTCGGTCCGCACCGCCAGCAGGGTCGGCAGGTCCGCCGGGGTCGGCGAGCCCGCGCAGCAGCGCGGCGAACCCCTCGTCGTCCAGGGCCGGGTGCACGACCGCGGCGGGCCAGCGGGCGGCGACGGCACGCTGCACGTGCAGCGCGGTGCGCCCGGCCGCGTGGTCGAGCCGCAGCCGCAGGTCGACGACGTCGGGGGCGTCCCGGAACGCGGGGCGCGGGCCGACCGCACGCACGGCGCGACTGGCGGCCTCGTCGCCCACCTGCGCGAGCGCGTGCCGGGCGCGCGCGGCCTCGGCGGCGCCCACGACGGTCCCCGCGGACTCCCGCCGGGCGCGCAGCCGGCGCACCAGGGCGTCCGTGCGACGCCGGGAGGCGGCGAGCCGGTCCACGGTCACGCGGCCGGCGTCGACCGCGGCCACGAGGGCCTCGACGGCGGACCCGAACAGCGCCGCGTCGTCGCGGCCCGTCGTCGTGCCCAGGCACAGCAGGTCCGCGCCGCCCTCGACCGCGCGGACCGCGGCCTCGCCGACGTCCGCGCCGTCGGAGACGGCGCGCATGTCGAGGGCGTCGGTGACGATCGGTCCGGCGTGGCCGAGCTCCCGGGCCAGCGCCGCGACGGCGGGCTCGAGGGACGCCGGCGCGGGCCCGAGCGCGGGCACCACGACGTGCGCGGTCATGAGGGCGTCGGCCGCGGGCCCGTCGGCGGTCCCGCCCGCGGTCCGGTCGGCGGTCCCGTCGGTGAACGCCGCCGCGAACGGCACGAGGTCACGACCGCGCAGGGTGTCGAGGTCGGCGTCGACGACGGGGAGCGCGAGGTGGGAGTCGACGGTCGTGGACCCGTGGCCCGGGAAGTGCTTGGCGCACGTGCCGACACCGCCGCGCTGCAGGCCGCGGGCGAACGCGACGCCGTGCCGCGCGACCGCCTCCGGGTGGGTGCCGAACGCCCGCACCCCGATGACCGGGTTGCCGGGCGTGTCGACGTCGAGCACCGGCGCGAGGTCGAGGTCGACGCCCACGGCCGCGAGCAGGCGGCCCAGCGCCTCGCCCGCGGTCCCGGTGAGCCGCTCGTCGTCCACCACGCCGAGCGCGGCGGCGCCGGGCAGCGACGACCCGGCCGCGGCCTCCAGCCGCGACACGTCCCCGCCCTCCTCGTCCGTCGCGACGACCAGGTCGGGCGCGGCGTCGTGCAGGCGCGCCGTGAGCGCGGCCGTCGTCGCCAGGTCCGGCGTGTTGTGCGCGAAGAGCACCACCCCGGCGAGCCCGTCGCGCGCGGCGTCGAGCAGCCATGCGGGCGGCGTCGTGCCGGTGAAGCCGGGCAGCAGCACCCCGTGCACGGCCCGCCGGACGTCGTTCACCCCTTCACCGCCCCGGAGGTCAGCCCGGACGCGAGCCGGCGCTGGACGACGATGAAGAAGATCATCACGGGCACGGTGATGACCGTCGAGGCCGCCATGATCGCGCCCCAGTCGTTCGAGTGCTGGCCGAAGAACGACCGCAGGCCGATGGCCACCGTGTAGTTCTGCGTCTCGCCGCCGAGCAGCGTCATGGCGAACACGAACTCGTTCCACGCCGTGATGAAGCTGAAGATGCTCGTGGCCACGAGACCGGGCGCGACCAGCGGCAGCAGGATGGAGCGGAACATCCGGCCCCAGGTGGCGCCGTCGAGGTAGGCCGCCTCCTCCAGCTCCACGGGCACGGCGGCGACGAAGCCGCGCAGCATCCAGATGCCGAAGGGCAGCGCGAGCGCCACGTACACCACGACGAGGCCGGTCAGCGTGCCGAGCAGGTCGAGGTTGCGCACCTGCACGAACAGCGGGATGACGAGCGCCTCGAGCGGCACCATCTGCACGATCAGCACGAGCATGAGCACCTGCGTGCGGAGCCTGAAGCGGAAGCGCGCCACCGCCACCGACGCCAGCAGCGCGAGCAGCGACGAGATGAGCACCGTCCCGAGCGCCACGAGCAGCGAGTTGCGCAGGAAGACGTCGAAGCCGCCGTCGGTGAGCACGAACTCGAAGTGCTCGAGCGTCGGGTCGGCGGGGACGAAGGACGACCCGCGCCCCGCCTTCCCGTCGAACGCGCTGACGAGCATCCAGTAGGCCGGGAACAGGGTGAACGCCAGGAGCAGCGCGACGGCCACCCCCTTGCCCACCCGCGTCGCGGTCGTCGGCCGGCTCACAGCTCCTCCTCCTTCAGGATCGTGCGCACGTACGCGACGGTGATGCCGAGCAGCAGCAGGGTCAGCAGCACCGCGATCGCGGAACCGAAGCCGTACCGGTTCTGCCCGAACGACTCGGTGTACGACCACACGCCGAGGTTGAGCACCTCGCGGTTGCTGCCGGCGCCGCCGGGCATCAGGTAGACCTGGGCGAAGACCTTGAAGTCCCAGATGGTCGACAGGATGATCACGACGGCGAAGATCTGCTTGAGCTGCGGCACGATCACCGAGAAGAACCGCCGCCAGGCGCCGGCCCCGTCGATCTCCGCGGCCTCCAGCAGCTCCTTCGGCACGCCGAGCAGGCCCGCGAGCACGGTGATGGCGACGAACGGGAAGCCGTGGTGCACCACGTTGAGGAGCACGATCGCGTAGAACGACCAGCGGTCGGTGAACCAGTTGACGGGCGCGTCCTGCAGCCCGAGCGACTGCAGCACGTGGTTGAACACGCCGCGGTCGGCGTCGAAGATCCAGACCCACACGTAGGTGCCGGTGACGGCGGGCATCGCCCAGGCCGCCATGATCGCGCTGGACACGATGGTGCGCCAGACGCGGCCGAGCGACGCGAGCAGCACCGCCACCGCGGTGCCGAAGACCACCGTGGACGCCACCGACAGCACGGCGAAGACCACGGTGTTCGGCAGCACCACGGCCCACAGCTGCTCGGAGGTGAACACCTCGACGTAGTTGCCGAGGCCGATCCAGTTCGGCTCGCCGGAGACGATCTCCTTGAGCCCGTAGTCCTGCAGGGAGAACAGCCCGACCCGCACCAGCGGCCACAGGAGCAGCGCCGCCAGCACGAGCAGCGCGGGCGTCAGCAGCATCCACGGCCGCACCCGAGCGAGGAGGGACTTGCCGAGCGGGCGGCGCCCGCCGGGCCCGGGCTGCTGCCCGGGCCCGGCGGGGACCGCGACGGGGAGGGTGCTCGTCATCCGTCAGCTGCCACCGTTGAGCAGCGACGTCATCTCCTCGGCCGCCTTCTTGCTGGCGGTCGGGACGTCCTCGCTCCCGGAGAGGATCGACTGCATCATCGTGCTCGTCGTGAGCTTGGCCTGCACGGCCCCGAAGTTCGGCGACACCGGCACCGACGCGCCGCCCTCGACGAACTGCTGGGCGAACGGCGCCACGAGCGGGTCGGTGCTCTTCAGGGTCTCGTCCAGCAGCGACGTCTGCCCCGGGAAGTAGCCGGCCTGCTCGCCCCACTTCGTGGCGAACTCGCCGGTCGTCATGAGCTCCACGAATGCGAACGCGAGGTCCTTGTCCTCCGCCGACTCGAACACGGACAGGTGCGAGCCGCCGAGCACCGACGGCGACATCCCGCCGTCCTTGCCGGGGATCGGGACGGCGGCGAACTTGCCGTCCATGTCCTTGTTCGCCTCGACGATGGCGCCCGGCGTCCAGGAGCCCATGATCGCCATGCCGACGTCGCCCTGGGCGAACGCGTCGAGCACGTCCGTCTCGCGCCATGTCGTGGCGCCGGCCGACGAGTAGCCGTCCGCGGCCAGCCCGGTCCAGAAGCTCAAGCCCTCCTGCGCCTCCGGGCTGTCGAGCCCGGACGTCCAGGTGTCGCCGTCGAGCGTCGCGACGTCGCCGCCGGCGCCCCACACCCACGGGTACACCGTGAACTCGGCGTCTCCGGGCACCGCGATCGCGGTCTTGTCCGGGAACTTCGCCTTGATGGCCGCGGCCGCCGACTCGATCTCCGCCCAGGTCGTGGGCGGCTCGACGCCGGCCTGCTCGAAGATCTCCGTGTTGTACACGAGCGAGCGGACGCCGGCGTACCAGGGCATGCCGTACAGCTGCTCGTCGTAGGTGCCCGCCTCGACGAGGCCCTCCACCAGGTCGTCGCCCAGACCGGCCTCCGCGACGTACTCGTCCAGCGGCGCGAGCGCGCCGGCGTCGGCGAACTCCGGGGTCCAGGTGGTGCCGGTCTCCGCCACGTCGGGCGTGGCGTTGCCCGCGATCGAGGTGACGAAACGGTCGTGCGCGTCCGCCCACTCGACGAACTCGACGTTCAGCTCGGCGCCGGTCTCCTCCGTGAACGCCGTCCCGACCTCGTCGAAGAAGGCGTCGGCGCTGGGGTTGGTGCCCTGCATGATCCAGACGTCGAGGGTCTTGCCCTCGCCGTCGACCGTCCCGTCCCCGTCGCCCGATCCGCCGCCGCTGCCGCACGCGGCGACGCCGAGCGCCACCAGCGCCGCGGTGGCCACGGCCCCCACGTTCCTCCGGGTCCACATGTCTCGACGCATCATCGTCCCTCCCCCGGCGGCCCGCGGCCGCCCTTCGTGGTGCGCGGCGCCGTCGTTCCTCGCGGTCGCGCGCCGTCCTCGCGGTCATGTCCTGCCGACGTCCTCGTCGTCCGGCGTGACGTCGTCGTCTCGCTGTCCTGCTGATCGCTGTCGTGCGACGACACCCCGGCCCTGAAAGGAAGTTCCCGAGCATCGCGCTGTGAGGGAGATTACTGACCGAACGCGGATAACGAAAGCCCCCGCACCAACTCGTGACGGGACGGTGACCTCGTCGGCGCGTCGCGGTCGGTGCGGGGGCGGGGCGCGGGGCTGCCCGCGGAGGCGCTCAGGGCACGCGGTTGATCCAGGCCGGGTCGGCGAACTTCGACCGGACCAGCTCCTCGGCGCGGGCCAGCTCGTCGGGCCGCAGCTCCGAGTCCACGGTCCGGTGGTGGGCCTTGAAGTGCGCCTCGAACGCGTCGACGATCTCGTCGCGCGACATGCCGGTCTGCGAGCGCAGGGGGTCGACCCGCTTGTTGGCGCTGGTGGTGCCCTTGTCGGAGAGCTTCTCCCGGCCGATGCGCAGCACCTCGAGCATCTTCGCGTTGTCGATGTCGTACGCCATCGTCATGTGGTGCAGCACGGCGCCGCCGGCCAGGCGCTTCTGCGCCGAGCCCGCGAGCTTGCCCGCGGGCGACGCGACGTCGTTCATGCCGGAGAAGTACGCCTCGACGCCGACGTCGTGCAGCGCGCCCAGCACCCACGAGTCGAGGAACGCGTACGACTGCTCGAACGACAGGCCGTCGACGAGCGACGCCGGCACCACCAGCGAGAACGTCACGCAGTTGCCGGCCTCCATGAACATGGCGCCGCCGCCGGAGATGCGGCGCACCACGGTGACGTCGTGCTCGCGCACGCCCGCCGGGTCCACCTCGTTGCGCAGCGACTGGAACGACCCGATGAAGACGGCGCGCTCGTTCCAGTCCCAGAACCGCAGCGTGGGCCCGCGACGCCCCTCCGCCAGCTCCTCCGTGAGCACCTGGTCCAGGGCGGCGAGCGTCGCCGGGGGCAGAGGTCCGGGGCGCAGCACCTCGAACGTGTGGTTGTCCCACGTGGTGGCCAGCCCGAGCGCGCGGCGCACCGCGACCGCGACCGCCCAGGCGTCGAAGCCGACCATCGTCACGCTGCCGGTCACGCGGCCGTCCTGCTCGGCGATGCGCAGCCCGTCGTCGACGGCGCGCGCGAGCTCGCTCGTGGACGTCTCGCGCGGCAGCCCCACGAGGGCGGCGTCGATGACCTCGAGGGCGTCGTCCGGCTCGAGGAAGAAGTCGCCGCTGAGCCTGACGTCGGCGAGCAGCCCGTCGCGCACGTCGAGGTCGACCGTCACGAGCTTGCCACCGGGAACCTTGTACTCACCATGCACGTCTCCACGGTAGCCGGGCCGCGGCCGCGGCGGAGGCGGCATCGGTCACACCCGGCCGCGCCGGGCCCACCGACACCACGGGCGAGATTCTTTTTGTGAGGTGCCCAACCGGAGAAAATGACTGCCACACTGGGTCCCGTGACCGGCCCCGACGTCCCCCTCGAGCCCGAGCACGTCGTCGCCGTGGACGTCGGCGGCAGCGGCGCCCGCCTCGTCGCCGCGCCCGTGCACGGCCCCGGCGGCCCCGGCAGCACGGACGGCACCCCGATCACGCTCACCGGCCGCCCGGTCCGCATCACCGCCGCCGGGAGCGACGCCGCCGACGTCGTGGCCGAGCTGGTGGACGCTCTCGCCGGCCGGCAGCCCGGGCTGCGCGTCGCCGCGGCCGCCGTGTCGGTCACCGGCCTCCCCTCGCTCGTCCCCGACCCCGGCGCCCTGCACGACGTGCTGCAGGCGGCGGGCGCGTCCGCCACGGCGGTCGCCGCGGACGCGCTCGCCGCGCACCTCGGCGCCCTCGGCGGCCGTCCGGGCGCCGTCGCCGCCGTCGGCACCGGCGCCATCGTCCTGGCCACCGACCTGCGGCGCCGCTGGCACCGCGCGGACGGCTGGGGGCACCTGCTCGGCGACCTCGGCTCCGGCTCGTGGATCGGCGCGCACGGCCTGCGGGCCGCCGTCGCCACCCACGACGGGCGCCCCGGGCCCGCCTCCCCCACGCTGCTCGCCGCCGCGCTCGAGCGCTTCGGTCCGGTCGAGGGCTGGCCCGCCGCGCTGTACGGGCGCCCCGACCGCGCGCACCTCCTCGCCTCCTTCACCCCCGCCGTCGCCGACGCGGCCGGCGCGGGCGACCTCGTCGCGAACGGCATCCTGCACGACGCCGGGACGCACCTCGCGGAGAGCGTCGCCGCCGCGCTGCGCCCCGGGATCCCGCCCCTCGCGGCCGTCACGGGCGGCGTCCTGCAGATCGGCGCACCCGTGACGACCCCCCTCAGGGCCCGCCTGTCCGCCCTGCGCCCCGACGTCCGGCTGGTTCCCGCCGACGGGAGCCCCCTCGACGGCGCGCTGCGCCTCGCCCGTTCCCTCGTCGACCCCCGCGACGGCGGGCTCGTGGAGCCGCACGACACCTGGCTCACGGTCCGGGCCACCACCCACCCCACTCCGGCGGCCGCCGGGAAGGAGATCCGCGCATGAACGGTGACGTCCTCGTCCGGCTCCGCCAGGCGCTGCCCACGCTGCGCCCGGCGGAGGCGCGGATCGCCACGGTCGTGCTCGACGACCCGCCCGGCGTCGTCGGCGCCACCATCACCGAGCTTGCCGCCCGCGCGGGGACGTCGCAGGCGACGGTCGTCCGGTTCTGCCGCGCCGTCGGCTACGCCGGCTACCCCGAGTTCCGCATCGACCTCGCGCAGGCCACGAGCCGGCGCGCCGTCGAGCTGGAGCGCTCCGGCATCGCCGAGGGCGAGATCAACCGGACTGACACCGCCACCGACGTCGTGTCCAAGATCGCCTTCCACGAGGCCCGGACGATCGAGGAGACGGCGCGCATGCTCGACCTCGACGCCCTGGAGCAGGCCGTCGAGGCCGTGGCCTCGGCGCCGCGCGTGGACGTGTATGGCGCCGGGTCGAGCGGCCTCACAGCGCAGGACCTCGGCCAGAAGCTCACCCGCATCGGCATCGCCTGCTTCGCCCCCGTGGACCTGCACGGCCAGCTCCAGTCGGCGGCCCTGCTGGGCGAGGGGTGCGTGGCCGTGGCGGTCTCGCACACGGGCACCACGATCGAGACGGTCCAGGCGCTGACGCTCGCGCGCGACGCGGGCGCCACCACCGTGGCCGTCACGAACTTCCCGGCCTCTCCCCTGGCCGAGCTCGCGGACGTCGTCCTGGCGACGACGGCGCGCGAGACCCAGTTCCGGTCCGGCGCCATGTCGAGCCGCATCGCCCAGCTCGCCGTCGTCGACTTCCTCTTCGTGCGCGTGGCGCAGCGCCGCTACGACCGCACCACAGCCGCCCTCAAGGCGACCTACGACGCCGTCCGGCCGCACCGCCTGACGAACGGCGGCCGCCCGCCGAGGTAGTACCGGCCCCGCCGACGTCGTCGCCGCGTCAGCGCGGCTCGACGCCCGCGTGCACGAGGCCGT
>Ga0160432_100146_pt1 | contig 65662 bp, 59 predicted proteins | sample HID1971M_E0MG_FD_108250 | JGI IMG/M metagenome (GOLD analysis project Ga0160432, IMG submission 108250) | Enriched millipede-associated microbial communities from UW Madison campus, WI, USA - HID1971M_E0 MG | ecosystem: Host-associated > Arthropoda: Insects > Digestive system > Unclassified ... | reverse complement strand
TGCGCGCCAGCGCCGCGGAGGAATAATTCATGTCGATCGAAGTGCGTAACGTCAGCAAGAATTTCAATGCGTTCAAGGCCCTGGACAACATCAGCCTGGACATCCAGAGCGGCGAACTGGTCGCGCTGCTCGGCCCGTCGGGCTGCGGCAAGACCACGTTGCTGCGGATCATCGCCGGCCTGGAAACCCCGGATCAGGGCAATATCGTGTTCCACGGCGAAGACGTTTCCGGCCACGACGTGCGTGATCGCAACGTCGGTTTCGTGTTCCAGCACTACGCTTTGTTCCGCCACATGACGGTGTTCGACAACGTCGCGTTCGGCCTGCGCATGACGCCGAAAAACCAGCGCCCGAGCGAAAGCCAGATCGCGACCAAGGTGCACGAACTGCTGAACATGGTGCAGCTGGATTGGCTGTCGGATCGTTATCCGGAACAACTGTCCGGTGGCCAGCGTCAGCGTATTGCCCTGGCCCGTGCCCTGGCGGTGGAGCCGAAAGTGCTGCTGCTCGACGAACCCTTCGGCGCCCTCGACGCCAAGGTTCGTAAAGAGTTGCGTCGCTGGTTGGCGCGTCTGCACGAAGACATCAACCTGACGTCCGTTTTCGTGACCCACGACCAGGAAGAAGCGATGGAAGTCGCCGACCGCATCGTGGTGATGAACAAGGGCGTGATCGAGCAGATCGGCGCACCGGGTGACGTCTACGAAAATCCAGCCAGCGATTTCGTTTATCACTTCCTCGGTGATTCGAACCGTCTGCACCTGGGCGAAGACAATCATGTGCTGTTCCGTCCGCACGAGGTGTCGCTGTCGCGCCATGAACTGGAAGATCACCACGCCGCGCAAGTGCGCGATATCCGTCCGTTGGGTGCGACGACGCGGGTGACGCTGAAGGTCGAAGGCCAGAGTGATCTGATCGAAGCCGAAGTGGTCAAGGATCACGACAGCCTGATCGGGTTGGCCAAGGGCGAGACGCTGTTCTTCAAGCCGAAGGTCTGGCAGAAGGTCGCCAACCTCTGACCTGTAGGAGCTGGCTTGCCAGCGATCAACGATGACGCGGTGTGTCATACACACCGCTTTCGCCGGCAAGCCAGCTCCTACAGATCCGCTCAGGCCGCCGCTTTGTTTGGATTGACCCGCACACCCCCCGCCCGCGCCTCGATCTGCTCTTTCAGCTCATGCCGCAACCCGAGCAAAAACGCCAACTCAACCACCACAAACAACGGCCCGACAATCAACCCCGTCACATCATCGACAAACGCCGGTTTGCGCCCTTCATAGTGGTGACCGACAAACTGGATCGCCCAGCCGATCACAAACATCGCCACGCCACTGCTCAACCAGACCAGCGTGCTTTGCTGCGCCAGGACCTGGCCCGCCCAAATGCACAGCCCCAGCAACACCGTCATCAACACCCCAAGGCGCAACTCCAGGCGCACGTAGAACCACGCCGACGCCAGCGCGACCAGCACCGCCGGTGAAAGCCAACCCCCAGCCCATTGCGGACGAGACAGCAACACCGCCACCGCCACCACAATCAACGGGATGCCGACAAAGTGGGTGGCAATGTTGCGCGGATCACGGTGGTAGGCGGCGTATTGACTTAGATGATCAACGAGGCTTTTTTTCATTGTTGTTCCTCCTGTAGGGTGCACGATCATGCCTCGGGGCCATTCATTGCTCTGTCAGCCAGGCGACAATCTCTAGGAGTTTTCATGGATATGCAGGACTGGCGGCCACGCCTGTTGCGCGGCCAATGGTTCAGCCATTTGCCTGCTTCCCTACAGGATAGTCTGCTGGACGCCGCCAGGGTGCGGCGCTTATCAGCCGGTCAGCGCCTGTTCCAGCGCGGCGATCCGCCCTGTGGCCTGTACGCGGTGCTCGAAGGCGCGGTGCGTATAGGCGCCGTGAACGAGCAGGGCAAAGAGGCGTTGCTGAGCCTGGTGGAAGCGCCGCACTGGTTTGGCGAAATCTGCCTGTTCGATGGCCAGGCGCGTACCCACGACGCCTTTGGACTGGGCCCGTGCACGCTGTTGCACATACCGCATATCGCCCTGCTCACGTTGCTCGATGAACAGCCGGTGTACTGGCGGCAACTGGCGCTGCTGATGAGTCAGAAACTGCGCCTGACCTTCATCAATCTCGAACAGCTGAGCCTGATGCCGGCCCCGGTGCGGCTGGCCCATCGCTTGCTGATGATCGCCGAAGGGTACGGCGAAATCGACGAACCACGCCGCGTCCTGCAGTTGCCGCAGGAGCAGCTTGCTTCGATGTTGTCGCTGTCACGGCAGACCACCAACCAGATCCTCAAGGATTTGCAGGGGCAGGGGATATTGAATCTGGGGTATGGCGAAATTGAAATCCTCGATGTTCAGCGGTTGCGGGCGTTAGTTGCCGTTTAATGGTGGGCTTTACCCGCAAACGCGCCTAGCCTGTCGGAACGACAATCGAGGTGTGCCATGCGTGTATTGCTAGTGGAAGACGAACCCGGACTCGCCAGGCATCTGGCCGATGGCCTGAGCGAAGCGAGCTATGCGGTGGATGTGGCAGTCAACGGTATGGACGGCCGGCGCTTCATCGAGGCGGGCGAGTATGAGCTGATCATCCTCGACGTCATGCTGCCTGGGCTCAATGGTTGGCAGTTGCTGCAACAGATCCGCAAGCTCGGTGAGACCCCAGTGCTCCTGCTCACTACCAAGGATGGTATCGAGGATCGCCTGCGCGGCTTGGAGTTGCACGAGGATGATTACCTGCTCAAGCCCTTTGCCGTGAGTGAACTGGTGGCGCGGGTGCGCAAGTTGTTGCGGCGGGGTCAGGGGCGCTGAAGTTTTCAGGCGCTTAAAAAACCAGCTGGACTTAGTCTTTAAACTGCACTAAATACAATGCATATTCCACATTTCGTGGTGCTTTGCACGGTATACGATGCAGGTCGATAAATGGAAAACCTTGGTGAACTGATCCGCTCACTGCGTAAAGAGCAAAAGCTTTCCCAGCAGGCACTGGGAAAACAGTACGGAATGAGCCGCTCCACGATTTCTGGAATCGAGAACAACACGATCTCCGAAATCGGTCTGCGCAAGGTTGAGGCGATCCTCAACGGGTTCGGCTATGAGCTCATCGCCGTGCCTCGTCAGGCGCAGCGTCCAACGCTGGACTCTCTGAAGAAGGCAAACTTCCATGGTTGAGCCGCAGGAGCAGGACCGGCTATATATCAGTGTCTCGGGAGCCGTGGCCGGCACGCTCGGGCGTGGTCAGTCGCGCAGTGATTCGGTTTTTACCTATGCCGACAGCACGCAGGAAGAAAACGCGGTTTCGTTGACCATGCCGGCTCGTCTCGAAAGCTACACGTGGGAACGAGGTGTTCCGCCAATTTTCGAAATGAACTTGCCAGAGGGAGCTCTGCGCGAAGAGTTGGTTCGTCGGTTCAGTAAAGCGGTCAGGGGTTTCGATGATTTTACGATGCTGGCGATCGTTGGTCCGTACCAGCTCGGTCGAGTGGCAATTGCAAACGCGCAGGATGCGAGCGACCGTCCACCCGAAACCAGCCTCGCGGACCTGCTGGTTCACGACGGTGCGCAAGGTTTGTTCGATGATTTATTGCGCACGTATGGCCAATACTCGGGCGTCTCCGGCGTGCAGCCCAAGGTGCTTGTCCGTGATAGTGCGACGACTGTCGACCGGTTGACTCATCGAGGCGCGACGCACCTGGTCAAGTCCTTCCGTCCCGAGGAATACCCTGAGCTTGCGGCCAACGAGTATTTTTGCATGCGGGCCGCCTTGCACTCGGGCCTTGAAGTCCCGAAGTTCGAACTTAGCGAACATGGCAAATTCCTGGTCGTCGAACGTTTCGATCTGAATGAGCGAGGTTACTTGGGGTTCGAGGATTTCTGCGTCCTGAATGCCTGGCCTTCGAAGGCTAAATACGATGGTTCATACGAAGGTGCCGCAAGGCAGATAAGAGCATTCGTCTCCCCGCCATTGCTCAACCATGCGTTGGAGTCTTTTTTCAAGATTGTTGCGCTCTCGTCCGGCCTGAAAAATGGCGATGCTCACCTCAAGAACTTCGGTGTGCTGTACGAGGATTGTGGTACGGATGCGCAAATCAACCTCGCTCCCGCCTACGACATCGTGACCACTTCGGTCTACATCAAGAACGACAGTATGGCGTTGTTGCTAGGCGGGTCAAAAGCATGGCCCAAGTACAAAATGCTGATGCGCTTTGGTCGGTCGGCCTGCAATCTGACCGAGGGACGCTGTAATGAGCTGTTGCAGCAAGTCGCACATGGCATGGACATGGCAATGACGGAGATGGCGGACCACATCAAGGGCAATCGTCACTTTGCGAGCGTTGGCGAAGCGCTGATGGAACAGTGGAAATCAGGTATGGCCCGCAGTCTTGTGAAGAGCTGATCAGCGCAACCCATCGCGAAACTGCCCCGGCGTGATCCCCGTCCAGCGCTTGAACGCACGGCTGAAACTGCTGGTATCGGCAAACCCCAGCAAATAGCTGATTTCGCTCAACGAGCATTGCGGATCACGCAGGTGCAGCAACGCCAGGTTTTCGCGGCTTTCGTTGAGCAGCGTATCGAACCGACATCCCTCATCCGCCAGGTGCCGTTGCAGGCTGCGCAGGCTCAGGTGCAGTGCCTTGGCGATGTGTTCGGCACTGGGTTCGCCTTCCGGCAGTTGCTCTTCGATGGCGTCGCGGACCTTGCGCTCCCAGGTCAGCGGCTTGAGTTGCGCCAGGGTGCGGTTGAGCACGGCTTCGTTGTGTTCGGCCAGTTCCGGGTTGGCGTCGTCCAGGTGACTGTCAAAGTCCGCCAGCGCGAACTCCAACCGATCCTCCCCGGTGGCGAAATACACCGGTGAGCGAAAGACCTTGTGCCATTGATGCGGGTCCGCCGGCTCAGGACGACGCAAGTACACCGCCAGCGGTGCATAGTCGCGGCCCAGGCGGTTGCGGCAGGTGCGCACATAAATCGCCACGAAGGCGTCGATGGCCTCATAGGCCGGGGCCGGATTGCCTGGCGGAATCCTCAGGTGGAAACAGTAGCGGTCTTCGCCGCGGGTCAGTTCCAGTTCCAGGGCGTCACTGACCACCTGGTGATAACGCACGATGCGTTCGAAGACTTCCCGCAGGCTGCCGCTGGCCACCAGCGCATACCCGAGTGCGTGAAAGGTGGTGGGGCTGACGAAGCGCGAAACGCGCAGGCCGATCGCCGGGTCGCCGCTGACCTGCACCGCGATTTCCCACAGGCGCGTGGTTCCGGACAACGGATAACGGGCGTTGGGGTCGTCCATCAGTTGCGGATCGAGCCCGGCTTGCTGGCACAGGGCAGTGCTGTCGAGGCCCAGGGCGTCGAGTTGCTTGCGCAGGGCGCGGGTCCAGCTGGCGAGGGAGGTCGGTTCGGTCATGCTTGATTGGCGCTTCCGGTCAACAGGTTGGCGTTCTCGGCTACCGCTCCAGGCGTATGAAGCGGGCAGGATGCGAACATCAATAACCAGAGGATGGAAGCATGCAAGGTACTTCTGCAAGTCCCCAGCGACTGAATGCTGCTCAGCGATCTGCACATATTCGCCAAGTGGTGCTGGCCAAGGGTGTCGAACTTCGCCAGCGCTACCCGGTTCTCAATCATCAGGACGCCTTGGGCGCGGGCATTCTGGCCTTCGCCCTGGCCGGCATGATCGGTTCGGCGGCGCTCTACATCGAGGGCCACATGGCGTGGTGGGTGTGCTTGCTGCTCAATGCTTTTTTCGCTTCCTTGACCCACGAACTCGAGCACGACCTGATTCACAGCATGTACTTTCGCAAGCAGCGGCTGCCGCACAACCTGATGATGGGGCTGGTCTGGCTGGCGCGTCCGAGCACAATCAATCCGTGGATTCGCCGTCACCTGCACCTCAACCACCACAAGGTGTCCGGCTCCGAGACCGACATGGAAGAACGCGCCATCACCAACGGCGAGCCTTGGGGATTCGCGCGGTTGTTGATGATTGGCGACAACATGATGTCGTCGTTCATTCGCATGCTGCGGGCCAGGACCTGGGCGCAAAAGTTCAGCATCATCCACCGCACCCTGAAAGTCTACGCGCCACTGGCGCTGATGCATTGGGGCGCGTGGTACGTGTTTCTCGGCTTCCACGCCGCGAACGGCATCGCCTACCTGATGGGCACGCCGATCGAGTGGTCGGCAACCACGCTGTCGGTGATGAACGTGATCGATATCGCCGCAGTGGTGATCATCGGCCCGAACGTGCTGCGCACTTTCTGCCTGCACTTCATCAGCTCCAACATGCACTACTACGGCGACATCGAGCCGGGCAACGTGATGCAGCAGTGCCAGGTGCTCAATGCCCGGTGGCTGTGGCCGTTGCAGGCGTTCTGCTTCAACTTCGGCAGCAGCCATGGGATTCATCATTTTGTGGTGAAGGAACCGTTCTACATCCGCCAGTTGACCGTGCCGGTGGCGCATAAGGTGATGCGTGAGATGGGGGTGCGGTTCAATGATTTCGGGACGTTTGCGCGGGCGAACCGGTTTGTGCGTGGGGATGTTGCAGCGCGAGAAGAGGTGCGTGCGGCGCAGGCTTAATGGTTGACTGAGAGGACGCCTTCGCGAGCAAGCCCGCTCCCACAGTGGATCTTCAGCGTTCGCAAAATTTGTGAACAACCGAGATCAAGTGTGGGAGCGGGCTTGCTCGCGAAGAGGCCGGTTGAGGCAGCATCAATCCGGCTGAAACGGCGACTCACTCAATATCACCCCGGTCTCATCCACATAGTTCTGCCAATGCTCGATCAACAGGTTGAGCTTGGCAGGCTGACTCAACGCCAGGTCATGAATCTCCCCCGGATCGCTGCCCAGATCATAAAGCTGCCAGGTCGCCGGCCCCACCGGACCCGGGATGTAGACCGCTTTCCATTGCCCCTGGCGAATCGCCCGCCGCCCGAACAACTCCCAACCCGTCACGGTGTGCTCGTCATGCACTTGCGCCGTTTCGCCCGATAGAAACCCCAGCCACGACTTGCCGCGCAACGGTGCCACTGGCTTACCGCGCCATTGCTTGCCCGGATGGCGCACCCCGGCGAGGTCGAGAATGGTCGGCGTGATGTCCATCACAGTGCCGAACCCATGGCTGATCTGCCCCTTGAGCGGCAGTTGCGGGTAGTGCACCAGCGCGGGCACCCGAATCCCGCCTTCGGTGGTGAACGCCTTGAACAGCCGCGAAGGCGCGGTCGCCACTTGCGCCCAGTTCGGCCCGTACCAGACGTAGGAATTGGCGCGGCCGATGTTGTCCAGGCTGTTGTCGTAATGCTGGTTGAGGTAGGTCATCAACTCAGGGCCGAACTTCGGGAAGGCTTCCAGCAGCGCACCTTCGGCGCCGTTATCGGACATGAACAGGATGAACGTGTTGTCCAGTTGGCCCTGGTTACGCAGGTAGTCGACGACGCGACCGATGTTCCAGTCCATGCGCTCGACCATCGCCGCATACACCTCCATGGCCCGTGCGGAAATCTGCCGTTGTTCGTCGCTCAAGGCGTCCCATTGGGCGCTGAGCTGGATCAGCGGATGCGGCTCGACATCCGCCTCGATCAGCCCCAGGGCCTTGAGTTTTTCCAGGCGCTCCAGGCGCAACACTTCGGGACCGGCGTCATAGCGGTCGCGGTATTTCTCGACCACCTCCGCAGGCGCTTGCAACGGCCAGTGGGGCGCGGAAAACGGCAGGTAAGCGAAGAACGGCCGGGTCTGATCGCGCTCCTTGAGGTATTGCAGCAGCTTGTCGCCGAAGGCATCGGAGGAATAGAAAACCTTCGGAAGTTCGTCGATGAATTTATCGTCTTCGATGTACAGTGCCGGGGTGGATTTCAACAGGCCCGGCGTGTGTTCGTCATAGGTCGGTTCGAAACCGTAATGGTTGGCGGCGCCCGGCAGCAGCGAGAACGAACGCTCGAAACCACGGGCATGGGGCGCCAGTTCGGCGGTCAGGCCCAGGTGCCATTTGCCGCTCATCAACGTCTGGTAACCGGCCTCGCGCAGCAGCTCGGGCAAGGCGGCGACGCGATCGTTCAGGTAGCCCTCGTAACCAGGCTTGCCGATCAGGTCCGGGGTCAGGGCTTCGGCCATGGTGCCGATGCCGGCGATGTGGTGATCGGTGCCGGTCAGCAGCATCGAACGCGTCGGCGAGCAGGTCGGTGCAGTGTGGAAATCGGTCAGGCGCAGGCCGTTGTTGGCCAGGGCATCGAGGTTCGGCGTGGCGATCTCGCCGCCGAATGCGCCGATATCGGAAAAGCCCAGGTCATCGGCCAGGATCACCAGAAAGTTGGGACGTTGCGGCATCAAGAATCTCCTGTTCAGCAGGCAATGAAAGACAGTGGCAAATCACGCACCTGCACCGGCACAGGCGGTTGGTAGTGATCGTCGCTGGTGAGTTCGTGCAGCAGCTCTTCGCGCAGCTGGTGGAAGTCGAAACTGCTGCGCAGGCGCGGATGGGGCAGGGCGATGTCGACCACTTTTTTGATGCGCCCGGGGCGCGGCTCCATCACCACCACGCGGTCGGCGAGGAAGATCGCTTCCTCGACATCGTGGGTGACCAGAATCGTGGTGATTTTTGCCCGCGCGCGGATCGCCAGCAGTTCGTCCTGCATCTGCTGGCGGGTCAGGGCATCGAGGGCGCCGAAGGGTTCGTCCAGCAGCAGAATTCGTGGGCTGGCCACCAGGCCGCGAGCGATCGCCACCCGTTGTGCCATGCCGCCGGAGAGCTGGTGTGGATAAGCGCGGCTGAAGTCGCGCAGGCCCACCAGGTCAATGAAATCGCTGATGCGCTTGTGCTTTTGCTCAGCACTCAACGGCTCGTTGACCAGGCCCAGGCCGATGTTGTCGGCCACCGTCAGCCAGGGGAACAGGCGGTGCTCCTGAAAGACGATGCCGCGTTCGCCGCCGATGCCGGTGACGGCTTGGCCGTCGACGCTGATCTGCCCACGAAACTGCGTATCGAGGCCCACCAGCAGCCGCAGCAACGTGGATTTTCCACAGCCGCTGGAGCCGACAATCGCGACGAATTCGCCCTCGGCAATGTCCAGGTTGAATTCGCGGATGGCCTCCAGTTCAAAGCCGTCGACGTCGAAGGTTTTGCCTACGTGGTTGAAGCTGACGATGGGTGCGTTCATGCGTGTCTCCAGCGGGTGGCGCGGGTTTCGAGGCGTTGGCCAATGAGGTTGAGCAGGGCGCCGGTGAGGCCGACCAGCAACATGCCGGCCATGATCAGGTCCATTCGCAGCAGTTGTTGGGCGCCGATCATCTGGCTGCCGATGCCGCCGTTGGACGGCATGAAATATTCGGCGCCGATGGTGCCCAGCCAGGCGTAGATCAGGCTCAGCCTCAGGCCGGCGAAAATCCCTGGCGCTGCGCCCGGCAGAACCAGGCGGGCGAGGCGTTGCCGCAGATTCAGACGCAGCACTCGGGCGGCCTCGTTCAGTTGTGGCGAGAGGTTGGCGACGCTGCGTTGGGTGGCGATGAACAACGGGAAAAACGCGGCGAGGGCGACGAAGACCCACTTGGCGAGTTCCCCAAGGCCGAACCAGGCGGTGAGCAGTGGCACCCAGGCGAAAATCGCGATCTGGCGCAGCGCGGCGAGGGTTGGGCCGAGGACTCGTTCACTGGTGCGAGAAAGTCCGAGTAGCAAGCCCAGCGCAAAACCGAGGCCGCCGCCGAGCAATAGACCGCCAAGGGTGCGCCCCAGGCTCAGCGCCATGCCGCTGATCAGCGTGCCGTCGAGTAAACCGTCCCAAGTGGTCTCCAGCACTGTCAGCGGGCTGATCAGAATGTTGGCGTCCACCCATTGCTGATTCGTCGCCAGTTGCCACAGCAGTAGCAACACCAGCGGCAGCAACCAGGGCTGCAGGCGTTGCCAACCTTGATATTTAGGGCCACGGCGGATTTCGGCCGTGGCCGGGTGCGGCCAGTGCACCAGTTTTTTGTCCAGCAGGCCGATGCCGCGATCCATGGCCACACCGATCAAGCCGATCACCACGATGCACACAAATACGATGTCGAGCATGAACAACTGCCGCGCCCAGACCATCAGGTAACCGATGCCTTCGCTGGAGGCGAGCAGTTCGACGGCGAGCAATGAGGTCCAGCCAGCGGCCAGTGCCAGGCGCACACCGGCCATGAACGCCGGCAAGGCGGCGGGCAGCACCAGGCGGCGGATCAACAGCCGTGGCGGCAGGCGCAGCACCGCGGCTGCTTCCCGCAATTTGGGTTGTGCATCACGTACGCCCACCAACGTGTGCAGGGTCACCGGCACCACGATGGCCTTGATCAGCACCACCAGTTTCAATACTTCGCCGATGCCGAAAAACACCATGAACAGTGGAATCCACGCCAGCGTCGGGACTTGCGCCAACCCGGCGAATGTCGGGAACACCAGGCGTTCCAGTGTGCGGCTGAAACCCAGCGCCGCGCCCAATATCGCACCCGCCGTGATCCCCGCCAGCAGCCCCCAGAACAGACGTTGCAGGCTGATCCACAGATGGCTCCACAGCTCGGCGTGGGACAGTTCCAGCGCGCTGTTCCAGACCAGCGAAGGCGGCGGCAGGATCTGTTCACTCATCCACTGATTGCGGCTGGCCAGCCACCACAGTGCGAACAGGCTCAGGGGCAGCAGCCAAGGCAACAGGCGTTGGTTCAGTGTTGGCCATAACCGCCGGCCGTTGAGCGGCGGCGCTGCCAGCGGCAGGCTGAGAAGGGAAACACGGGCCATGAACGACCTCCGTTGTCGGGTTGCAATACGGCCTGCCTTTTGTGGGAACGGGCTTGCTCGCGAAGACGGCGTGTCAGGCAATGACTTATCGATTGATCCATCGCCTTCGCGAGCAAGCCCGCTCCCACAGGGTTTTAGGTTGTATGCAAAATTGTTCTATAAAAATTCAAATCAATTCTATTGGGAGATAAGCAAGACCATTTAAGGCCTCCAGCCAATACGCATCCAATGCATTCGAAGAATATTTTCGATGCTGGTCATGCATACCGCTCCAGGCGCCCCGTACTCGCTCGCTTAGGCCTAAAAGATATAAAAATGTGAATTTATAGTATTTAAGTGCAGGTCACGATTCAGCCTACTTTCAGCTCCTCAACGCCGTCGCCCAGGAGCCGCACCCATGAACATTCCCTTCAAACGCGTCATCAGCCTGATCGCCGTTCCGGCCTTGGCGGGCTTGCTGGCATTCACCGCCCAGGCCGCCGAACTCAAGGAAATCCGCATCGCCGTACCCGACCTCAGCGCCGGCACTCAACACAGTGCAGGCGGCGTGGTGGACGTGCTGCGCGATCAACAGATCTACGAAAAGGCCTTCGCTGACCAGGGCATCAAGATTCAGTGGAATTTCTTCAAGGGCGCGGGCCCGGTGATCAACGAAGCCTTCGCCAACGATCAGGTCGACCTGGCGTATCTGGGCGACCTGGCGGCGATCATCGGCAAGTCCAATGGCCTGGATACCCGGGTGCTGAGTGCCTCGGCGCGCGGGGTCAAGCATTACCTCGGCGTGGTGCCGGGTTCGGGGATCAAGACCCTGCAGGACCTCAAGGGCAAACGCGTTGCGATCTTTCGCGGCACCGCCAGCCAGTTGTCGTTCGATGCGGCGCTGGCCAGCCAGGGGTTGAGCGAGAAGGATCTGAAAGTCATCAACCTGGATTTCAACGCTGCGGTTGCGGCACTCGCCGCCAAACAGATCGATGCGTCGTGGGGTGGTTCAAGTTTGACGGCGTTGCAAGCCAAGGGCTTGGCCGAGTTGCCATTGAACACCAAGGATCTTGGCGGCGCGGGCAGTGTTCAGGCCGTATTGGTGGGCAACGGCAAGTTTGTCGATGAGCATCCCGAGGTGGTGACGAAATTGCTCAAGGCCCAGCAGCAGGCGGTGCAGTGGCTGACTCAGGACAGCAACAAGGAGGCGTACATTCAGTTGGTGTCGGGGCTCGCGAGTTATCCATCGGTGATTCTGACCGAGGATTTGAAGGACCAGAATTTGAGCGAGGTTTTCCCGTCGACCCTGGACCCGGTGTTCCTGGGTAAATTGCAGGATGCGGTGGATCTGGCTTCGCAGCAGAAGCTGATTCGCAAGGCGTTCAAGGTGAGCGATTGGGTGGCGCCTGAGTTGGCTGCGGCCAAGCTCTGAATCGTTGGTGTCAGAGCCGACGCCTTCGCTGGCAAGCCAGCTCCTAAAGGAATCACCGCGTCCTTGTAGGAGCTGGCTTGCCAGCGATGAGGCCATCAAACCGCGACTGCGATCTCCTGCTTGTCGACGGCAACCAACATCTCGATCATCGCCCGCGCCGCCGGCGACAACCTGAACCCTGTGCGACTGACAATCCCGCACCGGGCATTCATGCTTTCGATGTTCTGCGGCAGATTGCGCCAGTGCAACAGCACCAGCGAACCCTGGGCAATGTCATCGACGAATGCTTCCTCTGTGCCCACCCCAATCGCGTTCGACTGCAGCACGATTTTCACCAGTGCCGGGAAATGCTCGGTCTCGATGGTCGGGGAAAAATCCATGCGCCCACTGAGGTTCGCCAGTAGTTTGCGGATGCCGGGTGGGATCAGCGTGGTCGCCAGCGGGTAGTCGAACATGTCGTTGGTCGACAGGCTTTCCTTGGCCAACAGCGGATGCCCGGGACGGCAGAAAAACACCCCGCGCTTGGGCGTCAGGGCCTGGGTCTGGAAGTTCGGGTCGGCTTCGAAATGGCGGATGTCGGCGATGAAGAATTCGATCTCTTCGCGGCTCAGCGCGCGGCTGAGTTTTTCCCAGTTATCCACTTCGAAACAGGTGCGCACTTTCGGGTGGGCATTGATGAATTGCGCCACCGCATCCGGCACCAGTTTCACCGCCGGGGCGGGTCCGCAACCGAAGCGCAACTCACCGGCATCAAGCTTGGTCATCTGCGTCACTTCGGCGCTGAGCAATGCCGCGCCTTGCACCAGGCTGCGTGCATGTTGCAACACCACCAGGCCTTCGGGTGTCGGGCGCAGATCCTTGTTGCCACGGTCTACCAGCACGCAGCCGAACTCTTGCTCCGGCCCCTGGATGCTGCGGCTGAACGCCGGTTGAGTGATGCCCATGGCGTCCGCCGCACGGACGAAACTGCGGTGTTCGTTGAGGGCGATGAAGTAGCGCAACTGGCGAAGATCCATATGCTTTCCCGGCATCCTAAAAATAGCTCGAAGGCATTTGCGACGAGGGTTGGTTGAGGTTTTAAATGCAAGCTCTTATTCCGTCAACGAAGCATGTGAATATCTATTAGATCTAAAAAGAATATAGATAGAGCGTTGTTTCGCTGCCGCTCAACCGTCAGCAGTCCGATCGAGGGTCAACCCATGAGCAATGCCGCTTTAGCCGTAAAACCCGCTGTTCACGCGCTTGAAATCCATCCGGTGGCCGGTCGGATCGGTGCCGAAATTCGTGGCGTGAAGCTCTCCGGTGAGCTGGATGCCAGCACCGTCGAAGCGATCCAGCAGGCGCTGGTGCAGTACAAAGTGATCTTCTTCCGCGAGCAGACCCACCTCGACGATCAGAGTCAGGAAGCTTTCGCCCATCTACTCGGCGAACCCGTGGCCCACCCGACCGTGCCGGTGCGCGACGGCACCCGTTTCCTGCTGGAACTGGACGGCGCCCAAGGCCAGCGTGCCAGCTCCTGGCACACCGACGTGACCTTCGTCGACGCCTATCCAAAAGCCTCGATCCTGCGCTCGGTGGTGGCACCGGCTTTCGGTGGCGACACCGTGTGGGCCAACACCGCCACGGCCTACAACGAACTGGCGCCGGAGCTGCGCGAGCTGGCGGACAAACTCGTGGCGGTGCACAGCAACGAGTACGACTACGCAGGCGGCAAGCCGGACGTGTCGGAGGAGAAGCTGGAGCGCTACCGCAAGATCTTCACTTCGACCGTCTACGAGACCGAGCACCCGGTGGTGCGCGTGCACCCGATCAGCGGCGAGAAAAGCTTGCTGCTGGGACATTTCGTCAAGCGCATCAAGGGTTACTCCCAGGCCGATTCGGCGCACTTGTTCGGCCTGTTGCAAAGCCACGTCATCCGCCAGGAAAACACCGTGCGCTGGCGCTGGCAGGTCGGTGATGTGGCGATCTGGGACAACCGCTCCACCCAGCATTACGCGGTGGATGACTATGGTACCCAGGACCGCGTGGTGCGGCGTGTGACGCTCAAGGGGGAGGTACCGGTGGGGGTGGCGGGGCAGCGTAGTCAGACTATCAAAGGGGCTGAAATCTCGGGCGTCTGATCTTGCCTCTTCGCGAGCAAGCCCGCTCCCACATTCGTCCTGCGTACACGGATCAAGTGTGGGAGCGGGCTTGCTCGCGAAGCTCTTTCACCACACGCCGATCTGCACCATTTTCTCGGTTTCCGGCTCACCGTAGCGAAACCGCTGCCCACGCAAATCAATCTCCTGATGACTGATGGTCGTGCGCCGCTTCAACCCACGCACCCACTCAAACAAATACCCCGCATGCTCCTCCCGAACCGAGGCATACGCCGGGTCGGCACCCAGGTCCCGTAATTCCTGCGGATCATTGAGCAGGTCGAACAGCTGCGCTCGAAAGCCGTCATACGCCAGGTATTTCCAGCGCTCGCTGCGCACCATGGTCATGCGGCAACGGTCGATGGGTTGCTGCAGCCGCTCCCGGGCAGGTGCCTGAAAGGCGTAGTCGTATTCGCTGATCGCAAAGCGGCGCCAGTCGGTTTGCACGCCGTGCAACAGGGGAATCAGCGAGCGTCCTTCAAGGCGATGCTCGGCACCTGGCAAGCCCAGCGCCTCGAGGAAGGTAGGCAGTGCATCGATGGTTTCCACCAGTCGCTCGTCCACCGAACCACGCGTGGCGTCCGCCGTCGGGCGCGGGTCGCGCACGATCAGCGGAACGCCCACCGCCGGCTCCAGCAGAAACTCTTTTTCCCCCAGGTAGTGATCGCCAAGAAAATCGCCGTGGTCGCTGGTGAACACGATCAGGGTGTCGTCCCAACGACCGCTGCTCTGGAGAGAATCGAACAGCCGGCCGAGTTGGTCATCGACCTGCTTGATCAGGCCCATGTACGTCGGGATCACGTTCAAGCGCACTTCATCCCGGGAGAAATTCAGGCTCTCCTCGTGCTGGCGAAACGCGTTGTACACCGGGTGATCACTGGCCTCGCCCTGCGCTGCACGCACCGGCTCGATCACCTGTTTTGCGCCATACAGCGCGTGGTAGGGCGCCGGGGCGATGTAGGGCCAGTGGGGCTTGATGTACGACAGGTGCAGGCACCACGGTTGCTCGCCCTGCTCGGCAATGAAGTCGAGGGCGCGGTCGGTGGTGTAGACGGTCTCCGAATGCTGCTCCGGTACGCGCGCCGGCAGATGGGCGTTGCGCATTTTCCAGCCGCTGAGGATTTCGCCCTGTTCGCCTTCGGCCGCGTTGGCCCAGTCGTGCCACGGGTTGCGCCCGGTAAACCCAAGGTCGCGCAGATGGTGGGTGTAGGGCGCGGATTCGCGTTTGTCATCGAACAACGGGTCGTCGGGGAAGATCCCGTCATGCCGAAAAAATGGCTCGAAGCCGACTTCGTTCAGCACCGAAGCCTGATCGCCGAGCGGGTCGATGGCCAGCCGCTGCAAGGCATCGAGATTGGGCGTGGCGTGGGTCTTGCCCACCAGCGCGGTACGTATGCCATGGGGCCGCAGGTAGTCACCGATGGTCAGTTCTTCCAGCGGCAAGGGCACGGCGTTCCAGGCGACCTGATGGCTGCTGACATAGCGCCCGGTGTAGGCCGACATCCGCGACGGGCCGCAGATGGTGCCTTGGGTGTAGGCACGACTGAAACGCACGCCGGCGGCGGCCAGGCGATCGATGTTGGGGGTGTGCAAGTGCGGATGGCCGTAGCACGACAGGTAATCGCGGCGCAGTTGATCGCACATGATGTACAGCACGTTGCGCACGGGGTTTGGGGTGTTTGGCATGGGGTTCACCGATCGAAAGACAGGCGAGGTTTTTCGCTGTTGGGGCGGGGTTGAGGCAAGTGCGTTTGGGGAATGGTTTTCATGCAGTGAATGCATCTTTGCCTGGGCTGACACCTTCGCGAGCAAGCCCGCTCCCACAATGGATCGGTGTACACCAGCCCCTGTAGGAGCTGGCTTGCCAGCGATGAGGCCAGATCAGACAGCGAAATTCTCCAGCGAACACACTTCATCATCCTGCGCATCAATCTCCTTGATCTGCGCAATCATCGCCTCCGCCAGCGGTGACAACCGATACCCCGCGCGACTGACAATCCCGTAGCGGGTGTACAGCTCCTCCAGGTCATCGGCCAGCCCGTCGACCTTCAAGCGCACCAACTCACCCTTGGCATTATGCAGCGCATCCGAATACTCGCCGACGATGCCAATCGCATCCGAACGCAGCACCACCCCAAGCAGGCTGTAGCTGTTTTCGCATTCCACATTGGGTGTGAAATCCGGCCGGCCGCTCAGGTCGACGATGACTTTGCGCAGGTTCGGCGGGCGGATGGTCACGGCCATCGGATAGCTCATCAGCTCGGCGGCGCTGACGCTTTCGCGAGCGGCCAGGGGATGCCCGGCGCGGCAGCAGAAATGCCATTTGCGCGGGCGCAGGCGTTGGGTCAGGTAGTCCGGGTCGGCCTCGAACTGCCGGGTGTCGGCGACGAAAAATTCGAACTCTTCACTCAGCAGGCGCTTGCTCAGGCTTTGCCAGTCATCCACCTGGAATTGCACCCGCGCCTTGGGGTAGCGACCGATGAAGCTGCCGATCGCCCGCGGGATCAATCCCGCCGCGGGCGCCGGGCCGCAACCGAAGCGCAACTCGCCGGCCTCCAGGCCGTTGAACTGGCTGATCTCGTTGGCCATCTGCTGCGCGCCGCTGACCAGCCGCCGCGCGTGCTCGAGCAATACCTGACCCTGTTTGGTCGGCGCCAGGTCCTTGCGCCCGCGATCCACCAACTGACAGCCGACGCTGTGCTCCAGCGCCTGGATGCTACGGCTGAATGCCGACTGCGACAGGTTCACCGCCACGGCGCCCGCGACGAAGCTGCGCTGATCGGCGAGGGCGATGAAGTGGCGGAGCTGGCGCAAGTCGATATGCATTTTTCACATTAAAAATATCGGGGAAATGCATTGGATATGCATTAGGTCGACTCCTTATAAAGGCAATCTCTTATGCAGTAAATCTTTGTAAAAACATAAATAAATAACTTTAAAGAATATGCACTGCTGAAAAGTCGCTGTGTGTTTTTGAACAGGAGCCGCCTCATGAGTCCGTTGAACCTAACGTCACCCCTCACACCCCGACGGCTCAAACGCCTGCCCCTGGCTCTGCTGCTGGCGGGGAGCGCCAGTTGGACCCAAGGCTACGCGGCCGAGACTGCCACCCCGCAAGAGGCTACTACGAAAGCCGCGTCGGCCAAGGCCGATGGCGCTCAACTGGAAACCGTGACCGTGACCACCCGCCGTCGCGAAGAAAGCTCGCAGGATGTACCGACCCCCATGAGCGTGGTCAGCGGCCAGGTGCTGGAAACCCAGCGGGTCTATCGCATCCAGGATCTGCAGCAACTGGTCCCTAGCGTCAATGTCGCCTACATGCATGCGCGCCAGTCCAGCGTGTCGATCCGTGGCCTGGGCAACAACCCGGCCAGCGATGGCCTGGAAGGCAGCGTCGGGCTGTACATCGACAACGTCTACCTCGGTCGGCCGGGTATGGCGGTGTTCGACTTGATGGACATCGAGCAGCTCGAAGTGCTGCGCGGTCCGCAAGGCACCTTGTTCGGCAAGAACACCACCGCGGGCGTGATCAACATCAGCACGCGGGCGCCGTCATTCACACCAGAGCGCAGCATCGAAAGCTCGGTGGGCGAGGACGGTTACTTCCAGACCAAGGGCACGATTTCCGGTCCGTTGAATGATGAACTGGCGGGTCGATTTTCCGCTTACCGCACCCGCAGCGATGGCGACATCAAGAACGAATACGACGGCCACGACCTGAACGGCGGCTCACGGGATGGCTTTCGTGGCCAGTTGCTGTTCAAGCCGAACGAGTCGTTCAACCTGCGCTGGATTGGTGATTACAACGAAGAGGATTCCAGCGCCGGCACCCGCGTGTTGTACAACACCGGACCGACCATCAATGGCGTCAACCTCTATCAGAACCGGGCCAATGCGGCGGGCGCCACGCTGGTCGATGGCACCCACCGAAAGGTCAACCTGAACAACGATCAGCACGTCACCGTGCATCAGGGCGGCACGTCGGTCGAGGCCAACTGGACGCTGCCGAGCGACTTCACCCTGACCTCGATCAGCGCCTATCGCTGGTGGAATTTCACTCCGCGCAACGATGACGGCCTGAACGTAACCGCCTTCTACAACGCTGGCGTTTCGGTGGAGGATAAGCAGTATTCCCAGGAGTTTCGCCTGGCCTCGCCCACCGGCGGATTCTTCGATTATGTACTCGGGGCCTATTACTTCGGCTCCAACCTGGATAACAAATCCTTTACCTACAACGGACCGCAAGCGGACATCTGGAATGGCACGCCCGCGGGTGCACTGGCCAACGTCACCAGCATCGGCAAAGGCCACATCCAGACCGACAGCTTCGCCCTGTTTGCCCAAGGCACCTGGCACCTCAGCGATCGGCTGGACTTCACCGCTGGTGTGCGCGGCACCTACGAAGAGAAAAGCGCCTGGGTCGACCGTAATGCGCCAGTGGGTGGCGCGGCGGTGGCTGGCGCAGCAGCGGCGGTCAGACAAGGTCGTGCCGGGGCTTACGACTCCGGCGATTTGAACCAGTACAGCTCCAGCCCCTCGGGTCTGCTGAACCTCAGCTATCACTTCAGCGATAACCTGCTCGGCTACGCCACGCTGTCCCACGGCGAGAAATCCGGTGGGGTCAACCTGGCCGTGGGCACTGCCCCGGTCGCCGGCGCGGACTCGCTGCTTATCGGCACCGAGCGCGCCAACAACGCCGAACTCGGCTTCAAAAGCACCCTCTGGGACCGTCGCCTGCAGCTCAACGCCAACGTCTTCTGGACCCAGGTCAACGGCTACCAGACCAACGCCTACGACGACGTCAACCGCGTGCAATACCTGACTAACGCCGGTTCCGTGCGCTCCCGTGGCGTGGAATTCGACAGCACGCTGATCCCGTTGCGCGGCCTGACGTTGAACGTCAACGGCTCCTACAACGACGTCAGCTACCTCTCCTACAAGGATGCGCCGTGCCCGCCGGAAGTCAGCCTGGCGCCAGGCGCCCCGGCCTCGTGCGATCTCACCGGCCACCAGGTGGTCGGTGCTTCGAAATGGATCGGCAACGCCAACGGCGAATACAAATGGAACCTGAGTAACGGCTTCGAGGAGTACGTCACCGCCAGCTTTGCGTTCCGCTCCAAAGCGGTGGGCACGGTGGAGGATTCGGACTTCGGCCAGATCCCGAGCTACGCCGTGGTCAACCTGTCCACCGGCCTGCGTGGCGACTTCAAGCAGGGCCAGTGGGACGTCTCGCTGTGGCTGAAAAACGCCTTCGACAAAACCTATTACACCACCCTCTGGACCGGCGCCAACGGCGGTTACGAAGGTTTGCTCGGGACACCACGGACCTTGGGTGTGACTGGTCGCTACGACTTCTGATGCGCCGAAAACCATGCCTTGGGGGAATATTTTCAATGCCTGAAAAGCATGTGTTTTCGGCCGCCTGGCCGCAGCCCTTACGCGACAAGGCCTGCAACGAATCGAGCTTTTTTCATATTCGTTTTAGGTCTATCTATAACTTCAAATATTACTTTAAGAGATAAGCGTCTCACTCAATGATTAACCCGTCGATACGTCGTTCGGGGGAACGTCGGGTTCGCCGTATCGGGTAATTCGCAAAAAGACCGCAGGGAGTAAATCAATGGGCAATGTCCAGAACGCCGCCAGCGCACACGAGGTGCTTTGGCGCCACGCGCCAGGTGGTGAGTTGGTCGACCTCGGGCGTGTTCACCGCGTGCCTTTGGGCCAGCTGCGTTTGCAGCGTGCACCCAAGGGCGTCCTGAGCCGACGCGAAGCGATCCTGCTCGGTGTGCTGGCATTGCTGGTGCACGGCGCGGTGATTTACTGGGTCAATCAGCAGTCGACCAAGGCATTGCCGATCGTGCCGCCGGAAATTCCACCGATGACCATCGAGTTTTCGCGTCCGGCACCGCCAGCGGTTGAGCCGCCTCCGCCGCCACCACCACCTCCGCCAGCGGTGGTCGAACCGCCACCCCCCGTGGTGGATGAGCTGGCGGCCAAACCGGCGCCAAAACCGATTCCCAAGCCAAAGCCCGTGGTCAAGCCAGTACCTAAACCTGCGCCCAAGGCCGTCGAGCAACCGCCCGCACCGCCACAACCGGCTACTCCGGTTGCAGCACCGGCACCGCCCGCACCGCCCGCGCCACCCGCGCCAGCGCCTGTGACGCCTGCCTCGGCCAACGCCGCGTACCTGAAAAACCCGGCGCCGGAATATCCGTCGCTGGCCCAGCGTCGCGGTTGGGAAGGCACGGTGTTGTTACGAGTACATGTTCTCGCCAGCGGCAAGCCCGGCGAGATCCAGATTCAGAAGAGCAGCGGCCGCGAGGCCCTCGATGAGGCAGCCCTGAGCGCCGTGAAACGCTGGAGTTTCGTGCCCGCCAAGCAGGGTGACGTGGCCCAGGACGGCTGGGTCAGCGTGCCCATAGATTTCAAGATTCATTAAACCGACACCTATTTAGCGCGAAACGTTTACATGAGGAATTCACCATGACGTTATTGGCATCTCCACTCGAATCCATCGAAAGCGCGGTGATCTGGCTGCTGGTGGTTTTTTCTGTCGCCACTTGGGGCCTGGCGTTGCTCAAGGGTGTGCAGTTCGGTCGCCTCAAGGCCCAGGATCGAAAGTTTCACAAGCAGTTCTGGGCCGCCTCCAGTCTTGATTCGGCCGCGGAATTGGCCGAAACCCAGCCCGGCGCTGCAGCGCGGGTGGCACAGGCCGGTTATGCGGCGATCCAGGTGGGCGAGGCGCCACACGCAGCGGATTTGAGCCAGGCGATCAATCATCAGGATCGCCTTGAGCGGGCCTTGCGTCAGCAGATCGTGCGCGAGCGCCGTTCGCTGGAAACCGGGTTGGCGGTGGTCGCGAGTATCGGTAGTACGTCGCCGTTCATTGGTTTGTTCGGTACGGTGTGGGGAATCATGGAGGCGTTGAAGGGCATCAGCGCGGCGGGCTCGGCGAGCCTGGAAACGGTGGCCGGGCCGATCGGTGCAGCCTTGGTGGCCACTGGTGTGGGGATCGCCGTCGCGGTGCCGGCGGTGTTGGTTTACAACTACTTCTTGCGCCGTTTGAAGCTGACGGCGGCGGACCTCGACGACTTTGCCCACGACTTCTACAGCCTGGCGCAGAAGAGCTCGTTCCGCGTGTTGATCCACCCGACGGCGCATAAAGGCGCGGCATCGGGTAACGCGCAGAAAGTGAAGGAGGCGTCCTGATATGGCCTTCTCCACGCAAGACAGTGATGAGGTGCTAAGCGAGATCAACGTGACACCGCTGGTGGACGTGATGCTGGTGCTGCTGGTGGTGTTCATCGTCACCGCGCCGCTGCTGACCAACGCGATCCCGATCAACCTGCCCAAGACCGAAGCGGTGGCGCCGGTGGAGCAGAAGGACCCGCTGGTGGTGAGCATCGACGGGGCCGGCAAGCTGTTTATCAACAAGGATGAAATCCAGCCGGATTTGCTGGAATTCAATCTACAAGCGGCCAAGGCCAAGGACCCGGAGGTTCGGGTGCAATTGCAGGCCGACGACGGGGTGAATTACGGCGAAGTGGCACGGGCCATGGCGTCCATTGAGCGGGCAGGTATTACCAAATTGTCGGTGATCACCGCGCGCTGAAAGATTTTCGATTTTCCGGGGCCGTCTCCTTGGCAGGGTGCGGCCCTTTTTTTATTTCTGTCAAACACATCACCCCTGTAGGAGCTGGCTTGCCAGCGAAATCGGTGTGTCAGGCACGACGCCTTCGCTGGCAAGCCAGCTCCTACAGTTGAGCGCGGCTCATATTCTATATGGGTCTTAATAAATAGCTTCTTATTCCTTAACGAATATAAATCCCGTCCCTATACTCGATCAGGAACAGACACGCAGCAGGAGAGCTCCCCCCATGCGCAACGAATCCATTCGCTACCTGATTGTGCCGGGCTGGCAAGGATCGCCGGAAGATCATTGGCAAAGCCACTGGCAGAACAGCCTGCCGAACAGCGCACGGGTGGAGCAGGCCGACTGGCTGACGCCGCGTCGAGAAGACTGGGTGGCGGCACTGGCCGAGGCGATTGCCGCCGACAGTACCCCGGTGATCCTGATCGCCCACAGTCTTGGCTGCATCACCGTCGCGCATTGGGCGGCAACCGCACCTGTGCAGTTTCTGCGTCAGGTACGTGGCGCCCTGCTGGTCGCGCCGGCGGACGTCGAGCGCCCGGCATGCGCGCCGGCCCTGCGCAACTTCGCACCGATCCCAACCGACCTGCTGCCCTTCCCCAGCCAGGTCGTCAGCTCTGACAACGACAGCGCCGTCAGCGCGCCGCGGGCTGTGGAACTGGCGCGTAACTGGGGCGCGGAAGCGGGAATCCTGGCGGGTGCCGGGCACATCAATGTGAAGTCGGGTCATCAGCGTTGGGAGCAGGGTTTTGCCTATCTCTATCGTCTGCAAAACCGCATGGAACACCACGCCCTGCGCCGCGCCTGACCCTTTTGTCTTTTTCAACGCCCCCGTCCTTTGGCGGATTTGGGCGGGAGCCTGCCATGAGTTTTGAAACCTTCGGCCAGCCGCTGCTGACCTTTCCCGACGCGGAAAAAAGTCCCCTGAGCATCCGCGCCAAGGCGCTGGTATTCGTCGATCCGCGTTCGCGGCAACTGCGCCAGGAGCTGGAGCAACTGGCGCCGCGCTCGATCTCGGTGCTGATCCGTGGGGAAACCGGCAGCGGCAAGGAACTGCTGGCGCGGCACATACATCGCGCCAGTGATCGCGGTGGATTGTTCGTCTCGGTCAACTGTGGGGCGATCAGCCCGACCTACGCCGATGCCGAATTGTTCGGTTATGCCGCCGGCAGTTTCAGCGGCACGGCCAGCAGTCGCGCCGGTTGGTTCGGTTCGGCGAACGGCGGCACTTTGTATCTGGATGAAATCGGCGACCTGCCGCTGCCGATCCAGATCAAATTGCTCGCCGCCCTGGAAAACCACGAAGTGACCCGCGTTGGTGCGCATCAACCGAGCCCGGTGGACGTGCGCCTGGTCGCCGCCACCAGCATCGACCTGGCCCAGGCGGTTGCCGCCGGAAAATTCCATGAGCGGCTCTACCACTATCTCAGCGAAGGCCAGCTAGAACTGCCGGCCCTGCGCGAGCGGGTGGGTGACATCCTGTCCCTGGCCGAATATTTCCTCGGCATCTACAGCCAGCGCCTGGACCTGCCAGTGCCACTGATCAGCGAGGCCGCACAAGCGGTACTTGAGAGACACAGCTGGCCGGGCAATACCCGGGAGCTGGAAAACGTCATTCATTTTGCGCTGTTGGTGAGTACCGGTGACGAGATCCTGCCGGAGCATTTGAATTTGCCTGATGAAGGTTTGGCGCAAATCGAACGGCAACTCCGACAGATTCTTGGCAACGGCTCCGTCGCCGAAAAAGCAGCCTTGAAACAACTCCTGAAACACACCGCCCTCCTGTAGGAGCAAGCTTGCTCGCGATTGGGCTTACGCGGTTTTTCTGGTCGGACGCCATCGCTGGCAAGCCAGCTCCTACAGTTGAATGTGCGGGCCAGAGCTGTATGAACAAAATGGAATATGAAAGTGAATAAAAGATATTGTTCGGGAATAAAAAATCCCGGTATTGTCCGCGTCACGCCAGCGATAGCACTTCACTGGCACTTAAATATCTAGCCGTCGCCACAAGCGACCGTGATTTTCGATAAGGACACTGCATGAAAAAGGTTCTGTTGTTCACCGCACTGGCGGCTGCCCTGACTGCGGGCCTGGCCCAGGCTGGCGAGAAACTGGTGGTGGCGGCGACCCCGGTTCCACACGCCGAGATTCTTGAGCTGATCAAGCCGACCCTCGCCAAAGAAGGCGTGGACCTGGAAATCAAAGTCTTCACCGACTACGTTCAACCGAACGTTCAGGTCGACCAGAAGCGTCTGGACGCCAACTACTTCCAGACCCTGCCATACCTGAAAAGCTTCAACGAAGGCAAAGGCACCAACCTGGTCACCGTGATTGGTGTTCACGTTGAACCGTTCGGTGGCTACTCGAAGAAAGTCAAAACCCTGGCCGAGCTCAAGGACGGCGCGACCATTGCCATTCCTAACGAAGGCAGCAACAGCGGCCGTGCCCTGATCCTGCTGCAGAAGGCTGGCCTGATCGAGTTGAAAGACCCGAAAAACGCCGTGTCCACGCCAAAAGACATCGCCAAGAACCCGCACAACTTCAAGTTCAAGGAGCTTGAGTCGGCCATGTTGCCGCGTGTGCTGGATCAGGTCGACCTGGACATGATCAACACCAACTACGCGTTGGAAGCGGGCCTGAACCCGGCGAAAGACGCGCTGATCATTGAAGGTCCGGATTCGCCATACGTGAACTTCCTGGTAGCCCGTCCAGACAACAAGGACAGCGCCGCCATCCAGAAACTGGCCAAGGCCCTGACCAGCCCGGAAGTGAAAGCATTCATCGAGAAGAAGTACAGCGGCGCGGTACTGCCAGCGTTCTGATTCACCAGGTAAACCTCTTCAAGGTTTTCAACGCCGACGGCTGATAGAGCGTCGGCGTTTTTTTATCCCACGCTCTGCGTGGGAATGCCTCCAGTCGCAGAGCGTGGGAACGATCCAAGTGCGTAACCGCACATTAAAACCACTCGGCACCTAGCAGTTCTGCTAGGTGCCCGAGGCTCCGGTATGGGTGCAAGATTGGCCTTCGACCAGGAGGCTCCCGCGATGACAGCTGTACCTACCCCTATGTGTCGGTATCACTATGACGCGCTGGACCAGATCACAGGGCTCGAGTGCGCCGACCAGGCCAGCGTGCAACGCTTCTATCGTCATCAGCATCTGGTAACGGAAAGGCAGGGACAGACCAGTCATTCTGTATTTCAGCACGGCGAGCAACTGCTCGCCGTGCAATCGAGCGAGAACGACACCCTCAAGAGCCAGTTGCTGGCCACCGATCAACAGCGCTCCGTGTTGCAGCTGATTGATTCGGTGGGGCCGTTGCCACAGGTCTATACAGCTTATGGTCATCATCGGGTGGAAAGCGGTCTGAGCAGTCTTCTCGGCTTTAACGGCGAACGTCTTGACCCGGTGACCGGGTATTATTTGCTGGGTAACGGGCATCGGGCGTTCAACCCGGTGCTGATGCGTTTCAACAGCCCTGACCGGCTGAGTCCGTTTGGGCAGGGCGAGTTGAATTCGTATGCGTATTGTTTGGGGGATCCAGTAAATCTCAGTGATCCGACGGGGCGGTTTGCCGAAATAGGCCGATTGATCGCAAGCATGATGAGTGTGTTGAATGTGCGACTGGGCATGTCCCGTCCCATCCCCGCCTATAACTTGGCCAAGGATGCCTTGAGATTGGGTGCATTGAGAAAATTACCGGCCAGACAGGCCTTTGCGGCAGCGAGCACGGTGACGGCCAGTAACGCGATACTCACCACAGGTCTGGTGGGGGTTGCAAGTGCCGCTGTGGCAATCGCCGATAAACCTGAGGCAGGCGCAATACTGGGGTATGTCACTTTAGGGCTGACAACGTTGGCGTTAGCATCGAGAGTGGGGACTTATTGGGCTGTGAAAAAGCCCGGGACTGAAGCTGCCTTGATGAGTTTTGTGACGAACAAGGGGCGGGTGCCTTCGAGCTCTATCGAGCTCCTTGCGCAGCAACCAGCTCCCAGAGCGGCCAACATTCGTCGCTCTATCTGAAGGCACATCAGAAAGGTTGGCCGGTCAATCCGGCCAATACCACGCCGGCTCATCCAGCATCCGCTGCCCAACAATCCCGGTTTGCCCGAGATTCTTCTCCAGTACGATGCAATTGCATTCAGGATCTTCCTGCAACGCCGAAATCAACCGCCGCGCATGGGACACCACCCACACCTGACACTGTGCGGACGCGCGGATGATCAAGCGCGCCAGCGCCGGCAGCAGATCCGGATGCAGGCTGGTTTCCGGTTCGTTCAGCACCATCAGCGTCGGCGGCCTGGGCGTCAGCAGCGCCGCCACCAGCAGCAAATACCGCAAGGTGCCGTCCGACAGCTCGGCTGCCGACAACGGTCGCAACAGTCCTTCCTGATAAAACTCGATAGCAAAACGCCCGCCGGCCAGCGGCTCGATGTGCAGGCGCGCGCCGGGAAAGGCGTCGCTGATCGCGTTGCGCAATGCCTCGGGGTCGCCGATTTCGATGATGGTCTGCAACGCCGCCGCCAGGTCTCTGCCGTCGTGGTGCAGCACCGGGGTGCGGGTGCCCAGTTGTGGCTGACGCACCGGGGCGTCCGCGTCGCTGCGAAAGTGATCGTAGAAGCGCCAGCGGCGGATGAACTCGCGCATTTCCAGCACTTCTGGCGAGGTACGCAGGCTGCCGACCTGATCGAACAGGCTGTCGAAATTCGGCGTGTGTTGAGCCAGCACGTCCCAACTGCGGTTGGCCCGAGCGCGGATCAGCGGGCCGTCGCGATCCACCAGCAGGCTCGCTGGCCGATAGAACGGCCCGGCCCACAGGCACTCGCGCTTGATCTGCGGGTCGAGGCTGAACCGCGACGGAATAGGCGTACTGTGCCCGGGCAGCATGAAGTGACCGTTGGAGTCGGGCAGCCCGAGGCTGATCGAGTAACCGAAGTCTTCCCCGGAGAATCCCAGCCGCAGGCGCTTCACGCCCCGTGGCACGGTCGCCTCGATCGGCACTTCGCCATTGCGCATGCGCCGGCTGATGGTTTCCGGACCGGCCCAGAAGGTCGAATGCAGTCCCCCCTCGCGGGCCAATGCATTGACCACACCGCCCTGGGCGGTTTCCGCCAGCAGGCGCAGCGCTCGATAGAGATTGGATTTGCCGCTGCCATTGGGACCCGTAATCAGGTTCAGCCGGCCCAGCGGAATCACCAGTTTATTGATCGAGCGGTAATTGGCCACCGCGAGGGTTTTTAGCATGAAGGACGTTCCCTGTGACCTTGTAGGAGCTGCCGCAGGCTGCGATCTTTTGATCTTTATCATTCAAACGCAAAAGATCGCAGCCTGCGGCAGCTCCTGCAGTGGAAATGATGATTATTGCGTAGGCGAAGATTAAACCCTGTTCTAAGCTGACAGACGAATCGCGCCCGTTAAACGCAAAGGAGTCTGCATGGCTGTTCCCGGATTGAAAATAGCGCTTGGCTTGAGCCTCCTGGCTTTGCTGAGTGCTTGCGACAAAGAAAAGCCGGTCGAGAAGGATCGGCCACGGGTTTTCGTGCAGGAGGTCAAGCTGGCCGACTACGCCGTCAACATCACGTTGACCGGCGATGTCCAGGCCCGGGTGCAAACCGAGCTGTCGTTCCGCGTCGGGGGCAAGATCATCCAGCGTACTGTGGATGTCGGCGACCGGGTTTCGGCCAGGCAGGTGCTCGCCAGGCTCGATCCCAAGGACCTGCAGACCAACGTGGATTCGGCCCAGGCCCAGGTCGTCGCCGAGCAGGCGAAGGTCAAACAGAACGCCGCCGCCTTCGTGCGCCAGCAAAAACTCTTGCCCAAGGGCTATACCAGCCAAAGCGAATACGATTCCGCCCAGGCGGCCTTGCGCAGCACCCAAAGCTCGCTGGCGGCGGCCCAGGCGCAACTGGCCAACGCCCGTGAACAGCTGAGCTACACGGCGTTGATTGCCGACGCGCCGGGCGTGATAACAGCACGCCAGGCCGAGGTTGGCCAGGTGGTGCAGGCCACGGTACCGATTTTCAGCCTGGCCCGGGACGGCGACCGCGATGCGGTGTTCAACGTCTACGAATCGCTGCTGGCCGAGCCGCCGTCGGATCGAGCGGTGGTGGTGAGCCTGCTGGATAACCCGGCGATCAAGACCACCGGGACCGTGCGCGAAGTGACCCCGGCCGTCTCCGAGCAAACCGGTACGGTGCAGGTCAAGGTCACCCTCGACGCCTTGCCGCCAGGCATGCAGTTGGGTTCGGTGGTGAGTGCCACCGCCAATACCCGGGGCAAATCCGCCGTGGAGCTGCCGTGGTCGGCGCTGACCAAAAACATCAGCCAGCCGGCGGTGTGGCTGGTGGATGGCGAAGGCAAGGCGCAACTGCACAACGTCACGGTGGGCCGCTACCTGACCGGTAAAGTCATCATCAGCGCCGGGCTCACCGGCGGTGAAAAAGTCGTGATCGCCGGGGGCCAGTTGCTGCACCCCGGTGTGAAGGTGGAAATCGCCGAAGACACCTACAAGGACCTGACTGCGGGGGCTCAGCCATGAAGCGCCTGCTACTGGTGTTCGCCAGTGTGATGCTGGCGGCCTGCTCGAAAGAAGAACCCGCTCCGGAGCCAGTGCGTCCGGTGCTGTCCATCAAGGTCAAAGCCCTCGACGAAGAAAACCTGGGGCGATTCGCTGGCAGCATCCAGGCCCGCTATGAAAGCAACATCGGCTTCCGCGTGCCGGGGCGCATTGCCAGTCGCAGCGTCGATGTCGGTGCCGAAGTCGAAAAAGGTGCCTTGCTCGCCACGCTCGACCCCACCGACCAGCAGAACCAGTTGCGTTCGGCCGAAGGCGACCTGGCGAGTATCCAGGCGCAGCTCATCAATGCCCAGGCCAGCGCCCGACGCCAGCAACAACTGTTCGATCGCGGGGTGGGCTCACAGGCGCAACTCGACAGTGCAATTACCGATCTGAAAACCACCCAGGCCTCGCTCGACCAGGCCAAGGCCGCGGTCAGCCAGGCCAGGGATCAGCTCAACTACGTTGAGTTGCGCTCCGATCACAAGGCCGTGGTCACGGCGTGGGCTGCCGAAGCCGGGCAAGTCGTCACCGCGGGCCAGCAGGTGGTGACCCTGGCGCAGCCGGACATCAAGGAAGCGGTGATTGACTTGCCCGACACCCTGATCGAGCAGTTGCCCGCCGACGTGGTGTTTCAGGTCGCCTCGCAACTGAACCCGAGCATTACCACCACGGCCACCGTGCGTGAAATCGAGCCCCAGGCCGAAAGCGCAACGCGCACACGCCGCGCGCGCCTGACGCTGACCGAGACGCCGCCCGCATTTCGTCTCGGCACGGCGATCAGCGTGACCTTGAAGAGCGCGGTCAAGCCGCGCATCGAACTGCCCCTGAGCGCCTTGCAGGAGGTCGATGGTAAAAACCGCGTCTGGGTCATCGATGCGCAGACGCAAACCGTTTCCCCACGGGATGTCAGCATCGTCAGCCGCACGGACAGCACGGTGGTGCTGGCCAACGATATCAAGGCCGGCGAGCGAGTGGTCAGTGCCGGTGTGAACAGCCTCAAGCCGGGGCAAAAAGTGAAAGTCGACGAGGGCAGCCCACAATGAAAGGGAGTTTCAACTTATCCGAATGGGCCCTCAAGCATCAGTCGTTCGTCTGGTATTTGATGTTTGTCTCACTGTTGATGGGCGTGTTTTCGTACCTCAACCTGGGACGCGAGGAAGACCCGTCGTTCACCATCAAGACCATGGTGATCCAGACCCGCTGGCCGGGTGCGAACCAGGAAGAAACCCTCAAGCAGGTCACCGACCGTATCGAGAAAAAACTCGAAGAGCTTGATTCCCTCGACTACGTGAAAAGCTACACCCGTCCCGGCGAATCCACGGTCTACGTGTACTTGCGCGACACCACCAAGGCCAAGGACATTCCGGAAATCTGGTACCAGGTGCGCAAGAAGATCGGCGACATTCGCTACTCGTTTCCCCAGGGCATCCAGGGCCCGTCGTTCAACGACGAGTTCGGCGACGTGTTCGGTTCGATCTACGCCTTTACCGCCGATGGCCTGTCGCTGCGTCAGTTACGCGACTACGTAGAGCAGGCGCGCGCAGAGATTCGCGGTGTGCCGGGCCTGGGCAAGATCGAAATGGTCGGCCAGCAGGACGAAGTGCTCTATCTGAATTTCTCGACCCGCAAGCTGGCGGCGCTGGGTATCGACGAACAGCAAGTCGTACAAAGCCTGCAGGCCCAGAACGCGGTGACCCCGGCCGGGGTCATCGAAGCCGGTCCCGAGCGGATTTCCGTGCGCACGTCCGGGCAGTTCATTTCCGAGAAGGATCTGGCCAACGTCAATTTGCGCCTCAATGATCGCTTCTATCGCCTGGCCGACATTGCCGACATCCAGCGTGGCTACGTCGACCCGTCGACACCGGAGTTTCGCTTCAACGGCCAACCCGCCATCGGCCTGGCCATTGCCATGCAAACGGGCGGCAACATCCAGGACTTCGGCAAGGCCTTGCACCAGCGCATCAGCGAGCTGACGGCCAATCTGCCGGTGGGCGTCGGCGTGCACAACGTGTCCGATCAGTCTGTGGTGGTGGAAGCCGCCGTTGGCGGGTTCACCAGTGCCTTGTTCGAAGCCGTGGTGATCGTGCTGGTGGTCAGCTTCATCAGCCTCGGCGTACGCGCCGGCCTGGTGGTGGCGTGCTCGATCCCGCTGGTACTGGCGATGGTGTTTGTGTTCATGGAATACAGCGGCATCACCATGCAGCGGATTTCCCTCGGTGCGCTGATCATCGCGTTGGGCCTGTTGGTGGATGACGCAATGATCACGGTCGAGATGATGGTCTCGCGCCTGGAATTGGGCGAAACCAAGGAGCAGGCCGCGACCTTTGCCTACACCTCGACCGCGTTCCCGATGCTTACCGGCACCCTGGTGACGGTGGCGGGTTTTGTCCCCATCGGCCTCAATGGCAGCTCGGCCGGTGAATACACCTTCACCCTGTTTGCGGTGATCGCCGTGGCCATGATGGTCTCGTGGGTGGTGGCGGTGCTGTTCGCCCCGGTGATCGGCGTGCACATCCTCAGCGTCAATGTTAAGCCGCACTCGGCCGAGCCAGGGCGCTTGGGGCGGGCCTTCAATAGCGGCCTGCTGTGGAGCATGCGCAATCGCTGGTTGGCGATTGGCATCACCATGCTGATATTCGCCTTGTCGGTTGTCGGCATGCGGTTTGTGCAGAACCAGTTCTTCCCGGCCTCGGATCGTCCGGAAATCCTGGTGGACCTGAACCTGCCGCAAAACGCCTCCATCGATGAAACCCGCAAAGCCGTGGACAAGCTGGAAGCGACCCTCAAGGGCGACCCCGACATCGTGCGCTGGAGTACCTACATCGGCCAGGGCGCGATTCGTTTCTACCTGCCCCTCGACCAGCAACTGCAGAACCCTTACTACGCACAGCTGGTGATCGTCGGCAAGGACTTCGAGACGCGCACAGCCCTCAGCGATCGCCTGCGTGAGCGCCTGCGCAAAGACTTCGTCGGCATCGGCAGTTTCGTCCAGGCACTGGAGATGGGCCCGCCCGTGGGGCGGCCGATCCAGTACCGCGTCAGCGGCCCGGACATCGACCAGGTGCGCAAGCACGCCATCGACCTGGCAACCGTGCTCGACAAGAACCCGCACATCGGCGAGATCATTTACGACTGGAACGAGCCCGGCAAGGTGCTACGCATCGACATCGCCCAGGACAAGGCGCGCCAGCTTGGCTTGTCGTCCGAAGACGTGGCGAACCTGATGAACAGCATCGTCAGCGGTTCCACGGTGACCCAGGTCGACGACGACATCTACCTGATCAACGTGGTCGGGCGCGCGGTGGACGCCGAACGGGGTTCGCCGGAAACCCTGCAGAACCTGCAGATCCTCACCCCGGGCGGCACCTCGATTCCGCTGCTGGCGTTTGCCACTGTGCGTTACGAGCTGGAGCAACCGCTGGTGTGGCGTCGTGACCGCAAGCCGACGATCACCATCAAGACCGCGGTGATCGGTGATATCCAGCCCACCGACCTGGTGAAACTGCTCAAGCCGGACATCGACACATTCGCCGCCTCGTTGCCGGCGGGGTACAAGGTCGCCACGGGCGGTACGGTGGAGGAGAGCGCCAAGGCCCAGGGGCCGATCAACCAGGTCGTACCGTTGATGGTGTTCCTGATGGCCACCTTCCTGATGATCCAGCTGCACAGCGTGCAGAAGATGTTCCTGGTGGCCAGCGTCGCGCCACTGGGCCTGATCGGCGTGGTGCTGGCGCTGGTGCCGACCGGCACGCCGATGGGCTTCGTGGCGATCCTCGGCATCCTGGCGCTTATCGGCATCATCATCCGCAACTCGGTGATCCTGGTGACCCAGATCGACGCGTTCGTGGCGCAAGGGTCGTCACCCTGGGATGCCGTGGTGGAAGCCACCGAACATCGTCGCCGGCCGATCCTGCTGACCGCCGCGGCGGCGAGCCTGGGCATGATCCCGATCGCCCGGGAGGTGTTCTGGGGGCCGATGGCCTACGCGATGATCGGCGGGATCATTGTCGCCACCTTGCTGACGCTGCTGTTTTTGCCGGCGTTGTATGTGGCCTGGTACAGGATCCAAGAGCCGAAGAAAGAAGTGCAGTAAGGCGAGCGCTGCGCGCTCATCGCCAGCAGGCTGGCTCCCACAGGTGCATGCGATCAACTGTGGGAGCCAGCCTGCTGGCGATGGCGTCCGCACTGGCTACGCAGGCTTGCGCCACACACTCGCCAACCAAGGCTGCTGCTCCCGCGGCAGCCCCGCCGGCCGGTAGTAATGCTCCAGCTCCACAAACCCCGCCTCGGTCAGCAACTGCTGCCACGCCTGAAGATCGTGATACGCCCCATACCGCGGCCCGTTCCAGCCTTCCTGATTCTCGCCACGGGGATTGGAGCTGAACAACACACCCCCCGGCTTCAACGCCGCACGCAGCTCCTTCAACACCCGAGGCAACTCCTGGCGCGGGATATGAAACAGCACCGCATTGGCAAAAATCCCGTCGAAACGCTCCGCCGGCAAATCCAGCTTCAGGAAGTCCTGCTGCCAGACTTCGCAACCGCTGTCCTCCCGGGCCATCTGCGCAAACTTCTCCGATCCGTCGAGACCGACCGCTGTGTGGCCCATTCGCGTAAACGTCTGCAAGTCGCGACCGGGACCACAGCCAAAATCGAGAATGTCGAACGGCGCTTTACCCTGGATATGCCGCAACAGCGCGTCGATGTTCTGGCTAACATCGTGATCGCGGGTGCCTTCGCGGAAACCTTCGGCCACCGAGTTGTAATGGCCCAGGGTGGTGGACGTGATCTGTTCGAGGTCGTCGGGGGTCTGTTTCATGGTTGGCTGCGCAGGCAATAGGGATTTGCCGAATATACGCCATCAAGCCTGGGGCTGCTGCGCAGCCATTCGCTGGCAAGCCAGCTCCTACAATGATCGCGTCGGTCATCTGCAGGAGCTGGCTTGCCAGCGATGGCGGCCTTACGTATCGCCTACTAAACGATTGGGTGGCGGCTGTACGCAGGTTAGTAGGCCGGTCAATAGGAAAACCGGTGCACCCGAAGGTGCCCCACGCACAGCCACCATATTCCGCATGCGGCAAAGTGCCGACATGAGCATGGAAACGCTATGCGCCTATTGTTCCGGGCTACTAAACCCGATCACTGATGAGCAGTGACGGACCGAGACTAACCACGGAATTTGGCAGGCGCAAGCGAGCGGAATAATCTAGGAAACGTCCTGCAAAGGAAAGGGATTTAGCCTTCAGAATTGCCGATTTTCTTATACGAAATATCGCCAAGATCGCAGCCTTCAGCAGCTCCTACAGGGTGTACACATTCCCTGTAGGAGCTGCCGAAGGCTGCGATCCTTTGATCTTGGATCTAGCGTTTGTCCAACCCCCGAGCCAACCTATCCCCACCCAACTGAATCACCGCCACCAACGCCACCAGCAACACAATCACCGTCAGCATGATCTGACTGTCAAAGCGCTGATACCCATACCGGTACGCAATATCCCCCAAGCCACCCGCACCGATCGCCCCGGCCATGGCCGATGAGTTGATCATCGTCACCAGCGTGATGGTGAAGCCCCCGACTATCCCCGGCAGCGCCTCAGGCAACAGCACATGCCAGACGATATGCCCACGTCGGCAGCCCATGGCCTGCGCGGCTTCGATCAAGCCATGATCGACCTCGCGCAGGCTGACCTCGGCGATGCGTGCAAAGAACGGCGTGGCAGCGATGGTCAACGGCACCACCGCCGCCCACACGCCATAGGTGGTACCGACGATCAACCGGGTGAACGGGATCAGCGCCACCATCAGGATCAGGAACGGAATCGAGCGGAACAGGTTCACGAAGGCACCCAGTGCGCGGTTCAGCGCCGGGGCTTCGTAGATGCCGCCCTTGGAGCTGGTGACCAGGACTACCGCCAGCGGAATCCCCGCCAGCAGTGCGATCAACGACGACACGCCAACCATCAGGAAGGTGTCGATGAAGCCTTGCAGCAAGCGATCAAACCACATAACCCAACACCTCTACCTGTTGCGCCCAGTTGCCGGCGCGATGACGCAGTTCATCGGCGCCCAGAGGCGAGCCGGTCACCGCCAGCAGCAGTTGCCCCAGCGCGTGCCCCTGAATCCGTTCCACACCGCCCTGCAACAGACGCACGCGGCCACCGAGTGCAGCGAACAGCGCGGCAAGGTCTGGTTCGGCATGGGCCGTTCCGGTGAATTGCAGGCGCAGCACCACGGCATCCTCCGAAGACTGCGCTTGTTGATGCAGGCGGCTTTGCAGCTCGGGCGGCAGGGCGTGTTGCAGTGGCGCGAGCAAGGTCCTGCTGACCTCATGCTGAGGGTTGCCGAAGACTTCCCAGACCGGGCCTTGCTCGACGATTTGTCCATGTTCCAGGACCACCACGTGATCGCAGATCTCGCGGATCACCGCCATTTCGTGGGTGATCAGGATGATGGTCAGGCCCAGGCGCTGATTGATCTCGCGCAGCAGGCCGAGGATCGATTGGGTGGTCTCCGGGTCCAGTGCCGAAGTGGCTTCGTCGCACAGCAAAATCGCCGGGTCATGCACCAGCGCGCGGGCGATGCCGACGCGCTGTTTCTGCCCGCCGGAAAGCTGCGCCGGGTAAGCCTTGTGTTTGCCCTGCAGGCCGACCAGTTCCAGCAGTTCACGCACCTTCTGCTCGCGTTTTTCCTTTGGCACACCGGCGACTTTCAGTGGCAACTCGACGTTCTGCCAGACGGTCTTGGCCGACATCAGGTTGAAGTGCTGGAAGATCATGCCGATGCGCCGACGCAGCGCCACCAGGCGGTCTTCGTCGAACTCGCCAATGTCCACTTGATCGATCAGCACGCGACCCGAAGTCGGTTGTTCGAGGCGGTTGATGGTGCGGATCAGCGACGACTTGCCGGCGCCGCTGCGGCCGATGATGCCGAACACCTCACCGCGCTGGATCGCCAGGTCGATGCCTTGCAGCGCCGCCACCGGTCCTTGCTTGCCGTCGTAGGTTTTACCCAGGCCGATGAAGCGCACATGGGCCCGATTGAGTGCCGGGTGCAGTTCGGTCTGGTCAGCATTCTTGAGCGCTGGAATGTCCAGTCGCCGTTGCGTGGCTGCCGTCATGCTCAGCTCTCCCAGCCGGCTTGGTAGAGCTTGCCGTGGGCTTTATCCAGGGCTGCGCGAACGGCCGGCGAGTGTTGGTAGATGTCGACGAACTTGATCAGGCGCGGGTCGGTTTTGCTTTTCGGCTGGATCACGAACTGGATCACGTATTCCTTGTGGTCGAGGCCGTCGAACAGCAGGGCGGAGCCGGCGTCGAAGGTTTTCGCCAGGCGGATGTAGGCCGGGTAGCCCTGTACCAGATCAGCGTCGTCATAGGCGCGCACCAGTTGCACGGCTTCGACCTGCAGGATCTTGATGTTCTTCGGGTTGGCGATGATGTCTTCTTCGGTGGCCTTGTAGCCGACACCCGGTTTGAGCGTGATCAAGCCGGCCTTGGCCAACAGCTGCAAGCCTCGGCCGCTGTTGATCGGGTCGTTGGCGATGGCCACGCTGGCGCCTTGCGGCAGCTCGTCGAAGCTTTTGTATTTCTTCGAGTAGAGGCCGACGTTGTTGATGATCCCCGGGGCGAAGGGCACCAGGTCAAAGCCGGAGGCGTTCCTGGCGTTTTCCAGGAACGGGATGTGCTGGAAGTAGTTCACGTCGATGTCGCCGGCGGCGAGGCTGACGTTGGGCGCGATCCAGTCGGTGAACTCCACCAGTTCGACTTTCAAGCCTTGTTTGCCGGCTTCTTCTACTGCCGCTTCCAGGGGAATGGCGAAGGCGGCGGTGGTGCCGATTTTCAGTGGGGCGTCGGCGGCGAACACTGCGCAGCTGAACAGGCCGAGGGCCAGGGCCAGTGCTTTGACTGGGTGGTTCAGGAGTTTTTTTGTCATGGTAGTTTTCCAGTCAGTGCATGAGTTTTGTGTTGTCTGGTCAGGCCTCATCGCCAGCAGGCTGGCTCCCACAGTGGGAATGCATTCCAAATGTGGGAGCTAGCCTGCTGGCGATGCTTTTAGCGTCGGTAGGCAGAGCCGGTATGCTGGCCAGGCAAATGCGCCTCGCCATGAAACAGCTTTTCGCGCAAGGACCCGTTGTCGTAGGCGGTCTTGTACGACCCGCGCCGTTGCAGCTCCGGAATCACCAGCTCAATGAAATCCACATAGCTTTCCGGCGTGACGATCCGCGTCAGGTTGAAACCGTCCAGCCCGGTTTCGGCGATCCACGATTCCAGCTCATCGGCCACTTGTTCAGGCGAGCCGACCAGGGTGATGTAGCGTCCGCCGAGGGCGTGTTGGTCGAGCAATTTGCGTCGGGTCCAGTCGTTGTTCTGCAGGTTTTTGGTGGCGGACTGGATCGCGTTGCTCTTGACGTACTGGATCGGTTCGTCGATGGCGTACTCGGAAAAGTCGATCCCGGTGGAGGCCGAAAAATGCGCCACTCCCGCCTCGGCGCTGGCGTAGCCCAGGTATTCGGCGTGCTTGGCCCAAGCGAGTTCTTCAGTCGCGCCAACGATCACGTTCAAGCCCATGAACACCTTGATGTCCTCGGGATTGCGCCCGGCCTCGACGGCGCTGGCGCGGACCTTGTCCACCTGTACCTTGGTCGACGCCTTGGTCTGCCCGCTGATGAACACGCATTCGGCATGCCGCCCGGCGAACAGCAATCCGCGATCGGAACTGCCAGCCTGGAACAGCACCGGGGTGCGCTGCGGCGAGGGTTCGCACAGGTGATAACCCTCCACCTGATAGAACTCGCCCTTGTGCTCGACCTTGTGCACTTTTTCCGGTTGCGCGTAGATCCGTTGCTGCGCATCGTTGAGCACCGCGCCGTTTTCCCAGCTGCCTTCCCAGAGTTTGTAGAGCACTTGCAGGTATTCATCGGCCTGGTCGTAGCGGCGGTCATGCTCGACCTGTTCGCTCAGGCCCATGGCCTTGGCGGCGCTGTCGAGGTAGCCGGTGACGATGTTCCAGCCCACCCGACCGCGGCTCAGGTGATCCAGGGTCGACATGCGCCGGGCGAACAGGTACGGCGGTTCGTAGGTGAGGTTGGCAGTGAGGCCGAAGCCGAGGTTTCTGGTCACGGCAGCCATCGCCGAGACCAGCAGCAGCGGGTCGTTGACCGGCAGCTGGATCGACTCTTTGAGCGGCACGTCCACCGAGTTCTGGTACACGTCGTAAACACCGACGATATCGGCGATGAACAAGCCGTCGAACAACCCGCGCTCGAGCAGTTGCGCCAGTTCGGTCCAGTATTCGATCGTCTTGTACTGGGTCGAGGTGTCCCGTGGATGCGTCCACAGGCCATGGTTGATGTGCCCGATGCAGTTCATGTTGAACGCGTTGAGCAGGATCTTCTTTTTCGCGTCGGCCATCAGATGGTCCCCCGCAGCGGCGGGTTTTCATCGTTGAGGTAGTAATTGCCGACCGCGTGGTACTTCCAGCGCACCGGGTCGTGCAGTGTGTGCACCCGGGCATTGCGCCAGTGGCGATCCAGGCCGTGCTCGATCAGGGTGGCTTGGCTGCCGGCCAGTTCGAACAAGGTCGTGCCGGCGGCGAGGGAGATTTCGGTGCTGATCGCCCGGGCTTCGGCGACGGCAATCGACGCGGCGGCGACGCTTTCGGCATTGGTGTCGGCCTGTGCCTTGTCGAGGAATTCCCCGGCGCGCTCCAGCAAGGCTTCGGTGGCGTGCAGGCGAATGCTCAAGTGGCCGAAGCTCTTGATGGTCAGCGGGTCGTCGGTGGCTTTTTCATGGGTGGCGTCGATCCACGGCCGGGTCTTGGTGCGCACGAAATGCAGCGCGTCTTCATAGGCCGCGCGGGCGATGCCGGTGTCGATGGCGGCATGGAGAATCTGCGCCAGCGGGCCGACCGGGGTCGGGCGCTCGAACGCGCTTTGAAACGGGATCACGTCTTCGGCGGCAACAAAGACATCTTCGAACACCACTGAACCGCTGCCGGTGGTGCGCTGGCCGAAGCCGCTCCAGTCGTCGATCACGGTCAGGCCTTTGCTGTCGCGCGGGACGAACGCCAGTTGCTGCACGCCGTTTTCATCGATCACGGAGGTCGGGATGCGCTGCGCGTAGATCGCGCCGGTGGCGTAGAACTTGCGACCGTTGATGCGATAGCCGTCACCATCGCGAGTCAGGCGGGTGACGCGGTCGTGGGCGGTTTTGGTACCCAGTTCGGCAAGGGCATTGCCGAATCGCTGACCGGCCAATACTTCGGCGTACAGACGTTTTTTCTGCTCTTCGCTGCCATTAACCCGCAGTACTTCGAGGGCGTAGAAATGGTTCTGCGGGATTTGCCCGAGGGAGCCATCCGCCTGGGCGATCAGGGCGATGACCTTGGCCAGGGTGACGTTGGAAACGCCGGCGCCGCCGTATTCCTTGGGCACGCTGATGCCCCACAGGCCCGAGCGGGAAAACACTTCCAGTTCCGGGTGTGGCAAACGGCGTTCGCGGTCGCGCAGGGCGCTGTCGCGTTTGAAATCTTCGGCCAGGTCGCTGGCGACGATCAGGGCTTGCTCATCGCTGGTGATGACCGCGACGTGTTGAGAAAGGGTCATGTGTTTCTCCAGATGTCTGGTCGTCAGATCCAGGAATGGCGAGCGGGCAAAGTGCCGTTCAGGTAATAGGCACCCACCGCGTGATATTTCCAGCGCACCGGGTCGTGCAGGGTGTGCACCCGGGCGTTGCGCCAGTGGCGGTCGAGGTTGAATTCGGCGAGGGTGGCGCGGCTGCCGGCCAGCTCGAAGAGCTTTTCGCTGGCCTGTAACGAGATTTCGGTGGTCAGCACTTTGGCTTCGGCCACGGCAATCGAGGCGCGGGCGGCAGACTCGGCGGTGAGCGGCGCGGCGCTCACCTGGTCTAGCACCTGCCCGGCCTTGCGCAGCAGTGCTTCGGCGGCGTGCAGTTCGATTTTCAGCTTGCCGATGTCGGCGATCACGTACAGGTCATCGCTGGCCCGTTCGACGTTGGCGTCGACCCATGGCCGGGCGCGGGTTTTGACGAATTCGATGGCGTCGTCGATGGCGCCACGGGCGATACCGGCGTCGATGGCGGCTTGAATCAGCTGCGAGACGGCGCCTTGGGTATTGGGTTTTTCATTGATCTTCCAGTTGTCCACCACCAGCTCGGCATCGACCCGCACGTTGTTGAGCAAAATGGTGCCGCTGGCGGTGGTGCGCTGGCCGAAACCGGACCAGTCATCGACGATGCGCAGCCCCGGCGTACCGCGACGGACGAAGGCCAGCACCTGCTTGCCATCGTCGTTGAGCGCCTTGACCGCGACCCAGTGCGCGAACAGCGCGCCGGTGGAATAGAACTTCTGCCCGTTGAGGACAAAACCATCGCCGTCGGCGCTTATGCGCGCCTTGAGTTCCAGGGTGTTTTTAGCACCGCGTTCCGGCCCGGCATTGCCGATTCGCCAGCCTTCCAGGACGCTCTTGAACAGCTGTTTTTTCTGCGCCTCGGTGGCGCTGCCGAGCACCAGGTTGAGAATGCCGAACTGGTTCTGCGGAATCTGACCCAGGGCCGGGTCCGCCGCGGAAATGATCGCGAACACCTCGGCCAGGGTGACAAATGAAACCTGCGGGCCGCCGTACTCGCGGGGAATGGCGATGCTGCCCAGGCCGCTGCGGGTGAATTGTTCGATTTCCGACCACGGCAGCTTGCGCTGCTGGTCGCGCTGGGCAGCCTGCAGGCGAGCGACTTGCGCCAGCTCATGGGCGGCCTTGATGGCCTGGGCATCGTTGCGCAGCACGTGCGCGGGCAACAACAAGGGGGCGATGTCCAGGTCACTCTGGACGATTGCATCAGCCAGACTGGACATCAGTGCCACTCCTTGGCTACACGCAATGCCCTGGCGATCTGCACTGGGGTGATTGTGTTCCGGACCATACCTACCTCACATCTCATGGAAACACCGCGGGGTGCGGCGAACGAAAACAAGACTGTCCGGTGGTCCGGTTCATATACCCTAAACGTGTATAAATGTTTTTTGAACTAACTTTTAGGAATATGTATAGAAGGTCAAGCTGCGCCTCATCACTTTCGTCGTTCGGCGGCTTTGAGGTGTTCTTTTTTCGGCACCTTGAGATAGGGATTGGCACAACCAATCTTCAACGCCCGTGCTGGCGCCCAGCGCGAATTGTTGCCGACACGATCAAGGATGCAGTAAGTCACCTCCAGGCGCAGGTCTTCGCCGGCTTCGAGAATGATCGCCGGTGGCACCCAGATCTGAATCGGCTGGCCCACATCACTCTCCTTGAGTGGCGGTAAATCCATGCGGGCATCGCCCCAGCGCAGGGTGATTTCGTCATCGGCGGCCATGTTCAGGTACGGCTCGATAGTGACTGGCACGCCGCGCTTGATCTGGTTGGGATTCACCCCCTGCCGGCAAATCGTTCCGGGAAGTTTTACCGGTGCCAGGCTCTGGTTCTCGTCGCCAGTCAGCGCAGTAGGCTGTCCACCGGGGCACTCGAGTTTTGACTGCAGCCGCCGGGCGGGCGATACGATCGGGGCCTGCCCGATTTGCATGATTCGATAGTGAACGCGAGAAGCGCCACTGGCGATAAAGCTCTCGGGTACCCGTAGCTGGACGGGTTGGCCGATCTCATTGGCCTTCAGGGCCCTCGAGGCGACGTAGCAGTTGTCCCAGAACAGTTCGATCAGGTCGCCTTCGTCCATCCCGGGGTAGGGTGGCACCTCGATCAGCAAGTGCGCGGCCGAGGCGAGGTTGATCCCGGCCTTGTGGGACTGCGCCAGTGTCGGGGCGGCAAGTTCGATTTTGTTTGAGGTGCATGTCATGGAAGTCTCCTTGATGTTTTGCAATGAAGTCCGTTTCGGAAAACAACAGCAAAACCGTTCATTACTTTGATTTGAAATAATGATTTGGCGTGATCAGTGCCGCTGGCAGGAGACTAGATAAGAGTGCGCTGGAGTCAGTGTCAATAGAGTGGGCTAGTTAAATGAAGTGCTGGGTGTTATTCAGAAAACTCCTACGCGTTAAAGTTAATAAGCCGTTCCGATGAGTCGACTTTACCTGCTCAAGGCGCCGTTTTATGAGGGGCTGGCGCATTATATGGGTTCACGATGCGCTTGGATGTCCAGTCGGCAAAACTGTTGCGCAATACATATATGTATCGAGTGCGCTGACAAGATGTGCTTGTCGTGCACGTACATTTAATTATGTAAGAGTAAGAGTTTAGTGCGGGGAGGGTGGCACTTCCATCCATGGAAGTTGACCGATGTTACGAGAGGTTTAGTTGTGGGCGTTGTTCAGGAACTTGCTGAGAAACTGTTTCGTGCGTTCTTCCTTGGGGTTGGCAAACAACGCCTTCGCTTCGCCTTGTTCGACGATCACGCCCTTGTCGAAAAACACCACGCGATTGGCCACGTCGCGGGCAAACCCCATTTCGTGGGTGACGATGACCATGGTGCGATTCTCCTCGGCCAGGCTGCGAATGGTCGACAGGACTTCGCCCACCAGCTCCGGGTCGAGCGCCGAGGTCGGTTCATCGAACAGGATCACTTCCGGCTCCATCGCCAACGCGCGGGCGATCGCCACACGCTGTTGCTGACCACCGGAAAGGCGGCGCGGGTAAGCGTCTTCCTTGCCTGCCAGGCCGACCCTGGCCAACAGCTTTTTACCCAGGGCAACGGCCTCGGCGTGCGCGATCTTCTTGACGATGATCGGGCCTTCGATAACGTTTTCCAGGGCGGTGCGGTGGGGGAACAGGTTGAAGTTCTGGAACACGAAGCCCACGTGCTGGCGCAAACGGCGCACCAGGCTCTGTTGCTGGTTAAGCGGGCGGCTGGTATCGATCTCGATGTCGCCGACCTTGATCCGGCCGCTGGTGGGTTCTTCGAGGAAGTTCAGGCAGCGCAGGAAGGTGGTCTTGCCCGAGCCGCTTGGCCCGATGATCGCCACCACCTCGCCTTCCTTCACTTGCAGATCGATGCCGTTGAGCACCACTTGACCCTTGAACTGCTTTGTCAGTTTTTCCACGACAATCATGGGGTCAGGACTCCTGGTCGTGCCGGTTGACCCGTGCTTCCAGCTGGTTCTGCAGGTGCGACAGCACCGTAGCCAGGACCCAGTAGATCAGCGCGGCGGCAAGGTACATGGTGAAGACTTCAAAGGTACGGGCGGTGATCAGCTGTGCTTGGCGGAACAGCTCCGGCACCTGGATGGTGGCCGCCAGCGCGGTGTCCTTGACCAGCGAAATGAAGCTGTTGCCCAGTGGCGGCAATGCGGTGCGCATCGCCTGCGGCAGGATGGCCCGGCGCAGTGTTTGCGCGCGGGTCATGCCGATACTGGCAGCAGCTTCCCACTGGCCGCGCTCGATGGAACTGATCGCCGAACGCAGGATTTCACAGGCGTAGGCGGCCATGTTCAGCGAGAAGCCGATCAGGGCCGCCGGCAGCGGGTCGAGTTCCATGCCCAATTGCGGCAGGCCGTAATAGATCACGAACAGTTGCACCAGCAACGGCGTACCGCGAAAGAACGACACGTAGATGCGGGCGATCCAGCTGATCAGCTTGAAGCGCGACAGGCGCATCAGTGCCAGGCCGAAGCCCATCACCAGGCCGAAGAACATCCCGCCCAGGCTCAAGATGACCGTGTAGTAGGCCCCCTTGAGCAGGAAGGGCAGGGAATCCAGTGCGAGTTGAAAAGCTTCTTCCATTATTGAGTGACGTCAGCGCTGAAGTATTTTTCCGAAAGCTTTTTCAGCGTGCCGTCGGCGCGCAGCTTGTCGATCGCCTTGTTCACGGCTGCCAGCAGTTCAGGCTCGCCTTTGCGCAGGGCAATGCCGGCCTCCTGGCGGGAGAACGCTTCACCGGCAGCGGTGGTGTCCTTGGCTTTCTTGGCGTATTCCAGCGCGGCCAGACGGTCGATCAGGATGGCGTCGATACGGCCGACACGCAGGTCCTGGAACTTGGTCGGATCGTCTTCATAGGTGCGCACGTCAGCGGTCGGCACGTTGGCCTTGACCCACTGCTCGTAGTTGGTGCCCAGGCCCACGCCGACTTTCTTGCCACCCAGGTCGGCAGCGGACTTGATGTTCAGCTCGGCGGCTTTCTTGGTCAGTACCAGCGCCTGGATCCCGGAAACGGTGTAGGGCTCGGAGAAGTCATACTTCTTCTTGCGCTCTTCGGAGATGGTCACCTGGTTGATCACCGCGTCCAGGCGCTTGGATTCCAGTGCCGCGAGGATGCCGTCCCATTTGGTCGGTTGCAGCTTGACCTTCACACCCAGCTCTTTGGCCAGGGCTTCGGAGAACTCGACTTCGAAGCCGGTCAGTTTGCCGTCGGCGTCGACGAAGCTGAACGGTGGGTAGGTGCCTTCCAGGCCGACGTTGATCACGCCTTTGTCCTTGATTTGTTGCAGTTGCTCACCGGCCACTGCCTGGCCAATCAGGCCGGCGCTGAGTGCCAGGCCCAGCGAACCCACCAGCAGATTTCGACGTAGTGCGGAAAAATTCATGACAAGCCCCTGTGTTTTCTTATGGAAGACGCTTAAGGAAAGTTGGCAAATTCGGGATTTGGACGACTGCGATATCCTGCCCTAAAGCAGCGTATGCGTCTCGCTGCAAATTCGCCTGCGGCGTGACTATATGATGGTGCTTTTAGATTAGAAAATAATAAATTCTATTTTTCTTATTTCTTATAGGAATATGAGTTGCCTGATGAAAAGATCGCAGCCTTCGGCAGCTCCTACAGGGGATTGCGTACATCTGCAGGAGCTGCCGAAGGCTGCGATCTTTTGATCTTGGTTCTTACAAGAAGCTCGTATAGGCAAACAACGCCGGCGCCCCGCCGGTGTGCAGGAAGATGATCGGGCCCTCATCGAAACGTGAACGTCCGATCCCGTCCAACAAACCCGCCATGGCCTTGCCAGTGTAGACCGGGTCCAGTAACAGGCCTTCCTGGCCGGCCAGCAGCTTCACCGCTGCCAGCGTCCCGGCATTGGGCTCGCCGTAACGTGGCGAGAAATACTCGTCCCACAATTCGACCTTGAAACTCTCAGGCAACGTCACCCCCAGCAACTCGGCGGTACGCTCGGCCAGGCCCTGGACCTTTGGCCGCTGGTCTTCATCGCTGCGCGAAACCGTGACGCCGATGACTGGCAATTCCGGCAATACTTCGCTCAACGCCAATGCCAGGCCGCTGTGGGTTCCGGCGCTGCCCGAGGCGAGGACGACGGCGGCAAAATTCAGCCCGGTGTCCTTGATCTGCTCGGCCAGTTCCAGGCCAGCTCTCACATACCCCAGGGCGCCCAGCGCATTCGAGCCACCGATCGGCACCAGGTATGGCTTCTTGCCGTTGCTGCGCAGGCGAGCAGCCAGGGATTGCAATTGCTCGTCGGCGTTATCCAGATTTTCGACCAGCTCGACCTTGGCATCGAACAGATCCAGCAACAGCCGATTGCCGTTGCCGACATAATTGGCGTCGTCGGTGCCCAGGGGGTTTTCCAGCAGGGCCACGCAGCCTAGACCCAGCTTGGCCGCAATGGCAGCGGTCTGGCGTACATGGTTGGACTGCAGCGCTCCCGCCGTGATCAAGGTATCTGCGCCCTGGGCCAGGGCATCGGCCGCCAGGTATTCGAGTTTGCGCAGCTTGTTGCCGCCCATCGCCAGTGGGGTCAGGTCATCGCGTTTGACGTAGACGTCGCGCCCCAGCCAGGCCGACAGGCGTTCGAGTTTTTCCAGGGCGGTCGGTTGGCCCAGCAGGTCTAGACGGTTGAAGCGGGCAAGCTGTTGTTTGATCATGGGTCCGTACTGGCGGTGGAAGGTCTCTGGACTATAGGCACGCCACTTTGTCGGGGCAACCGTGAATCGCTTATAGCCGATTGTAATTACGACAGCACAATTGGTTCTTAATTTTGCTTGCGGGCCTTGCCGTAAAGTAATCGCCGTCAGTGCGGCCAGACTGTCCGGCCGCCCGTGAGGAGTTTTTACCGTGAGTGAGCGATCCAGCCATTGGCAGTTGCAAACCATCGTTAGCCAGCTGCGTACGGCACGTGAGCAGTGGCGTGCACAAAACGGCCGCGCCAGCGGTGAGCAGGGTGGTCGCGAATTGCCGTCACGGGCCGCCATGGCGGAGATTCTCGAGGCACTCTGCGGGGCACTGTTCCCGATGCGCCTGGGGCCGGTGGACTTGCGCGAAGAGAGTGAGGATTTCTACGTCGGCCACACCCTCGATGTGGCGTTGAATGCGTTGCTGGCGCAGGCACGGCTCGAATTGCGCTATGCCGCCCGTCACAGCGCCCAGGCCGACACTGAGGTCGAGGCGAAAACCATTCAGATCATCCAGGACTTCGCCCTCGCGTTGCCGGGGCTGCGCAGCCTGTTGGACACCGACGTTCTGGCGGCCTATCACGGCGATCCGGCGGCGCGTAGCGTCGATGAAGTGTTGCTGTGCTATCCCGGCATTCTGGCGGTGATTCACCATCGCCTGGCCCACCATCTATATCGTGCGGGCTTGCCCTTGCTGGCTCGGATCAGCGCGGAAATCGCGCATTCCGCCACCGGTATCGACATCCACCCGGGCGCGCAGATTGGCCGCAGTTTCTTCATCGACCACGGGACCGGTGTGGTGATCGGCGAGACCGCGATCATCGGCGAGCGGGTGCGGATTTATCAGGCGGTAACCTTGGGTGCCAAGCGCTTTCCGGCGGATGAAGACGGCCAGTTGCAGAAGGGCCAGGCGCGGCATCCGATCGTCGAGGATGACGTGGTGATTTATGCCGGGGCGACGATTCTGGGGCGGATCACTATCGGCAAGGGCTCGACCATTGGCGGCAATGTCTGGCTGACCCGCAGTGTGCCAGCGGGCAGTAACCTGACCCAGGCCAATCTGCAACTGGATGACGGGGCTCAGAAGTAGGAGCTGTGTAGGAGCTGTCTCGTGCAACGAGGCTGCGATCTTTTAAGCGCTCCGCAAAAGCAAAAATCAAAAGATCGCAGCCTACGGCAGCTCCTACAAAAGCATGACCGCCGAGCTCTGGAATTAGTCCTTAGCCCCCTATTCATGTTTAACTTGAACGTTCATTCAAGTTAAACCGGTGGTTCGCTGCCCGCTCACAACAGGAGGCTTGCCTTTGCTGAGTCCGATTTCTACAGCCACGATTGACCCCTTCGAGGTGCACCTGCAATGAGTGCATCGTCCATTCCCCCAAGCGGCCTGGTCCGCATGAATCCGCCGGTGTTCTACTTCGCGGCGACCTTCATTCTGCTGTTCGGCATCGTGGTCATTGCCATGCCCGAACAGGCCGGCGCCTGGCTGCTGGCGGCGCAAAACTGGGCGGCTAACACGGTTGGCTGGTACTACATGCTGGCGATGACCCTGTATCTGGTCTTCGTGGTGGTCACCGCGTTATCGTGCTACGGCAAGATAAAACTCGGTGCCGACCACGACGAGCCCGAATTCAGTTATCTGTCCTGGGCCGGCATGCTGTTCGCCGCCGGGATCAGCATCACGCTGTTTTTCTTCTGCGTGTCCGAGCCCCTGACCCATATGCTGCAACCGCCCCAGGGCGAGGCCGGCACGGCGGATGCGGCGCGGCAGGCGATGCAGATCCTGTTCCTGCACTGGGGCCTGCATGGCTGGGGCGTGTTCGCCTTTGTCGGCATGGCGCTGGCCTACTTCGCCTACCGGCATAACCTGCCGCTGGCCCTGCGCTCGGCGCTGTACCCGCTGATCGGCAAGCGCATCAATGGCCCCATCGGTTACGCGGTGGACGGCTTTGGCATCATCGCCACGGTGTTCGGTCTCGGTGCCGACATGGGCTTTGGCGTGTTGCACCTCAATTCGGGCCTGGACTACCTGTTCGGCATTGCTCACACCCAGTGGATCCAGGTCGGCCTGATCACGCTGATGATGGGCGCGGCGATCATCGTCGCGGTGTCCGGCGTCGACAAGGGCGTGCGGGTCATGTCCGACATCAACATGCTGCTGGCCTGTGCGCTGCTGCTGTTCGTGTTGTTCGCCGGGCCCACCCAGCACCTGCTCAATACCCTGATCCAGAACGTCGGCGACTACCTCGGCGCCTTGCCGATGAAGAGTTTCGACCTCTACGCCTACGACAAGCCTAGCGACTGGCTGGGTGGCTGGACGGTGTTCTACTGGGCCTGGTGGATCGCCTGGTCGCCGTTCGTGGGCCTGTTCATTGCGCGGATTTCCCGTGGCCGCACCATCCGCGAGTTCGTTTTCGGCGTGCTCCTGATTCCGCTGGGCTTCACCCTGGCGTGGATGTCGATCTTCGGCAACAGCGCCATCGATCAGGTGCTCAACCACGGCATGTCGGCGCTGGGCATGTCGGCCATCGACAACCCGTCAATGACCCTCTACCTGCTGCTGGAAACCTACCCGTGGAGCAAGACCGTGATCGCGGTCACGGTGTTCATCAGCTTCGTGTTCTTCGTCACCTCCGCCGATTCCGGCACCGTGGTGTTGTCGACGCTGTCCGCCAAGGGTGGCAACCCGGATGAAGACGGGCCGAAATGGCTGCGGGTGTTCTGGGGCGCAATGACTGCGCTGGTGACCAGTGCGCTGCTGTTTTCCGGCAGCATCGATGCGTTGAAGTCCGCCGTGGTCCTGACTTCGCTGCCGTTCTCGCTGATTTTGCTGTTGATGATGTGGGGCCTGCATAAAGCGTTTTATCTGGAATCGCAGAAGCAGATTGCGCAGATGCATTCCCTGGCGCCGGTGTCCGGTTCGCGGCGCGGTGGTTGGCGCCAGCGCTTGAGTCAGGCGGTGCATTTCCCGTCGCGGGACGAGGTCTATCGCTTCCTCGATTCGACGGTACGCCCGGCCATCGAAGAGGTGTCGGCGGTGTTTATCGAAAAAGGCCTGAAGGTCGTGACTCACCCTGAGCCGGTCAATGACAGCGTCAGCCTGGAAATCGGTCACGGCGACGAACACCCGTTCATCTATCAGGTACAGATGCGCGGCTACTTTACGCCGTCATTCGCCCGCGGCGGCATGGGCTCCAAGGAACTCAACAACCGGCGCTATTACCGGGCCGAAGTGCATTTGAGCGAGGGCAGTCAGAACTACGATCTGGTGGGATACACCAAGGAACAGATCATTAACGACATCCTTGACCAGTACGAACGGCACATGCAGTTCTTGCACTTGGTGCGTTGAGCGGGTCTAGGCCTCGGTGGTCATTACCATGAACAACACCAGCGCCGCCACGGGGATACCGAACACGGCGCTGCCCACCACCAGTTCCGTGCCCAGCGGCTGGCCGGCATGCACCATGCCCACCGCGCCATTGATCAGCGTCAGGGCCAGCCACAGCACGATGAAGCTGTAGGCGAGGACCTGGCGGGGAAAGCCGATCTTTTCGCCGATGTACAGCATCAGGGCGAGCAGGATCAGGCCAAAAGTGATGATGATGGTGGTGTGCATGGTGTGTTTTGCCTGCCGGATGTGTATTGACTGGTCGGCCGCCTTCGCGAGCAAGCCCGCTCCCACAGGGTATCTCCTTTGAACATTAATCTTGTGAGCAACCGGGATCAATGTGGGAGCGGGCTTGCTCGCGAATGGGTCACCTCGATATCGGTTTGAGCATAGTTAAACCAACCCACCGTTCACTCGCAGAATCTGCCCGTTGACCCAAGCCGAATCCGGCCGCGGAAATTTATGTCGCCTCAGCGATCGCCGGACTGGGCCTGATCCAGTGCCCGCACAACCGGCACATGTCGCCACGGGTTCGGGTGTTTGTGGATTGGTTGGGGGAGGTGTTTGCGGGGGCCGTTTGAATGGAAAAATGTGAAACGTTTCAGCCATTTTTCGAGTCTCAGGTTTTCTGGCGTTTGTCTGGGCGTATGCTTGGCGACTGGCAAAGCAGTCGAGACCAGATTCAAGACAGACAAGAGAGGATTCGATGACTTACACCGCTGCCGAAAACCGCTACGACTCCATCCCCTACCGCCGCGTTGGCCGCAGCGGCCTGGTACTGCCGGCGCTGTCCCTGGGCCTGTGGCACAACTTCGGCGACAGCACGCCGATCGATACCCAGCGCGCGTTGTTGCGCACGGCTTTCGACCTTGGGATCAACCATTTTGACCTGGCAAACAACTACGGCCCTCCGTACGGCAGTGCCGAGATCAATTTCGGCCGTTTGTTGCGTGAAGACTTCAAGCAGTACCGCGACGAGCTGATCATTTCCAGCAAGGCCGGTTGGGACATGTGGCCCGGCCCTTACGGTCAGGGCGGCGGCTCGCGCAAGTACGTGCTTGCCAGTCTCGACCAGAGCCTGCAGCGCCTGGGCCTGGACTACGTGGATATTTTCTACTCCCACCGTTTCGACCCCGACACCCCGCTGGAGGAAACCGCCAGCGCGCTGGCCACGGCGGTGCAACAGGGCAAGGCGCTGTACATCGGCATCTCGTCTTATTCCGGGGTGAAAACCCGTGAAATGGCGGCGTTGCTCAAAGAGTGGAAAGTACCGCTGTTGATTCACCAACCGGCTTACAACCTGCTTAATCGCTGGGTGGAAAAGGACCTGCTGGACACCACCGATGAACTCGGCACCGGTGTCATTGCATTCACACCGCTGGCCCAGGGTTTGCTGACGGACAAGTACCTCAACGGCGTGCCGGCGGATGCGCGGGTCAACCGTCCTGGCGGTGGTTCGTTGCAGGCCTCGCACTTGTCCGAGGCCAACATTGCGCATGTGCGTGCACTCAACGAGATCGCCAGGCGTCGTGGCCAGAGCCTGGCGCAACTGGCGCTGGCCTGGACCCTGCGTGACCCGCGGGTGACCTCGGCGCTGATCGGTGCCAGCCGGCCGGAGCAGATCATCGAGAACGTCGGGGCGTTGAAGAACCTGAGTTTCAGTGCTGAGGAGCTGGCGGAGATTGACCGGTTTGCCCAGGAGGGTGGGATCAATCTTTGGGAGAAGCCTTCTACCGCTGAGTAAGCTGTAAAGCAAAAGATCGCAGCCTGCGGCAGCTCCTACAGGGGAACGCATTTCCATGTAGGAGCTGCCGCAGGCTGCGATCTTTTGATCTTAAAAAAACGGCACATCTCCCAACACCGTCGCCCGCTGCATCACCCGCCGCGCCGGGCGATAGTCATCCACCGCGTAATGCTGGGTCACGCGGTTGTCCCAGAACGCGATGTCGTCTTTCTGCCAGCGCCAGCGAATGGTGAATTCCGGCCGGGTCGAATGGGCGAACAGGAACTTCAGGATCGCCTCGCTCTCGGTGTCCGATAGCTCGTTGATCTTCGAGGTGAAGCCCTCGTTGACGAACAGTGAGCGACGCCCGCTCACCGGATGCGTGCGGATCACCGGGTGCGACAGCGGCGGATTCTTGCGCCGTGCCTCTTCCCATTGGGCCAGCGCTTCGGGCGTGTTGCCATAGCGCTCCAGCGGAAACGAACGGGTGAAGTCATGGGTGGCGGTCAGCCCTTCGAGCAGGGTTTTCATCGGCGCCGACAGGGCTTCATACGCCGCGATACCGCTGGCCCACAGGGTATCGCCGCCAAACTCCGGCAGCAGCTTGGCGCTGAGCACCGCGCCCATGGCCGGGGTCGGCAGGAAGGTCACGTCGGTGTGCCAGATCGCGTTGTCGCGCACGTCTGTGACGGCGGTGTCGAGGATCAGTACCTCAGGTTGTTCCGGCACGTTCGGGTAGATCGGATGAATGTGCAGGTCGCCGAAATTGGCGGCGAATCGCGCCTGCTGCTGCGGCGTGATCGGCTGGTCACGGAAGAACAGCACCTGATGCTTGAGCAGCGCCTGCTCTATGGCGTCGCGTTGTTCCAGGTTCAGCGGCTGGCTGACGTCGACGCCGCTGATTTGCGCGCCGAGGGCCGAGCTTAGAGGGACGATGGTCAGGTGGCTCATGGTGGTTCTCTTCAATCCGGGGCGTGCTTTTTTGTGGGAGCGGGCTTGCTCGCGAATGCAAACTGTCAGGCAACAAAAAGTGACTGTCACACCGCTTTCGCGAGCAAGCCCGCTCCCACATTTAAAAATCAGTGAGCCTGGCCGTGCCATGGCACCAGTTTGCGTTGCAAGGCGCGCAGGCCCATCTCCATGGCGAAGGCAATCAGCGCGATCACCAGAATCCCCAGCACCACCACATCGGTGACCAGGAACTGCGCAGCCGACTGCACCATGAAACCCAGGCCGCTGGTGGCGGCGATCAGTTCGGCGGCCACCAGTGTCGACCAACCAACTCCGAGGCCAATGCGCACGCCAGTCAAGATATCCGGCAAGGCACTGGGCAGGATCACATGGCGAATCAACTGCGCGCGGGTCGCACCCAGTGACTGCGCGGCGCGCAATTTCGCCGGGTCTACCGTGCGCACGCCGGTCGCTGTAGCGATGGCGATCGGGGCGAAAATCGCCAGGTAGATCAGCAGCACTTTCGACAACTCACCGATGCCGCACCAGATCACGATCAGCGGCAGGTACGCCAGCGGAGGAATAGGGCGGTAGAACTCGATCAAAGGATCCAGCACGCCCCGGGCAATCCGGTTGGCACCGATGGCGATGCCTACCGGAACGGCGGTCAGCACCGCGAAGCCGAGGCCCAGGCCGATGCGGCTGAGGCTCGCGCCCAGGTGCTGCCACAAGGTCGAATCCATGTAGCCGCTGGTGACCAGCAACCAGCCTTTTTGCAGCACGGCGGACGGCGGCGGCAGAAACAGCGGCTCGATCATTCCAGTGGCGGTGACCGCCCACCAGATGGCAACGAGCGCGACCAGGGTCAGCACGCTGATCCAGCGAGTGCTCAAACTGCGGCGCAAAGTAATGGCCGTAGAACCTGGTTTAACCGCTGCGGCGGGAATTTCGTAGCTGCTCATGCGCGCTCCTGCCGCTGGGCGGCGCTGCGTTGGGAGAACACTTTGGCGAGCACGTGTTCGCGGGTTTCGATAAAGCGCGGATCGGACTTGATCGACCGGGCCGACTCACCCGCGGCGTAGCGCTGGCCGAAATCCAGCTGCAGCCGCTCGACGATCTGCCCGGGATTCGGCGCCAACAGAATCAGATCCGTGGCGAGAAACACCGCTTCTTCAATGTCGTGGGTAATCAGGAACACCGGCTTGGTGGTGCGCCGCCAGACTTGCAGCAGCAGCTCCTGCATCTGTTCGCGGGTGAAGGCGTCGAGGGCGCCGAAGGGTTCGTCCATCAGCAACACACGCGGGTCGGCAGCGAGCGCGCGGGCCAGGCCGACACGTTGCTTCTGGCCGCCGGAGAGTTGCCAGATACGGCGGCTTTCGAAGCCGGAAAGGTCCACCAGCGAAAGCATTTCCCTTGCGCGGGCTTCGCGTTGGTCCCGGGCAACGCCGGCCAATTCCAGGCCGAAACCGACGTTGGCCAGCACGTCCTGCCAGGGCAGCAAGGCGTCGTCCTGGAACACCACGCCGCGTTCGGCGCTCGGCCCTTTGACCGGCACGCCGTCAAGGGTGATGCGCCCGGCGCTGGGCTCGACGAAACCGGCAATCAGGTTCAACAGCGAAGTCTTGCCACTGCCGGACGGACCGAGGGCCACCAGCAACTGCTGGGGGCCGAGGGTCAGGGAAATATCCGCCAGCACTGGTGCAGGGCTGCCGGGGTACTGTGCGCTGATGCGCTCCAGCTGTAGCAAAGCCATCGTCATTAACTCCCGATCAATCCGTGATGAACTTGGCGCTGACGTACGGCGCGTAGTCCGGCAGCACAGCGTCGACCTTGCCTTGTTCCTTGAGGAACGCGGCGGTGTCGGTGATGGCCTTGGTGGTCGGCGCGCCGAGGGTGATCACCTGGTCAGCCGCCAGTGGGTAGACGTTGCCTTGCAGCAGCAGCGGAATGTCGCTGGCCTTGGCACCGGAGAGTTTTACCAGCTTGTCGACGTTGCCTTGATTGGCCAGCCAGGCTTGTGGGTCCTTGCGGTAATCGGCGTAGGCATCCAGGGTGACTTTGGCGAACGCGGTGACGATTTCCGGGTGCTTCTCGGCGAAGTCCTTGCGCACGATCCAGGCATCGAAGGTCGGCGCACCGAACTTGGCCAGTTCGCCGGAGGTGATCAGCACTTTGCCGTTTTCCTTGGCTACACCGAGGGCCGGGTCCCACACGTAAGTGGCGTCGATGTCACCGCGTTTCCACGCGGCAATGATGGCTGGTGGAGCGAGGTTGAGCACGGTGACTTTCGAGGGGTCGATGTTCCAGTGCTTCAGCGCGGCCAGCAGGCTGTAGTGGCCGGTCGACACGAACGGTACGGCGATTTTCTTGCCGATCAGGTCCTGCGGGGTCTTGATCCCGGAACCGTCGCGGGCCACCAGGGCTTCGGCGGCGCCGATCTGGGTGGCAATCAGGAAGGTCTCCACCGGCACCTTGCGGGTGATGGCGGCTGTCAGCGGGCTGGAACCGAGGTAGCCGATCTGCACGTCACCCGAGGCGATGGCGGCGATGATGTCGGCACCGTTATCGAATTTGCGCCAGTTGATGTCGGCCTTGGTGGCTTTTTCATACGCGCCGTCGGCCTGGGCGACTTTTGCCGGGTCTACCGTGGTCTGGTAAGCGACGGTCACGTCAGCCGCCTGGGCAAACAGACTCGCCGCAGCCAGGGAGGCGGCCGCCAGCAAGCGAAGAGGGAAATTCAGTTTCATCGAGAAGCTCCTTGTCAGGCGACCGAGAGTCGGCGTGAAAAGGAGACTAAATGATATAAGAATCCGAAAATAAATAACTTTTTCGAATGAGCTTATGAGCGGAAAATTCTAAGAGTCTCTTTGTAGGAGCCGGCTTGCTGGCGAACCAGGCGGCGCGGTGTGACGGTTGCACCGCCTTCGCTGGCAAGCCAGCTCCTACAGGTTTTGCGTGATTTTCGATTAATTGCTGATCGCCAGGATGCTTGCCTGGTACGAGCCGACAAACACATCGAAATCACCGACTTCGTTCTGCTCCAGCTCCGCTTGCTGAGCCAGCGACGAACGCGCCCGCTCTTCAAACTTCGCCTGTTGCTCGGCCGGCAACGGCTCGCTGCGGAAAAACTCCGCGTGGACCCGGCTCTGACGCAGGGAGAACTGGGCAAAGCTTTCCTTATGCTCGGCCATGGCCGCCAGTACCTGGGCCGATGGCGTCAGGGCAGGGTTCTGGACCTTGGCCATCTGCGCGTCCAGCGCCTTGCTGTGGGCATCGCCGCCGTGGCTCTGATCCAGCAGCGCGGCCAGCGGTGCAATGCGCTCCAGCAATTGGCCGGCCCACTCCTTCAGGTCGACCGGTTGCCCGTCGCGTTGCAGTTGCAGGCCCGGGCGACGACCTTCCTTGACCACGCTGAGGAAGTTGGAGGTCGCATTCCCGCAGCTGGTGTTGGTCAGCAACGGACTGTCGTTCAGCGCGCAGTACAGCAGGAACGCGTCGAGGAAACGCGACTCGGTGAGGTCGATGCCCATCGGCAGGAAGGGGTTGATGTCCAGGCAGCGCACTTCGACGTACTGGATGCCGCGGGCCACCAACGCCTGGATCGGCCGCTCGCCGGTGTAGGTCACGCGTTTCGGGCGGATGTTGGAGTAGTACTCGTTCTCGATCTGCAGGATGTTGGTGTTGAGCTGGACCCACTCACCGTCCTTATGGGTGCCGACTTCGACATAAGGCGGATAGGGTGTCGCCACCGCTTTGCGCAGGCTGTCGGTGTAGCTGTTCAGGTCGTTGTAGCACGGCGTCAGGCCGGCCTGGGCGTTGCTCTGGTAACCCAGGTCGCTCATGCGCAGGCTGGTGGCGTACGGCAGGTACAGGGTATCCGGGTCCAGCTGTTCCAACTGGTGCGAGCGACCACGCAGGAACCCGGCGTCCAGCGCAGGGGATGCGCCGAACAGGTACATCAGCAGCCAGCTGTAGCGGCGGAAGTTACGGATCAGCGCGATATAGGCCGACGACTGATAGTCGCGGTCGGTGCCGACAAAGCCTTCGGCCTGCTTGAGCAGCGGCCAGAGTTTTTCCGGCAGGGAAAAGTTGTAGTGAATGCCGGCGATGCACTGCATGGTCTTGCCGTAGCGCAGGGCCAGGCCCTTGCGATAGACGTACTTGAGCTGACCGATATTGGACGTGCCGTAGTAGGCGATCGGGATATCTTCCTCGGCCGGCAGCGGACACGGCATCGAGGGGCTCCACAGGTACTCGTTGCCGAGCTTGCTGTAGGCAAAACGGTGAATGCTGTCCAGGCTCGCCAGCGTATCGGCCGGGTCGGGCAGGGCCGGGGTGATGAACTCCAGCAGCGACTCGGAATAATCGGTGGTGATCTGTTCGTTGGTCAGCGCGGAACCCAATTCTTCCGGGTGCGGCGTTTGCGCCAGGCGACCTTCATCGGTCACGCGCAGGCATTCACGTTCGATGCCGTGAAGGCACTGTTCGAGCAGAGAGAGGTTTGCGCGCTCGCCGAGCAGAGCCAGGCGGCGGTTGAGAAGTTCGCTCAAGTTGGATTCCTTCACGCGTCAGTCGCCCCAATATGGGGGTGGGCAAGACGGTCTACAAGGGTGAAGTTAAAACTGGCGTTTTCGCCTGGTTTTGGAACTCGCCGCAATCGATGTGGGAGCGGGCTTGCTCGCGAAGAAGTTGTGTCAGCCAACAGATAATTACCTGACACACCGCCTTCGCGGGCAAGCGCGCTCCCACAGGAAATTCCGACGCTGTGGTCACAGCGCCGAAATTAACTCAAATCGATGACATCTAGCTACAGGACAGCGAACGTGCCTTGTGCTTTAGCGACCAGTTTGTCGCCTTGCATCACATCGGCTTCGACCACCAGCGTGCGCCGACCCGGGTGGATCACCCGGGCCGTGCACATCACCTCGCCGTCAGCGACGGCGCGGATGTAGTTGATCTTGCACTCGATGGTCGCGCTCTGCTGGTCAAAGCCGTGGGTGCTGGAGCAGGCCAGCCCCATGGCAATGTCCACCAGGCTGAACAAGGCCCCGCCGTGCAGCTTGTTGGCGCGATTGCGCAGTTGTGGCTCAAGCACCAGGGCGACTTGCGCCACCCCGGTTTCCAGGCTGTGCAAACGGCAGCCCAGCAGCTTGAAAAATGCGCTTTCGGTGTACCCGGCAGGGACGTCCATCAGCGCTTCTTCAACTGTTTGGCGTTGGCGAACAGCGACGCCATGGCGTTGTTGCTCGGCGCTGCGGCCGTGGTTTCCTTGCGCGGTGCGGTGTTCTGGGATTGGCGTGGCGCCGAACCCGGACGCGCACCACGGGCGCCGTCGATTTTCTCGCCCGGGGTGTCGCTCATGCGCATCGACAGGCCCACGCGTTTACGCGGGATGTCGACTTCCATGACCTTGACCTTGACCACATCACCGGCCTTGACCGCTTCCCGTGGATCCTTGATGAACTTCTCCGAAAGTGCGGAGATGTGCACCAAACCGTCCTGATGTACGCCGATATCGACGAATGCGCCGAAGTTGGTCACGTTGGTGACCACGCCTTCGAGAATCATGCCCAGCTGCAGGTCCTTGAGGTCTTCGACGCCTTCCTGGAACTCGGCGGTCTTGAACTCGGGACGCGGGTCGCGGCCAGGTTTTTCAAGCTCTTGCAGGATGTCGGTGACCGTCGGCAGGCCGAAGGTTTCATCGGTGTACTTCTTCGGATCGAGGCGCTTGAGGAACGCGGCATCGCCGATCAGCGAGCGGATGTCGCGATCGGTCTCGGCGGCGATGCGCTGTACCAGCGGATAGGCTTCCGGGTGCACGGCGGACGAATCCAGCGGGTTCTCGCCGTTCATGACGCGCAGGAAACCAGCGGCCTGTTCGAAGGTTTTTTCGCCCAGGCGCGCGACTTTCTTCAGCGCCGCGCGGGTCTTGAATGCGCCGTGCTCGTCGCGGTGGCTGACGATGTTCTGCGCCAGGGTCGCGTTGAGGCCGGAGATCCGCGCCAGCAGCGCCACGGAGGCGGTGTTGACGTCGACGCCCACGGCGTTCACGCAGTCTTCGACCACGGCATCCAGGCCACGGGCCAGTTTCAGCTGCGACACATCGTGCTGGTACTGGCCGACCCCGATGGATTTCGGATCGATCTTCACAAGCTCAGCCAGCGGGTCTTGCAGGCGGCGGGCAATCGAAACGGCACCACGGATCGAAACGTCCAGATCCGGGAATTCCTTCGAGGCCAGTTCAGACGCCGAGTACACCGAAGCGCCCGCCTCGGAAACCATGACCTTGGTCATCTTCATGGCTGGGTATTTTTTGATCAGCTCGGCGGCCAGCTTGTCGGTCTCACGGCTGGCGGTGCCGTTGCCGATGGCGATCAGGTCCACGGAGTGCTTGGCGCACAGGGCGGCAAGAATCGCGATGGTCTGGTCCCACTTGTTGTGCGGCACGTGCGGGTAAACCGTGGCGTGATCGAGCAGCTTGCCGGTGGAGTCGACCACCGCAACCTTGCAGCCGGTACGCAGGCCCGGGTCGAGGCCCAGGGTTGCGCGCGGGCCGGCCGGTGCCGACAGCAGCAAGTCGTGCAGGTTGTGGGCGAACACGTTGATCGCCTCGGTTTCCGCGCCGTCGCGCAGCTCGCCCAGCAGGTCGGTTTCCAGATGGGTGTAGAGCTTGACCTTCCAGGTCCAGCGCACCACTTCGCCCAGCCATTTGTCGGCGGCGCGGTTCTGGTTCTGGATGCCGAACTGCTGGCCGATCATGCCCTCGCACGGGTGCATGGTGCCCGGCAGTTCGTCGCCGACCTTCAGCGCGGAGCTGAGGATGCCTTCGTTACGGCCACGGAAAATCGCCAGGGCGCGGTGCGACGGCATGCTTTTCAGCGGTTCGTCGTGTTCGAAGTAGTCGCGGAACTTGGCGCCTTCCTCTTCCTTGCCAGCGATCACGCGGGCACTGAGGGTGGCTTCCTGCTTCAGGTAGCTGCGCAACTTGTCGAGCAAGCCGGCGTCTTCGGCGAAGCGCTCCATGAGGATGTACTTGGCGCCTTCGAGGGCTGCCTTCACGTCGGCCACGCCTTTTTCGGCGTCAATGAAGCGCGAGGCTTCGGTTTCCGGGCTCAGGGTCGGGTCGTTGAACAGACCGTCAGCCAACTCGCCGAGACCGGCTTCCAGGGCGATCTGGCCCTTGGTGCGGCGCTTCTGCTTGTACGGCAGGTAAAGGTCTTCGAGACGGGTCTTGGTGTCGGCGAGCTTGATGTCGCGTTCGAGTTGCGGGGTCAGCTTGCCTTGCTCCTGGATGCTGGCAAGGATGCTGATGCGCCGTTCGTCGAGTTCTCGCAGGTAGCGCAGACGCTCTTCCAGATGACGCAGCTGGGTGTCATCGAGGCTGCCGGTCACTTCTTTCCGGTAACGGGCGATGAAGGGCACCGTGGAGCCTTCATCGAGTATCGCGACGTCCGCTTCGACCTGTTGTGGGCGTACGCCGAGTTCCTCGGCGATGCGGCTGTTGATGCTGTCCATAAAACCACCTGACAAATTGTGAAAGCAGGCTCGCAGGCGCGCAGATAAAGGCCTGGCGAGTCTGGTTGAGCGGCCTGGCCTGCGCCGCTACCTGGATCAAAGGTATCCCGTTGACCCGTGAAATCGAACAATTACTGCCGGCGCCATGAAAATAAAAAGCAGCTGGCCGGCGTAACGATCAGACGTTGCCTGACACAAAAGGCCGCGCATTATAACCAGCGTTGCGTCCTTCGGGGACATCGCAGGTTGTAGGCATAATCCCCGGATTTCTGGCGATAAAGGAAAAATCTGCTAACAATGCACACGGTGCGTATAACGGCAGCTACGCCATAATGCGCGCCGAGATCAAAGGAGCATCCAATGAGCAGCACTGCACAAACTGCTGAAGGCGAAAAAATTCTTATCGTTGACGACGATCCAGGGCTGAGCAGCCTGTTGGAACGTTTTTTCGTCAGCAAGGGCTACCGCGCCCGCGCCGTACCGAACACTGAGCAAATGGATCGCCTGCTGGCGCGCGAAGTGTTCAACCTGGTCGTCCTCGACCTGATGTTGCCCGGCGAAGACGGCCTGACCGCCTGCCGCCGCCTGCGCGGCGCGAACAATCAAATCCCGATCATCATGCTGACCGCCAAGGGCGATGAGCTGAGCCGGATCAAGGGCCTGGAGCTGGGCGCCGACGATTACCTGGCCAAGCCGTTCAACCCGGACGAGCTGATGGCCCGCGTAAAAGCCGTCCTGCGTCGTCAGTCGGCTCCAGTGCCGGGCGCGCCGGGCAGCGAAGACGAAAGCGTGACCTTCGGTGACTACGAGCTGTCCCTGGCCACCCGCGAACTCAAGCGTGGCGAAGAAGTGCACATGCTCACCACCGGCGAATTCGCGGTGCTCAAGGCATTGGTGATGAATGCCCGCCAGCCATTGACCCGCGACAAGCTGATGAACCTGGCCCGTGGTCGTGAGTGGGATGCCCTGGAGCGCTCCATCGACGTGCAGATTTCCCGCCTGCGCCGGATGATCGAACCCGATCCGTCCAAGCCCCGCTACATCCAGACCGTCTGGGGTGTGGGTTACGTGTTCGTTCCGGATGGCGCCGCCACCAAGTGATCGACGATTTGTAGGCGCGGGTTTGTGCGGGCAACGGGCAAGATGGCCTTGCCCGCAGACTCGCGACCGGCAATGTGCGAGCATCGCTCGCTCCTGCACGTGTTTAACGGTTACCCATGAAAACCCCGGTTTGGTTCCCCCAGAGTTTCTTCTCCCGCACCCTTTGGCTGGTGCTGATCGTCGTGCTGTTTTCCAAGGCGCTGACCCTGGTTTATCTGCTGATGAACGAAGACGTGCTGGTGGACCGCCAGTACAGCCATGGCGTCGCCTTGACGCTGCGCGCCTACTGGGCCGCCGATGAAGAAAATCGCGAAAAGATCGCCGATGCGGCAACCCTGATCCGGGTGGTGGGCGCCGGTGTGCCGGAGGGCGAACAACACTGGCCCTACAGCGAGATCTATCAGCGGCAGATGCAAGACGAACTGGGGGCCGATACCGAGGTGCGCTTGCGCATGCACTCGCCACCGGCGCTGTGGGTTCGGGCGCCCAGCCTGGGCGATGGCTGGCTGAAAGTGCCGCTGTATCCGCACCCGTTGCGTGGCCAGAAAATCTGGAATGTGCTCGGCTGGTTCCTCGCCATCGGCCTGCTTTCCACGGCCTCGGCGTGGATCTTCGTCAGCCAGCTCAATCAGCCCCTCAAACGCCTGGTGTATGCCGCGCGGCAACTCGGCCAGGGGCGCAGCGTGCGCCTGCCGATCAGTGATACGCCCAGTGAAATGACCGAGGTCTATCGCGCCTTCAACCAGATGGCCGAAGACGTCGAGCAGGCCGGTCGCGAGCGCGAACTGATGCTGGCCGGGGTTTCCCATGACCTGCGCACGCCGTTGACCCGGTTGCGCCTGTCGCTGGAGCTGATGGGCGACCATAACGACCTGACGGACGCCATGGTGCGCGATATCGAGGACATGGACGCCATTCTCGATCAGTTCCTGGCGTTCATTCGCGATGGTCGTGACGAGTCGGTGGAGGAGGTGGACCTGAGCGATCTCGTCCGCGAGGTCGCCGCACCGTACAACCAGAACGAAGAGAAAGTACAACTGCGCCTGGAGCCGATCCAGCCGTTCCCGTTGCGGCGGGTGTCGATGAAGCGGCTGTTGAACAACCTGATTGGCAACGCCTTGAATCATGCGGGCAGCGGGGTCGAGGTGGCGGCTTATGTGTCCGGGGATACCAGTGCGCCTTATGTCGTCCTGAGCGTCATGGACCGTGGCGCCGGGATAGATCCATCCGAGCTGGAAGCCATTTTCAACCCGTTCACCCGGGGTGACCGCGCTCGGGGCGGCAAGGGTACTGGTTTGGGACTGGCGATCGTGAAGCGGATCGCTTCGATGCATGGTGGCAATGTTGAGTTGCGCAACCGTTCGGGGGGCGGCCTGGAAGCGCGGGTGCGCTTGCCGTTGGGGCTGATGTTGCCGCGGGACGCTGTTTAAAACCCGATTTTTCAGTGGAGCTGATGGCCCCTTCGCGAGCAAGCCCGCTCCCACAGTGATCTGGGGTGTATCCAAAGTCTGTATTCACTGGAAATCACTGTGGGAGCGGGCTTGCCCGCGAAGGCGGCTTCCTTGCCACCAACAGATTCGGCGTTTAACCCTTTCCTTTGGTCCGAGTCATATTCGGCCCACCATTCTTCTCAAGATGCTCAATGATGATCCCCGCCACGTTCTTGCCGGTGGTGGTCTCGATCCCTTCAAGCCCCGGCGATGAGTTCACCTCCATCACCAGCGGCCCGTGATTGGAACGCAGGATGTCCACCCCCGCCACGGCCAGGCCCATGACCTTCGCCGCACGCAAAGCGGTCATGCGTTCTTCCGGGGTGATCTTGATCAGGCTGGCGCTGCCACCGCGATGCAGATTGGAGCGGAACTCCCCGGGCTTGGCCTGGCGCTTCATGGCTGCAATGACTTTGTCGCCCACCACGAAGCAGCGAATGTCGGCGCCGCCGGCCTCCTTGATGTACTCCTGGACCATGATGTTCTGCTTGAGGCCCATGAATGCCTCGATCACCGACTCCGCCGCCGTGGCGGTTTCGCACAGCACCACGCCGATACCCTGGGTGCCTTCCAGCACCTTGATCACCAGGGGGGCACCGTTGACCATTGCGATCAGGTCGGGAATATCGTCCGGCGAGTGGGCAAAGCCGGTGACCGGCAAACCGATACCCCGACGTGACAGCAATTGCAGCGACCGCAGCTTGTCCCGCGAGCGAGCAATGGCTACCGATTCGTTGAGGGGAAACACCCCCATCATTTCGAACTGGCGCAACACCGCGCAACCATAAAACGTGACCGACGCGCCGATCCGCGGGATTACCGCGTCGAAGCCTTCCAGCGGCTTGCCGCGGTAGTGGATCTGCGGCTTGTGACTGGCAATGTTCATGTAGGCGCGCAGGGTATCGACCACCACCATTTCATGGCCGCGTTCGGTACCGGCTTCGACCAGGCGGCGGGTGGAATACAGACGCGGGTTCCGCGACAGCACAGCGATCTTCATGCAACACCTGTGGAAGAGGTAGATACCGGGAACACCGGCTTGTCTTGTACATATTTGATGCCCGGATTGACGACCAACTGGCCATCAATCAGGGCTTTGGAGCCGAGCAACAGGCGATAACGCATGGATTTGCGGCAGGCGAGCGTGAACTCGACCCGCCAGACCCGGTCGCCGAGGGCCAGGGTGGTGCTGATCACGTATCGCACCTGCGCATGACCGTTGGAGCTTTTAATGGTTTTTCTCGTCACCAGGGGCGCTTCGCAGCGGCGGTGACGCAACTGCACCACCGTGCCCAGGTGCGCGGTAAAGCGCACCCATTGCTCGCCGTCGCGTTCGAATGTTTCGATGTCGGTGGCATGCAGGCTGGAGGTGCTGGCGCCGGTGTCGATTTTTGCCCGAAGGCCCGCGACTCCCAAATCCGGGAGCGCCACCCACTCGCGCAGACCGACAACGGTCAAATGGTCAAATGTCTTCAAATTTGCTCAACCGGTAGAAACCGCTCTGGCCGCAAGCGGCAGAATTCGCGGTATTCACGCAGAATAATGGTTAAAAGGCGACAGATATCTACGGCCCGGATTTCCAGCCCCGCGAGGCAGTTCTGGAATGACTGCATTGTAATCCGAGACGGCTTAATTCTTGGTACGAGGAAACGGTAGTACAGTTCATCAATATTTCAGGATGAGGAAATTCCATGGCACAAAAAAACGAAGAGGATGACAAAGTCCGGCTCGATAAATGGCTGTGGGCAGCGCGGTTCTATAAAACCCGTGCCTTGGCCAAGGCGGCGATCGAAAGCGGCAAGGTGCACTGCCGGGGCGAGCGCTGCAAACCGGGCAAGGAGCCGCGTATTGGCGACGAATTCGTGATCCGTACCGGTTTCGAGGAGCGCACGGTGGTGGTCCAGGCGTTGTCGATCGTGCGCCGTGGTGCGCCCGAAGCACAGACGCTGTATGCCGAGACCGAAGCCAGCATCGCCAAGCGCGAGAATGCCGCGGCCGAGCGCAAGGCAGGTGCCTTGGGCGTGAGTACCGATGGCAAGCCGAGCAAGAAACAGCGGCGCGATCTGTTCAAGTTTCGTGGCAGCAGCAACGAGTGATTGACCGGAGCCACCGATCGCGCCAATCAGGCCAGGACTTGTAATTGCGCCTGTGCGTAGCCATATGAGGTAATTAGTCTGCCGTGTTTGTGCCATTCGTCGTAAAGCGCGCACAGCCACTGGCCTGCAGGCCATAACCAGGCAGCCATACGCTATAGCCAAGGCGTAACCTCGTTCTGTAAACACTTTTGTCACCTATTCAGATACCAGACTTATGACCGACTTACCGGATAACGACTTCACCCAACGCTTCATCTTCGATGACAGCGACACCCGCGGCGAGATGGTTTCGCTGGAGCTCAGCTACGCTGAAGTCCTGGCCAAGCACGCCTATCCGGAGCCGGTTGCGCAACTGCTCGGCGAGCTGATGGCGGCTGCGGCGTTGCTGGTCGGCACCTTGAAGTTCGATGGCCTGCTGATTCTTCAGGCCCGCTCCGAAGGCCCGATTCCGCTGCTGATGATCGAGTGCTCCAGTGAGCGCGACATCCGTGGCCTGGCCCGTTACGAAGCGGACCGGATCGCCCCCGATGCCAGCCTGGCCGACTTGATGCCGGATGGTTCGCTGACGTTGACCATCGATCCGAAGCAAGGCCAGCGCTACCAGGGCGTCGTCGATCTGGACGGTGAAACCTTGTCCGACTGCTTCACCAACTACTTCGTCATGTCCCAGCAGATCGGTACGCGCATCAAGCTCTGCGCCGATGGCCGCCGCGCCCGTGGCCTGTTGTTGCAGCAACTGCCCGCCGATCGCCTGAAAGACGAAGAAGAACGCGCCGCCAGCTGGCAACACCTCACTGCGCTGGCGACCACCCTGACGGCCGATGAGCTGCTGGGCCTGGACAACGAAACCGTGCTCCATCGTCTCTATCACGAAGAGCAGGTGCGTCTGTTCGATGTGCAGAAACTGCGCTTCCGCTGCAGCTGCTCGCGCGAACGTTCGGCCAATGCGTTGGTCAGTCTGGGTATGGAAGACGCGCAAAACCTGGTGGTCGAACACGGTGGAAAAATCGAGATCGATTGCCAGTTCTGCAACCAGCAGTACCTGTTCGACGCCGCCGATGTCATCCAATTGTTCGCCGGAGCGGGTGTCGAGACGCCGTCAGATACCCGGCACTAAAACGGTTCAGCGCAGGTAAATTCACTGGAAAGTGGCGTAATAGCGCCGTTACGACGGGAGGGCCCTACTCTTTTTGGGCTTTTCTGGCATAATCCGGCCCACTTTTTTCGCGGTAGTAGTGCACGACTTTCTACTACAAAACGTTTGGAGCACTCGGCCACTGGCCGACGGGGAACCTCATGACGCAAGCCAATAACGCCGTGTACACCGATCTGAGTGTTGATGATCTGGTTAAAGAAGCCCTCAACCGCGGTGAAGGCGAGCTTGCCGATACCGGCGCACTGGTTGTTCGCACCGGTCACCGTACCGGCCGTTCGCCAGTCGATCGTTTCATCGTTGAAGAGCCGTCCACCTCGGCCGCCATCGCCTGGGGCCCGATCAACCGCAAGTTCCCGGCCGACAAGTTCGATGCCCTGTGGGATCGCGTCGAGGCGTTCAACAACGCGCAAGAGCACTTCGTTTCCCACGTGCATGTAGGCGCGGCCGAAGATCACTACCTGGCCGTGAAGATGACCACTCAGACTGCCTGGCAGAACCTGTTTGGCCGTTGCCTGTTCATCAACCCGGCTCAGTACAACCCGGCTGGCCGTGAAGAGTGGCAAGTGCTCAACGTTGCCAACTTCGAGTGCGTGCCTGAGCGTGACGGCACCAACTCCGACGGTTGCGTGATCCTCAACTTCGCGCAGAAGAAAGTGCTGATCGCTGGCATGCGCTACGCCGGTGAAATGAAGAAAGCCATGTTCTCGGTGCAGAACTTCCTGCTGCCGGCCGCCGACGTGCTGCCAATGCACTGCGCTGCCAACATCGGCGAAGAAGGCGACGTGACCCTGTTCTTCGGTCTGTCCGGCACTGGTAAAACCACCCTGTCCGCCGACGAAAGCCGTTACCTGATCGGTGACGACGAGCACGGCTGGGGTGAGGGCGTG
>Ga0160432_100137_pt1 | contig 69059 bp, 64 predicted proteins | sample HID1971M_E0MG_FD_108250 | JGI IMG/M metagenome (GOLD analysis project Ga0160432, IMG submission 108250) | Enriched millipede-associated microbial communities from UW Madison campus, WI, USA - HID1971M_E0 MG | ecosystem: Host-associated > Arthropoda: Insects > Digestive system > Unclassified ... | reverse complement strand
CTGGCTGTTCACTGACTTCAAAGGACTTTTGCTCGTCCCAGAACGACTGGGCGGCGGCTTCGATTTCACGGGGCTGATATTGTTCGTGCATGGCTACTTTTGAACTGAATAGGGGTGGCCTAATCCTCTTCAATGCGACCTTGGACGGTGAGTGCGCCAATTCGGCGTTTCGGTGTCCAGAGGAGCTGGAAGTGGAGTTACAGGAAGCGCCGTAGCATACATGACCGCACTCTATCGAGGGAAACCCTGATTACTGCCGCGCGTCTCGCAAAAACCGCTGCGAGGGCCGTTGGTCGCGGCGTCCAGCCGGTTTGTCGATGGAAGCTAAGCTCTAAATGGGGAGTAGGTCTTATCTTCCAATGAGGTGAGGGATGGTTGAGTCACGGCAAAAAGCTACAAAACCGGAGTTGTACGAAAGACTGATCGATCGTTTGGGCATGGCCCTTGATGCAGCCAAAACAGCTGGTCGGCTGCGCGATGAACGCCCTTTGGAACTGGAGTTGCGTGGCTTGAGCCCCGCAGAGTTTGCACTGGTCAAGGCGTACCTCGATCGCAGTGAGCGTGAAACGCAGGGATGCTTGTCTGAAGCAGTGAAGCAACTCGATGCACCACGTTCGGCCAAGATCATCTGGCTCAAGGACAAAATACCTGGCAGAGACGCGGTAAAGGTCCGGTCCCTGCAGTTCAAGTAAGGCATAGAGCCATGCTCCACGGTTTTTTGAAGCATAGTCCTTCCGTATTTATTGTCCCATTGCGTCAACCCACTTAGGCTTCGGGCATCTTTAAGGAGATGCCCGATGCCTTTTCGCTATTTCGTTAAACACCTTCTGATGCCGCCCGGCGTCCTTATCCTGTTGCTGGTGCTCGCCTGGTGGTGGCGCCGCTCAAGACCGCGCCTTGCCGGATGGTGTTTTGCGCTGGGCGTGGGCGGGTTCTGGTTGATGAGCCTGCCGGTGATGGTGCAATGGGGCGCCGGGCTCCTTGAGCGTGAAGCCCCGTTGCCTCGCGACGAGTGGGCAACCCTGGCCCAGCGCGCCGATGCGATCGTGGTGCTGGGGGCCGGGCGCGAACGGGGTGACCTGGCCTGGGGCAGTGATCAACCCACCGGAATGGCCCTGGAGCGAGAACGCTATGCCGCTCGCCTGGCAAAGGCCTCGGGCTTGCCGATCCTGACCAGTGGTGGCTTGCATTACGGCTCGCCGCCCACCGAAGCCAAAATGATGGCTGACTCAATGCGCGATGATTTTGGCGTGGCTGTGCGGTGGCAGGAAGGGCAAAGCCGAACCACCTGGGAAAACGCGACATTCAGCGCCGAAGTCCTGTTGCCTGAGGGCATCAAGCGCGTGGTGGTGGTCACCCAGGCCTGGCACATGCCGCGCGCGGTCTGGAGTTTCCAGAAGGCCGGGTTTGAAGTGGTGCCGGCACCAGTCGGATTCCTGGGCGTGGACAACGCCGAGCCGCTGGGCGGCTGGATGCCGGAATTAAAGGCCATCTGGCGCAGCGGGCAGTTGTTGAATGAGGCGGCGGGGCAGGTCGCTTATAGGCTTTTCTACCGCTGAAAAGCAAAAGATCGCAGCCTTCGGCAGCTCCTACAATTGGAATGCAATCCCCTGTAGGAGCTGCCGCAGGCTGCGATCTTTTGCAGGCGACACAAATCTTCAGACGGTCTTGGCCATCCGGCTGGCAATCAACGCCCAGCCAAACAACAGCACACAAACAATGATCAATGGCCACGACCGCCATTGCAGGTACGGTGTGAGGTTGTGCATTGGCACCACTTCGCCGTACAGGATGCCGCGTTCGAACTGTGGGATCTGCGTGGTGATCTGGCCAAACGGGTTGATCAGGCCGGTCACGCCATTGTTGGTCGCGCGGATCATCCAGCGGCCCGCCTCGAGCGCGCGCATCTGCGCCATCTGCAAGTGCTGCAGCGGGCCGATGGAGGTGCCGAACCAGGTGTCGTTGCTGATGGTCAGCAGCAGGTCGCTTTGCGCGGCAAGGCCGGCGGCGAACTCCGGGTACACCACTTCGTAGCAGATGAACGGCGCAATCTGGTAACCCTTGGCTTGCAACATGGCCTGGTCGGAAGGGCCGCGGGCAAAGTCCGACATGGGCAGGTCGAAGAACGCGATCAGGCCGCGCAGCACATCCTGCAACGGCACGTATTCGCCAAACGGCACCAGTTTCTGCTTGAGGTAGGTGCCGTCGCCTTCGCCCACCACGGTAATGCCGTTGTAGAAACGCTTCTGCTGGTGGACGACTTCGCGGATCGGTACGCCGGTGATCATGGCTGAATCGCGCTCGGCGGCGAATTTCCCCATCATGTCCAGGTAGCCCTGGGCAGATTCCTTGAGCACCGGGACCGCGGTTTCCGGCCAGATCAGCAAGTCGACCCGTTTCGAACTGAAGCTCATGTCGCGGTACAGCTCCAATTGCGCGTTGAGCTGCGCCGGATCCCACTTCATGCTCTGTTCGATGTTGCCCTGGAGCGCCGCGACACTCAGGGGGGCGCCCGACGGGCTGGTCCAGGCGTGGTGCTTGAGCGCCAGGCCGGCCACCCACGGGCCTGCCAGCAGCACAACGCCCACGGCGATGAAGCCTTTGCGTCCCGTGCGCACCAGGCGCACGGCGTTGTAGATCAATGCAGCCGTCAGGGCCAGGGTGAAGGATATCAGCCACATTCCGCCAACCGGCGCGAGGCCGGCCAGGGGGCCGTCAAGCTGGCTGTAGCCAGAGTAGAGCCATGGGAAACCGGTCAGGAACCAGCCACGAAACGCTTCCTGGCCGACCCACAGCGCCGCGAAGGCCAGGGTGTCTGCCAGTGGTGCTTCATTGCGCCGCAACCAGCGCGCCCAAATCCAGGCGGGCAGGGCGAAGAACCAGGCAATCGCCGCCGTGAAGATCAGCATCAGGAAGCCGGCCAGCAGCACCGACGCGCCACCGAAGTGATGAATGCTGTAGTAGATCCAACTGGTGCCGGCGCCAAACAGGCCGAAGCCGAAACACCAGCCACGCCCCAGGGCCTGGCGTGGATTCAGTTCACGCAAGCCGGCATAGAACAGCCCGACCGCCAGCAGTGCCAGTGGCCAGATATCGAACGGCGCCAGGGCCAGGGTGGTGATTGCACCGGCCGCCACGGCCAGCAGGTTACCGGGCCAGCCGGGGCGGGTTGTCCAGCGCATTTCAATCCTTAGGTTTTACCGGGCGATAGGTGTCAGTCGCAGCAAGTGAATCCGCCGACTGTCGGCGTTCAGGATGCGGAAGCGATAGGCGCCGATTTCAGTGATTTCGTTGCGTTTTGGCAAGTGCCCGAACGCGCTCATCACCAGGCCGCCCACGGTGTCGAACTCGTCGTCGGAAAATTCGCTGTCGAAGAACTCGTTGAAGGTCTCGATCGGCGTCAGGGCCTTGATCAGGAAGTCGCCGCTGGGCAGTGGCTTGATGTAGCTGTCTTCTTCGACGTCGTGCTCGTCTTCGATGTCGCCGACGATCTGTTCCAGCACGTCTTCGATGGTCACCAGGCCCGCCACGCCGCCGTATTCGTCAATGACGATGGCCATGTGGTTGTGGTTGGCGCGGAACTCACGCAGCAGTACGTTCAGGCGCTTGGACTCCGGCACGAACGTGGCCGGGCGCAGCAGGTCCTTGATGTTGAAACTGTCGCCGTTCTCCCTGAGGATCAACGGCAGCAAGTCCTTGGCCAGCAACACGCCCATCACGTCATCGTGGCTTTCGCCGATCACCGGGTAGCGGGAGTGGGCCGAATCGACCACGGCGGGGAGGAACTCGCGAGGTGTCTGGGTCGCCTTGATGCTGACCATCTGCGAGCGCGGGACCATGATGTCCCGTACCTGCAGGTCGGCAACCTGGATGGCGCCTTCGACGATGGCCAGCGCTTCGCTGTCCAGCAGTTTGTTCTGGTGTGCATCGCGCAGCAGCTCCAGCAGCTCCTGGCGGTTCTTCGGCTCGTGGGCAAAAGCCTGGGTGAGCTTACCCAGCCAAGACTTCTGCCCGTTGCTCGATCGATCTTCGCTCATAGCGATTACTCTGAATCCTTTGTTGTTTCGGTAGGGGGTACTTCGATTTCGTCGTCCGCGTACGGATCGCGATAGCCCAGTTCTGCAAGCAACGTTCGTTCCAGTGCTTCCATCTCTTCGGCTTCGTCATCTTCAATATGGTCGTAACCAAGCAGATGCAAGCAGCCGTGGATCACCAGGTGCGCCCAGTGGGCCTTGAGTTCCTTGCCCTGCTCGGTGGCTTCGCGCTCGACCACCGCCACGCAGATCACCAGGTCACCCAGCAGCGGGATGTCGAGAAACTCGTCCGGTACATCGGCAGGGAACGACAGGACGTTGGTGGCGTAATCCTTGTGCCGCCAGGTGTTGTTCAGTTCGCGGCCTTCGGCTTCGTCGACCAGGCGAATGGTCATTTCCGAGTCTGCGGTGCGCTGGCGCAGGGCCAGTTCGCACCATTGGCGGAACTCGGCTTCGCTGGGGGCGGGCGCTTGGGTCGCGATTTGCAGGTCAAGCTCAAGCATCGCGTCGGCTGTCCCTGGCGGCGGCATCATCGGCCGCTTTGGTTTCGAAGCGCTCGTAGGCTTCGACAATCCGCTGCACCAATGGATGGCGCACAACGTCCTTGGGCTGGAAGTGGGTGAAGCTGATGCCCGGCACATCCTTCAAGACTTCGATCACATGGTGCAGCCCGGACTTGGTGCCGCGAGGCAGGTCGACCTGGGTGATGTCACCGGTGATGACAGCCGTGGAGCCGAAGCCGATCCGGGTCAGGAACATTTTCATCTGCTCGACCGTGGTGTTCTGGCTTTCGTCGAGGATGATGAAGCTGTTGTTCAGCGTCCGGCCACGCATGTAGGCCAGTGGCGCGACTTCGATCACCTGGCGCTCGATCAGCTTGGCGACGTATTCGAAACCGAGCATTTCATACAGCGCGTCGTAGAGCGGGCGCAGGTATGGGTCGATTTTCTGCGACAGGTCGCCGGGCAGGAAGCCGAGTTTTTCACCCGCTTCGACCGCCGGGCGCACCAGCAGGATGCGGCGGATCTGCTCGCGTTCCAGCGCATCTACCGCACAGGCGACGGCCAGGTAGGTCTTGCCGGTACCGGCCGGGCCAATGCCGAAGTTGATGTCGTTACCGAGGATTTCCTTCACATAGCGCAATTGATTCAAGCCGCGAGGGCGAATCATGCCTTTCTTGGTGCGCAGGGCGACGGAGGCTTCGGCGGGCGAGTGGTTATCCAGCTCTTCGACGGCGGATTCCTGCAGGAACAGGTGCACCAAGTCCGGTGACAGCTCGGTACCCTTGGTTTCCCGGTACAGGCGGCGCAGGAGATTTTCCGCGGAGGTGGTGTGTTTTGGCTCGCCGATCAGCTCGAACTGGTTTCCGCGGTTGCGGATCTCGATGGTCAGGCGCTGTTCGATCAAGCGCAAATGCTCGTCGAATTGCCCGCACAGATTGGCGAAGCGGCGAGCCTCAAAGGGCTCGAGGATGAAACGATGTGGTTCGATGGGTGCGTTCAAGGTCGTATTTAGCCGCCCTGGGGCAATTGGAATGATTCAAGGATAGCGCCAGTGGCGCGGGTGCGAAAGCTCTTAAATAAGGCAACCCGATTCTCGCCTCTGGCGCTGTAGCTGTGGGAGCGGGCTTGCTCGAGAATGCGGTCTGTCAGCGCCATTGATGTCGACTGACGCGCCGTCTTCGCGAGCAAGCCCGCTCCCACAGGGATCTTCGGAGTTATTGAATCAGCGAGCCCCGCAGCGAGTGTGGCTGTGCGGCGTCGATGTGCACGTCCGCGAACTGGCCGATGAGGGTCGGATTGTCGCAGCGGAAGTTGACGATACGGTTATTCTCGGTCCGGCCTTGCAGCTCGCCGGGGTCTTTCTTGGAATAATCGGTTACAAGAATCCGCTGAATCGAACCGACCATCTGTCGGCTGATCTCGAAACCTTGCTGGTTCAGGCGATGTTGCAGGGCGTTGAGGCGCTCTTTCTTCAGCTCTTCCGGCGTCTCGTCGGCCAGATCGGCGGCGGGCGTGCCCGGGCGCTGGCTGTAGACGAACGAGTAGGAGAAGTCGAAGCCGACATCCTGGATCAGCTTCATGGTCTGTTCGAAGTCTTTTTCAGTCTCGCCGGGGAAGCCGACGATGAAGTCCGAACTGATGCAGATTCCCGGCACGGCGGCGCGCAGCTTGCGCAGTTTGGATTTGTATTCCAGCGCCGTGTGGTTGCGTTTCATCGCCGCGAGGATCCGGTCCGAGCCCGATTGCACCGGCAGGTGCAGGTGTTTCACCAGTTCCGGCACGTCGGCGTGGGCCTGGATCAGGCTGTCGGAGAATTCCAGCGGGTGCGAGGTGGTGTAGCGGATGCGGTCGATGCCATCGACCGCGGCGACCACGCGGATCAGTTCGGCCAGATCCGCCAGGCGACCGTCGTGGGTCTTGCCGCGATAGCCGTTGACGTTCTGCCCGAGCAGCGTCACTTCGCGCACGCCGTGTTCGGCCAGGTGAATGATTTCGGCAATCACGTCGTCGAACGGCCGGCTGACCTCTTCACCGCGGGTGTAGGGCACCACGCAGAACGTGCAGTATTTGCTGCAACCTTCCATCACCGACACGTAAGCGCTCGGGCCGTCGATGCGCGGCTCGGGCAAATGGTCGAATTTTTCGATTTCGGGGAACGAGACGTCGACTTGCGGCAGCTTGCTGATGCGTGCGGCGTCGATCATTTCCGGCAGGCGGTGCAGGGTCTGCGGGCCGAACACCACGTCGACGTACGGCGCGCGATCGCGAATGGCGGCGCCTTCCTGGCTGGCCACGCAGCCACCGACGGCGATCACCATGTCCGGGTTGGCCAGCTTCAGTTCGCGCCAGCGGCCCAGCTGGGAATAGACGCGGTCCTGGGCGCGCTCGCGGATCGAGCAGGTGTTGAGCAGAATCACGTCGGCGTCTTCAGCGCGCGCGGTGACTTCCAGGGCCTGGTGTTCGCCCAGCAGATCGACCATGCGCGAGCTGTCGTACTCGTTCATCTGGCAACCGTGGGTTTCGATGTAAAGCTTCTTGGCCATGGACAGGGTCATCACGTGATTCAAAGAACCGCGCATTATAGGGAACATGCACTCAGGTTCCTACCGCTGCGCGTCCGGCGGCTATGCTATAGTTCGCGCCCTCATTTTTATCCCCGATGTGTTTCGCCTGCCATGACCAAACGTGAAGCTCCAATCTACAAGGTGATTTTCCTCAACCAGGGCCAGGTGTTCGAAATGTACGCCAAGCAGATCTATCAGAGCGATCTGTGGGGCTTCCTGGAAGTGGAAGAGTTCGTCTTTGGCGAGCGCACACAGGTAGTCGTCGACCCGAGCGAAGAGAAGCTCAAGGCCCAGTTCGAAGGGGTCGTGCGCAGTTTCGTGCCGATGCATTCGATCGTGCGCATCGACGAGGTCGAGCGCCTGGGCACACCGAAAATCAGCGAAGCCCGCGGCACGGTCGGCAATGTGATGCCGTTTCCGGTGCCGATGCCTGAGAAGTAAGGCTCAAGACCGAGTCGCCTGCTTCGCGAGCAAGCCCGCTCCCACAATGGATCTCCAGTGAAGAGATTGAATGTGGGAGCGGGCTTGCTCGCGAAGGGGCCAGACAGATCAATACAGAAATCAGGGAAGCGGCGCGAACGGCGTACGCCCATCGGCGCTCTGCAATTCCATCAGGTATTTACGGAAAATTTGCCCCAGCACCTGGGTGGCGACTTCCAGTTCCTGGCGGGGCATTTGTTCGGCGACTTCGTCGGCGGTGTCCAGTGCTTCTTCCGCGCCGTTGACCGCGGCCATCTTCAGCACGATATACGCCTGAATGTTATTGGCCGGTACGCCTTCGCCATGAAAGAACATGGTGCCGAGTTTGAATTGGGCCTGGGCGTGGCCTTGCAGCGAGGCCTTTTCGAAGTAGCTCAAGGCTTTATTGAGATCGCGTGGCGCGTTTTTACCGTCGTAGTAGAACTCACCCAACTCGTATTGCGCTTGAGCATCCCCTTCATCCGACGCTTTCTGGCAGGCGGCAAGTGCCTGGGCCAGGTCTTGCGGCTGGGTATTGAGGGTGCAGCGACCCATCGCTGGGATTAACAACGAGTTACCGCCTGCTTGTGCGAGCGCGAGCAGGGGCTGAAGGAGCAACAGGCAGCCCAGTGAAAGGGCGCGGCCGGTGCGGTTCATGGGAATCGACTTACCTCTGAGGGGCGCGCGGACCCATCGAGGGGATCCAATAAGCGCGCATTATGAAATAAGCAGGGCCAACCTTACAAAGTCTTTACTCGTTTTTCTGCTGCGCGGGAAATATATCGCCCACTTTGTTCGGGATTATTAGCAGATGAGTAGGAAAAAGGGCAGGAGCGTAGGCAAAAGCTGACGCTGGTTATGGCCAGCGCCAGCGCTACGGCGTTACTTCAGTGCAGCAAATGCGCGCTCGGCGGCATCCAGGGTCAGTTTCAACTCGGCTTCGCCGTGGGCGATCGAGGTGAAGCCGGCTTCGAATGCGCTTGGCGCCAGGTACACGCCACCTTCCAGCATCAGGTGGAAGAAACGGCCGAACAAGGCTGCGTCGCTGGCCATCACGTCATCGAAGGTCACGATGTCGTCGGCGCCACTGAAGTACAGGCCGAACATGCCGCCGGCCTGGGTGGTCACAAAGGGAATGCCTGCCGCATCGGCACGCACTTGCAAGCCGTCGAGCAGGCGAGTGGTGTAGTCGGTCAGTTCGTCGTGGAAGCCCGGACGGCTGATCAGGCGCAAGGTGGTCAGGCCCGCCGCCATCGCCAGCGGGTTACCCGACAATGTACCGGCTTGATAGACCGGACCCAGCGGGGCGATGCGCGACATGATTTCGCGCTTGCCGCCGAAGCAACCCACCGGCATGCCGCCGCCGATGATCTTGCCGAAGGTGGTCAGGTCTGGCGTCACGCCGTAGTGAGCCTGGGCACCGCCGAGGGCAACACGGAAACCGGTCATCACTTCGTCGAAAATCAGCACCACGCCGTGCTTGTCGCACAGGGTCCGCAGGCCTTCGAGGAAGCCGGGAGCCGGCGGCACGCAGTTCATGTTGCCGGCGACCGGCTCGACGATGATGCACGCCACATCCTGGCCGACTTCGGCGAGCATGGCTTCAACCGCATCGATGTCGTTGAACGGCAGGGTCAGGGTGTGTTTGGCGAACGCCGCCGGTACACCCGCCGAGCTCGGCACACCTTGGGTCAGGGCGCCGGAGCCGGCCTTGACCAGCAGGCTGTCGGAGTGACCGTGGTAGCAGCCTTCGAACTTGATGATGCTGTCGCGACCGGTGAAACCACGGGCCAGGCGGATTGCGCTCATGGTCGCTTCGGTGCCGGAGCTGACCATGCGCACCATTTCCATCGAGGGTACGAGCGAGCAGACCAGATCAGCCATCTGGGTTTCCATCTCGGTCGGCGCGCCGTAGGACAAGCCGTGTTCAAGCTGCTTGCGCACGGCGTCCAGCACGTCCGGGTGGCTGTGGCCGAGGATCATCGGGCCCCAGGAGCCGACGTAATCCACATAACGCTTGTCGTCTTCATCGGTGACGTAGGCGCCTTCGGCGTGCTTGAAGAACAACGGCGTGCCGCCAACGCTCTTGAACGCGCGAACCGGCGAGTTCACGCCACCGGGAATGTGTTTCTGGGCATTGGCAAACAGCGTTTCGGAACGGGACATGATCGGGCTCTCAAAATCAGATTTTTAGTAGTTCGTTGAAGGCGCGGGCGCGGCGGGTCACTTCAGCCGTGCTCTGGGCGCCGAACAGGCCATGCACCACCGCCAGCAGATCGACGCCGTGGGCCACCAGCGGGGCGGCGTTGTCCAGGGTGATGCCGCCGATCGCGCAGATCGGCAGGTGCAACTGCTTGCGGGCCTGGTCGAGCAAGTCGAGGCTGCAGGTCGGTGCGCCGGGCTTGGTGGTGGAATTGAAGAAGCGGCCGAAGGCGACATAAGTGGCGCCCTCCCTGGCAGCTTGCTCGGCCAGATCGAGTTGCGCGTGGCAAGTCGAGCCGATGATGGCTTTGGAGCCGAGCAAGGCGCGGGTCGGCGACAGCGGGCCATCGGTCTGGCCCAGATGCACGCCCACGTTCAGGCGTGCGGCGAGCTCGGCGTCGTCGTTGATGATCAATCGGGTCTTGTAGCGTTCGCACAGATCGCGCAGGGCCTCGGCCTCGCGCAGTCGACGGGCTTCATCGCTGCTCTTGTCGCGATACTGCAGCAGGGTGACGCCGCCTTCCAGCGCCGCCTCCACGTACGAAAGGAATTTACCGGCCAGCAACTGGCTGTCGGTAATGGCGTACAGGCCACGTAGTTTCATCGAGCAGGCCTCATGGCGTTACGAACAGAAGTCCAGAGGCAGGCGGCGTGGCACGAATTGGCCTTTGCCCAACTGCTCCGCATCGCGCAGGGTGCGCCACGTGTAGTTAAGTGCAGTCTGTACGGCGCTGGCGAGGTTTTCACCTTGGGCCAGACGGCCGGCAAGGGCACTGGCCAGGGTGCAACCCGAACCGTGATAACTGCCGGGCAGGCGTTGGCAGGTGTAGGTTTCGCGCAAGCCATCGCGGCTGTACAGGCGGTTGTGGATTTCGGTTTCGTCGCCATGGCCGCCGGTGATCAGCAGGTGTTTGACGAAAGGCAGGAGTTTTTCAGCGCACTGGTCCGCGGTGCCTTCCGGCAGTTCGGCGAGGATCCGGGCTTCGGGAAGGTTGGGGGTGGCGATGATCGAGAGCGGCAGCAGGCGTTTGCGCATGGCGTAGCCGACTTCGTCCTTGCCCAGGCGACCACCACCGCCGGCACGCAGCACCGGGTCACAGACCACCGGCAAGTGCGGGTGCGCCGAGAGCAGTTCGACCACGGTGTCGACCATCTCCAGGGAACCGAGCATGCCGAGCTTGACGGCCGCGACTTCGGAATCGTTGAGCACGGCGTTGGCCTGGGCCAACACCCACTCACGGTCGAGCACGCGGAAATCAGTGACATTGACAGTGTCCTGCACGGTCAGGGCGGTGACGGCCGGAGCCGCATGGCAACCCTGGGCGAGCAAGGCTTCGATATCTGCCTGCAAGCCGGCGCCACCACTTGGGTCGTGGCCGGAGAGACAGAGGACAACGGGGCGAGAGCTGTAGATATTCATGGTGCGCGAGCTTACCACCAAACATCTTTTTTCGGTGCGTGCGCATAACCGCAGACAGCTGCGCGACCTTCAAAAGATCGCAGCCTTCGGCAGCTCCTACATGGGGCGCGGGCTCTATCTCAATAATCTTCGCTGGAACGCCCGTGCTAGAGCCTTTGTAGGAAAAATTTTGGTAGTGCTCATTAGCCATCAACGGCTATGCTAGAGTGGATCCAAACCAATAACAGGTATCACCGGTCTTACGTCTACTCAAAAGGAATGGGGGGCTTCCTGACAGGACCGGACAGGCCACGCTGGGGCATGAATGCGCTATTTGCTGATGTTTGTGTTGTGTTTGCCCCTCTTGGCGAACGCCGTTGAGTTCAATGAACTCACCCAAAGCCTTCCCCTCGGGCGAACCCTGCAAGTGTTTGAAGATGTCGGTGGTCAGTTGACCGTCGCGGATGTCCGTGCGCAGGCCGCGGCCGGCAACTTCAAGGCGCATGATAAAGCCACCCTCAACGCCGGTTACTCGCGTTCGGTGTTCTGGCTGAAAATCGATCTGCATTACCGCCCGACCAACCCGGCTGCGCAAAGGACCTGGCTGCTGGAATTGGCGTACCCACCGCTCGATCACCTCGACCTGTATCTGCCTGATGCAAGCGGAAACTATGAATTGGCCAGGCAAACCGGCGATGCCTTGCCGTTCGACAGTCGCGAAATCCGCCAGAACAACTACCTGTTCACTGTGGATTTTACCCCTGACCAGGCGCAAACCCTGTACCTGCGCCTGCAAAGCCAGGGGTCGATCCAGGCGCCGGTCACGCTGTGGTCCAGCACGGCGTATCTCGAAGACCAGCCGGTGCGCCTCTATGTGCTGGGGCTTATCTACGGTGTACTGCTGGGGATGCTGGTCTACAACCTGTTCATCTACCTCAGCGTGCGCGATACCAGCTACCTCTACTACATCTTCTACATCGCCTCGTTCGGCTTGTATCAGCTGTCGGTGAACGGCGCCGCCGTGCAGTACTTCTGGCCAGACAATCCCTGGTGGGCCAACGCCTCGACGCCGTTTTTCATCGGTTGCGCCGGGTTGTTCGGCAGCCAGTTCGCCCGCAGCTTCCTGCAGACCGCTACCCTCAGCCGCTGGATGGACCGCTTGCTGTTGGCGTTGGTGGCGTTCGGCGCGTTGGTAGTCGGGTTGTCCCTGATGACCAGCTACGCCCTGGCGTTGCGCCTGGCCACGACCCTGGCACTGACTTTCACGGTGGTGATCTTTGCCGCGGGGATTTTTGCCTGGCTGCGTGGCTTGCGGGTCGCGCGATATTTCATCATTGCCTGGTCGGCGTTTCTGCTCGGCGGCATCATCAATACCTTGATGGTGCTGGGTTACCTGCCGAACGTGTTCCTGACCATGTACTCCAGCCAGATTGGCTCGGCCATCGAAGTGGCGCTCCTGTCCATGGCCCTGGCCGACCGCATCAACGCCATGCGCGAGCAGCAGGCGCAAACCCTGCTCGAGGCGGGGCAAAAGCTTGAGGTGCTTAACCAGCAACTGGCGCACAGCAACAAGCTCAAGGACGAATTTCTCGCCACCCTGACCCACGAGTTGCGCACACCCATGAATGGCGTGATCGGGTCGCTGGAGCTGATGCAGACCGTCGAGATGGATCCTGAGCTGGAGCAATATCAGCAAACGGCCGCGGGGTCGGCGCGGGACATGATGCGTATGGTCAATGGCATTCTCACCCTCACCGAGTTGCAGGCGGGCAAGCTCCAGGCGACCCCGTCCACCTTCAGTTTGCGCGCCGTGGTCGAGGCCTTGCGCGCACAGTTCGACGGCAATGCCTCGAGCAAATCGCTGGACTTCAAGGTCGACGTGGCACCGGGTGTGCCGGATCGCCTGCACGGCGACAGCGCCAAGTTGGCGCAATGCCTGGAGTGCCTGCTGGATAACGCCATCAAGTTCACCCGGGTCGGCGGACTGGCGCTGCGGGTCACGGGGAAAACGCTCAACCCCGAGCGACTGGCGTTGTCCTTTGCGGTGATCGACACCGGTATCGGCTTCACCGACCTTGGGGAGGCGACGATGTATCAGCGCTTCTTCCAGCTCGACGGTTCGATGACGCGCGAGTACGGCGGGCTGGGTGTCGGCCTGGCCATCTGCCGACAATTAGTGGAGCTGCTTGGCGGGCGCCTGACACACCGCTCCGAGCCTGGGCGTGGCAGCCGGTTTCAGCTTGACGTCGAATTTGACCTGCCGGCACCGGAGCGGCCTGCCACGCCACTCGCGATGCGGCAGTTGGCACAAATGCGCCTACCCCAGGATTGCAGCGTATTGCTGGTGGATGACAGCAACGTCAATCAGTTGGTGATGCGCGGTATGTTGCTCAAGCTCGGATTCCGTGTGCGCACGGCTGACAGCGGTCACGCCGCGCTCGATTTGCTGCAGCGTGAAACGTTCGATGCGGTGCTGGTCGATTGTCAGTTGCAGTCTTTGGACGGCGTTTCCGTGTGCTGCGAGATCCGGGCAATGCCCGGTTGCGCGCAACTGCCGGTGTTCATGATCGCCCTGGGTACCGACCGGGAGCGCTGCCCGAGCGGCGCGCAGATCGACCATTTGAGCAAACCGGTGAAGTTCGAGGACTTGCAAGCCGCGCTTTATCGTCGAGTGCTCTGTACTGAACAGGGCGAAAGTGCCGACAGTTAGGCAGATATGACACTTTGTTCGGCCAAGGGGCGGTGCTTAACTGAAGTCCCTTGGCTGACCAAAGGAGCCCCGTCATGAACCTGCATCAGTTCGCCGAAACCCACGAAGTCACCAACCAGCCGCCCTCGCTGGACGGCGCCAACCTGTACCGCATCGACTTGCCTCTTCAGGAATGGTCGCGGCGCTTTGGGGCCGGTTGGGCCGAATCGCGGATTGACGCATACGGAGCGCTGGCCGGCGGACCATTGATGGAAGCTGGCTTTCTGGCCAACCAGAACAAACCGGTGTTCAGCAGCCATGACCGCTACGGTCATCGCATCGACCTGGTGGAGTTTCATCCGGCCTATCACGAGTTGATGCGCACGGCGGTCGGCCATGGCCTGACTTCGTTGCCCTGGGCTCATCCGCAGGACGGTGCCCATGTCGCCCGCGCCTCCATGACGTACTTGCACAGTCAGGCCGAAGCCGGCAGTGGCTGCCCGCTGACCATGACGTTTGCCAGTGTTCCGGCGATGCGCCTGCAACCGGATCTGGCAGATCAATGGCTGCCAAAGATTCTGTCCACCGAGTATGACCCGCGCAATGTCGGCATGGCCCACAAGGCCGGCGTCACCATCGGCATGGCGATGACCGAGAAGCAAGGCGGCACCGATGTCCGCGCCAACACCACCAAGGCTTATCCCGTGGGCGCCAGCGGTCCGGGCCAGCCGTACGAACTGGTGGGGCACAAGTGGTTCTGTTCGGCGCCCATGTGCGATGCCTTCCTGACGCTGGCGCAGACGGACAAGGGGCTGACCTGTTTCCTGCTGCCGCGGCATCGTCCGGACGATACGCGCAATCAGTTCTACATCCAGCGCCTGAAAAACAAACTCGGCAACTGCTCCAACGCTTCCAGCGAAGTGGAGTTTCGCGGTGCCCTGGCGTGGATGGTCGGTGAAGAGGGGCGCGGCGTGCCGACGATCATCGAGATGGTCGCCATGACCCGTTTCGATTGCATGGTCGGCTCAAGTTCGTTGATGCGCCAGGCACTGACCCAGTCCAGCCATCATTGCGCCCACCGCAGCGTTGGCGGCAAGTTGCTCAGCGAACAGCCCTTGATGCAGAACGTGCTGGCGGACCTGGCGCTGGAAAGCGAGGCCGCCCTGGCCTTGAGCCTGCGCATGGGCCAGGCGCTGGATCATCTGGAAAACGCACAGGAAGCGAAGTTCGCCCGGCTGGTGACGGCGGTGGGCAAGTACTGGATCTGCAAACGCGCGCCGGCCATGATCAACGAAGCCGCCGAGTGCATGGGCGGCGCGGGATACGTCGAAGACAGCATCCTGCCACGCCTGTACCGCGAGGCGCCGGTGAACTCGACATGGGAAGGCTCCGGCAACGTGCAATGTCTCGATGTGCTGCGAGCCCTGTCCAAGGAGCCGGGTGTGCTCGATGCGCTGTTCAGCGAGTTGGGCGATGGCCATGGCGACAAACGCCTGGCCGCGCACATCAGCCAGCTGCAGAGCGCTTTCAAGGACACCAGCGACATTCAGTACCGTGCGCGGCAATTGACCGAGGATATTGCGCTTGGGTTACAGGCCAAGCTGTTGCTGGAGGCGGGGAACGCGGCGGTGAGTGACGGGTTTATCGCCAGTCGTCTGAAGGGTGGCGGCCGGGTTTACGGTGGGTTGCCGCGAGGAGTGGATGTGGAGGCGATAGTCGCCCGGTCCACCCCGCAAGGATTCTGAACTCAGGTTCATGAACACTACAAAACCATTGTGGGAGCGGGCTTGCTCGCGAAGGCGGACTGTCAGTCAACATCAATGTTGAAAGGGACAACGCTTTCGCGAGCAAGCCCGCTCCCACAGGGTTCCCGTGAAGCGACGATACAGGCAAGATGAAGGCCTGCAAGTCAGAACACAGGATGCTGATCGTGACCGAAGCTTTTATTGTCGTTCAAACCGCCGAGCAAGCTGTAGACCGGCTTGCGCTCTTGCACAATCGTGCAACCACCGCGCTGAACCAGGCGCTCAAGCGTTATCTCAAGGATCGTGTCGAGCCGGACGCCGAACAACGGGCGATGTTTCGTTATCCCGAACTGCGTCTGACCTACCACTGCCAGGGCGAAGTCCCGCAGACCACGCGCGCCTACGCCAAGGTCCAGTTGCCGGGCACCTACAGCGTCACCGTCACCCATCCCGCCGCGTTCCGTAAATACCTGCTGGAGCAGCTCGTGCCGTTGATGCACGACTTCACCGTGACCGTAGAGGTCGGTGTCAGCCAGCAGAACATTCCTTATCCGTACGTGGTCGAGCAGGGCGATGAGCTGGCCGGTTCCGGTGTCACCGCCGCCGTGCTGGCGCGGGTGTTCCCGAGTACCGACCTGTCGGCGGCGACCGACGGTATTGCCGACGGTTTGTACGATTGGGAGAACACCGATCCGCTGCCCCTGGCGCTGTTCGATGCCGCCCGGGTGGATTTTTCCCTGCGCCGCCTGGTGCATTACACCGGCAGCGACTGGCGGCATGTACAGCCGTGGATCCTGCTGACCAACTATCACCGTTACGTCGACCAGTTCATCGTCCATGGCCTGGAGCAATTGCGCAACGACCCGCGCTTCGTGCGCATGGTGCTGCCGGGTAACGTGATCATCGAAAAGAGCATGGATCACGGCGAAGCCTCGGCGATTGCCGCTGGCGTGGTCTGGCATCGCTACCAGATGCCGGCCTACCACCTGATCGCCACTGACGGTCACGGCGTGACCCTGGTCAATATCGGCGTCGGTCCGTCCAACGCCAAGAACATCACTGACCACCTGGCGGTGCTGCGTCCGCATTGCTGGCTGATGATCGGCCACTGTGGTGGCCTGCGCCAGTCGCAGACCATTGGCGACTACGTGCTGGCTCACGCCTATATGCGCCGTGACGGCATTCTCGACCGGGTGGTGCCGCCGAACATTCCGATTCCGGCCTTGGCCGAAGTGCAGCTTGCGCTTCAGCAGGCAGCGGCCAACATCACCGGCGAGAAGGGCGACGAACTGAAAAAGCGCCTGCGCACCGGCACCGTACTGACTTACGACGATCGTAACTGGGAGCTGCGCTGGGCCCAGGAGCGGCCGCTGATCAACCTGTCCCGCGCGGTGGCGGTGGACATGGAAAGCGGCACGATCGCGGCCCAGGGTTATCGCTTGCGGGTACCTTACGGCACGCTGCTGTGCGTGTCGGACAAACCCCTGCACAGCGAGATCAAGTTGCCAGGTTCGGCCAACGCCTTCTACGAACGCGCGGTCAGCCAGCACTTGAAAATCGGCATCGAAGCCGTGGATCTGCTGCGCACCGAGCTCAACTCGTTGCACTCGCGCAAGCTGCGCAGCTTCGACGAGCCGCCATTCCGCTGATTTGGCGATGGTCATTTAACGGTCGGGCTACTAGCATTGGCAGCCCTGACCGTTAGATGTTTGTCCGCCATGTCCCGTCCGCCACGTCCTGTTTCCCGCCGCCCTGGCGCAAAGCCATCCCCCACAGCCCCGCGCCGTGTCGCCAAGGCGCCGCCGGCCGCGCCCAAGTTGATCCTGTTCAACAAGCCCTTCGATGTGCTGACGCAATTCAGCGATGCAGAAGGGCGCGCGACCCTCAAGGACTACATCGACATTCCGGGGATCTACCCCGCCGGACGGCTGGACCGCGACAGCGAAGGCCTGCTGCTGCTGACCAACGACGGCCAATTGCAGGCGCGCATCGCCGACCCGAAACACAAACTGGCCAAGACCTACTGGGTGCAGGTCGAAGGCGAGCCGAGCGCCGAGCAGTTGCAGCGCTTGCGTGACGGTGTCGAATTGAACGATGGCATGACCCTGCCTGCCGAGGCGCGGCAACTGGATGAGCCGCAGTTGTGGCCGCGCAACCCGCCGGTACGCTTTCGTAAAAGTGTGCCGACCTATTGGCTGGAGCTGGTGATTCGCGAAGGCCGCAACCGGCAGGTGCGCCGCATGACCGCGGCGGTCGGGTTGCCGACGTTGCGGCTGGTGCGGGTCAGGATCGGTGACTGGTCGATCGAGGGGCTCGATCAGGGCCAGTGGAAAGAGGTGCCGGCGCGCTTATAAAGTGCCAGTTTCGATCAGGCCGATCACCACGCTCTTGATGACGAATGCCGCCACGCCAAGCCCCAGCACGAAAAACAGGATGAACGAGCCGAACCGCCCGGCCTTGGACTTCTTCGCCAGATCCCAGACGATGAAACCCATGAAAATGATCAGGATGCTGACCAGGCCGGTCATCATCCACTCTTCAAAAACTGCAGGATCCATTGAACATCTCCGCGCGGGCGAGGCTGAAAGGGCGCGCGGAGTATACGCCAATGGACATTGGCTGGGAGTTGACCTGCGGCAGTGTGTCGCAGCTATTCGTCGCCTGTGCTGGCCCCTTCGCTGGCAAGCCAGCTCCTACAATAAATCTCCAGCGCATATGAAACCTGTAGGAGCTGGCTTGCCAGCGAAGGCGGTTTCAGCTGCGCAGATGAGTCAAAGGCAATTCGGTGCTATTCAACACCTGGTTCAACACAAAACTCGAACGCACACTGGTCACCCCCTCAATCCGTGTCAGGTGCCCCAGCAGCAATTTCTGATAATGGTCCATGTCCGGCACCACCACCTTGAGTTGGTAATCGGCATCCATCCCGGTCACCAGGCTGCATTCCAGTACCTGCGGCAAGGTGCGGATGGCGGCTTCGAAGTTTTCGAAGCGCTCCGGCGTGTGCCGGTCCATGCCGATCAGTACGTACGCCGTCAGGCTCAGGCCGAGCATTTTGCGGTCGAGCAGGGCCACCTGGCGGGTAATGTAGCCATCGTCCTCCAGTTGCTTGACCCGCCGAGAGCAGGGTGAAGGCGACAGGCCGATGCGTTCGGCCAGCTCCTGGTTGGAAATGCGCGCGTCACGCTGCAATTCAGCCAGAATGCTCAGGTCGTATCGGTCGAGTTTGCTCATCAAACGGTCCCTTGTCATAACTATTGCGACAGATTATCTATCCAGGGTTAAAAATTGCGCAAGTGATGTTTATTTCAGCAATCTTCGCAATCCTCTGCCGGTGCTCCAGGCCTATTCTTATCACCAGAATCACTGCTCGGACAAACAGTCCAATGCGGCCCGCCGAATCAGGCCCGCCGCGGTCGCCACCCCCACAGGGGATGTGCTGGCCCCCGAGCTGCACACTGTCCAGAAGACGGCGTGAGGTGAGCCGACGTCAAAAGCGTCGAGCACGGACGAAGTTCTCAAGGGGAGGCCGACGGGTCTCCCCTTTTTCTTGGCCGCAATTTGCCGCCCGCCCTCAATAAATAAGTTGCGCGACTGATAACCTGTTGCAGAACCGGCCTGTGCATTTCCAGTCTTATGTACAGGCCCTGACCCGCATTGAGGAAAAGCATGAGATCGCGCATCTGGCGTTTGGCCGGTGTTGGTTTGTTATGTGTCAGTGTCAGCGCGCAATCGTTGGCCGACCAGCCGCAAAACCGCGGCCCTGATGGCGGACAACACGGGGGCGGCGGACATCAGGACAACGGCCAGAATCAAAATCCGCACAACAATAGCCAAGGGCAAAACCATCCAGCGCCGGATTACAACAGCCGGGTGCGCTCGCCGCCACCACCGCCGCAACTGCCGGCCAATGACCTGCCCATCCAGCCTCGACCGGACACGGTACAACAGACTCAGCCGCCGCGGCGTGGTTACTATCAGGACGAGCCGCGGCGCAACGATCCCAACCAGCACTGGAATGGCTACATAGGCGCACCGTCCAATGACAGTAACCATTGGCAGGGTCGCCCCAGTGGCCAAGGCGATGGATGGGGCCCCGGCCCGCAATATCGTCCGGGGCACGTGATCGACCGCTTCCCCGACCGCGACTACCGAGTGCCCTATGGGGGCCGGGATTACTACTACTCCGGCGGCTACTGGTATCGCCCGCAAGGTCCGCGTTATGTGGTGGTGCAGCCGCCGCGCGGGATTCGCATCCAGTATCTGCCCGATTACGCCCGTGAAGTCTGGATCGGTGGATCGTTGCTGTTCCTGGCGGCGGGGTCCTATTACGCCTATCAGGAAAGCACTCAGGATTACGTGGTGGTCGAGCCGCCCGGCCAACCGTTGGCGAGTGGCAATGGCTACGACGTGGAGGCCTATCCGGCCAGCGGCCAGTCACCGGAGCAGGTCAACCAGGATGGCTACGATTGCTACCGCTGGGCGGTCGAGCAGAGTGGTTTTGACCCGCGGGTCGATACTTATCAACCGGACCCGACGGTGGTGCAGACCTACCGCCAGGCCCAGGGCGGATGCCTGAGCAGTCGCGGTTATGGGGTTCAGTAGCAGCTACAAGCTACAAGCTACAAGCTTCAAGCAACAAGCTACAAGTCAGCGCTAAGCCTTCATCTTGTAGCTTCAAGCTTGGAGCTTGAAACTGCCTTTATCGGATCCGCGTGCACCAGCACTTCGGCCCGCGGGTAGGCGGCATGAATTGCATCGGCGGCCTGATCGCTGATGCCGTGGGCAACTGACAGGGTCAGATCCCCCGGCAACTCCAGGTGCAATTGCACAAACCATTGGTTGCCGGAAATCCTTGTCCGCAAATCATGGGCACCCAACACCCCCGGCACGCTGCAGGCCAGTTCCAGCATGTGCTGGCTGACATCCGGCGGCAGCTCTTCGTCCATCAACACGGCAAAACTTTCCCTGGCAATCGTGATCGCGCTCCAGAGGATGTACGCGGCAATCCCCAGGCCGAACCAGGGGTCGACCCGATGCCAGCCAAACCCGGCGAGCACCAGCGCCACCAGGATGCTGCCATTGAGCAGCATGTCCGAACGGTAATGCAGGGAGTCGGCGCGCACAGCGTTGGAGCCGGTGGCCTTGACCACCCGATGCTGCACCATCAGCAGCGCCAGGGTCAGGCCCAGCGAAAACACGATCACGCCGATGCTGATCCACGGTGCACCCACCGGTTCCGGATGCTTGAGCCGGTCCACTGCCTGTAGCGCAATCAACACCGCACTGCCGCCAATGAACAGCGCCTGGGCCATGCCGGCCAGCGACTCGGCCTTGCCATGCCCGTAACGATGGTCGTCATCGGCCGGGCGCAAGGCGTAGTGCACCGCCAGCAGGTTGAGCAGCGAGGTTACGCCGTCGAGTGCCGAGTCGGTCAACCCGGCGAGCATGCTCACCGACCCGCTCAGCCACCAGGCGATGGCTTTGGCGACGATCAGCGTGCAGGCCACCGCCACCGAGGCGCGGGTCGCCAGCCGCAGCAGGCGGGCATGTTCGTCGCTGGAGATCATGGGTGCGGATGTTCCTTGTCGTGCCCCGATTACGCGGCGGGTTGCAGGCCGAACATGGCCAGTTGCTGGGCGCTGCCCTTGGACTGGATCAGGCGTGGATCGTCCAGCGGCAAGCTGCGGCCCAGTTCACGCTGCAGAATAGACTGCAACTTGAGGTTATCGACCTTGCCGTCCGCGCCAATGGCGTCCTTGAGTTTTTCCGGATCGACCTGGGCCGTCTTGCCCGGTTCGAAGTAGATCGCACCCGTGGCGAAGTCCACGGCAAACGCGATCAGGCCGGGGATGATGTAGAACAGCAGGCCCACGGCATCGAGCACGGCAATGGCCGGGTCGATCTTGCCATCGATCTGGCCACGACGATCCGGATAGAAGATCGAACCGCAGGCAGTCAGTTGGGTCAGCAGGGTCGCGACCAGAACGCCGCCGATCAGGCCAAAGGGAACACGCATATGAAATCTCCTGGGTAATCTCAAAACGAAGCGTCGTCGATATGAATTAGGACCGCAACGAACACTGGGCAGTTCGCCGTTATACTCGCGCCTCTGTTTGGGAGCCAGCATGATTTCTTTGCCGATTGATGAAGTTTTACCCGCCCTGCGTGAAGCCCTGGCGACACGCCACGAAGCCGTGCTCGAAGCACCGCCCGGCGCCGGTAAGACCACCCGTGTGCCCCTGGCCTTGCTCAACGAGCCTTGGCTGGCCGGGCAGACCGTCCTGATGCTTGAACCGCGCCGTCTGGCCGCGCGGGCAGCGGCGGAGCGCCTGGCCAGTGAACTGGGCGAGAAGGTCGGCGAAACCGTGGGTTATCGCATTCGGCTCGACAGCAAGGTCGGCCCCAACACCCGCATCGAAGTGGTCACCGAAGGCATTCTCACCCGGCGTCTGCAGGACGATCCGGCGCTGGAGGGCGTGGGCCTTTTGATCTTCGACGAGTTCCACGAGCGCAGCCTCGACGCCGATCTGGCGCTGGCCCTGAGCCTCAATGGCCGCGAACTGTTCCGCGACGATCAGCCGCTCAAAATCCTCTTGATGTCGGCCACCCTGGAAGGCGAGCGGCTGGCCGGGTTGCTGGACGACGCGCCGATCCTGCGCAGCGAAGGCCGCATGTACCCGGTGGCGATGCGCTGGGGCCGGCCGTTCCAGGCCGGTGAATTCATCGAACCACGGCTGGTGCAGACCATCCTCGAAGCCTTGAACGATGAAAGCGGCAGCGTGCTGGTGTTCCTGCCGGGGCAGGCCGAGATCCGTCGCGTGCATCAACAACTGGCCGATGCGCTGGGCGATAGTCCTCAGGTCTTGCTCTGCCCGTTGCACGGCGAACTGGACCTCGCCGCGCAGCGGGCGGCGATCGATCCGGCGCCGCCGGGCCAACGCAAAGTGGTGCTGGCCACCAACATCGCCGAGACCAGCCTGACCATCGACGGCGTGCGCGTGGTGATCGATGCAGGGTTGGCGCGGGTCCCTCGTTTCGACCCCGGCAGCGGCATGACCCGCCTCGACACCCAGCGTATTTCCAAGGCCAGCGCGACCCAGCGTGCGGGCCGGGCAGGGCGACTGGAACCGGGGGTGTGCTACCGCTTGTGGTCCCAGGATCAGCACGAACAATTGGCGGCTTATGGCAGTGCGGAAATACTCTCGGCGGATCTCGCCGGGCTGGCGCTGCAGCTGGCGCGTTGGGGCGTGACGCCGGGGCAGCTGGTTTGGCTCGATGTGCCGCCGACCGCCGCTTATGCACAGGCTCAGGACTTGCTGGTTCGTCTGGGCGCGTTGGATGGCGAAGCGCTGACCCGTCACGGTCAGGCCATGGCCGAACTGCCGGCGCACCCGCGCATCGCGCACTTGTTGTTGCGAGGACAGGCGCTCGGCCTAGCCGACATGGCGTGCGATGTCGCGGCATTGCTCGGCGAACGCGATATCTTGCGTGGCGCTGGCGCCGATTTGCACAGCCGCTTGGCCTTGCTGTCCGGCGAACAGCGCGCCTCCCGGGGTACCCAGGGTGGCGTACAACGCGCCCGGCAACTGGCGCGGCAGTATCGCGGTTATCTGCGCGGCAAGGCGTCGGAGCCGGTCAGCGACCTCGACCATCCGCGCTGGCTCGGGGCGTTACTGGCCTTGGCCTATCCCGACCGCGTCGCCCAGCAACGCCGTGCCGGCGGTGCCGAGTATCGCCTGGCCAACGGTCGTGCGGCGCTGTTTGCCGAAGCCGACAGCCTGATGAAGCAGCCGTGGCTGGTGATCGCCGATCTCGGCAGCCGCCAGGGCCAGCGTGAAGAGCGGATCTATCTGGCGGCGGATTTCGATCCGGCGTTGTTCGACTCGGTACTGGCCGAACAGGTGCGTTGCGTCGATCAACTGGACTGGGATGAGCGCGAAGGCGTGCTGCGGGCCGAGCGCCAACGCAAGGTCGGTGAGCTCATTCTCAGCCGCGAACCGCTCACCGGCCTCGATGAAAGCGCCCGCAGCCAGGCATTGGTGAATCTGGTGCGGCGCAAAGGCCTGGAGCTGTTGCCGTGGACCCCGGAGTTGCGCCAGTGGCAGGCACGGGTGGCGTTGTTGCGCCAGCTGGACCTGGGCAGCAAGGGTGAAAGCGAATGGCCGGATGTCAGCGACGCTGCGCTGCTGAACAACCTTGAGCACTGGTTGATGCCGTATCTGGGCAAAGTCTCGCGGCTCAGTCATTTCGCCAATCTCGACCTCTCGAGCATCGTTCACAACCTGTTGCCATGGCCACTGCCGCAACGGCTGGACGAGTTGGCGCCACACCACTTGAGTGTGCCATCGGGGTCATCGATTCGCCTGGACTACAGCGAGCAGACGCCGATCCTGGCGGTGCGCCTGCAGGAACTGTTCGGCCTGGCCGAAACCCCGCGCATCGCCGGTGGCCGGCAAGTGGTCAAGCTGCATTTGCTGTCCCCGGCGCGGCGGCCGGTGCAGGTGACCCAGGACCTCGCGAACTTCTGGCGCAGCACCTACGCCGAGGTGAAAAAAGACTTGAAGGGACGCTACCCGAAACATTACTGGCCGGACGACCCGCTGGTGGCCGAAGCCACGGCACGGATCAAGCCGCGCAAGCAATGACGCGGCAAGCTACGGCGCGGCGGGCAGCAGGAACCGCGCAATCACCGGCAGGTGATCGGAGATGCGCAGGGTGTCGTCCTGCCGGACCATCGCCTCGACCCGTTTGATCCGCGGGCTGTAGAACAGATAGTCGACGGTCCGGTCCGGGCCGTTCAACCCGGCATCGTTCGGGTAATGGGTCAGCCAGCGCGCGCGGTCGATCCCGCCGGACTCGTTATTGGTGGGGATCATCGGGTACTTGTCCCACAACAGATGCAGGGCGCTGTCGGCGGAGTAGGGGGTGCGCTGTTCGTTGGGCAGGCGCTGGTATTGCCCCAGCGGCAGCAGGTTGAAGTCGCCACCGATCAGCCAGGGCGTGCCGCGGCTTTCGAACTTGTCGAGGACCTTGGCCACGGCCGCGACCTGTGCCTGCAGCGTCTCGTCAGGTTGGCTCGCACGGTCCAGATGGGTGTTGAGGACCGCGAGCTGGCCACCGTCGCTCAAGGGCAGGTACGTCACCAGCAAGGCGTTTTTCGGTTGGAACTGGCGGCTGATCGGATTGGCCGAAGTGATCGGCAATTGCAGGCGCTCGGCGTGCTCGATCTGATAGCGGCTCAGGGTCGCCAACTGCCGGCCGACGCTGCCGAAAATATGCGGGTTGGGCACGAAGTCAGCCTTCCAGTCGAAGGCCTGGGCACTGCAGGGGTACAGGTCGGCGAGCCGCTCCTGCAACAGTTTGAGCTGGTTCTGGTAGTCGCTGGCCTTGGCGCCGTCATCGAGTTCCTGCAGCAGCACGACGTCCGGTTGCTCGTCACGAATCACGCGCGCCACTTCATCGAGGCTGAAGGCCATGTCTTCCGGCGTGGGGGAATCGTCGGTGCCGGCGGCCAGGTCATTCCAGAACACGTAACGCTTGCCCGCCAGGTACTGGACGTTCCAGGTCATGACCTTCAGTGCCTGGCCCGGTGCCAGGGTTGGTGCGAGGGTGGACGCCTGGGTGCAGCTGACTGGCGCTGATTCCCTGGCCTCGGGGCGCCAGGTCAGGCTGTAGACCGCCACGCCGGTCAAGCCGATGACGATCAACAATCCCAGCAAGGTGTAGCGCAGCAGTCGGGTCATGGCTCGGCTTATCGCGTTACGGAAGTTGACCCCGAGCATACCCGACTGACGGGCGGTCGCCCACGGTCAACGTGGCCCATCGATTTTTTCCGGCACCTCGCTGATCAGCATGAACAGGCGGAACAGCACCACGCTGGTGAACAGCTGCAGGAAGCTGTGGGCGCTGTCGATCAGCAGCGAGATCACCGGGTTCTGCGGCTCGGGGTACGCTGCCAATGTGGCGCCCTTGAGCAGCCACAAGGGCCCCATCACACACAGGATGCACACCAGGATGCGCATGAAATGGCCGCGGGTCAGGCGCAGGCTTTCCTTCATGGCCTGCAAGGGCGCCAGGCCGCGCAGCACCAGCAGGTACTCGCCGAAGGCCAGGGTCACCATCAGCCAGATGCCCGGCAGGAAGTACAGCGACAGGCCGAGCAGGATCAGCAGGGTGTTCAGGGCGGTCAGCAGGGCGAAACGCGGCCACAGATAAGCGGACCTCGACAGCAGCTCGCGATTGCTTGGCGATTCGCCACGGCTGCGGGCGTCGAGGAACAGGATCAGGGCGGCGGTGTACAGCGGATAGACCAGCAAGCCGACGATCACACTGATGCCCGGAAAACTGTCCGGCTCGGTGGAGCGGTCGACCACTTGTTGCAACAGGGCCTCGATGATCACCAACGGCAGGCACAGCTGCACGATCTGGCGCAGATTGCGTTTGAAGAAATACAAGGAGTCACGCAGTACATCGAACGGATTCATCAGTTGGTATCGCTGGTTGAAAGCAGTGGCCCACTTTAACCGATGAAACGCGGGAGGGCGCAAACGTAAACGTTCGGTAAAGGTCATTGAAACAACTTGTTTCAGCCTCCATTAAGGTCGGGCACCTTATCCTTTGTGGGTGAAGGCAACGATTTTCCCGGCAATCTACGAGGTCGCCATGAACAGCGAAGAACAAACCCTGATCGATGGACTGTTTTCCCGGCTGCAACAGGCCGAGACGGACTCAGCCCCGCGCGACGCCCAGGCCGAGGCGCGGATCAAGGAACACCTGGTGCGCCAACCGGCGGCAGGTTATTTCATGACCCAGGCGATCCTGGTGCAAGAGGCGGCGATCAAGAGCCTCGACGGACAGAACAAACAACTGACGGCGCAAATCCAGCAATTGCAGGCCGAACTGCAACAGGCCAAGGCGCAAACATCCGCTCCGGCGCCGAGCAGCGGTGGCTTTTTGTCGAGCATCTTTGGTGGCGGCAGCCGTGATCCGCAGCCTGCGCCCGTGCAATCGGCAGCGACCAGTGGTGGCGGCTGGCGTGAGCCGGCACGGCCGTCGTTCAACGCACAGCCTCAGCAGCAGAACTTCGGTGCCTCTCCACAGCAGGGCTATGCACCCCAGCAACAGGCCCCAGCAGCGGCGGGCAGCGGCTTTCTCGGCGGTGCGCTGAAAACAGCGGCTGGTGTGGCGGGTGGCGTGATGCTGGCACAAGGTATCAGCAGCCTGTTCCACCACAACCAGCCAGCGCAGGAAGTCGTCGAAGTCATCAAGGAAGAACCGGCCCAGGTCAACGACCAGGGCAACACTGGCTGGGGCGATGACCAGCGCATGGCCGGCAATGATACCTACGGCAACGACCAGGGCGGTTTTGCCGACGCCGACTACAGCGATGACAGCTCATCGTTCTTCGGCGGCGACGACGACTCCTTCGTCTGATACGCCATTCGTCCGGGGCGCTGCGGCGCTCCGGGCCGATTATTCGCGAAACTCACCTCTTGGCTGGCATACTGGGCGACTTTTCGGGCCTGGTGCCTGATCCTGCCTGCGCGTTAATGAGGTGTCCGGTGAAAAAAATCGCAGTGTTCGCCGATGTCCAGAACCTCTACTACACCGTGCGCCAGGCTTATGGTTGCCACTTCAACTATGCCGCGTTGTGGGCTGACATCAGCAAGCAGGGCGAGATCGTCGAGGCCTACGCCTACGCGATCGATCGTGGCGACAGCAAGCAGCAGCAGTTCCAGCAGATCCTGCGCAACCTCGGTTTCACCGTGAAGCTCAAGCCCTATATCCAGCGCAGCGACGGATCGGCCAAGGGCGACTGGGACGTGGGCATCACCCTCGACATCATGGACGCGGCCGACCATGTCGATGAAGTGGTGCTGGCCTCCGGCGACGGTGATTTCGACATGCTGCTGGAGCGCATCATCAGCAAACACGGGGTGCAAGCGGTGGCCTACGGGGTGCCGGGCCTCACGGCCAATTCGCTGATCCGCGCCGCCAGCCGCTACGTGCCGATCGAAGGCGCGTTGCTGCTCAAGAATTGATTTTTACGGAGTTGAAACAGGTTTGGAACGCATAGCAGTCATCGACTTTGAAACCACCGGGATCTCTCCGAGCAGCAGCTGCCGGGCCACGGAAATTGCCGTGGTGATCCTCGAGCAAGGGCGCATCGTCGAGCGTTACCAGAGCCTGATGAACGCCGGCGTCCGCGTCCCGGGCTTCATCGAACAACTGACCGGTATCAGCAACGCCATGTTGCGCACCGCGCCTCCGGCGGAGCAGGTGATGAACGAGGTCAACGAGTTTGTCGGCACTACGCCACTGCTGGCGCACAACGCGGCGTTCGACCAGAAGTTCTGGGACTTCGAGCTGGGGCGAATCAAACGCACGCGCTTGCAGAACTTTGCCTGCTCGCTCCTGCTGGCGCGGCGCCTGATGCCTGCGGCACCGAACCACAAACTCGGCACCCTCACCACCTTCGCCAACCTGCCCCACACCGGCAAGGCTCACCGGGCCATGGCCGATGCCGAGATGGCGGCCAACCTGCTGACGCACCTGGCCGGGGAGTTGCGGCAAAAGCACGGGTTGAGTGAGCTGTCCCATGATCTGCTGTGCAAGTTGCAGAAAGTGCCGGCAGCGAAAGTGGGTGAGCATCTCAAGCGCTATCGCTGATCCCGAGTCCTGCAAGTAACCCTTGTGGGAGCCAGCCTGCTGGCGATTACGGGGTGTCATTCAACCTCTTGGTTGGCTGATCCACCGCAATCGCCAGCAGGCTGGCTCCCACATTGAAATGGGTTGATGTCAGCCTTGTTTACCGTTGCCCTCGATATGCCCCAACGGCACACGCTTTTCGATGGCACTCGACAGCACAATCGACGTCTTGCTGAAACCAAACGTGGCAATCCGGTTGATCAACTCCTCCAGCTCCGGCATCGAACCCACCGCCGCCTGCATGATCACGCACGGATCGCCGGTCACCCGGTGGCACTCAGTCAGCTGCGGGATCTTGATCAGGTCGTCGTAGGCCTTCTGATTGCCATGCTGGTTCAGCCGCAATTCGATCACGCACTGGATCGGCAGCCCGAGCTTGGCCATGTCGACTTTCGCCTGGTAACCGGTGATCACGCCGCCGGATTCGAGCTTGGCCACGCGTTCGGCCACGGCCGGGGCGGAGAGGTTGACCTTGCGCGCTAGGTCGGCATATGACGCGCGACCATTTTCCAGCAGGGCGCTGAGCAGCATGCGGTCATATTTGTCCACGGTCGAACTCCTGAAAATAACGGACTTTCGAAAACACGGTTTATAGCGCTGAACTCCGTGTTTTGAAAAGTGTACTGATGCTTTAAACAGGTTTTGTAACTTATTTTCCCATGTCAGCCTTTCTAAAATAGCTGTTCACTTGTCCTGCCTGTGAGCTGCCCCCCATGCCTGGTCTACGTCGTTTTCCCTTGCCGTTAATCGCTGCCTTTTTCGCGTTGTACGTGATTTGGGGCTCGACCTACCTGGTGATCCGCATCGGTGTGGAGTACTGGCCGCCGTTGCTGTTGGCGGGGATTCGCTTCGTGATCGCCGGGACGCTGATGTATGCCTTCCTGCGCTGGCGCGGAGCGCCGGCCCCGACCTGGGCGCAATGGAAAGCCGCCGGGATCATCGGTGTGTTGCTGCTGGCTTGCGGTAACGGCGGGGTTAGCCTGGCTGAACACACGGGCGTGGCGTCCGGTGTCGCCGCGCTGGCCGTGGCGACGGTGCCGCTGTTCACCTTGCTCTGTGGATATTTCTGGGGCGCGCGTAATACCCGTCTCGAATGGGCCGGGATTGCGCTCGGCATGATCGGCATTGCCATGCTCAACTTGGGCTCCAACCTGCAATCGAGTCCGCTGGGTGCGGCGTTGCTGATCTTTGCCGCGGCCACCTGGGCGTTCGGCTCGGTGTGGAGCAAACACTTGCCGTTGCCTCAAGGCGCCATGGCCAGCGCCGTGGAAATGCTGGTGGGCGGCGTGGTGTTGCTGATCGGTAGCGCCGTGAGCGGTGAACACCTGGAGCAGATGCCGCCCATCGAGGGCTGGGCGGCGCTGGCGTACCTGACCGTGTTCGGTTCGATCATTGCCTTCAATGCCTACATGTATCTGCTCAAGCATGTGCGTCCGGCGGCGGCCACCAGTTATGCCTACGTCAACCCGGCGGTGGCCGTGTTGCTGGGTATCGTGTTTGTCGGCGAAACCATCGGCATCGAGGAAGCGCTGGCCATGTTGGTGATCATCAGTGCCGTGGTGCTGATTGGCCTGCCGCAATGGCGCCGCACACCGGAACGGCCAGTGGTCAAGGCAGTGCCGACAGAATCCCGTGTGAATTAGGGTAAACTGCGCGGCATTGCACACTCCTTCTGCACAATCGCGCTGAATTTTCCTACGGTACTCCCATGACTTTCGCCACCCTTGGCCTGATCGAACCCTTGCTGCGCTCCCTTGAGACGCTCGGCTACCAGACTCCGACGCCGGTTCAGGCGCAAGCCATACCGGCGGTGCTGGCCGGTCGCGACCTGATGGCCGCCGCCCAGACCGGCACCGGCAAGACCGCCGGTTTCGCCTTGCCGCTTCTGCAGTTGCTGGCGATGGAAGGGCCGAAAGTCGCCGCCAACTCGGTGCGTGCGCTGATTCTGGTGCCGACCCGGGAGCTGGCCGAGCAGGTTCACGAAGCGGTGCGCCAATATGCCGAGAACCTGCCGCTGCGCACCTACGCGGTGTATGGCGGCGTCAGCATCAACCCGCAAATGATGAAGCTGCGTAGCGGTGTCGACCTGCTGGTGGCGACCCCGGGCCGTCTGCTCGACCTGTTCCGCCAGAACGCACTGAAGTTCAATCAGCTGCAAACCCTGGTGCTGGACGAAGCCGATCGCATGCTCGACCTGGGTTTCTCCGAGGAATTGGCGAATATCTACAAGGCGTTGCCGAAGAAGCGCCAGACCCTGCTGTTCTCCGCCACCTTCTCTGACGACATCCGCCTGCTGGCCGGGCAAATGCTCAATGATCCGCTGAGCATCGAAGTCAGCCCGCGCAACGTCGCCGCCAATACGGTCAAGCAGTGGATCGTGACGGTGGACAAGAAGCGCAAGCCGGAGCTGTTCGTGCACCTGATGCGCAAGGGCAAGTGGAAGCAGGTACTGGTGTTCGCCAAGACCCGCAACGGCGTGGACGCGCTGGTGGAAAAACTCCAGGGCCTGGGCATCAACGCCGACGGCATTCACGGTGACAAGCCCCAGGCGACCCGTCAGCGCGCGCTGGACCGCTTCAAGCTCAGCGAAGTGCAGATCCTCGTTGCCACCGACGTCGCGGCCCGGGGCCTGGATATTGAAGACTTGCCACTGGTGGTCAACTTCGATTTGCCGATCGTGGCCGAGGATTACATCCACCGCATCGGTCGTACCGGGCGCGCGGGGGCGACCGGCGAGGCGATTTCCCTGGTGTGCGCCGATGAAGTGAATCTGCTGTCGGCCATCGAGATGTTGACCCGTCAGACGCTCAAGCGTCAGAACGAGCCGGACTTCGAGCCTGAGCATCGCGTGCCCGACACCGATGCCAGTGGCCAGGTGGTCAAGAAGCCGAAGAAACCGAAGAAGCCCAAGGCTTCGGGTGGTGGCGGCAAGCGCAATCTGGGCAAGTGGGTGGACAGCGGAGAGGTTGCGCCGGCGGAGCCTTCGATAAAACCTGTGCGCAAAGTTCCGGTGTTCAATACTGGGCCGCGTAAGCGCAAACCTTGATTAGCGGCGGCGTCTGTTAGGCCGTCATCGCCAGCAGGCTGGCTCCCACAGTGGACCTGTGTCGTACACAAATATTGTGTTCACAGAAGATCAATGTGGGAGCTAGCCTGCTGGCGATGGCGGCGCCGCGGTCTTCAGCCCTTGCGCTGTAACCACTCCACCATCCCCAACCCCGCTGCACGCCCACTGGCGAAACACGCGGTCAGCAGATAGCCACCCGTTGGCGCTTCCCAATCGAGCATTTCCCCAGCGCAAAACACCCCAGGCATTTGCTTGAGCATCAACCGCTCATCCATCGCCTCGAACAACACACCGCCGGCACTGCTGATGGCCTCATCCAGCGGTCGGGTTTTCACCAGTGTCATCGGCAACGCCTTGATCGCCTTGGCCAGCAATGCCATGTCGGTAAAGGTGTCGGCAGATGTCAGCTCTCGCAACAGTGCCGCTTTCACCCCATCGATACCCAACTGGCTATGCAGATGCTTGGCCATCGAGCGTGATCCCCGTGGCTTGCTCAAGGCAGCCTGGACTTTATCCACAGGTCGTCCGGGCAGAAGATCGAGATGAACGGTCGCCGAACCGTACTGGTTGATGGCTTCACGGATCGGTGCCGACAAGGCGTAGATCAAGCTGCCTTCAATCCCCGTGGCGGTAATCACACATTCACCGAGCCGCGGCACGTCGTCGTTGAGGCCGATGGCGATGTTTTTCAGCGGTGCGCCGGCGAATTTGCTGATCATCAAATCGCTCCAGGCCTGCACCTCGAAACCGCAATTACTCGGTTGCAGTGGTGCGAGTCCTACACCCTGTTGCTCCAGTGGCAGCATCCATGCGCCGTCCGAACCCAGGCGTGACCAACTGCCGCCGCCGAGGGCCAGCAACGTTGCATCAGGCGTTAAGGTTTTTTCACCTTCGGGGCTCGACACTTTCAGGCTGCCATCGGCATTCCAACCGAGCCATCGATGACGGGTGTGGATAACCACGCCACTGTCGCGCAGGCGCTTGAGCCAGGCGCGCAGCAGAGGCGCGGCCTTCATGTCGGTGGGAAAGACCCGCCCGGAACTGCCGACAAAGGTGTCGATGCCCAGGCCATGTATCCACTGGCATAACGCATCGGCACCGAAGGCGCGCAACAGCGGAGCAATCTGCGGTGCCCGTTCGGCGTAACGCGAAAGGAACGCCGGGTAGGCCTCGGAGTGGGTGATGTTCATGCCGCCAACGCCGGCCAGGAGGAATTTTCGCCCCACTGAAGGCATGCCGTCGTACAGGTCGACCTTGATCCCGGCCTGGCTCAAGACTTCAGCCGCCATCAGGCCGGCGGGGCCGCCGCCGATGATGGCGACAGATGAAGGGGAGGAGGCGGAGTGCTGGGTCATGGCGTGCGCTGCGGTTCTGCGGAAGAGGGCGTGCATTCTATCAGCCCCATCCCCTGTAGGAGCGAGCTTGCTCGCGATGGACGTTAACGATGACGCGCTCATCCTGAATTTATGCGGTGCCCTTGAGTCCATCGCGAGCAAGCTCGCTCCTACAGGGTTCAGAGGTCTATTCAGTGGCTGGTTAAAAAATAATCACTTCTCTGTAGCCTGCAGGTGGCATGGGCTGCAGTCCCTTTCACTCAGGTTATCCACAGGCAGTTCCACAGGCATTGTGGGTAAAGCATCCACAACTCAGTGACAGCCTGATGACTGCCAGACCCGTTGGGCGCTGTGATGGAGGATGCCGTGACGGCGGGCGAGGGCCCGGCGGTCCTTGCTGTAGCCGCCGCCAATCACGCCGACAACGGGAATGTCCCGACCCAGGCAATGGCGCATGACGGCTTCATCGCGGGCGGCGACGCCTTCGTCTGTCAGCTTCAGGTAACCGAGCGCGTCGTCCTTGTGCACATCGACACCCGCGTCGTACAGCACCAGGTCCGGCTGATAGAGGGGCAAGAGGTAGTTGAGCGCATCGTCCACCACCTTCAGGTAATCGGCATCGCCCATGCCGTTGGGGAGCGGGATGTCCCAGTCACTTTCGGCTTTGCGTGCAGGAAAGTTCTTCTCGCAGTGCAGGGAAACGGTCACGGCTTCCGGCGTGTTGTGCAGGATACGTGCAGTCCCGTCGCCCTGATGCACATCGCAGTCGAAGATCAGCACCCTGTTCACCCGACCACTCTCCAGCAGGAAATGGCTGATCACCGCCAGGTCGTTGAAGATGCAGAAACCGGCGGGGAAATCGTAATGCGCATGATGCGTGCCGCCTGCCAGGTGGCAGGCCAGGCCATGCTCCAGCGCCTGCTCTGCCGCCAGGAGCGAACCGCCGACTGCCCGCACCGTGCGCCGGGCCAGGGCTTCGCTCCAGGGCAGGTCGAGGCGGCGCTGGTCCTCGCGGGACAAATCGCCACTCATGTAGCGCTCGATATACGAAGGGTCATGGGCGAGCGCGAGAATCTGCGGCGGGCACAACTGTGGGCGCAGCAGGTCGGCGTCGCGAGTCAGGCCGCTGTCCACCAGGTGATCGCGCAGCAGGCGAAACTTGTCCATGGGGAAGCGGTGATCCGCCGGGAACTCGGGACTGTAGTCTTCGTGGTAGATCAGCGGCAGCGGCATGATGATTTCGTTTCGGAATGAGTGAAGGATCCTACCAGCGTTGTAGACTGGCAGCATGGAATTGGGGGAGGGGGACGATGGAGCCGATACTGGAACTGGCGAGCGCGCGATTGCTGTTGCGGCAGTGGCATGATGGCGACTTGGCGGAATTTGCCGCGATGTGCGCCGATCCACAAGTCATGCGTTATTTTCCGGCGCCCTTGAGCCGATCTGAAAGTGCATCGATGATTGACAGGGTTCGCGAGCATTTTGCCGAGCATGGCTTTGGCCTCTGGGCGCTGGAGCGCAAGGACACCGGTCAGTTCATCGGTTTTACCGGTCTGGGCGTGGTCGGTTTCGACGCGCCTTTCACTCCCGCCATTGAAATCGGCTGGCGCCTGGCGCGCGAGCACTGGGGCCTGGGGTATGCCAGCGAAGCGGCATGGACCGCTCTGCGCTGCGGCTTTGATCGCCTGGTGTTGAACGAGGTCGTGTCCTTTACCGCGGTCAGCAACCTGCCGTCGCAGAAAGTCATGCAGGCGATCGGCATGCATCACGATCCGGCCGATGACTTCGATCATCCCAGGCTGGCCCTCGATCATCCCCTGCGTCGCCACGTGCTGTACCGAATCAGCCGTGAACAATGGCTGCAAACCTTGCATGGATAACCTGCCACGGACGTTTACAATGGCCCCCATGTTGGCACCGGCCAGAAATTGAATCGACCGACGCAGCCAGGACTGCGCGGCATTGCGTTGTGTGAGGAGAGTCTGAATGAGCCAAGTGTTGGATGATCTGGTCGACCTGCTGAGCCTGGAACCGATCGAAGAAAACCTGTTCCGTGGCCGCAGCCAGGACCTGGGCTTTCGTCAGCTGTTCGGCGGCCAGGTGCTCGGCCAGTCGCTGTCGGCGGCCAGTCAGACCGTTGAGGAGGCGCGTCATGTGCATTCGATGCATGGCTATTTCCTGCGTCCGGGCGATGCCAAGTTGCCGGTGGTGTATTCCGTTGACCGGGTGCGCGACGGTGGCAGTTTCAGCACGCGGCGGGTGACGGCGATCCAGAAGGGCCAGCCGATCTTCACTTGCAGCGCCTCGTTCCAGTACGACGAAGAAGGGTTCCAGCACCAGACCGAAATGCCGCAAGTGGTCGGGCCGGAAAACCTGCCATCGGAACTGGAACTGACCCAGCAGCGCGCTCACCTGATTCCCGAGCACATGCGTGAAAAATTGCTGTGCCCGAAACCGATCGAATTCCGGCCCGTCACCGAGGAAGATCCCTACAACCCGAAAGCCAGCGATCCGGTCAAATACGTCTGGTTTCGCGCCGACGGCGCCATGGCCGACTCCCCGGCCTTGCACAAGTATCTGCTGGCCTACGCTTCGGACTTCGGTCTGCTGACCACCTCGATGCTGCCCCACGGCAAATCGGTCTGGCACAAGGACATGCAGGTTGCCAGCCTCGATCACGCGCTGTGGTTCCACGCCGACCTGCGCGCCGATGACTGGTTGCTGTATGCGATGGACAGCCCGTGGGCCGGCAATTCCCGCGGCTTCACCCGTGGCAGCGTGTTCAACCGCGCCGGGCAACTGGTGGCTTCGGTCACTCAGGAAGGCCTGATTCGCCATCGCAAGGATTGGGCATGAGCCTGGCCGAGGTGCGCCATTGGGTGTTCGACATGGACGGCACCCTGACGGTGGCGGTGCATGATTTCGCGGCGATTCGCGTAGCGTTGGCGATCCCGCCTGAAGACGACATCCTCACGCATCTGGCGGCACTGCCCGCCGAAGAAGCCAGCGCCAAACACGCCTGGCTGCTCGAGCACGAACGCGATCTGGCGCTGGGCTCGAAACCGGCACCGGGGGCGGTGGAGCTGGTGCGTGAATTGGCTGGCCGCGGGTATCGCCTGGGGATCCTCACGCGCAATGCTCGCGAACTCGCGCATGTCACGCTGGAGGCTATCGGCCTGGCTGACTGCTTCGCCGTGGAGGATGTGCTGGGCCGCGATGAAGCGCCACCCAAGCCCCATCCTGGTGGATTGCTGAAGCTGGCCGAAGCCTGGAAGGTGTCGGCCAGCGAGATGGTGATGGTCGGTGATTACCGGTTTGACCTTGATTGCGGTCGCGCGGCAGGAGCGCGGACGGTGTTGGTCAACGTGCCGGATAATCCGTGGCCTGAGCTGACCGATTGGCATGCGGCGGATTGTGTCGCCTTGCGGCAGATGCTCTTGGCTTGATTTGTTGAGAGCAAAAGATCGCAGCCTGCGGCAGCCCTACAGGGGAATTTCGGTTACGGGAACAACGCCTGTTGTCCTTGCGGTGATGTAAACATTCCGTCCCCGTTATGCCCGACCCCGGGCACTTCAATCAGTTGCTGTTGCAACCCCTGGGGTTGCAGGCGCTTCAGATAATTGAAGTAGTAGCGCCCGCGGGCCAATCGATTCGGACCCTGGGCCTTTGCCTCACAGCTTTTGTCCAAGGCTGGATGATTGGGATCGACGTCCTGCTGCCCCAGCAGATAAACAATGTTGCGCTTGAGGTACTTTTCCTGCAGCAGGGCGGCAGTTTGTCCTTCTGCGTAGGCAGGCATATCCGTCAGCCCGTACTTCCAGCGGTTGAATTGCGGACAGCCTGCATGATTGAAGGCCACTGGCCGACGCTCATCGAAATAGGTGTAGGAAGAGGGGTTGGCGACGACATAGCGCAGCTGCACACCGGCGGCTTCCAGGGCCGACTTGTCATGACCCAGCATGGCGTAGCGCTGAACCACCTGAGCGCCTCCCGAGTGACCGGCAATGACGATGTGCTTCAAATCCGGAAACTGCTGACGATCACCCAGGCGAGCGATGATTTCGTCCAGCGCGTCGTAGGAGCTCAGGCGAAAGGGTGCGGTGGATTCACCGCCAGCCATCCACTCATTGCCCTGCCAGCGCAGGACGGTGTCCGCCACTGGATGCTGCGCAACGTCGGTTTCATTGAGAAACTGCGGGGCGATCACCAGGGTCGTAGCGCTTTGCCCGGCCAGTTCGGCCGCGTGCGTGCCACTCTGCAGATAGGTTTGCGCATTGCGCAAGCGACCATGGACGATGATCAATACCCGCTCGATTTTTACCGGGGCACGGCTGATGCCCACCGCGATTTCACCGGATTTCAACAGCAGGCGCCCGGGGCTGAGTTCCTTGACCGCGTGCTCGGCGGCCTGGGACGTTGCGCATGTGAACAGTACGACTAACCACCACTTCTTCATCTACAGATTTTTCGCCGCAAAGGTATCGCACTGGCCAACCTGGCCCTGGGCGAATCCGGTTTTGAACCAGCGCACCCGTTGCGCTGACGTACCATGGGTAAACGAGTCCGGCACCACGCGGCCCTGACCCTGTTGCTGCAAGCGATCGTCGCCAATGGCGTTCGCCGCGTTCAATGCTTCTTCAATATCGCCCGGCTCCAGCCAGTTCAGACGCTTCTGCGCGTTGTTGGCCCAGACCCCGGCCAGGCAGTCCGCTTGCAGCTCCTGGCGCACCAGCAAGCCGCCATCGCCTTCCATCTGCCGGCCTTGCTGGCGGGCGACCTGCATCTTCGCCGAAACGCCGAGCAAGGTTTGAACATGGTGTCCGACTTCGTGAGCGATCACGTAGGCCTGGGCGAAATCGCCCGCGGCCGCAAAGCGTTGGGACATCTCCTGGAAGAAGCCCATGTCCAGATAGACCTTCTGGTCTGCGGGGCAATAGAAGGGGCCGGTCGCCGAGGTTGCCAGCCCGCAGGCCGAATTGACCCGGTTGCTGAACAGCACCAGGGTCGGATCCTTGTACTGCCGGTCCGCCTGCTGGAAAATCTGCCGCCAGGTATCCTCGGTATCACCGAGGATCGAGCGGACGAACTCGGCCCCTTCATCATTGGCCGGTGGCGCCTTGCGCGTCTGGGACGTGGTCGGCGCCGATTGTTCACTCATCTGCCCGGTCAATTGTCCGAGGATCTGCAGCGGGTCCTGGCCGGTGATCCAGCCGATGCCGACGATCAGCAGGATCGCCGTCAGGCTCAGGCCCTTGCCGCCACCAAAACGCATCCCGCCGCCACCGCCGCCGACATCATCGCCACGGGCATCGACCACGTTGTCGCTGCGTCGGCCTTTTTTCCATAGCATGTGGGAATCCTCTGATGTTGCGGGTAAAGAACCGTGGGATGAGTGTTGCTGCAGACCAGACGCGGCGCCAGTCCGGTCGTCAGACAGCCGGGAGCGACGGCGGTTCTATCCATGCGGTGACATCAGAGGTTTCATGGACGGGCGGGATCACAGGGCATCGGCAGTAAAGGTGTCACAGGTCTCTGGCAGGCCCGAGGCAAATCCTGTCTTGAACCAGTTCACGCGCTGGCGGGAAGTACCGTGGCTGAATGTCTCCGGTCGAACCTTGGCATTTCGCGAAGCTTGCAGTTGGTCGTCACCGAACATTGCCGCGGCATGCAGGGCGGCTTCGATATCACCCGGCTCCATCCAGTCCAGGCGCTGTTGCGCATGGTGCGCCCAGACTCCGGCCAGGCAATCGGCCTGCAACTCCGCACGGACCTCCAGTCCGCCATCGCCGCTGACCGGTTGTTGTTCGAGCAAGGCTTTTTCGAAAGGTTCGGACAGCCCCAGTTCAAGCTGCACGTGATGCCCGATTTCGTGGGCGATGATATAAGCCCGCGCGAAGTCACCGACCACTGCAAACTGCTGCTCCAGTTTGTTGAAAAAGCCGAGGTCGAGATACACCTGTTGATTGCTCGGGCAATAGAACGGGCCACTGCTGGAGCTGGCGAAACCACAGCCGGAGACCACGCCGTTTTCGAACAGCGTCAAGGTGGGTAGCGGGTAGTCTCGGCCCACTTGCGCAAACAGTTGTTGCCAGGTGTCTTCGGTATCGCCCAGCACCGACTGGACAAACATCAGCTGCAGATCTTCTTCAGGCTCGACCGATGGTTGAGGGAGGGGGTGGTTCAGGGTGTACGAGGGCGCGGGCGCAATGACGTCCGCTGGCGTGTCCAGTGTCGAATAGAGTCCTGCGCCGGCCAGGGCGACGGCGGCCAGTCCGGCAGCCAGTGTTGTCCCTGTAAGTGTGCGGGCATCCTTGCCCTGGCGAGTGTCGTTCACGTTTTTGCTGCGTCTTGCCTTGTTCCATAGCATGTTGGCGGTCTCTCATAGATGGGTGGGGCGTGTAGCGCCGGGTCTATGAATAACCGCACTGGCCAAGGCGTGTGGGTGAAATGTGTAAGGTTTGGTAAGCCACAGTCATTGCGACGGGTGTCGCACATCAAAAGTGGCCTTTTCGCGGTTATCGATCGAACGCGTCCCACACGGGCGCAAAGTCCGGATTGACTTGCCTCTCACGCTTGGACAAGCCGGCAATCAGCGCACGATCCTGATCATCCAGGTTGACTGCGAACGCTTCCAGGTTGGCTATTTGGTTGGCCTTGCTGCTGGCCTTGGGGATGGCGGCCACGTTCGGTTGATCCAGCAGCCACTTGAGTGCGACCTGGGTCGGCAGTACTCCGTGTCTGGCAGCAATTTGCTGGATAGCCGGAACATCCGAGACCTTGTTGCGTGCCAGCGGCGAATAAGCTGTCAGTGCCAGGTCATTTTGACGGGCGTAGTCCAGCAGTGCATTTTGTCCGAGCAGCACGTGGTATTCCACCTGAATGGCTGACAGCGGTGCGCCCAGTTCCTCGACCACTTTGCGCAGCAGGGGCAGCGGGAAATTCGCCACGCCGATGTTGCGCGCCAACCCCTGTTCCTTGAAGGACACCAGGGTTTCGATCGTGCGCGGCAAGTCCCAATCGGTGCCGGGCCAGTGGATCATGAAGAGGTCAATGTAATCGCTGTGCAGAGCCTTGAGGCTCCGGTCCATGGAATGGCGCATGGCATCGGGTTGCAGCTGGTCCCACCAGACTTTGCTGGTGACGTGGATCTGTTCACGGGGTGTGGGGCTATTCACCAGTGCCTGACCGACAGCGTCCTCATTGTTGTAGGCCGCAGCGGTATCGACGTGGCGATAACCCAGTGCCAGGGCCTGTTCCACGGCCAGGGTGCATTCTTCACCGAGCATTGGCCAGGTGCCGAGGCCGAGCTTGGGCATGTTCAAGCCCTGTGCGTTAACGATGTGTTGCATGGTCGATCTCCTTTTCATAAGCGCTGATGCCGGCGATATGGCGTGCGGCGATGTAGCCGAATGTCAGCGCCGGCCCCAGGTTGATGCCGCCGGCGGGGTAGTGGCCGCCCATGATGCTGGCCATGTCGGCTCCCGCCGCATACAGGCCGCTGATGGCCTGCCCCGAGTCGTCGAGGACCTGGGCGTGTTGATTGACCTTGAGTCCGGCAAAGGTGCCGAAACAGCCCGGTTCGACTTTCACGGCATAGAACGGACCTTGTTCGATGGGTGCGACGCAGGGGTTGGGCTGTTGGCGCGCATCCCCCTGTTTGCGGTTGTAGGGCGTTGATCCGCGGCCGAACTGTGGGTCGTGGCCGTTTTGGGCGTGCCGGTTGTAGTCCGACACGGTGGTGCACAAGCCGATCGGGTCGATGCCGCAGGCTTGGGCCAATTCTTCCAGGGTGTTGCCGGTTTTCAGATAACCGCTACGGATAAAGGACGACAGCGGTACCGGAAACGGCCGGGAAATACCCAGGCCATAACGTCGCTGGAAGCCATGGCTGCAGATCAGCCAGGACGCCACTTCTTCGCCGGGCGGGGCGCTGGCGACCATGGCCGTCACATAGTCGTAGTAGCCGTTGGCTTCGTTGACGAAGCGCTGGCCATTGCTCAGCACGCCGATGATCCCCGGCTTGCCGCGTTCGATGATGTGCGGAAAGTGGCCGCTGCTGCCATCGCGATAGGGCACGCGTGACACCGGTGCCCAGGCCACAGGCGATGCCTGGTTGGTGTCGACCCGGGCGCCGACGCTCTCGCCCAGTCGCAGGCCATCGCCGGACACGCCGAGGGGCGGCAGTGCCAGGTGTTCGTGTCCGGTCGGTGTGCGGGGGAACAAGGCCTTACGCCGTTCGATGTCATTGGCGAAACCGCCGGCCGCGAGCACCACCGCCCTGCGTGCCTTGATGCGGATCGAACCTTTGCCGGTGCGAACGACCGCGCCCTTTACCTGATTGTTCTCGTGCAGCAACTCGGTGACCGGTGCCGACTCCCACAGCAACACGCCAAGATCATCGGCGGATTTCGCCAGGCGCGCCACCAGCGCCACGCCGTTGACCAGCTGCATCGCCCGGCCATGCACGGCGAGGTCGAACAGATGGCGAGTGAAACGCCGGGTAACGTGCCAGGCCGCCGACAACGAGCGGGTCAGGTTGAGAAACGCAGTGAGGTCGGCCCCCGCCATGATCGGCATGCCCATGAAGGCTGTTTCGCGCATGGTTTTGCGCAGGCGCTTGAGCAGCTTGCCGACGTTGCGCGCGTCATAGGGCGCGGCGATCACCGAACGCCCACCGATGCCGGCGCCGGGCGTATCGCCATGAATGTCGGCGATCGCATTGCCGTCGGCAAATTGCAACGAAGTGTGTTGTTCGAAGAACGCCACCATGCGCGGAGCGGCCTCGAGGAAGGCATCGATCATTGCCGGGTCATACCGGTCGCCCAGTTCGTGTTTCAAGTAAGTGCGTGGCAGTTCAACGTCCTCGACGATACCGGCTCGTCGGGCCAGGGGGTTGCACGGTACCCAGGCCCAGCCGCCGGACCAGGCGGTGGCACCGCCCAATACCGGGTCTTTTTCCACCACTATCACCTTCAGGCCATGCCATGCCGCCGTCACGGCCGTTGCCAGTCCGGCCGCACCGGAGCCGACGATCAGCACATCGCAATCGATGTCGGGAAGGGATTGGGCAGGCATTGATTGAACTCCGCTGTTTATTATTGTGGAATCTGGTTCCAGAAAATATATGAGGGCTGCAGAGAGCCGGCAAGTCGCTGCTGAGTAAAGCGGGCGTTTATCGGACAGTCAGTTCCAGATTTCGCATTCCTCTGGTTGTCTTCTAGAATCGAGCAAATTTTGCGTGGATACCCCCATGGCCGGCAGTCAGATCGAACGTGTTTTCAGTGTGCTTGAAAGCCTCACCAGCGACCCTCGCGGCCTGCCGATGCAGGTGCTGGCAGAGCAATTGGACATCCCCAAGAGTGCCACCCACCGCTTGCTGGCTGAGCTGATCCGGCTCGGCTATGTGCGCCAGAATCCGGAGAACTTGCGTTATCACCTGTCGACGCGGCTGGTGGCGATGGGCTTCCGTTATCTGTCGAGCAGCGGTGCGGATATCGTGCAGCCGGTGCTCGACCGGCTGGCTCAGGAAACCGGCGAACTGGTGCGCCTGGGGGTCATCGAAGGCGAGCGCCAGACCTGGATTGCCAAGTCGCAGGGGGCTCGTTCCGGTCTGCGTTACGACCCGGACATGGGGCGGGATGCGCCGCTGTTCTACACCGCCTCCGGTCATGCCTGGCTGGCTTGCATGAGCGATGCCGAAGCCTTGTCGCTGGTGGAGCGCCAGGCGGTGGATCGGCCATTGGAGCTGGGCCCGAATGCCCCCAGGTCCAACATTGAATTGCTTGAACGGTTGCGCCTGGCACGGGAGCAGGGCTACGCCTGTGTCGAGGAAAGTTCGGCGGTGGGTACCTCGGCGATTGCCGCGGTGGTGCGACATCCCGGTGATGGACGGGTGATCGGCGTGCTCAGCATCGCCGGGCCGAGTGCGCGGCTGCCGGGGGCGCGGCTGCATGAACTGGCGCCGTTGTTGTTGGCGTTTACCGATGAGTTGTCGGCGGCGAGTCTGGCGTCAGAGCTATTTCCCTGAGGCCTGTACAATCCCTGTGGGAGCGGGCTTGCTCGCGAATGCGGTGTGTCATGCAACGGAAATGTTGATTGATACACCCTCTTCGCGAGCAAGCCCGCTCCCACATTTGGCTGGCGTTGAGCTTGCCAAAGCTGTGCGCTGTTCGAACACTTTCAATGCGTGCTTGTGTAAGAATCTGGAACCAGGTTCTAAATTGTTGATTCCAACAATAACACAAGAGGACCGCACCTTGAGTTCACCACTGCGTATAGCCCTGATCGGCACTGGCAACATGGGCCAGCAGCATTACCAGCAGTTGAAAACCCTGACTGAAGCGACCTTGTGCGCCGTGGCCGACCCTGGCCCGCAAGCGCCGGGCCTCGCGAGAGAATGGGGAGTAGGGTATTTCGCCGATCATCGTCAGATGCTGGAGCAGGCAAAGCCGGAGGCGGTCATTATCGCCAACCCGAATACGCTGCACGTCAGCACCGCGCTCGATTGCCTGGCTGCCGGGTTACCAGTGTTGCTGGAAAAGCCGGTGGGTGTGCACCTGGATGAGGCCCGGGAGTTGGTGGCTGCCTCGAAGTCGAGCGGCGTTCCCGTGCTGGTCGGCCATCATCGACGCCACAACCCGTTGATCGTCCGCGCCCATGAACTTGTCCACAGCGGCGCGTTGGGCCGGTTGAGCACCGTCACCGCACTCTGGCAATTGCGCAAACCCGACAGTTATTTCGAAACGGCCTGGCGCCGCGAGCCCGGTGCGGGCATGTTGTTGACCAACTTGATCCACGACCTCGATCTGCTCCGGCATCTGTGCGGCGAAGTGCGCCAGGTGCAGGCCATCACCAGCAACGCCGTGCGCGGGTTTGCCAACGAGGATTGCGCGGCCGTGCTGCTGCAATTCGACAACGGTGCGCTGGGCAGCCTGACCGGGTCCGATGCGGTGGCAGCGCCCTGGAGTTGGGAGTTGGGCTCCGGAGAGAACCCGGTGTATCCACGCCAGGCCGACCAGCCGTGCTATTTGCTGGCGGGAACCGCCGGGGCGCTCAGTATCCCGCAGCTCAAGCACTGGCACTACACGCAAGCCGACGGTGGCTGGCATCAACCCCTGGCGTCGACGAACGAGCCTTTCAGTGTCGAACCCGCGCTGCGCTTGCAGTTGCAGCACTTCGTGCGCGTGGCGCGTGGGCAGGTCGAGCCGCTGGTCAGCGCCGCTGACGCAGCCCGCACCCTGGCGCTGGTCGAGGCGATTCGCCAGGCCGCTGAAACCGGGCGCGCCTGCGCACCGGCCCTGATCGAGGATTGAGCATGAGTGAACGAATCTTTTCCCTGGCCAGTCTTACCGTGCTGGAGTTGTCACCACCGGACATGGTCGAGGTCGCGGCGCGGGCCGGTTACAGCCATGTTGGCTTGCGCCTGGTGCCGGCGACGCCGCAGGAACACCATTTCGCGCTGGTGGCGGATGGCGATCTGCGGCGCCAGACCCTGGCGCGTCTGCGCGACACCGGCATTCGTGTCCTGGATGTGGAAATCCTGCGGCTGAAACCGGACACCCTGGTGGCCGATTTCGAGCAAGTGCTGGCGGTGGGCGCCGAATTCGGTGCCACTGAATTGCTGGTGGCCGGCAACGATCCTGACGAGCAGCGAATGACCGAGAATTTCGCCAGGCTGTGTGATCTGGCGGCGCCTTACGGGCTGCACCCGCACCTGGAGTTCATGCCCTGGACCGACGCGCGCGATCTGCAGCAAGCCGTGCGCATCGTCGAAAGGGCGGGGCGTGAAAATGCGGCGGTGCTGGTCGACGCCTTTCACTTCGATCGCTCCGGGTCGCGGCTGGAAGATCTGGCCAGGGTTGCCCCCTCGCGGTTACGGTATGCGCAGTTGTGCGACGTGGCGGGGCCCAGGCCGGACGACATGGCAGAGATCTTGCGGCAGGCGCGTAATGAACGGCGTTTTCCCGGCGATGGCGATTGTGATTTGCCGGGGCTGTTGCGGTGTTTGCCGGCTAACATTCCATTGAGCCTGGAGATTCCCACCGTGCAACTGCTGGAGCAGGGCGTGAGCGGGCTGGATCGGGCGCAGATGGCATTGAGCAAAACCCGTGAATTGCTGGCGCGGCTGACATAGGTCCCGCGACGCTTTTGATTTGAACAAGGAACCCCAATGACCGTCAGCACCCCGCTTTCCGGCGTCAATCAGCCCTTCAAAGGGATCCTGCTGATCGTTGTCGCAACCTTCCTGTTTTCCAGCCATGACGCCCTGTCGAAGTACCTTTCCGGGTTCTATCCGATTGTCATGGTGGTCTGGGCGCGTTATGTGGTGCACACCTTGCTGATGGCCGGGATATTCCTGCCGCAATCCGGGCTGCGCGTGCTGCGTACCAAGCGGCCGTTGCTGCAACTGATTCGGGCCTTGTGCCTGCTGGGCACCAGCCTGTTTTTCACCACGGGATTGATGTACATCCCGCTGGCCGAGGCAACGTCGGTGAACTTCCTGGCACCGGTGCTGGTGACCGCGCTGTCGGTGCCGTTGCTGGGGGAGAAGGTCACCCGTGGCCAATGGCTGGCGGTGATCTGCGGGTTTATAGGGGTGCTGATCATCGTGCACCCCGGTGGGGATCTGTTCACCCTGGCGGTGTTGTTGCCGTTGTGCTCGGCGTTGTTTTTCTGCTTCTACCAATTGCTGACCCGCAAGCTCAGTGAGATCGACAGCCCGACCACCAGCAACTTCTTTGCCGGGCTGTGCAACACCCTGGTCATGAGTGCGCTGGTGCCGTTCTTCTGGCAGGTACCGACCTTGCTGCACGGCGCGATGATGCTGGCGCTGGGTGCCTGCGGGATGACGGCGCACCTGTTCCTGACCCAGGCCTTCCGGCATGCGGCGCCAGCCTTGCTGGCGCCTTTCAGCTATTGTCAGATCGTGTTTGCCGGCCTGCTGGGCTGGCTGCTGTTTTCCCACACGCCGACCCTGACCACCGTCGTCGGGATCGCCGTGATCTGCTGCAGTGGCCTGGCGGCGGCCTGGCAGCAAAGCCGTCGCTGATCGCTCCTGAACAACAGGCAAAAAAAAGCGCAGGCCCGAAACCGGGCCTGCGCCGAGGGAACATCAGCCTTCTACTTTCGGAATCTTGCGCGGGGCCATGAAGTACATCCAGATCAGCGCGATGAAGTACATCGCCGGGATCAGGGTGAACAGCACGGTGTAGTTGTTGTTGGTGACAGTCAGGATGTGGCCGACCAGCTGGGTCATGAACATCCCGCCAATCGCCGCACACATGCCGCCGAAACCGAACACCGTACTCATCATGTGCTTGGGCGTGTAGTCCATCACCAGGCTCCAGATGTTCGCGGTCCAGGCCTGGTGCGCACCGATGGCCAGGGAAATGGCGGCCACTGCGACCCACAGGTTGCTGGAGCCGGCCGCCATGATCACGCCGATGATGCAGCAGGCGAACAGGAACATGGACATCAGGCGCGCCTTGATCGGATTGACGCCGCGGCCGATCAGGAACGAGGAGAGGATCCCGCCACCGACACTGCCGAAGTCGGCGGTGAGGTAGATGATGATCAGCGGGATGCCCATCTGGGTCACGTTGATGCCCAGGTTGTATTGCTGGTTGAGGAACGGTGGCAGCCAGTACAGGTAGAACCAGAACACCGGCGCTGTGATCGAGTAGGCAAGGGCGAAGGCCCAGGTGCCGCGCATGCGCAGGATTTTCGAGAAGGGTACGCGGACTTGTTCCGGTTCCACTTCGTTCTGGATGTAGTCCAGTTCCGACTGTTTGACGCGTGGGTGATCTTCCGGGTTGAAGTACTTCAGGCCCCAGAATACCAGCCAGATCCCGCCCAGTGCCGACATGCACAGGAACGCCGCCTGCCAGCCCCACACGTGGAGAATCAGTGGCAGCAACATCGGTGTGAACATGGCGCCGACGTTGGTCCCGGCGTTGAAAATACCGGTGGCCACCGCGCGCTCGCCGGCCGGGAACCACAGGCGCGTAGTCTTCACGCAGGCCGGGTAGTTGGCGGCTTCGGTCAGGCCGAGGATGAAGCGGCACACCATGAAGCCGACCGCCGAAGTGGCCAGGCCGTGGGCGCCGGTCGCCAGGCTCCAGAGCAGCACGGCGCAGAAGAACACGCGCTTGACGCCGACCCGGTCGATCAGGCGGCCTTGCAGCACGAATCCGATGGCGTAGCCGACCTGGAACCAGAAGTTGATGTTGGCGTAGTCCATCGCCGTCCAGCTCATTTCCTTGGCCAGGATTGGCTGCATGACGCCCAGGGCGGCGCGGTCGATGTAGTTCAGGGTGGTGGCGAAAAACACCAGCGCCAGCATGCCCCAACGGGTTTTGCCGACAGCCATGGCGCCGCGGATCTTGTCGCCGATGCCGCCAGTGGCAGCGCTCATGGCCGGAGCCATGCGTGAGCTATGTGTAGGATTCATCTGTGCCATCCGTTCAATGACTGACAAGCGAAGCTCGTCGGGACTTCAAGGGCGCGTGATCAATCGAGGGCGACGGGCGCGGTTGGACTGATCGGCTGTGTTCGTCGGCTGACGAGTTATTCAGCGAGCGGCACGTGGGTGCCAGCGGTGCGCGGGGTTCGGATGGACGCCAGGCAAGGCGTAATGACGGTGGTGTAATCGAGCAAGGCGTTTAATGAGCGCATGAGCGTATACCCGTTTTTTGAAATTTTTATGTGGTGTTCAGGGTCTTGTTAACTGGAACCGATGATTCATGACCGGACCCAATGTGGTGTTGATGTTGCGCAGTGGACGAAAAATCGTCAATTCGCTAACGGCCATTTTGTTCGATAATCGCACGAAAAACTAACTGGATAGTACACTTTGAATTGCCGTGGGGGATCGCCAGGCCAATAATTCATTCAAAGCTAAACGCAATCCCTGTAGGAGCCCGGCTTGCCGGCGATGGCGTCCGTGAGACCGCCATTCCCGGCAGCGGGGCCGCTGCAACAAGCGTGCGATACCCCTAACAAGATTGCCTCCATCACCGGGAGTCGAAATATGCAGCGTTCCATTGCCACCGTGTCCTTGAGCGGTACCCTGCCGGAAAAACTCGAAGCCATTGCCGCCGCCGGTTTCGACGGCGTGGAGATCTTCGAGAATGACCTTCTCTACTACGACGGCAGCCCGCGAGAAATTAAACAGATGTGCGCCGATCTCGGGATCGCCATCACGCTGTTTCAACCATTTCGGGATTTTGAAGGCTGCCGCCGTGACCGTCTGTCGCGCAACCTTGAGCGGGCCGAGCGCAAGTTCGACCTGATGCAGGAGCTCGGCACCGACCTGGTGCTGGTGTGCAGCAACGCCTCGGCCGACTCCATCGGTGATGAACAGATCCTGGTCGACGACTTGCGCCTGCTGGCCGAACGCGCCGGCGCGCGAGGCCTGCGTATCGGTTACGAAGCGCTGGCCTGGGGACGCCACGTCAATACCTGGCAACAGGTGTGGAACATCGTCCGTCAGGCCGATCATCCGAGCCTCGGCGTATTGCTCGACAGCTTCCATACGCTGTCGCTCAAGGGCGACCCGAGCGCCATCGCCGAGATTCCCGGTGACAAGATTTTCTTCGTGCAAATGGCCGATGCCCCGATCCTGGCCATGGACGTGCTGGAGTGGAGCCGGCATTTCCGCTGCTTCCCGGGCCAGGGCGAATTCGATTTGCCGGGTTTCCTCGCGCCGATCATCAAGAGTGGCTATACCGGGCCACTGTCGCTGGAGATCTTCAACGACGGTTTCCGCGCCGCGCCGCCTCGAGCCAACGCTGCCGACGGTTTGCGCTCGTTGCTGTACCTGGAAGAGAAAACCCGCGAGCGCCTGGCCCAGGAAACCAAACCAACGGCCAACCCCGAGATTCTGTTCGAGACGCCGAAGGCCAGCGAATACAACGGCATCGAGTTTCTCGAGTTCGCCGTGGACGAAAGCCTCGGCGCCAAGCTCTCCCATTGGCTGGAGCGGCTGGGTTTCGTCAAGGCCGGGGAGCATCGCTCCAAGAGCGTCAGCCTGCTGCGCCAGGGCGATATCAACCTGATCCTCAACTCCGAACCGTACTCGTTCGCCCACAGTTTCTTCGAGGCCCATGGTCCATCGTTGTGCGCCACCGCCGTGCGAGTCAAGGACAGTGCCAGCGCGCTGGCCAGGGCCGTGGCCTACAAAGGCCAGCCGTATCGCGGATTGGTCGGTCCCAATGAATTGGAACTGGCCGCCGTGCGCGCGCCGGATGGCAGCCTGATCTACCTCGTCGATCAAGACGCCGATGTCTATGGTACCGACTTCAACCTGCAACCGGCCGTAGTGACCGGCGGTGGCCTCAAGCGCATCGACCACATGGCCATGGCGCTGCCCGCCGACAGCCTCGACAGTTGGGTGCTGTTCTACAAGAGCCTGCTGGACTTCGAGGCCGATGACGAAGTGGTGCTGCCAGATCCTTATGGTCTGGTGAAGAGCCGCGCGCTGCGCAGCCGTGACAGTTCGATTCGCCTGCCGCTGAATATTTCCGAAAACCGCAACACCGCCATCTCACACGCGTTGTCGAGTTATCGCGGCTCCGGCGTGCACCACATCGCGTTTGATTGCGATGACATCTTTGCCGAAGTCAGTCGCGCCAAGGCGGCGGGCGTGCCGCTGCTGGATATTCCGCTCAACTACTACGATGACCTGGCGGCGCGCTTCGATTTTGACGACGAGTTTCTCAGCGAACTGGCCTATTACAACGTGCTGTACGACCGTGATGCCCAGGGCGGTGAGCTGTTCCACGTGTACACCGAACCGTTCGAAGGGCGGTTCTTCTTCGAGATCATTCAGCGCAAGAACGGTTATGCCGGTTACGGCGCGGCCAACGTGGCGGTGCGCCTGGCAGCCATGGCCAAATCCCGCAGCGGCGCGGTGCGTCAGACAAAGTTGTAGGAAAATCGTAACCACACCGACAAACCGCTGCCGCACGGCTTCCTTCACTGTGCGGCGCGGCTCATAATCGCCAGCCTGTGCAGTGATGGCCGTGAGCCCGCAATGACAATGACTTCAGAACTCTCCGCAGCACCCGATCAACCGGTTGCCGAACCGCGCAAGAGTCGCAAGAACAATCCGGAAAAAACCCGCGAGAACATTCTGCAGGAGGCGATTGTCGAGTTCGTTCAGCAAGGGCTTTCCGGGGCTCGAGTCGATGCCATCGCCGAGCGCATCCACACGTCCAAGCGCATGATCTATTACTACTTCGGCAGTAAGGAACAGCTCTACGTCGAGGTGCTGGAGAAGCTCTACGGCGATATCCGCAATACCGAAAACCGGCTGCACCTGGCGGAACTGCCGCCCGTCGAGGCGATTCGGCGGCTGGTGGAGTTCACCTTCGATCACCATGACCGCAACGTCGATTTCGTGCGCATCGTCAGCATCGAGAACATTCACAACGCCGAATACGTGAAACGCTCCGATGCAATCAAGGCCATGAACAACACCATCCTTGATTCACTGGGCGAGATCCTGCGTCGCGGTGCCGAGCAAGGGCTGTTCCGCACAGGGCTTGATCCGTTGGATGTGCATTTGCTGATCAGTTCGTTCTGCTTCTATCGCGTGTCGAACCGCCACACTTTCGGCGAGATCTTTCAGATCGACTTGCCGGACGAGAGCATCAAGCAGCGTCATCGGGAGATGATTTGCGAGTCGGTCCTGCGATATCTGCAGGCCTGAAAAGATCGCAGCCTTGTAGGAGCTGCCGAAGGCTGCGATCTTTTGATCTTTAACCATTCATGCTCTGAAAATGCGCCAGCATCCGCTGCGCATCCGGCACCACGCCGCTGAACAATTCGAATGCCTTTACCGCCTGGAACACCGCCATGTTGCCGCCATCCAGCGTTCGGCAGCCCAGGGCGCGGGCATTACGCAGCAGTTCGGTTTCCAGCGGGAAATAGACAATCTCCGCCACCCACAACTCAGCCCGAAGCAACTCGACCGGCACCGGCATGCCTGGCAGTTTTTTCATGCCCATGGGCGTGGTGTTGACCAGGCCATCAGCCTCGGCCAGGGTCAATGCCAGGTCATGACCGGCCACCGCGCGGTTACTGCCGAAATGCTGATTGAGGTTGTCCGCCAGGCTCTGTGCGCGGCTGATTTCCACATCGAAAATGCTCAGTTGTTGTACGCCTTCGCTCAACAACGCGTGGGCCACTGCCGCACCAGCGCCGCCGGCGCCCATTTGTACGACGCGCTCAACGGCAACGCCTTGCAAGCCACGCCGAAAACCTTCGGCAAACCCCAGGCAATCGGTGTTATGGCCTATGCGTTTGCCGTCCTTCAACACCACGGTGTTCACCGCGCCAATGCCACGGGCTTCTGGCGACAGTTCGTCGAGCAGCGGGATGATCGCCTGCTTGCACGGAAAGGTGATGTTCAGGCCGGTGAAGTTCATGCGTTCTGCAGCCAGCAGCAGCTCGGGCAAGGCGTTGCTGTCGAGTTGCAGTTGATCGAGATCGATCAGGCGATACAGATAACGCAAATCCTGGGCATCGCCTTCATGCTCGTGCAGGGCAGGGGTGCGGGAAGCCTGGATGCCTGCGCCGATCAGGCCTGCCAGTACGGTTTGATTCTTGCTCATCACGCTCACCCCTTCAGACGTTGGCTGAAATGCTCCAGTGCCAGGCGATAGCCATGGCTGCCAAAACCGGCCATTACCGCCGTAGCAATGCCCGAGACGAAGGAGTGGTGCCGAAATTGCTCACGGGCATGCACGTTGGACAGGTGCACTTCGATCACCGGCAGTTCGCTGGCGACCAGCGCATCGCGGATCGCCACCGAAGTGTGCGTCCAGGCGGCCGGGTTGATCACTATCCCGGCACAACGGCCGCGGGCGGCATGAATCCAGTCGAGCAGTTCGCCTTCGTGGTTGGTCTGGCGAAACTCCACCGCCAGGTCGAACTCTTCGGCGGCTCGGCCACACATGGCGGAAATATCAGCCAGGGTTTCGTGGCCGTAAGTCGCCGGTTCACGGGTACCAAGCAGGTTCAGATTCGGGCCGTTGAGCACCAGAATGATAGGGGACATCAAGGTTTCTCCACTTATTATTTTTGGCGTTGGCCAAGGTCTCGGCCTGTGGAGATAAAATGTACCAGATGGTTAATTTGGTCAATTGGACCGCCCGCATACGGTCCTTTTGTGTGCGGTGATCGGACGGTTTTGTTTCAGCGTGGCAACTGCTCCACCAGGAAGTCGATGAACGCGCGCAACCGCAGGGGCATATGACGACTTTGCGGGTAGAGCAGGGTAAACGGCCGCGAACGCCCCCCATAAGGTTTGAGCACTTCTACCAGCGAGCCATTGGCCAGTTCCTTCTCGACGATAAATCGATAGGTCTGGAACAACCCCGCACCATGTTTCGCCAGGGTCACGCCACCCAATACATCGTCGGAACAACTGAAGTTGCCCTCGGCGAGAATTTCGCGCTGTATGCCACCGTCATTGAACAACCAGGCAATGCGCCGGCCGCTACTGGGCAGTTCGTATTGAATGCACTCGTGCTGTTGCAGGTCGTCGAGGGTTTGCGGCGTGCCGGCCCGCTTGAGGTATTCGGGGCTGGCAATCATCACCAGCACGGCATCTTCAAGCTGCCGGGCGATCAGGCCGGAGTCCGGAATAGCGCGCACACGGATCGCCATGTCATAACCTTCGCCGACGAAATCGATGTTGCGATTACTGATGTGCGACTCGACCTTCACCGCCGGAAAGCGCGCGCGAAAGGCCGGCAGCAACGGCAGGATGCGGTGGTGGGCATAAGTGGTCGGGATGCTGATGCGCAAGGTTCCTGAAGGTACCTGTTGCTGGCCCATGACCTCGCGCTGGGCTTCGACCAGTTGCGCCAATGCCTGGCGGCATTCTTCGTAGTAGCGCCGACCGCTGTCGGTCAGCTTGACGCTGCGGGTGGTGCGTGCAAACAACCGCACGCCAAGGCGTTCTTCCATACGCGACACCGAACGGCTCACCGCGGCCGGTGTGACGCCCGCCACCAGTGCGGCGGCAGTGAAGCTGCCTGCTTCGGCAGCCAGGCAAAAAAGCTCGATGCTGCCCAGTTGAAGATCGTCGAATTGTCGCTGCATGATTGATTGCACCGGGGATCAAATGAACGCATTAAATCAGTATTTCAGGGAGATGCAGGACCTTCAAAAGACAGCCGTCCCAGCGACGGCTTTTTTTGTGGGGTGCGTGAAAGCAATGCTTACGATTTTGCCGGGGCCTCCATCGGCCCAGGGCGCCGCTGAACGCTAGTCTCAGAGGCGTATTGACGATTGAGTGTTCGAGGCGCCGGTCGTCAGTTTTCCCCAGGAATGTCGAATCTTTCGACTCATTAACCTAACGGATGGGTTAACATGAAGATATGCAGCTACAAAGGGCTCTCGGTGGTGATCATGTTGCGTGATGAACATTGTCCTCCTCACGCACATGTGGAGGCAGGCGCGTGGAGTGCGCGATTCAGATTCAGCTTTTGGCACAACGGTGTCGAACTCTGGGATGTGGTTCCACTCTCGCGCAGGCCACCGATTGCGGTACTTGAGGGGTTGCGCCAATCGCTCAAGCTGCCTGCCCATTTGCTGCGTGCTCGTCGCATCTGGTGGCGAAAACTGCAAACGGCCTGCCTTGATAATCAATTGTGGGATTGGCAAACCGGAGAGGTCGTTGTGGTGAAGAGGATTGTCAGTACCACCAACATGATTGGTTCGGCTTTGTATGAGCCGCAAACGAACAGGACGCGGTTATCCCTGATAGGTGCACAGGAATGTGTGGAGATCGAGTTATGAAAACGGTAAAAGCCAAGGTCCAGGTAGATCGGCCGGTGACAGAGGCGCGCCTTGATCGAGCGATTGAACGAGGCAAGTCTCGCCAAAGCAGCGGGCTGCAGGCGACGTCGGTCACCTTTCAGGCTCCGTGTCTGGCGGTCAGCTTCGAAGATGGCAGCGGGGTGTTGCTGCCAGTTGGAAACTACCCTGAGTTCGATGGATTCGAGATCGAGGATTTTGCTGGTTTCGAGGTGGGTTTTACCGGCACCGCGCTCTGCCACGAAGGCAAGGACCTGCAGATCTCTATCGCCGGAATGATCTCGGCCAGCGAGCCATTGATGGCGATGGCGGCTTCGGTGATTGCTTCGCGCAACGGTCGGCAGAGCAGCGCCGCCAAGGCCGAGGCGGCGAGGGCCAATGGCAGGAAAGGTGGACGTCCACGCAAAGTCGACGTCGTGGTTTGAACGCCCACAAAAAAGCCGTCGAGATGACGGCTGATTTGTTTGTGGCCACAGCAATCACCGCCGGGTCAACAACACCCCGGATTCCATGTGATGCGTCCATGGGAACTGGTCGAACATCGCGCATCGGGTGATGCGGTGGGTGTCGTGCAACTGGGCGATGTTGTCCGCCAGGGTTTGCGGGTTGCAGGAAATGTAGAGGATGTTGTCGAAGCGTCGGGTCAACTCGCAGGTGTCCGGATCCATGCCGGCGCGAGGCGGGTCGACGAAGACGCTGCCGAACTCGTAGCTTTTCAGGTCGATGCCCTGCAGGCGGCGGAACGGGCGCACTTCGTTCAAGGCTTCGGTCAGCTCTTCGGCGGACAAACGCACCAGCGTGACGTTATCCACAGCGTTTTCGCTGAGGTTACTCAACGCCGCGTTGACCGAGGTCTTGCTGATTTCGGTGGCCAGCACCTTGCGCACTCGGGTCGCGAGCGGCAGGGTGAAGTTGCCGTTGCCGCAGTACAACTCCAGCAAATCGTCAGGGCGATCGCCGAGGGCGTCGTACGCCCAGTTGAGCATCTTCTGGTTCACGGTGCCGTTGGGCTGGGTGAACGCGCCTTCCGGTTGGCGGTAGCTGAAGGTGCGGCCGCCGACCTCCAGCTGCTCGACCACGTAATCGTGACCGATGACTTCGCGCTTGCCCTTGGAGCGGCCGATGATGCTGACGTTCAGGTCCGCCGCCAGTTTGCTCGCGGCTGCATGCCAATGCTCGTCCAGCGGGCGGTGATAACACAGGGTGATCATCGCATCGCCGGCCAGGGTCGTCAGAAACTCCACCTGGAACAGCTTGTGACTCAAAGGCGCACTGGCTTGCCAGGCGGCCTTGAGCTGCGGCATCAATTGATTGATGCGCTGGCTGGCGATCGGGAACTCTTCGATCAGGATCGGCGTGCGTTTGTCTTCCTGGGAAAACATTGCGTAGTGGCGCTCGCCGGCTTCGCGCCACAGGCGGAATTCGGCACGCAGGCGGAAGTTCTGCAGCGGCGAGTCGAAGACCACAGGCTCGGGCGCGTCGAATGGGGCCAGCAGGTCACGCAGGCGTGTGACCTTTTCTTCGAGCTGGACGGTGTAGGCCTGGGAATCAAAAGTCATGCGTTGAACCAACCGAGCTTGATCACGAACAGAATCGACAGGATCACCAGCGCCGGGTTCAGCTCACGGCCACGACCGGACATCAGTTTGATGGCGGTCCAGGCAATGAAACCGAAGGCGATGCCATTGGCGATGGAATAAGTGAATGGCATGGCCAGCGCGGTAATGACGACCGGCGCGGCGACGGTGATGTCGTCCCAGTCTATTTCGGCCAGGCCGGATGTCATCAGCACGGCGACGAACAGCAGCGCTGGGGCCGTGGCGAACGCGGGAACGCTGGCGGCCAGTGGCGAAAAGAACAGCGCCAGCAGGAACAGCATCGCCACGACGACAGCGGTCAGGCCGGTGCGGCCGCCCGCACTCACGCCTGCAGCGGATTCGATGTAGCTGGTCGTGGTCGAGGTGCCCAGCAGGGAACCGGCCATTGCGGCGGTACTGTCGGCGATCAGTGCGCGGCCCATTTTCGGCATGTGGCCGTCCTTGCCCATCAGCCCGGCGCGCTTGGCGACGCCGATCAGGGTGCCGGAGTTGTCGAACAGGTCGACGAACAGGAAGGCGAAGATCACGCTGACCAGACCGATGTCCAGTGCGCCCTTGATGTCCAGTTGCAGGAAGGTCGGGGCCAGCGACGGCGGCATCGACATGACGCCGCCGAACGGGGTGAAGCCCATGACGATGGAAGCGATGGTCACCACCAGGATACCGATCAGCACTGCACCCCGCACGGCGAGGGCTTCGAGGGCGACGATCAGGGCAAAACCCAGGGTGGCGAGGATGGGTGCCGGTTGCTTGAGGTCACCGAGGCCGACCATGGTCGCCGGGTTGCTCACCACGATACCGGCGTTGTGCAGGGCGATCAGCGCCAGGAACAGGCCGATACCGGCCGCAATCGCCGAACGCAGCGGCAGCGGAATACTGTTGATGATCCATTCCCGGATACGGAAGATCGACAACAGGAAGAAGCACACCGCCGAGATGAACACCGCCCCCAGCGCCACTTGCCAGGTATGCCCCATGTGCAGGACCACAGTGTAGGTGAAGAAGGCGTTCAGGCCCATGCCCGGCGCGAGCGCGATCGGGTAGTTGGCGATCAGGCCCATGACTGTGGAGCCGATGGCGGCTGCCAGACAGGTGGCGACGAACACCGCACCCTTGTCCATGCCGGTCTCGCCGAGGATGCTCGGGTTGACGAACAGAATGTAGGCCATGGCCAAGAAAGTCGTGACGCCCGCCAGAATCTCGGTCCGCACGTTGGTGTTGTGTGCCTTGAGTTGAAACAGCCTTTCCAGCATGTCTGCTCCCCGTGGCGCGCCCGGCGCCGTGAATGTATCGACCTCAACAGCAAAGCACAGACCGCTGAACGCGCCTGGGAAAATACTGTGGGCCGGAAAAAGCCGCGCATCATACCAGCAGCGTGGGGTTATGGCTGCTTATGGCGGTGATCGTCGTCGATGTTTTGTGTTCAGTCCAAACCCGCCATACTGCGCGCTGGTTTTTTTGGGTGGCAATTGGATGAAAAAGCATCTGACGATCATGTCCGCTGTCTTGATGCTGCTGGCGCTGGCGGCACAATCCGCCTCGGCGGCATCGGCACCGCCGTTGACCCAGGTAAAGGTGCTCAAGGTCGAATCGCCGGGCTGTGGTTTCGAGACGATTGACGAAGGGCAGACACAGACCCGCTGCAACCACGCGGGGCCCAACATCAGGATCTATGTGCTGGAAGTGGGCTACGGTCGCAGCCAGCCCCATGCCGCGCTCGATGGCTTCGAAGTGGACGGCACCCGCACGCCGGTTTGCGCTTATGACAACGGCAACCTGACCGACTGCTCGCAAAGGACCAGGATCGTCGGCAACCTTTACATTTTCAATCTGGCAGGTAAGCAGGAAGGTACGTTCATCTTCAGCAATACCTCGATCAACGCGCCGGGCAACACGCTGTCGACCCAGCTTTACATCAAGTAACGACGGCGGCCCGAACAGGCGTCAGGAAAGCTGACTACGCTTTAAGAATTCTCCTGTGGATTGTTCCCATGACCTTTCGAGCCTTGATTACCCTCGCCGAGGGCGCCGATGACCTGCAGACCGTGACCTTGATCGATGTATTGCGCCGCGCAAAAGTCGAGGTAGTGGTTGCCAGCATCGAGGGACGGCGCATGCTCACCTGTGCCCGAGGTACGCGCTTGACCTGCGATGCGATGCTGGTGGATCTGCTGGCCCAGCCGTTCGATCTGATCGTCCTGCCTGGCGGTGCCACAGGGACGCAACATCTGAGCGCCCATCAGCCCCTGCAGCAACTGATCAAGGACCAGGCCGCGGCGGGGCGCCTGTTCGCCGGCATTGCCGAAGCACCCGCAACGGCCCTGCAAACCTTCGGCGTGCTGCGCCAGCGGCGCATGACGTGCCTGCCCTCGGCCAGCCATCAACTGTCGGGCTGCAACTTCGTCGATCAACCGGTGGTGGTCGACGGCAATTGCATCACCGCCCAAGGGTCGGGTGGCGCTTTGGAATTTGCCCTGACCCTGGTGGAACAGTTGTGTGGCAAAGCCACGCGGGTGGCAGTGGCGGGGGAGTTGATGATTTAGACGGCGTCATGCGTGAGCGGCGATGGGTTTGATGGGCGGTTGCTCACGCTGCTCTGCTTGCCATAGGTCATAGTCGGTCTGGACCCCTAGCCACATGCGAGCCTTGCCGATTCCAGCGCGCTCCAGGCGTACGGCCAGATCCGGACTGACTGGTGCATGTCCATGCAGTACCCGCGACAGGTGAGGACGCGCAAACCCAAGATGCCGGGCAAGTTCCGCGACGCTGATGCCCAACTCGGGCAATACATCCGTCAATAGTGTTTCACCAGGGTGCGGCGGGTTGTGCGTGGGCATGTTCTGCCTCCCGTGGGGAATGTGTAAGGCGATACCTTACACTCTATGCGTTAATTACGTATTGCACCTGGTCGGCAAAATTGTGATGGCAACAGCCTCAGGCCTTTAGCTCTTCCACCGGCACATGCATCCGGTCGCGGTTGGCCAGGGTCGGGAAGAGCTTGATCCAGGTCCCTGTCACCACCAGCGTGCCGATACCGCCCATGACGACTGCTGGCACGGTGCCGAACCAGTGGGCGGTCAGGCCGGATTCGAATTCGCCCAATTGGTTCGAAGCGCCAATGAACAGCCCGTTCACGGCGCTCACCCGGCCGCGCATTTCGTCCGGGGTTTCCAGTTGCACGAACGAGGCGCGGATCACCATGCTGATCATGTCGGCCGCGCCGAGGACCACCAGCACGGCCAGCGAGAACCAGAACGAAGTCGACAAGCCAAAGGCGATCGTCGCGACGCCGAACACCCCCACAGCGGTGAACATCACCCGTCCGACATTGCGTTCCACGGCAAACCGCGCCAGGAACAGCGACATCAGCAGCGCGCCCACCGCCGGTGCCGAACGCAGCAGGCCCAGGCCCCACGGGCCCGTCAACAGAATGTCCTTGGCGAACACCGGCAGCAATGCCGTCGCACCCCCCAGCAGGACAGCGAACAGGTCAAGGGAGATTGCCCCGAGAATGTCCGGGCGACTGCGGATGAAACGGATGCCCGCCAGGAGTGAATCCAGAGTGGCCTTGCCCTTGTTCAGAGGCGTTTGTCGGGCGGGCAGGTTGAGCATCAGTGCGCAGGCGATGATGTACAGGATCACCGTCGGGCCATACACCCAGACGCTGCCGAAGGCGTAGAGCAAGCCACCGAGTGCCGGGGCGACGATGGTCGCCGATTGCTGGGCCGACTGCGCGGCGGCCACGGCCCGGGGAAACAGTGCGCTGGGCACGATGCTCGGCAGCAAGGCTTGGGTGGTCGGCATTTCGAAGGAGCGCGCGGCGCCGAGCAGGAATGCAAGGATGAAGATCATTTCCCGAGTGACATGGTCGGTCGCGCTGCCGATGGCCAGCGACAGGGCGATCAGGGCTTGCAGCGACTGGCAGATGGCCGCGACCTTGCGTCGGTCGTAGCGATCGGCAACGTGCCCGGTGTGCAGCATGAACAGCACGCGCGGCGCGAACTCCACGAGGCCGACCAGGCCCAGGTCGAGCACGTTGCCGGTCAGTTGGTAGAGGTTCCAGCCAATGGCCACGGTGAGCATCTGAAAACCGCTGGCGGTGAAAACCCGGGCCAGCCAGAAGGCGATGAAAGGACGATGGTGACGTAACAGCAAGGGCTCTTGGCTGGGCATTTGAAGGCAAGTCTGGGGAGGGAAAGGTCGAGATTATCACCAACCTGTAACAGGAAGTTGCGGCGCGGGAAAATTTCGTTAGCCAAGCATCGATTCCGCTGACTTCTGGTCCACTGCCTTCCATTGATTCATTTCAACCTGTGACTGAAGCCGTGAGGCAACTTGTCACGCGGCAAAAGACCACGCGGGTCATCCCCGTAAATGGGACTACTCTTTCATCGTTGATTGATCCAGATCAAAACCGACAAAAGGAATTGATCCGGTGGCCGAATGGCCAGACTCCCTGCGTTGTGATGCGTACAAAAAAAGAACAAACAGAGATTCGCCACACTCCATATCCGTGGGGGCCGTGGGTGCAGGCTTCGAGCCCGCAGCCGTACTACCTGACAGAGGAAGACTTATGTTCGGTTTAGAGGCACTTGATCTCGCCCGAATTCAGTTCGCGTTCACTATCTCGTTCCACATCCTGTTTCCAGCCATCACCATCGGCCTGGCGAGTTACCTGGCGGTGCTCGAAGGCTTGTGGCTGAAAACCAATAACGACACCTACCGGGACCTCTACCATTTCTGGTCGAAGATCTTTGCCGTCAATTTCGGTATGGGTGTGGTCTCCGGACTGGTCATGGCCTATCAGTTCGGCACCAACTGGAGCCGCTTCTCGGACTTCGCCGGCGCGGTGACCGGTCCGTTGCTGACCTATGAAGTGCTCACGGCATTCTTCCTCGAAGCCGGTTTCCTCGGCGTCATGCTGTTCGGCTGGAACAAGGTCGGACGCGGCCTGCACTTCTTCTCCACGGTCATGGTCGCCATTGGCACGCTGATCTCGACCTTCTGGATTCTCGCCTCCAACAGCTGGATGCAAACGCCCCAGGGGTTTGAAATCATCAACGGCCAGGTGATTCCCACCGACTGGCTGGCGGTGATCTTCAACCCGTCCTTTCCGTACCGCTTGATGCACATGGCGACGGCGGCGTTTGTCGCCACGGCGTTCTTCGTGGGCTCCTCTGCGGCCTGGCATCTGCTGCGCGGCAAGGACAACCCGGCGATCCGCACCATGTTGTCGATGGCGATGTGGATGGCCTTGATCGTCGCACCGATCCAGGCGGTCATCGGCGACTTCCATGGCCTCAATACGCTGGAGCATCAACCGGCCAAGATCGCCGCGATCGAGGGCCACTGGGAAAACAAGGGCGACGAGGCGACTCCGTTGATCCTGTTCGGCTGGCCGGACATGAAGGAAGAAAAGACCAAGTTCGCCGTCGAGATTCCGTACCTGGGCAGCCTGATCCTGACCCACTCGCTGGATAAACAGGTGCCGGCGCTCAAGGAATTTCCACCCGAGGATCGGCCGAATTCGACCATTGTGTTCTGGTCGTTCCGGATCATGGTCGGCCTTGGCTTGCTGATGATCTTCACCGGTCTGTGGAGCCTGTGGCTGCGCAAGCGCGACAAGCTGTACACCTCGCGGCCTTTCCTCTACCTGGCGTTGTGGATGGGGCCGTCCGGGTTGATTGCGATCCTCGCCGGGTGGTTCACCACTGAAATCGGTCGCCAGCCGTGGGTGGTCTACGGCCTGATGCGCACGGCGGATGCGTCCTCCAACCATAGTTTCATGCAGATGAGCATCACCTTGATCCTGTTCGTGGTGGTGTATTTCGCGCTGTTCGGTGCAGGTCTCGGCTACATGATGCGCTTGGTGCGCAAAGGGCCGAAGATCGACGAAGGCAAGGAAACCAACGAAGGCGGTCCCGGCCAGAAACGTACGCCGGCGCGTCCGTTGTCCGCAGCGGACGATGAACACGCCGATCACGACCACACCGTGACCAAGGAGATTTGAATCATGGGTATTGATCTTCCGCTGATCTGGGCCGTGATCATCATCTTCGGCATCATGATGTACGTGGTCATGGACGGTTTCGACCTCGGTATCGGCATTCTCTTTCCGTTCATTCCCGGCAAGAGCGACCGCGATGTGATGATGAACACCGTCGCCCCGGTCTGGGACGGCAACGAAACCTGGCTGGTGCTGGGCGGTGCGGCGTTGTTCGGGGCTTTCCCGCTGGCCTATTCGGTCGTGCTCTCGGCCTTGTATCTACCGCTGATCTTCATGCTGATCGGGCTGATCTTCCGCGGCGTGGCGTTCGAATTCCGCTTCAAGGCCAAGGACGACAAGCGCCATTTGTGGGACAAGGCATTCATCGGCGGTTCGATCGCCGCAACGTTCTTCCAGGGCGTAGCGCTGGGGGCGTTCATCGATGGCCTGCCGGTGGTCGATCGGCAGTTTGCCGGCGGCTCGCTGGATTGGCTGACCCCCTTCACCCTGTTCTGCGGCGCCGCGCTGGTGGTGGCCTATGCTTTACTCGGTTGCACCTGGCTGATCATGAAGACCGAAGGCAAGTTGCAGGAACAGATGCACGATCTGGCGCGCCCCTTGGCGTTCGTCTTGCTGGCGGTGATAGGTGTCGTCAGCATCTGGACTCCTCTGGCCCACGCCGAGATTGCAGCGCGCTGGTTCACCTTGCCGAACCTGTTCTGGTTCCTGCCGGTGCCGATCCTGGTGCTAGTGACCCTCTACGGATTGATCCGCGCGGTGGCGCGCAATGCGCACTACACGCCATTCCTGTTGACGCTGGTATTGATCTTCCTCGGTTATAGCGGGCTGGGAATCAGCCTGTGGCCGAACATCGTGCCGCCGTCGATCTCGATCTGGGACGCCGCCGCACCGCCGCAAAGCCAAGGCTTCATGCTGGTGGGCACGCTGTTCATCATCCCGTTCATCCTGGGGTATACCTTCTGGAGCTACTACGTGTTCCGCGGCAAGGTCACTCACGAGGATGGTTATCACTAGGCCCCTGCTCGCGATGGCGTCAGCACAGGCGCCATCCGACCTTTATTGGAGAAATGTGCCATGCCCGGCAAACATTCCCTGCACGACATCGAGCAAGCCGAAAAAAAACCGCTGTGGCAGCGGCTCGGCTGGTTGGCCTTGATCTGGGCGGGCAGCGTCGGCGCGCTGTTCATTGTCGCCAGCCTGATGCGCATGTTCATGAACGCCGCAGGCCTGACGACTCACTGACAGATCCATGGCGTAAAAAACCCTCCAGCTGGAGGGTTTTTTCTGCGTGTTACTTGCGCGCCTTGAGGATCACGAATTTCGGGGTGGCCGCCACTTGCTCGACCCCGCGGAACAAGCGCGCCAACTTGCTGTGATAGCCCAGATGGCGGTTGCCGACGATGTACAGCGCTCCGCCCACCACCAGCGCCTCACGGGCTTGCTGGAACATCCGCCAGGCGAGGAAGTCACCCACCACCTGTTGTTGGTGAAACGGTGGATTGCACAGCACCACATCCAGCGACTGGGGCTCCTGCCCGGCCAGGCCATCGCCCGCCCGCACGATCACCTCCCGCTCACCCAGCGTGGCGCGCCAGTTTTCGGCGGCCGATTGCACCGCCATGAAGGATTCATCGACCAGCGTGTAGCGGGCTTCGGGGTTTTGCAGGGCACTGGCGATGGCCAGCACGCCGTTACCGCAACCGAGATCGGCGACCCTTGCGCTGCCGAGGTTCTTCGGCAGGTGCGGCAAGAAGGCTCGTGTGCCGATGTCCAGGCCTTCACGGCAGAACACGTTGGCGTGATTGAGCAGTTCGATCGCCGGATCATCCAGTCGATAACGGCTCGGGTAGGGGGACTCGACGGCGGCTTTGGCTTGAGCCGTGGCGATCAACAGCCGGGCTTTTTTTACCGCCAACGAGGCCTGCACCGGGCCAATATAGCGCTCCAGCAGATCGCCGGCCGCACGCGGCAGATGCTTGACCATTGCTCCGGCAATCACCTGGGCGCCGGGCGACAGTTGGCCTTGCAGGCGGATCAGTTGTTCTTCCAGTAATGCCAGTGTCTTCGGCACCCGGATCAGCACCCGGTCGAACGGTCCCATAAAGGGTTCACTGGCCGGTACGTGGGGCACGGCGTCAAACGCCTGGCCGTTACGGGCCAGATTCTTTTCCAGCCCCTGCAAGGCCAGGAACGAATCGCCGCTGCTGGTCACATTGACCCTGCCTGCCAGGCTGACGGCCAATGCGCCAAAACTGTCGTTCAGCACCAGTACCCGCGAATTCGCCGCGGGCTGCTGCTCGGCCAGGTGATTGAGCAGGTACTCGTCTGCGGCGTCAAAGGCTTGCAGCGGTTCGTTCTGCTGTTCGGGCTGGCGCATCAGGTCGAGCTGGGCGAACGGGGTTTCGAGCAAGGGCATCGGGCAGGAGGCTCTGATAGATAAACGAGGATGTTCCGCGGCCCTGAGGCGTTGTTGCGGGCGGGACCGTCCGAGTGAACTGCGGCATGCTTTTTTACACGTCAACACTCGAGAGGGATGCAAATGGTACGATTTTTTCTTTTGGATTACCCGCAGGTTTTGTGATCAGCGCAGCGCGCCGCTGCCGAAATAGCCCGCCTTGACTGCGGCAATGACGGCCGAAATCTTGTTATTGACCCCCAGTTTCTCAATCGCACTCTGCACATGGAAATTGACGGTGCGTGCACTGAGATTGAGAATCCTGGCACTCTCGTAGGCCGTCTTGCCATCGGCTGCGAGTTTCAGCACGTCGATTTCCCGAAGCGACAAATTCGTCGCAGCCGATTTTGCCGAATGCTTTGGAAGCGATTGTGCGGCCAGTGCATGCAGATGCTGTCCTATGAAGACGGAAAAGCCGAAATTCTCGTACAGCTCAAACGCACTGATGGGACAATGGCTCCGGGCCAGGCTCAGGATGCTGAACAGGCCGCTTTCGTCGTCATGCAACGATTGCGACCAGCCGTGTTGAAATCCTTGAATTCCAAGCGCTTCCCACATCGATGGGACTTTGCAGAAGAGCTCTTCACTCCATAGAACGGGCAACATGGTTTGATTGCAATGAGCCACTACTGGGTCAATTTTACCAAGTTTTTTCTGTTCATACTCGGTGTTCCAGCTTGCAGGATAATTGTTGAGTCTGAGTGTGTTTATTTGCTCCGATCTGGTTTTGTAAGTGACTGAAAATTCAAAAAATTTATATCCGATATTTTTCGCGAAACGCAGCGCTACCTGGTAGGCGGTGTCGATCTCCTTTGCGCCGGCTATCTGGCTGAGTTGTAACTCCTTCCACCTTTCCATCTTTGAGCTCCCGTCTTTTTCGGCTCGGGTGTGTATGGATCCAATGTCCAGTACGCACGGATTGTAGGATGTTTCATACAGGGCGGTGAGAATTTTTTGTTTTGTTTAAATTTTCAAATCAGGTTTATGGTTCTAATGTTATCGAGTTCGAAAGATGTCAGTGTTAATGTAATTGCGCAGGTTTTCTTATTGTTTAACCAAGTGGTTAAATGTGTTTGGGAATAGTCACTCATCAGAAGATGTTTCGCTAAAAACACTACAAATCGCCGGTGTTTATGGGGCCCGCAATGCGAGACACTGCGGTCATGTGTTGAAGGGAGCACCCCATGACCGCCAGTGAAGAGAAATTTACCCGCCAGACCTTGCTCGATGTCCAGCCGTTGACGTCGAACCTGTTCACCCTGCGCACCACGAGGGATGCAGGTTTTCGCTTTCGCGCGGGGCAATTCGCCCGGCTGGGCGTGGTCAAGGCGGACGGCAGTACGGTATGGCGCGCCTATTCCATGGTGTCTTCACCCTACGACGAGTTTCTCGAGTTCTTTTCCATCGTCGTACCCGGCGGCGAATTCACCAGCGAGCTCAGCCGGCTGGGCGTGGGCGATACGCTGCTGGTCGATCGGCAGTCCTATGGTTACCTGACACTCGACCGCTTCGTCGACGGCCGTGATTTGTGGCTGTTATCCACCGGTACAGGTCTGGCACCGTTTCTATCGATCCTGCAGGATTTCGAGGTCTGGGAAAAATTCGAGCGCATCATCCTGGTGTATAGCGTCCGGGAGTCCAGGGAATTGGCTTATCAGGCGCTGATCGCCGGCTTGGCGCAGCGCGACTATTTGCAGGAGTTTGCCCACAAGTTGCAGCTCATCAACACCGTGACTCGCGAGCGGCACCCCGGCGCCCTCAACGGGCGGATCACCACCTTGATTGAAAACGGCGAGCTGGAGCGGGCGGCTGGCGTGGCGCTGACGCCTGAGCATTCACGAGTGATGTTGTGCGGAAACCCGCAGATGATCGATGACACGCGCAAATTGCTCAAGCAGCGCGACATGCACTTGAGCCTCAGCCGGCGACCCGGTCAGGTGGCGGTCGAGAACTTCTGGTAAAAAAAAACGGCGCCTTGATGGCGCCGTTTGTTTCAAGGTCGGTTGTTCTGGGCCTTGAGCAAGTCGCGAATCTCACCGAGCAACTCTTCTTCCTTGGTCGGAACCGGCGGCAGGGTGGGCGCGACGGCTTCTTCACGCTTGAGGCGGTTGATGGCCTTGACGCCCATGAAGATTGCGAAGGCGACGATGACGAAGTCGATCAGGGTCTGGATGAATTTACCGTACGCCAGCACCACCGCCGGGGCATCGCCCTGGGCGGCCTTGAGCGTAATGGCCAGGTCACTGAAGTCCACCCCGCCGATCAGTAGACCGATAGGGGGCATGATCACATCGCCGACAAACGACGTCACGATCTTGCCGAAAGCAGCGCCGATGATGATACCGACGGCCATGTCGATCACATTGCCTTTGACGGCGAAGGCCTTGAACTCGCTTATCACGCCCATAGGACATTTCCTTGTTACAGATGAGGTTGGTGAACGCAGTGTAAATCAGCAGATCGCATCCTGCTCGAAACGACTGCGTGTGAGGTCTGCCTGCAATCGACTGATTCTGCGGTAAAAAGTTTACCAATTGCGCTTCTCCATGCGCCGGGATCTCCTTGCATCTGCTTCCAGCCGCTGGGCAATCGATGATGGGCTTGAAAGAAATCGCTATGGATTGCACGAGTGATTTGAATGTTCCGACGCTCACCGGTGAATGGGTGATAAGTCTTCCAGCAGGTTGCACTGGTTATTAGGTCAGGGTGTCAATCTATAATCTGAGTTAGTGGGAGGTAAAATTCAGGCGTCCATATTTGTATGGCTATAAAAGGGGTGTTATACGTGCAGGGAGTTGATAGTTAATATTTGTACAGGTTTTTTCTGTCGCTGTTAGGGTGGCCAGGTAGTTTGGGGGATTTGTGTATAAGTAAATAACTTATATGTTATGAATTTGTAATTGAGGTCTTTCGAACAAGATTGCTATTCACCAGCCGTATTCAATTAAGGTTGTCTGGCATCAATCGCGACGTACCAGGACAGCTGACCTGAGTTATCATCGCGGTTTTTGCCGGGAGTTCCGATGGCCAAGGCCAAGCGCATGTACGGCTGCACCGAGTGTGGCTCAACCTTTCCCAAGTGGGCCGGACAATGTGGCGAGTGCGGCGCCTGGAACACGCTCACCGAAACCATGGTGGAAAGTGGCGGGGCAGCGGCGCCCAGCGGTCGCACCGGCTGGGCCGGCCAGCAGGCGCAAATCAAGACCCTTGCTGAAGTCAGTGTCGAGGAAGTCCCGCGTTTCTCCACGGCTTCCGGTGAGCTCGACCGAGTGCTCGGTGGCGGCCTGGTAGACGGCTCGGTAGTGCTGATCGGCGGCGATCCCGGCATCGGCAAATCCACCATTCTGCTGCAAACCTTGTGCAATCTGGCCAAGAGCATGCCGGCGTTGTATGTCACGGGTGAAGAGTCGCAGCAGCAGGTGGCCATGCGCGCCCGACGCCTGGGGCTGCCTCAGGATCAGCTGCGGGTCATGACCGAAACCTGCATTGAAACCATCATTGCCACCGCCCGGCTGGAAAAGCCCCGGGTCATGGTGATCGACTCGATCCAGACGATTTTCACCGAACAGCTGCAATCGGCGCCGGGTGGCGTGTCCCAGGTTCGCGAAAGCGCGGCGCTGTTGGTGCGTTATGCCAAACAGAGTGGCACCGCGATTTTCCTTGTGGGGCACGTGACCAAGGAAGGCGCCCTGGCGGGGCCGCGGGTGCTGGAGCACATGGTCGACACCGTGCTGTATTTTGAAGGTGAATCCGACGGGCGCCTGCGCCTGTTGCGGGCGGTAAAAAATCGTTTCGGCGCGGTCAACGAACTGGGCGTGTTCGGCATGACCGACAAGGGCCTGAAAGAAGTCTCCAATCCTTCGGCTATTTTTCTGACCCGTGCCCAGGAAGAAGTCCCAGGCAGTGTGGTCATGGCGACATGGGAAGGCACACGGCCGATGCTGGTGGAAGTCCAGGCGCTGGTCGATGACAGTCACCTGGCCAATCCGCGCCGGGTGACCCTGGGCCTGGACCAGAACCGCCTGGCGATGTTGTTGGCGGTCTTGCACCGGCACGGCGGCATTCCCACCCACGACCAGGATGTGTTTCTCAACGTGGTTGGTGGGGTGAAAGTACTGGAAACGGCATCTGACCTGGCCTTGATGGCAGCCGTCATGTCCAGTTTGCGTAATCGGCCGCTGCCCCATGACCTGCTGGTGTTCGGTGAGGTCGGCCTGTCCGGTGAAGTGCGCCCGGTGCCTAGCGGTCAGGAACGCCTGAAGGAAGCGGCCAAGCACGGCTTCAAGCGGGCGATCGTGCCCAAGGGCAATGCACCGAAAGAAGCGCCGCCGGGGTTACAGATCATCGCGGTCACCCGACTGGAGCAGGCGCTCGACGCCCTCTTCGAATAACACCAATCCCCTGTAGCAGCGAGCTTGCTCGCGATGGACGTCAACGATGACGCGAGCTGTCTGAGTGAGCGCGTGATCCGGACGTTTTTCGCGAACAAGCTCGCTCCTGCAGGGGGGGGCGATTCAGATTTCGATGAGGGCACCCAGTTCCCGCTCAAGCTCCTGCGGATCCCCCAGATTGAATTCAATCAATCGCCGCAGGCGCTCAATGGACTCCAGGCTGATATGCCTGCACTCGAAGCCGAGCTGCCCGTGGTCTTGATGGGTCAACTGCACATCCATCTCGATATCGACGTCTTCGCTCAGATGGATGTCGACAAAAAAATCCTGCTGCGGATCGCCCAGCCAGGGTTCCGGCCGCTCGATCAGCAAGCCCTTGAGCGACAGGTCGATCAGTTTCACCGGCCAGATGAACGGCCCCTGGCCCAGCTCGGTTCTGGCATCGAACGCAATACGTTTGAAACGGCGACGTTCGGCAGGGAGCTCGCTCATGGCACGATCCTCGGAAATGTACGCTGACTATAGACCGGCATCGCGAAAAGCTGCCAGAGCCGCCAGGTGTCTAGACCAATGTTGGGGTATGGCCTTTGCTGTCAGGCGAGCTAAACTCGATGTTGCTGTCTTTCTTGTCCACTCTGGCTGGAATAATAAAATGAAAAATAATAATAGCCCGCTACGCCACTTACCCTGGCTGCTGCTGGCAATCGTTGGGGCGTGCGCCCTGGGCGTCGTGGCACTTCGCCGAGGTGAAGCGATCAACGCTTTGTGGATCGTGGTCGCTGCCGTGGCCATCTATCTCGTTGCGTATCGTTACTACAGTCTGTTCATCGCTAATAATGTCATGCAACTCGATGCTCGACGGGCTACCCCCGCCGTGCTCAACAATGACGGTCTGGATTATGTCCCGACCAACAAGCATATCCTCTTCGGTCACCACTTCGCGGCCATCGCTGGCGCGGGGCCGCTGGTCGGTCCGGTCCTGGCGGCGCAGATGGGCTATCTGCCCGGTACTTTGTGGCTGATTGCCGGCGTGGTGCTGGCCGGTGCCGTGCAGGACTTCATGGTCCTGTTCATG
>Ga0160432_100131_pt1 | contig 69898 bp, 66 predicted proteins | sample HID1971M_E0MG_FD_108250 | JGI IMG/M metagenome (GOLD analysis project Ga0160432, IMG submission 108250) | Enriched millipede-associated microbial communities from UW Madison campus, WI, USA - HID1971M_E0 MG | ecosystem: Host-associated > Arthropoda: Insects > Digestive system > Unclassified ... | reverse complement strand
GGTCGGTGGCGTTCAACGTGCACGGCTTCCGCGTCGCCGTGCACCGCGGCACCGGCGAGATCCGCATCCTGCAGAGCGTGCAGGCCGCCGACGCGGGCGAGGTCGTCAACCCGCGGCAGTGCCGCGGGCAGGTGGAGGGCGGCATCGCGCAGGCCCTCGGCGCCGCGCTCTACGAGGACGTCGTGGTCGACGACGCTGGCCGGGTCACGACCGACATCTTCCGCCAGTACCACCTGCCCACCTTCGCCGACGTGCCGCGCAGCGAGGTGTACTTCGCCGACACGTCGGACTCCACCGGGCCGATGGGGGCGAAGTCCATGAGCGAGAGCCCGTTCAACCCCGTCGCCCCGGCGCTCGCGAACGCGCTGCGCGCCGCCACTGGCGTCCGGTTCACGGAGCTGCCGCTCGCCCGCGACACGGTGTACCTGGGGATCCGCGACGCGACGTCCTGATCTCGCGGTCAGGCCAACAGGTCGAGGTCGGCCTCGGTGTCGACGTCGCGGCCGTCGCCCGGGTGCGTGACGACGTCGATCAGGTCGGCGTGCGCGCGCAGGAAGGCGCGCGCCCCGGCGTCGCCGACGGCGCTCGCGGCGGCCGGCACGGCGAGACCGGCGTCCAGCACGAGCGGGTGCGACCAGCGCGGGCCCGCCTCGGACGCCGGCGCGTCGGCCCAGCGCGAGGCGGCGACCCGGCCGGGCCGGTGCGCCGCGAGCAGGCGGGCGACGTCGGCGGGCGCGACGCCGGGCTGGTCGACGTGGGCGACGACGACACGTGCGGGTGGCTCCCCGTCGTGCGGAGCCAGCGCGGCCGCGACGCCCGCCCGGAGCGACGACGCCATGCCGGTGGGCCAGTCCGGGTTGACGACGACACGCAGGCCGGGGGCGTCGAGCGCGCACGCTGTTCGGACCCGGTCCGCCTCCGCCCCGAGCACGACCACGACCCCGTCGCAGCCGCCGTCGAGCAGGACGCCGGAGACGTGCTCGACGAGCGGCCGGCCGCCGTGCCCGCCGTGGGGGAGCAAGGCCTTGGGGCCGCGTCCCAGCCGCGTGCCCGCGCCTGCGGCGAGCAGCACGGCGACGGCGGGAGCTGTCACGAGGCCTGGCCGCGCCGGGCGTCGTAGCGTCGCTGCGCAGCGCTGACCTCGTCGACGGCGCCCTCGAGGACGTCGATCAGCCCGACGAGCCGGTCGGCGACCCGGCGCCCGAGTTCGGTGAGCGAGTACTCGACGTGCGGCGGGATGGTGGTGCGGACCTCGCGGGAGACGATCCCGTCGCGCTCGAGCGACTGGAGGGTCTGGGCGAGCATCTTCTCGCTCACCCCGTCGATGCGGCGGCGCAGCGCGTTGAAGCGGACCGCGCCGTCGCGCAGCCCGGCCACGGTCAGGACGCCCCAGCGGCCGGTGACCGCCTCCAGTGCCTGGCGCGACGTGCAGCCGCGCGAGAACACGTCGGCGATCATCGCGTCGGTCGGGCCGGCCTCGGTCTGCTCGACGGCGGGGGAATCAGGGGTCACCCGCCCAGGATACGGCGCGAACCACCGGATGGGCACTGTGACAAGTGCCGCACCGGCCTAGGGTTGGCACTTACGAAAAGTAAGCGCATGCTGTCGGGGTGGCCTTGTCGGCCGCGACCAGCCGTCATCGAAGGGGAGCATCACCATGACCATCGCCGTCACCGGAACCAGCGGCCACCTCGGCCGCCTCGTCGTCGAGTCCCTCCTGGCCCGGGGTGCCGCGCCCGCGGACGTCGTCGCCCTCGCCCGCTCGACGGAGAAGGTCGCCGACCTGGCCGACCGCGGCGTCGTCGTCCGAGCGGCCGACTACGACCGCCCCGAAACCCTGGACCCCGCGCTGGAGGGCGTGGACGTGCTCGTGCTCGTCTCCGGCTCCGCGGTCGGTCAGCGGGTGCGCCAGCACGGCGCCGTCATCGACGCGGCCAAGGGCGCCGGCGTCCGCCGCGTCGTCTACACGAGCGCGCCGCACGCCGACACCTCGCCGCTGGTCCTCGCCCCCGAGCACAAGGCCACCGAGGAGCTGCTCGCCGCGTCCGGCCTGTCCACCACGCTGCTGCGCAACGGCTGGTACACCGAGAACTACGTCGGCGACGTGCAGCAGGCGCGCGAGACGGGCGAGATCGCGCACAGCGTGGGCGACGGCCGCGTGGCCAGCGCGAGCCGTGCGGACTACGCCGAGGCCGCGGCCGTCGTGGCCCTGGACGCGCACCGCGACGGCGCCCACGACGGCGCCGTGTACGAGCTGTCCGGCGACGTGGCGTGGGGCTTCGACGAGCTCGCCGCCACCGCGTCCGAGATCCTGGGCCGCCCGGTGACCTACCGCCGGCTCACGCCCGACGAGCACCGCGCGCAGCTGCTCACGGCCGGCCTCGACGAGGGCACCGCCGGGTTCGTCGTCGCGCTCGACGGCAACACGCGCGACGGCCTGCTGGCCGAGACCTCGGGCGACCTCTCCCGCCTCATCGGGCGGCCCACCACGCCGCTCACCGACGGGCTGCGCCAGGCCCTGGCGGCCTGACCCCGATCGGCCCGCCGGGGGCTCGCACCCCGGACACGCCCGGGCCAGGGGCGCGGGACTCCCTACACTCGCCCGGTGCGTCGTGTGCTGAGCCGTTGGGTGGATCCGTTCGTCGTCACGCTCGTCGTGGTGATGGTGCTCGGGCTGGTGGTGCCCGTCGGCCCGGGCGTGCAGCGGGTCGTCGACGTCGCGGCCGACGTCGCGGTGACGATCCTGTTCCTCGTCTACGGCGCGCGCCTGTCCACCCGCGAGGTGTGGGCGGGGCTGCGCAACTGGCGCCTGCAGGGCGGCATCCTGGTCGCCACGTACGTGCTCTTCCCGGCGCTCGGGCTCGTCGTCGCGTGGGCGATCACCCCGCTGGTCGGCGCGCCGCTCGCCGCCGGGATGCTCTACCTGTCGCTGCTGCCGTCCACCGTGCAGTCGTCGGTGGCGTTCACCTCCGTGGCGCGCGGCAACGTCGCGGGCGCGATCTGCGGGGCGACGGTGTCCAACGTGCTCGGCATGGTGCTCACGCCGCTGCTGGTGCTGTGGCTCATGACCGACGCGGAGGGCGGGAGCGACACTGCCGGCCACGGCCTCGACGGGCTGCAGACGGTGCTGCTGCAGCTGCTGCTCCCGTTCGTCGTGGGGCAGCTGCTGCAGCCGTGGGTGGGGGACCGGGTCCGCGCCCGCCGCTGGCTCACCCTGTCCGTCGACCGCGGCACCATCCTCATCGTGGTGTTCTCCGCCGTCGCGGCGGCGAGCTCCGCGGGCGTGTGGGCCGGCACCTCCGGCGGGGCGATCGTCGTCCTGCTCGCCGTCAGCGGGGTGTTCCTGGCGGTCATGCTCGCGCTCACGTGGTGGGGCGGCGCGGCCCTCAAGCTGCCCGTGGAGGACCGGATCGCGCTGCTCATGTGCGGGTCCAAGAAGTCCCTCGCCACCGGCCTGCCCATGGCCAGCGTGCTGTTCCCGGTCGCCGCGGCCGGCGTGATCGCCGTCCCGGTGATCATCTTCCACCAGCTCCAGCTGGTGGTCTGCGCGGTGCTCGCCCGCCGACTGGCGCTGCGCGACTGACCTGCCGGCGCGCCTCTGCGAGCGTCCGGGGCGCCACCTAGCGTCGGGGGATGGCCAAGGACGACGACGGGGAGCGGTGGTCGCAGGACGTCACCGAGCACTCCGACGCGCTCGACCTCGAGGACGACGTCTTCACCTGGGACGACCCGGCGCGCATCGCGGCATCCCTCAAGCGGTCGGCCGAGACGAGCCACCGGCGCAAGGGCTCGGCGTACCAGTCGGCCATGTCGATGCTGACGTTCTACGTCAACCGGGCCGGGAAGAACCTTCCAACCGGGCAGCGGGACGTGCTCGAGCGTGCGAAGGACGAGCTGCGCAAGGCCTTCGGCCGGGACTGACGGCGCCCTTAGGGGCGGGGGCGGTCCCAGCGTTCCGGCAGGGGCACGGCCGTCCACCCGGGGTCGGGCAGCCACGCGTCCCAGTCGGCGTCGAAGGGCCAGGCCGCGTCCGCCGCCCGGTCCATCAGCCGGGCTCCGACCTGCCGTACGTGTGCTGCCTGGGCCGCGGACACCGACCCCCGCTCGACCATCCACTCCAGCTCGTCCTGGTCCTTGTACCGCACGGACCACGGGCCCTCGACCGGGTCCCCCGTGCCCACGACGTCGAGCGCCCAGTCCTGGGTGTCGAAGCCGATCCGCGACCGACGCCACGGCGACTCGAGGTTCCCGTACCAGGCGTCCGTCCACCGACGACCGTCGTGCCACCGCCACACCGACCAGCGCTCGCCGCGCCGGTGCACGCGCACGACGGTGTCGCCGGTCCACACGCGCTCGTCGTGCGTACCGTCCCAGTCTGCCGGGAGGACGACCCGACCTCGAGGCCCCCCGCGCCGACCCGACCGGGTACGCATTCCGGACCCCGGGCGGGTGGCGACGACCACGAGGTCGGCGTCGTCGAGCACCACCGTGCCCGCGACGGCGAAGCCGACGGCGACTCCGTGCCGGCCCCCGAAGTCGCGCACGCTCCGGAGCGCCACCGGGTCACCACGGCGATACGGGGCGGGCTCGTCCTGGCGCGGCAGCGGGACCTCGTCGTCGACCATCGGCACAGGCTACGGCCGTCCGCCGGGGGCAGGATGAATCGACGGGCGCGGCCTCGACGCGCGTCCGGACGCGCGCCCTACACTGGCACGCACGCACCGGACGACGACGTCGGGAGGTCGCGGTGGAACGCTCGGCCACCTCGGTGGCGCGCGGGGACGGGGCCCGCGCGGCAGGCGTGCGTCGTGACCCACGGACCGTGCGTGCCGCGTACGAGCGCTTCCTCGGCACCGGAGAGCCGCCCGGCGGCATCGACCCCGTCGTCGCCGACTCCTGGCGCCGCTCCCTGCGCAACGGCGTCGACCCGGACACCCCGCACCCCCAGGTCGCCCTCGGCGACTCCGAGCTCGCCGCCTACCGTGCCGCCCACCCGCTCGCCGCCGTCATGCCCGTGGTGCGCGAGCTCGTCGTCGACGGCGCGGCCGACGACGGCCTGGTCGTGGCCGTCTCCGACGAGATCGGCCGCCTGCTGTGGGTCGAGGGGAACCGCCGGCTGCGCGGCACGGTCGACCGCGTCGGGTTCGTCGAGGGCGCGGTGTGGGGCGAGGAGAGCGTGGGCACCAACGCGCCGGGGACTGCGCTCGCGACCCGCCGCGCCGTCCAGGTGATCGGCGCCGAGCACTTCTCCCGGCCGGTGCAGGAGCTCAGCTGCGCCGCCGCGCCCATCCGCGACCCCCGCACCGGACGCGTGCTCGGCGTCCTCGACGTCACCGGGCGGCGGGCCGCGGCGACGCACGTCGTGCTGTCGCTGGTGCGGGCCACCGTCGCGACCGTCGAGCGGGAGCTCGCGACCCGCGCCGCCGCGGCGGCGCACCCGTCCGGCGTCGCCCCCGTCGACCTCCGTGTGCTCGGCCGGCCCGTGCTGCGGGGGGCCGCGGGCGACCGGCCGCTCTCGCTGCGGCACGCCGAGATCCTGCTGCTGCTCGCGGAGCACCCGCGGGGCCTCGCCGCCGACGAGCTCGCCGTGCTGCTGCATCCCGGGGAGCTGTCCGACGTCACCGTCCGGGCCGAGGTCTCCCGGCTGCGGCACGTCGTGGGTCCGCTGCTCGCCGGGTCGCGCCCCTACCGGCTCGCCCGGACCCTGCGCACCGACACGGGCGACGTGCGCGCGGCGCTCGCCGCCGGCGACGTGCGCACCGCCGTCGACGGGTACGCCCCGCTGCTGCCGCGGTCCGTCGCCCCCGGCGTCGAGCAGCTGCGCGCGGAGCTCTCGGCCGAGGTCCGCGCCGCCGTCCTGGCCGCCGGCGACCCGGACGCCCTGGACACGTGGGTGCGCGGCGCGGACGGCGCCGACGACCACGCCGCCTGGACCTGTCTGCTCGGCGTCGCCCCCGCCGGCAGCCCGCAGGCCGTGCGCGCCCGCGCTCGTCTCGCACTGCTGGACGCCGATCTCGCCCGCTGACGGCGGCTGCAACGGGGCTGCAACCCTCGCCGTCCTACCGTCGCCGCATCGCGGCGCGACGAGGCGCCGCACGTGCGAGGAGGCAGCATGACCGTCTACGCAGCCCCCGGTCAGCCCGGGGCGGTCGCCGAGTACCGCGCCCGGTACGACCACTGGATCGGCGGCGAGTACGTCCCGCCGGCGAGCGGGCAGTACGTCGAGAACCCCAGCCCGGTCACCGGGCAGACCTTCACCGAGGTGGCCCGCGGCAACGCCGAGGACATCGAGCGCGCCCTCGACGCCGCCCACGGCGCGGCGCCCGCGTGGGGGCGCACGTCCGTCACCGAGCGGGCGAACGTCCTCAACAGGATCGCCGACCGCATGGAGGCGAACCTCGAGAAGATCGCGGTGGCCGAGACGTGGGAGAACGGCAAGCCCGTCCGCGAGACGCTCGCCGCCGACATCCCGCTCGCCATCGACCACTTCCGCTACTTCGCGGGGGCCATCCGCGCGCAGGAGGGGTCGATCTCCGAGATCGACGAGGACACCGTCGCCTACCACTTCCACGAGCCGCTCGGCGTGGTCGGGCAGATCATCCCGTGGAACTTCCCGATCCTCATGGCCACGTGGAAGCTGGCGCCGGCGCTCGCGGCGGGCAACGCCGTCGTGCTCAAGCCGGCCGAGCAGACCCCGGCGTCGATCCTGTTCCTCATGGACCTCATCGGCGACCTGCTGCCGCCGGGCGTGGTCAACGTCGTCAACGGGTTCGGCGTCGAGGCGGGCAAGCCGCTCGCGTCGAGCTCACGCATCCGCAAGATCGCGTTCACCGGCGAGACGACGACCGGCCGACTGATCATGCAGTACGCGTCGCAGAACATCATCCCGGTCACGCTGGAGCTGGGCGGCAAGAGCCCGAACATCTTCTTCTCGGACGTCGCGTCGGCCAGGGACGACTACTACGACAAGGCGCTCGAGGGGTTCACGATGTTCGCCCTCAACCAGGGGGAGGTGTGCACCTGCCCGTCGCGCGCGCTGATCCAGGCCGACATCTACGACCAGTTCCTGGGCGACGCGCTGGAACGCACGAAGGCCGTCAAGCAGGGCAACCCGCTGGACACCGAGACGATGATCGGCGCGCAGGCGAGCAACGACCAGCTCGAGAAGATCCTCAGCTACATCGACATCGGCAAGGCCGAGGGGGCGAAGGTCCTCACCGGCGGCGGCCGCGCAGAGATGGAGGGCGACCTCGCAGGCGGGTACTACGTGACGCCCACCGTGTTCGAGGGCAAGAACTCCATGCGGATCTTCCAGGAGGAGATCTTCGGGCCGGTGGTGTCCGTGACGGAGTTCGCCGACTTCGACGACGCCATGAAGATCGCCAACGACACGCTCTACGGGCTCGGCGCGGGCGTCTGGTCCCGGCAGGGAGAGACGGCGTACCGGGCCGGCCGCACGATCGAGGCGGGTCGCGTGTGGACGAACTGCTACCACGCGTACCCCGCGGCCGCGGCGTTCGGAGGCTACAAGGGCTCCGGCGTCGGGCGCGAGAACCACAAGATGATGCTCGACCACTACCAGCAGACCAAGAACCTCCTGGTCAGCTACTCGGGCCAGAAGCTCGGGTTCTTCTAGGCCGGCGACGGAGGGGACGATGACCGACGACACGATCTCCCGTGTCGCCGTGACCGACGCCGCGGCCGGGCTCCTCGCCCGGCTGCGGCGTCAGCACGGCGAGCTGATGTTCCACCAGTCCGGCGGCTGCTGCGACGGGTCCAGCCCGATGTGCTACCCCGACGGCGACTTCCTGCTCGGCGACGCCGACGTCCACCTGGGCGACCTGCGCCTCACCGACGGGCCGGACGACGCGCCCGGCGCGACGGGGGAGGAGTTCACCGTGCCGGTGTGGATGAGCCGCGCCCAGTTCGAGTACTGGCAGCACACGCACCTGACGATCGACGTCGTGCCAGGCCGCGGCGCGGGGTTCAGCGTGGAGGCGCCGGAGGGCGTGCGGTTCCTCATCCGCTCGCGGCTGCTCACCGACGCGGAGCTGGCCACGCGGCGCTGAGGGGCGTCACCAGCCGGCGAACCGCCCGACGGCGACGAAGGCCGCGGCCAGCAGCAGGAGCACGTTGACCCACAGCTGGGCGAGCTCGCGACGACGGACGTGCACCGAGATCGCCAGCGCCTGCAGCACCACGAGGCAGGCGGCGGCCGTCGGGGTGAGCCACGGCTGGACGTCGGTGGCCAGGGGAAGGACGAGGCCCAGCGCGCCCGCGATCTCCGCCAGGCCGATGAGACGCACCACGACGACCGGGAAATCCTCCACCCACCCCATGGACGCGCGCAGGCGCTCGCGGCCGCGGGTCAGCTTGACGAAGCCGACCGCCAGGTAGAGCAGGGCCAGCAGCCCGGCGGCGACCCACAGTCCGATGTTCATCCGTGCCTCCTCGCGGCAGAAGCTCGTCGACGGGGCGGCGGCGGTGCCAGGGCGGAGCGGCGACGCCGTCGTGCCTGGTGGGAACCTAGCGCGGGGAGGTCGCGACCGGAACGACCGCGCCCGTGGTGTCGGAGGGTCGGCGCCCGATATGTTCTCCCGGTGACCCGAGAGACCCTCCCCTCCCTGTCGGCGCTGCCCGCGTGGCTCGTGCCGTCCGTGTTCCTGCACTGGTCGGCCGACTGGCTGACGGAGTCCGTCGCGATCGCGACCCGCTCGCCGGAGCACCGGCTGCCGGCCGGCCCGGACGGCCCGCAGCGGGGGGACGTCGTCGTCACCGTGCTCGGCGACGCCGGGGTAGTCGCCGCCGTCGAGCTCATGGGCGCCAGCGACGGCGAGAGCTGGGTGAGCGACGACCTGTTCGGCCCGGACCGGCCGATCGTGTGGGCCGACCTCTTCGAAGGTGCCGACACCTACACGGGCACGTCCGGCTGGCTGCCGCCCGAGCACGCGCGGCTCGTGCTCGACGGCGTCGCGGAGCAGTTCCGTGGCGGCCCCGTGCACACGCTGGACCCGGGCGACTGCGGCGCCGGCGCCACCGCGCCCGACGTGCACGCCCTGCGCATCCTCGGCCACCGCGCCGTGACGGGCTGGTCGATGCGCCGCGAGGAGCGTTGCGCCACCTGCGAGCGGTTCGTCGACGTGCACCGCATGCAGGCCCACGACGACGGCGCCGTCCGCCTCGGCACCACCACCGCCGGCGGGCGCACCCTCGAGCAGCTCGTGCGCGACGTGCACCTGCTGTGCGGCCAGTGCCACGACCTGCTGCACGCGCACACCGTGGCGTCCCAGCGCGCGCGGATGCGCCCGCAGTGCCCCGGCTGCGGCGCGCGCGGCAAGACCAAGCGGATCGTGTGGGGCATGACGTTCCAGGACGACGTGATGAACGCCGAGCCGGACGTCGTCTACGGCGGTTTCGAGGTGCCCGTGCCGACCCCCGAGTGGTACTGCACGGAGTGCCACGCGAACTTCGCGAGCAGCGTGATCGCGTCCCGCGCCCTCACGCCGGCGGACCGGGGCGGTGCGAACGCGCTGCCCGCCACCGGGTCGCTCACGGTGGTCCCCGACCTGCCGGAGGACGAGCCCGCGGCCTGACCTCAGGCCGCGGCCGGCGCGGTGGCGCGCCGTCGCCGGCGCACGAGCCCGTGCTCCGCGGGCGGGACGAACGGCGCGAGCAGCAGCGGCATGCCGGCCTCCAGCGGCGTGCGGTCGGCCTTGCGCCCGTTGCACGCCTCGCACGCGGCCACGAGGTTCAGCCACGACGAGTCGCCGCCGCGGGAGCGGGGGATCACGTGGTCGACCGTCTCCGCGGGGCCGCCGCAGTAGGCGCACGCGCCGTCGCGGCGCTTCACGCCGTCCTTGGTGACCGCCGGTCGCCCGGCGCCGCGGTACCGCCAGCGCATCGCGACGTACCGCACCAGGCGCAGCACGCGGGGCATCGGGTACGGGCCGAAGCGGTGGCCCTCCACGGCCTCCTCGACGACGGCGACCTCCCGGACCAGCATCGTGATGGCGTGCTTGACCGACACACGGTGCAGGGGCTCGTAGCCCGCGTTGAGCACCAGGACGTCGGCCACGGCTCCGCTCCCTCCTCGGCGTGCGTGACGAGCGTGTGAATCGGGTCACAGCATGCTGCCGAGGTGAAAATATGCCGCGGAGGCGCGGAAGTCCAGGGCATACGGCCCGATGAGTCCGGTCCGTGCGCGCCGTCCACCCTCCGTCGACGGCATCCGACGGAGGTCCCCATGCGGCTCAGCGTCAACATCTTCAGCTCGCTCGACGGGGTCGTGCAGGGCCCGGGAGGGCCCGAGGAGGACACCCGCGGCGGCTTCTCCGAGGGCGGCTGGTTCGTCCCGTTCACCACGGACCCGGTGTTCGGTGAGGTCGTGGACGGCTGGTTCGCCGAGGTCGACGCCTTCCTGCTCGGCCGCACCACCTACGACATGTTCTGGGCGTCGTGGGGGCAGGTCACCGACCCGGACGACGCGCTCGCCGCCCGCATCGACGCCGGCCCGCGCTATGTGGTCTCCTCGTCCCTGCGCGACCCGAGGTGGGCCGGCACCACCGTCCTCCACCCCGCCGACGGCGCCGACCTGGCCGCCCAGGTGCAGGCGCTCAAGGACGGCCCGGACGGCGAGCTCCAGGTGCACGGCAGCGCGCGTCTCGCGAGCACCCTGCACGACCTGGGGCTCGTCGACGTCTGGCGCCTCGTCGTCGCGCCCGTCGTCGTCGGCTCCGGCGCGCGCCTGTTCGACGCCGGCGCCGCGCCGTCCGAGTTCGCCGTCACGCGCTCGCGCATCGGCGACAGCGGGCTGGTGTTCCTGGAGCTCGAGCCGCGGCCGCTGCGGCACGGCACGGCGGACGTCGTCGACGGCGCGCAGTCCGTCCGGCTGGACGACTGAGCTCACGCGTCGTCGAGCGCCAGCGGCCGCACCTGTCCGCCGGCGGCGACGAAGAACCCGCGCAGCCGCACGCCCTGCGCGTCGGCCTGCTCGCGCAGGTCGCGGTTCCAGGCGCGGTCGTCGGCGGTGAGCGTGGCGTCGCCCGGGCGCTCGAGGACGACGACAGCGCTGCCGCCGGGCGCCTCGTCGTCGACGACGCTGCGCAGCACGGTGCCCAGGCCGACGAGGGCGGCGGCGTCGGGCTGGCGGGGCACGTCGTCGATGGGCAGCGCGAGGCCGAGGAGCCGATCCTCGGCGTCGAGCCAGGTGACCGTGAGGCAGCGTCGGCGTGGGTGGGCGCCGCCGGCGAGGAAGTGGGCGAGCTCCAGCAGCTCGGCGTCGTCGGCGACCTCGTCGCCCGGGCGGAACGGGGTGATGGTGTCCATGCGCCGTCACCCTGCCGTACTCGGGCGACCGCCCGCCGGGGTTATCCACAGCCCCCGTCGGACGGGTCAGCCGGCGAGGAGCCCGGCCAGCTCGGCGCGGCCCAGGAAGTCCGCCCAGCCCGCCGGCGTCGTCCCGAAGCGTCCGTCGAGGGCGGCGGGGTCCGCGCCGTGGTCGAGCAGCAGCCGCGCGTCGTCCGTCGTGCCGGTGGCCGCGGCGTGGTGCAGCGCCGTGGACCCGTCGTCGGCCGCGACGGTGACCGGGAAGCCGCGCTCGACGAGCGACCGCACCGCGTCCCAGCGGCCGAGCCCGGCCAGCTCGGCGAGCAGGGTCGGGTACTGGTCGGGCAGGTCGCCCAGGCCGCCGTCGAGCCGGAGCATCCGCTCGAGGTCGGCCGCGCTGCCCCCGAGCGCCACGGCGACGACCGGGTCGCGGCGCTGGCGCTGCGCGCGGTAGAGGTCGCGCAACAGGCAGATCTCCGCGCCGTGCGCCATCGCCTCGCGGTTGAGGTGCACGACGAGCGCGGCGAGGGAGTCGTCCGCATACGGCCCGCCGCGCGGCCCGATCGGCTCGGCGAGCGCGTCGTCGTCGAGCCGCGAGAGGTTGTCGCGCCACAGCTCGTAGCCCTCGCGCAGCAGGTCGAGGCCGCCGGCGGCCGTCAGCGGCAGGGGCTCCGGCCAGTGCCGCTCGTCGAACATGTCGGCCTCCGCGGGTGCCGGCGTGGGGCCGAAGAACGCCCGGCCCCGCTTGCCCCAGACGTCGCGACCCAGGTGCGCGGCGCGCCACGCGATCGTCGTCACCGGCGGCACGGGCGGGTCCACGGGCGTCAGCTCGAGCCGCACGGTGCCGTCGTCGTCGGGCCGCAGGCTCCACGCGCCGTCGACCGGCTCCCAGAGGTACTCGTCGTCGGTCAGCCCCTGCAGCCGCGGCCACAGGTGGGCGTCCCAGTAGAACTCGATCTGGCCCAGCAGGAGCGTGCGCACCGTCGTCGACATCCCCCGATCCTGCCCCAGAGCCGGATGCCGAGCACGCGGCTGCGCGCGTCCTGCACGGGACGCGCGCAGCCGCAGGCTCGACGGGGTCAGGACGCCAGGTAGCGGGCGTACGCGCCGGTGGTGAGGAACGGCGGGAACTCCTCGCCCAGCGCGACCTCGCGGAACAGGGCCGCGGCGTCCTCGTAGCGGTCCCCGGCGAACCGGGGCAGACCGCGCAGGACGTCGCGCAGCACGGCCTCGCAGCGCACGCGGGTGACGGGCAGGCCGTCGTCCGTCGTCGTGCCGGACGCGACCCACTGCCACACCTGGGACCGGGAGATCTCGGCCGTGGCCGCGTCCTCCATGAGGTGGTCGATCGCCGCCGCTCCGGTGCCGCGCAGCCACGACTCGATGTACCGGAGCCCCACGGACACGTTCGTCCGGAGGCCGGCGGCCGTGACGGTCGCGCCCCCGCGCCGCGCCGAGGCGACGTCGAGCAGCTCCGCCTGCCCCACCTCGACGTCGTCGCGCCGGCGGTCCACCTGGTTCTCGCGCTCGCCCAGCACCTCGTCGAAGGCGCCGCACGCCACCTCGACCAGGTCGGGGTGGGCCACCCAGGTGCCGTCGAAGCCGTCGTGGGCCTCGCGCGTCTTGTCCGCCCACACCTGCTCGACGGCGCGCTCCGTCACCTCGGGGGACCGGCGGTCCGGGATGAAGGCGCTCATGCCGCCGATGGCGTGCGCCCCGCGCTTGTGGCACGTGGCGACCAGCAGCTCGGTGTACGCCCGCATGAACGGCGCGGTCATCGTCACCTGCCCGCGGTCGGGGAGCACGTACGACGACCCCCGCTTGCGGAAGCACTTGATCACGCTGAACAGGTAGTCCCAGCGCCCCGCGTTGAGGCCGGCGCAGTGGTCGCGCAGCTCGAAGAGGATCTCCTCCATCTCGAACGCGGCCGGCAGCGTCTCGATGAGGACGGTCGCGCGGACGGTGCCGCGCGCGAGGCCGAGCGCCTCCTGCGCCGCCTCGAAGACCTCGTTCCACAGCCGCGCCTCGCGGTAGCCCTCGAGCTTCGGCAGGTAGAAGTACGGCCCGCGCCCCCGGGAGACCAGCTCGTGGGCGTTGTGGAACAGGTACAGCCCGAAGTCGACCAGCGTGCCCGACGCCGGCTGCGTCGAGCCGTCCGGCCCGGTGTACGCCAGGTGCGACTCGAACAGGTGCCAGCCGCGCGGGCGGAAGACGATCGTCGGCAGCTCCGTGAGGTCGGTGGAGCGCAGCGCGTACTCCTTGCCGGCCGGGTTGGTGAACGTCAGCGTGCCGCGGATCGCGTCGTGCAGGGAGAGCTGTCCCTCCACGACGTTGCGCCAGGTGGGGGACTGCGCGTCCTCGGCGTCGGCCAGCCAGCACCGGGCGCCCGAGTTCAGCGCGTTGATCGTCATCTTCGGGTCCGTCGGGCCGGTGATCTCGACGCGCCGGTCGCTCAGCCCCGGCGCCCCCGCTGCGCCCGCGACCCGCCAGGACGGGTCGTCGCGCACGGGCCGGGTGGTGGGGTTGAAGTCCGGGTCCTCGCCGTCCGCGACGCGCCGCATCCGCCGCTGCCGCTCCAGCAGCAGCGCCGTGCGGTCGTCGGCGAACCGGTCGTGGAGCATCGCCAGGAACGCCAGCGCCTCCGGGGTGAGGATCTCCTCGTCGCGCGGCCCGAGCGGGGCGGTGACGGTGAGGTGCCCCTCCGCGAGCGACGTCCCGCCCCAGACGAACGGGTCGGTCGCGGTGTCGGCGAGGGGCGTCGCCGTGGACGGGCTGGTGGTCGGGGGAGCGAGCGTGGTCATGGCGTGCCTCCGCGGCGGGTCGTCGGCGAGATAGAGAGGGATGACGCCGAGATAGAGAGCCCGGGCCGCCGAGGTAGAGAGGGGCGGACGACGAGACAGGTCGAGCTTCTCTATCTCGGCGGGATCCCCTCTCTATCTCGCGGGGGTGGGTTCTCTATCTCGCGGTCAGAACTGCGCGGCCTCGGTGGAGCCGGCGAGCGCGAGGGTGGCGGCGTCGGGGTTGAGCGCCGTCGACACGCGGTCGAAGTAGCCGGTGCCGACCTCGCGCTGGTGCTTGGTCGCGGTGTAGCCGCGCTCCTCGGCGGCGAACTCGGCCTCCTGCAGCCGCACGTAGGCCGACATCTGCTCGCGGGCGTAGCCGTGGGCGAGGTCGAACATCGAGTAGTTGAGGGCGTGGAAGCCGGCCAGGGTGATGAACTGGAAGCGGAAGCCCATGGCGCCCAGCTCGCGCTGGAACTTCGCGATGGTGTCGTCGTCCAGGTGCTTCTTCCAGTTGAACGACGGCGAGCAGTTGTAGGCCAGCATCTGGTCCGGGAAGTCGGCCTTGACCGCCTCGGCGAACTTCCGCGCGAGCTCGAGGTCGGGGGTGCCGGTCTCCATCCAGATGAGGTCGGCGTACGGGGCGTAGGCCTTGGCCCGGCTGATGCACGGCTCGACGCCGTTGCGCACCTCGTAGAACCCCTCGCCCGTGCGGCCACCGGTGAGGAACGGGCGGTCGCGCTCGTCGACGTCGGACGTGATCAGCGTGGCCGCCTCGGCGTCCGTGCGGGCGATGACGACGCTCGGCACGTCGGAGACGTCGGCCGCGAGGCGAGCCGCGTTGAGGGTGCGCACGTGCTGCTGGGTCGGGATGAGCACCTTGCCGCCCAGGTGGCCGCACTTCTTCTCGCTGGCGAGCTGGTCCTCCCAGTGCACGCCCGCGGCGCCCGACGCGATCATCGACCGCATCAGCTCGTACGCGTTGAGCGGGCCGCCGAAGCCGGCCTCGGCGTCGGCCACGATCGGCGCGAGCCAGTCGCGCGTCGGGGCACCGTTCTCGGAGACGTCGATCTGGTCGGCGCGCAGCAGCGCGTTGTTGATGCGCCGCACGACGGCCGGCACGGAGTTCGCGGGGTAGAGCGACTGGTCGGGGTAGGTCTGGCCCGCGAGGTTCGCGTCGCCGGCCACCTGCCAGCCCGAGAGGTAGATGGCCTGCAGACCGGCCTTGACCTGCTGCACGGCCTGGTTGCCGGTCAGCGCGCCGAGCGCGTTGATGAAGTCCTCCTCGTGCAGCTGGCGCCACAGCCGCTCGGCGCCGCGCCGGGCCAGCGTGAACTCCTCGCCGACCGAACCGCGCAGCGCGACGACGTCCTCGGCCGTGTAGGTGCGCTCGACGCCCGTCCAGCGGGGGTCGGACGCCCACTGCTCGGCGAGCTGCGCGGCGGTCTGCGCCTGGTCGCCGGCGCGGGTGGTGCTGCGGGGGTCGAGGATCGCGGTCATGTCGTGCCTCTCTCGTCTGGTCGAGGGGCGACGGCGGTGGGGCCGTCGTCGTCCCGTCGTGCTGTTGACCACGACCCTCGCCCCTGTCGCCATCCCCCGGCCAGCACATCGCGAGAGAAGTTTCGAGGTTCTTCTCCTGGACGGAAGGTGTGTGCCGTGTCACCCTCGAGCATGGCGATCTCGACCGACCCCAGGCCCGGTACCCGGGACGACGTGACGCTGCCGATCGAGCAGGAGGCCGACGCCCTGACGATCGGCCGCCGCATCCGGCACCTGCGCACCCGCCGCAGCATGACCCTCGAACAGCTCGGAGAGGCCATCGGACGTGCGCCGTCGCAGGTCTCCATGCTCGAGAACGGCAAGCGCGAACCCACGATCGCGCGCCTGCAGGCCGTGGCCCGAGCCCTCGGCGCCACGGTCGAGGACCTGCTCTCCGCCGAGGCACCGTCGCACCGTGACGCCCTGGAGATCGAACTGGAGCGGGTGCAAAGGGGCTCGCTCTTCTCCGCGCTCGGCGTGCGCCCCGTGAAGGTGGGCAAGTCGCTGCCGTCGGACGCGCTCGAGGCGATCGTCGGCCTCCAGCGCGAGCTGGAGCGCCTGCACTCCGAGCGGGCGCTCACCCCGGAGGAGGCCCGCCGGGCCAACACCGAGCTCCGCGCCGACATGCGCGCGCAGGACAACTACTTCCCGGACCTGGAGATCGTCGCGCGTGGCCTCCTCGACGACGTCGGGCACGGCCGGGGGCCGCTGCCGCAGCGGGCGGTGGGGGAGCTGGCCGCGCACCTGGGCTTCTCGATCCACTACGAGCCGGACCTGCCGCAGTCCACGCGCGCCGTCATCGACCAGCTCCACCGCCGGGTCTACCTGCCGAGCAACGGGATCCGCGGCCGGTCCGAGGCGCGCTCCGCGGTGCTGCAGGCCCTCGCCTCGCACGTGCTGGAGCACGCCGAGCCGCGCGACTACCGCGAGTTCCTGCGCCAGCGCGTCGAGGCCAACTATCTGTGCGCGGCACTGCTGGTGCCCGAGCGGGATGCGGTCAAGCAGCTGCGCGAGGCCAAGGAGCGGCGGGCGATCTCGCTGGAGGACCTGCGTGACGCGTTCGCCGTGTCCTACGAGACGGTCGCCCACCGCTTCACGAACCTGGCGACCCGGCACCTGGGCATCCCGGTGCACTTCATGAAGGTCCACGAGTCGGGGGCGATCCACAAGGCGTACGAGAACGACGGCGTGCGGTTCCCGGCCGACCCGCTGGGCACCGTCGAGGGGCAGCACGTGTGCCGGCACTGGACGGCGCGGGTGGTGTTCGGCATCGCCGACCGGCTCAGCCCGTACTACCAGTACACGGACACCCCGACCGGCACGTACTGGTGCACGTCCCGCGTGCAGGACACGCCCGACGGGCGGTTCTCCGTGAGCGTCGGCGTGCCGTACGCGCAGGTCAAGTGGTTCCTGGGCCGGGAGACGACGGCGCGCAGCACGTCGCGCTGCCCCGACGAGAGCTGCTGCCGGCGGCCGGCCGAGCCGCTCGCCCGTCGCTGGGGCGGGCACGCGTTCCCGAGCGCCCGCCCGCACGCGTCCATGCTGGCGGCGATGCCGTCCGGCGCGTTCCCCGGCGTCGACACGACGGAGGTCTACGAGTTCCTGGAGCGGCACGCGCCGACGGAGTGACCGGTCCGGCGGGCGGGACGGCGCTCAGTCGTGCCAGGCGCCGACCCACTCGTCCCAGCTCGGGCCGTCGCCGAGCCCGGCGTCGTCGCGTGCCCGGGCGTGCAGGCCGGCCAGGACGAGCCGGAGGTAGCGCAGGTGCAGGGCGTCCGCCTCGGCGCGGGGGAAGGGGAGCGCGGGGCGCAGGTGCAGCAGCAGCTGCATGACGTCGGCGGTCGTGAAGCCGGCGGGCAGGACGCCCGCGGCGCGGTCGTAGGCGACCAGCCGCTCGAGCCCGACCCGCAGGTCGCGCGTCGCCGCGGCCAGGTCGGCCGGGAGCGGGCCGCCGGCCCCCGGGGGGCGCAGCAGCGGGCCCGTGGCGCCGGTGATCTGCCGGGCGAGAAAGGTGCCGACGGCGCCGTCGTCCCCGGTCGAGGCGTCGGACCCGTAGTCGTCCGCGACCTCGGACGCCAGGCGTGCGGCCTCGCGGACGGCCTGCACGTGGAGCGCCTCGACCAGCGACTCCTTGGTGGGGTAGCGCCGGTACACCGAACCCACGCCGACGCGGGCGTGCCGGGCGACGTCGGCCATGGACGCGCCGTGCCCCTGGGCGGAGAAGACCTCCCGGGCGGCGGCCAGCACGGCCGTGTCGTTGGCGCGGGCCTCCCGCTTCCGGCCGGGCAGCGGGTGCTCGACGCGCTCGTCGGACGGGTCGGCGGCCGGGCGGTCGGCGGGGGAGGGCATGGCCACACGGTAGCCCGCGCCCAGGTGCTAGGGTGAATCGGAACGGTGATTCCGTTCCGATTCACTTCGGCCCCGCGCGACGAGGCGCAGGCACCCTCACCACAGAGAGCGAGCACGCCCGTGCCTCCGACCAGCCCGGCGCCCGGCGGCGCCCCCGGCCGCCCGACCGACGCCACCGTCGTACGCCGCCCCGGCCGCGTGACCTTCGCGCTGAGCGCCGCAGTGCTGGCCTTCTCGCTGATGCAGACGCTCGTCGTCCCCGCCCTGCCGACCCTCGGCCGCGAGCTCGGCGCGACGGCGCAGGGGACCGGGTGGATCCTCACGGCGTTCCTGCTCGCCGGAGCGGTCTTCGCGCCCGTCGTCGGCAACCTCGGGGACCGGTTCGGCCACCGCCGCGTGCTGCTCGGCACCATCGTCGTGTTCGCCGCGGCGACGCTCCTGGCGGCGGCGGCCCCGAGCCTCGGCGTGCTGCTCGCGGCGCGGGTCGTGCAGGGCGTGAGCACCGCGACGTTCCCGCTCGCCCTGGCGATCGCCCGGTCCACGCTGGCGGGGCCGCGGCTCGCGGCGGCGTTCGGGTGGATCCCCGGGATGATCGGGCTCGGCGCGGGCGCGGCCCTCGTGGTGGGTGGCGTCGTCGTCGACGCCCTGGGCTGGCGCTGGCTCTTCGTCCTCGGCGCCGTCCTGATCCTCGGCTCGGGCGCGATGGTCGCCGCGTGGGTGCCGCGCGGCGGCGCGCCCGCCGTCCAGCGCCGGACCGACTGGGCCGGCATCGCGCTGCTCGCGGGCGGCCTGGTGGGCGTTCTGCTCGCCGTCTCGCAGGGCGGCACGTGGGGCTGGGGCTCGGCGCGGACGGTCCTCGTCGGCGCGGTCGGTCTGGTGCTGCTCGCCGTGCTGGTCCTCGTCGAGCGGCGCACGGACGCGCCCGTGGTCGACGTGCGCACCTTCCGGCACGGGCCGATCGTGCTCGTCAGCCTGCTGACCGTGGCCGTGGGCTTCGTGCCCTACGTCTGCTACGTCGCCCTGCCGCTCCTCATGCAGGCGCCCGCGGGCACCGGGTACGGCCACGGCATGAGCGTGACCGTCTCCGGCCTGGCGATGCTCCCCAGCGCGGTCCTCGTCTTCCTCGGCGGCCGAGCGACCCCGGCGCTCGTGCGGCGGGTCGGCCCGGGCGGCACCGGCGCCCTCGCGGCCGCCGTGATGGCGCTCGGCGGCGTCGGCCTGGCGCTGTGGCCGGCGACGCCGTGGGCGGTCGTGGTCGCGTTCTCCGTGCTGGGCCTCGGCAACGGGATCGGCTACGCGATCTGCGCCCAGCTGGTCGTCACCTGGTCGCCGCCCACGGAGACGGGCGCGGCGACCGGCCTCAACAGCGTCGTGCGCACCGTCGGATCCGCGGCGGCCGCCCCGGTGGTCACGGCGCTGCTCGCCGCGGGCACGACCGACCCGGCCGGCGCCTACTCGGCGGCGTTCTGGGTGGCCACGGCCGTCAGCGTCGTCGGGGTGCTGGTCGCGCTCGTGCTGGTGGTGCGCTCCCGCCGGACGGCGTGAGCACCCGGCACGCCTACCGCTGGTGCCGGGACTCGGCGGGGCGTGACGTCTTCCGGTACCAGCGGAGGAGCCGGAGGACCAGGACGGTCCCGGCGAGGACGACCGCGAGGGCCGCGATGAGAGGGAGGTCCCACCAGTCGTCCGGCCGGTGGACGACGTCCGTGTCGATCGCGAGGTAGGCCGGGCTGACCGACGACGGCGGGTGGTCACCGCGCCGTGTCCCGAGGTCGTCGCGGAGCAGGGCGTCGACCACCACGACGCTCCCGTCGTCGGCGGTGAAGGTCCCGCGCCAGGTGCAGCGCTCGGAGTGCCACGACCGCCGGCCGTGGCCCTGGATGCAGTGCTGGCGCTCCGGGGTGAACACTCCCTCGACGCCGGAGCCGTGCGTCACGCGGTAGGCGTCCACGGAGCCGACGGCGACCATCGTGAGGACGCCGACCGCGAAGAGCGCGATCGCGACGAGTCCGGCGACCAGGCCGACCCGTGCGCCGACCAGGCGGACCTCGGGGGATGTCACGGCCGGAGCATAGCGATCCGGCCAGGCGGGGCCCCCACCCCGGGGCCTGGACCGTCAGCCCACCCTGCCCGGGCACCCGCTCAGGGTTCCCCCAGGGTCGAACCGGGGGCACACCCCATGGTGGCGGGCGGGCCCGACGCCGGAGGGTGGGAGGCATGATCGACGCGATCGCCTCGTTCTGGGCGCAGCTGGAGAGCACGCTGTTCGCCCTGGTGGCGTCTGCCTGGGCGTTCCCCGCCCTGTTCGCCTCCACGGCGGCCGACGGGTTCTTCCCGCCCGTGCCCGGCGAGACCGTGATCATCATGCTGGCGGTGGGCGCCGAGACCGGTCAGGGCGTGAACCTCGCACTCGTGGTCCTCGTCGCGGCGCTCGGCGCCTGGTGCGGCGACCAGGTGGCCTACGCCCTCGGCCGCGCGCTGGGGACGTCCCGCGTGCCGTTCCTGCGCGGCCCGCGCGGGCAGCGTGCCGTGGCCTGGGCGGCCCGATCCTTCGAGCGGCGCGGCGCGTCCGTCTTCCTCGGGGCGCGCTTCGTCCCGGTGGGGCGGATGGCGGTCAACGTCACCGCCGGCGCCGTCGGGTTCACGCGCCGCCGCTTCATGGCGCTGTCGGCGGTGGCCTCCCTCGCCTGGGCCGGCTGGTCCGTGCTCATCGGCGTGGTGGCCGCGCAGTCGCTCGGCGACCGGCCGCTGCTGGCCGTCGCGGTCGGGGTCGTCGTCGGCACCGTGCTCGGCGTCGTCGTCGACCGCGTCCTCACCGCCTGGGCCGCCCGCGGCCGCCGCGCCGCCCCGGCGCCGCGAACGGCCGCGGTGGCGCGGCGCGAGCCGGCGCTCGCGGGCGGCGCCGCGCCGGGGATCCCCGCCCGCGGCGCGGGCGCTCTCAGTGCTCCTTGCGGTCCTTCTCGTCCCCGATGAAGTCGGCGACGAGGTCCTCCTGACCGTCGAGGTTCATGTCGGGCGTGCGCGCCTTGCGGGCGTCCCAGCGAAGCGTGATCGCTCCGAGCACGGCAGCGATCACCGACCCCAGCAGGATGGCCGCCTTGGCGCCCTCCGTGTGCTCCGACGCGTGCCCGAACGACAGCTCGGAGACCAGGAGCGCGACCGTGAAGCCGATGCCCGCGAGGAACGCGACCGGGAGCAGGTCGCGAACCCCGATGCCCTGCGCGAGGCGCAGCGGCGTCACCTTGGTGACCAGCGCCGTCGTCCCGAGCACGCCGACGAGCTTGCCCACCACGAGCCCGATCGTGATCGCGGGCACCACCGGCTGGGTCATGATCTCGCCCACGCCGCCGCCGTCGACCAGGTTCACCCCGGCGGCGAAGAACGCGAAGACCGGCAGCGCCACGGCCTGGGACCAGGGCTTGACCGCGTGCTCGTAGCGGTGCGTGCGGGCCTCGGCCTCGCCGTACGTGGGCCGCGCGGCGACGGTGAAGCCCATCAGGACCCCCGCGACCGTGGCGTGCACGCCCGAGGCGTGCATGAACGCCCACGCGACGACGAACAGCGGCACCAGGAGCCACCAGCGCGGGTTCCGCGAGCGCACGTGCCAGCCGAAGAGCGCGACGACGACGAGAGAGGCGCCGAGGTACGCGAAGTTCAGGTTCTCGGTGTAGAAGACCGCGATCACGACGATCGCGAGGAGGTCGTCCACGACCGCGAGGGTGAGCAGGAACGTCCGCACGGCGGCGGGCAGGCCCTTGCCGAAGACGGCGAGGACGCCGAGCGCGAACGCGATGTCGGTGGCCGTGGGGATGGCCCAGCCGTTCAGCGCGCCGGGCTCGCCGAGCGCGACGACGACGATCGCGTAGATGGCGGCGGGGACCACCATGCCGCCGACGGCCGCGAGCATCGGCACGCCCGCCTCCTTGGGACTGCGCAGGCTGCCCGCGACGAACTCGTGCTTGAGCTCGACGCCCACCACGAAGAAGAAGATCGCGAGGAGCCCGTCGGCCGCCCACGCGGAGACGGAGAGGTCCAGGTGGATGTGCAGCGGGCCGAGGTAGGCGAAGCCGAGGACCTTGTCCGACAGGGCGAAGTACCACTCCCGCCACGGGGCGTTCGCGCAGATCAGGGCCAGGACGGCGGCGCCGATGAGGAGTGCGCCCCCCGTCGTCTCGCGGGAGGCCCACCGGCGCAGTCGTTCGCCGGCGGACGGGGCGTTGGTGTCGGGAGTCAGGGTCGTGCTCCTGTCGGGTCGTGGGGTCGTTCGTCGTCCGGCGTCGCAGCCGGTGCCACCGACCAGACTTCCCGGCTCACCCGCGGGCCAGCCTAACGTCCGGCGACGGGTGCCCGGCGCGGGCATGAGTCAGGTCGCCTCGCGGGCCATCGCGACCAGCCTGGTCAGGGTGTTCCAGTTCCGCGCGGTGGTCCACGTGCCCGCGGCCCTGTCGACCAGCGCGGGGGTGAGCCTCGACCGGCCGATGCCCGCCACGTAGTCCACGTAGAGCACGCCGTCGATGACGGCGAACCGCTCGGGCCGCCCCTCGGCGAGCCGCGCGAGAGCGTCGGCGTCCACGGGTTCGGGGGAGACGTGCACCTGGACGTGGGAGGGGTGGTCGGCCACGGCGTCGGGGAACGGGTCGGCGGCGAGGACGGCCGCCGCGCGCTCCGTCGTCAGCGCCACCGCGCGCAGGTCGCCACCGAGCTGCGCGGCGAGCGCGGCGGTGACGCGGCCGGCGACGTCGTCGTCGGCCGCCGCCCCCACGGCGACCAGGTTGCCGCTGTTGGCATAGGTTCGGGCGTCGGCGAGGCCCGCCGTGGCGGCGGCCGCGCGCAGGTCGGCGGAGCTCACGCGGCGGGAGCCGCCGACGTTCACGCCGCGCAGCAGCACGACCCAGGCGGTCGGGTCGGCGGCGGGCCTGGAGGGCTTCGGGGTCACGGCTCCATGGTGCTCGACCTTCCGGCGTGCGTCGCGGCGGGGTCCGGCGCGTGAACGCCGGGTGACAACTTCCCGACCCGCCGACGCGGGGGTGGTGGCGCGAATCACAGCGTCGTAGTTTGGCGGCAGGGACGGTGTCCAGCCGTCCTCGGGGAGGCCAGCCGATGGGGTTCACGCTCCGTGCGGGAGGGCCGGCTCCGGCCCGGCGCCGCACGGCGCCCCCGGGGCGGCCGCCCGTCCACCTGGAGGGAGCTCGCCGTGGCCCGAACCGCACCCGTCCCTGAGCGCGACACCGTCGACGCCACTGACCCGGACGGCACCACCCTGCGCACGTTCGTCGTCGACACGTCCGTGCTGTTGTCCGACCCGCGGGCGATCCACCGCTTCGCCGAGCACGACGTGGTCCTGCCGGTCGTCGTCATCACGGAGCTGGAGGCCAAGCGGCACCACGCCGAGCTCGGCTACTTCGCGCGCAGCGCGCTGCGGATGCTCGACGACCTACGGCTCAAGCACGGCCGCCTCGACGACCGCATCCCCGTCGGCGACGCCGGCGGCACGCTCCGCGTGGAGCTCAACCACACCGACCCGCAGGTGCTGCCGGCGGGGTTCCGCCTGGGCGACAACGACACCCGGATCCTGTCCGTGGCGGCCAACATCGCGGCCGAGGGGCGCGACGTCACGGTCGTCTCCAAGGACCTGCCGATGCGGGTCAAGGCGTCGGCTGTCGGCCTGCGAGCGGAGGAGTACCGCCACGAGCTGGCCGTCGACTCCGGGTGGACCGGGATGCGCGAGATCGACGTCGCCGACGAGCAGGTGAGCACCTTGTACGAGGGCGGCGAGGTGGAGCTGGCCGCCCTCGACGCCGGGGTGGTCGAGGCCGCGTCGCCGCTGCTGTGCCACACCGGCCTGGTGATCCACTCGCCGGGCGGCTCCGCCCTCGGGCGCGTGACGCCCGACAAGACGGTCCGTCTCGTGCGCGGCGACCAGGACGTCTTCGGCGTGCACGGCCGCTCGGCGGAGCAGCGCATCGCCATCGACCTGCTGCTGGACCCGGAGGTCGGGATCCTGTCGCTGGGCGGGCGCGCCGGCACCGGCAAGTCGGCGCTGGCGCTGTGCGCCGGGCTGGAGGCGGTGCTCGAGCGCCGGCAGCACCGCAAGGTGATCGTGTTCCGGCCGCTGTACGCCGTGGGCGGGCAGGAGCTCGGCTACCTGCCCGGGTCCGAGTCCGAGAAGATGAACCCCTGGGCCCAGGCGGTGTACGACACGCTCGGCGCGCTCGTCTCGCCCGACGTCGTGGACGAGGTGATCGACCGCGAGATGCTCGAGGTGCTGCCGCTGACACACATCCGCGGGCGCTCGCTGCACGACGCCTTCGTGATCGTGGACGAGGCCCAGTCCCTGGAGCGGAACGTGCTCCTCACGGTGCTGTCGCGCATCGGGCAGGACTCGCGGGTCGTCCTCACCCACGACGTCGCCCAGCGCGACAACCTGCGGGTGGGCCGGCACGACGGCGTCGCCGCCGTGATCGAGGCGATGAAGGGCCACCCGCTGTTCGCGCACGTGACGCTCACGCGCTCCGAGCGGTCGCCCGTCGCGGCGCTGGTCACCGAGATGCTGGAGTCGCTGGAGATCTGACGGAGGGCACCGCGCCGCCGGTCAGGCCCCTGACGGCACTGCCGGCCGGCGGCGCGGGTGCACCAGGACGACGGCGAGCACGCCGACGACGGCGCCGAGCACGGTGTCGAGGGCGCGCGACGCCGCGATCCCGGCGGGGTCGACCGACCCGCCGAGCGAGGTCATCAGCAGCGCCATCGGCGTGATGGTGAGCATGGCGAGCCCATAGTGCCGCCCGACGACGATCTCCGTCACGACCTGGAGCACCACGACGACGACGCAGGTCGCGGCGAACGAGAGGTGCGCCGCGAGCAGCGGCCAGGCGAGCAGGGCGCCCAGCACCGTGCCGCCCCCGCGCTGCAGCGCGCGGACCACGGCGTGGCGCGTGCTCGCTCCCTGCAGGGTGGCGGTGGCGCCGAGCTGCGCCCATGCGGGGTGGCTCAGGCCGGCGGCGAGCGTGGCGCCGCCGGCGACGGCGCTCGCCAGCACGACGCGGACCCCGGCGAGGCGCCAGCCGGGGACGCGCCAGCCGGCGCGGACGTCGTCGCGCAGTCGGCGGCGCGGCGGCAGGGCGTCGGCGGGCGCCGTCGGCCCGCTCGGCACGGCGTCCGACGGCGCGTCCAGCGCGGCGGCGACCGCGGCCAGCTCGGCGGCGAGCACCCGCGCGGTGTCGCGGGTGCGCCGGCGGGACAGGTCGTCGGCGAGCACGTCGCGGGCCCGGGCGACGGCGGCCGTCGCGGCCCGCGCGGCGTCCGGGGCGTCGGGGCCGGCGTCGAGCGACCTCCGCACCGCGTCCGCCGCCCGCCGGACGGCGAGCCGGGCAGGGGCGCTCGGGCGCACGAGCCAGCCGCTCATCCCGACGAGCCAGGCGATGGCGGCGCCGACGGCGAACGCGACCCCGCGCTCGGCGACGTCGCTCCACGCCAGGGGGCCGACCATGCCGCCTGCCGCGGCGAAGACGACGATGCTCGCCCCGGGCGGCCCGGTGCGGACCAGGGTGCACAGGGCCGTCGCCAGGCCGGCCACGAGCGCTACCACCGCGAGAACGACGAGCGTCGGCGCGCCGGCGGCCGTGAGGGAGGCCGTGAGCAGGAAGGCCGCGACGAACACGGCGGCGACGCCGGCCAGCAGGGAGGCGCGGCGCCGGTACGGCTCGTACCGGCCGTACAGGATGACGAGCGCCCCCAGGGAGGCGAACGCCGCCAGGTCGGTGCGGCCGACGGCGGCGCTCAGCGCGAGGACGACGGCGGCCGCGGCGCCGACGCGCAGGGCCGCCGCGAGCGTGGCGTCGGCGGGGTTGACGCGGAGCGCGGCGCGCAGGTGGCCGGGGTCGAGCACGTCGCGGGCGCTCGTCACGACGGGGGAGTGCGAAGGGGAGGGCGCGGCGGAGGGAGGAGGCATTGCCGACCATGATAGTTCACGGGTAAATCATCATGGAAGTAGTGGGGGTGTGACCTCTATCCTGTCGCCGTGGACTACATCGAGCGCGTGCGCGCGCAGTGGGCCGAACGGCTGCCCGGCGTCGACACGTCCCCGGCCGACGTCGGCGCACGGGTGCGCCGCATCGCCGCCCTGCTCGAGGCCGAGGTGTCCGGGGACCTCGCCGCCCGCGACGTCACGCGGGCCGAGCTCGACGTCCTCACGGCGCTGCGGCGGTCAGGGCGCCCCTTGCGGGCGGGCGAGATCACCACGATGACGGGCTCGCCGGGCGCGTCGATCACGAAGCGCCTCGACCGGCTGGAGCGGGCCGGGCTGGTGGAGCGTGCCGTGCACGAGCGGGACAAGCGCGGCGTGCTGGTGGCGCTGACCGCGGAGGGGGAGTCGCTCGTCGACGAGCTGTTCCCTCGGCAGGTCGAGCACGAGCGCGCGGCCCTGGCGGACCTGGCGGAGGCGGAGCGGGCCGAGCTCGGCCGCCTGCTCGCCGTCGTGCTGCGCCGCCTGGATCCGCGCGACTACTGAACGACTGCCGGGCGACGTGCTGCGCGGGGAGGCGCCGCACGTCAGGTGGAACCCCCCAGCCCCGCGCCCCGAGGGGCGCCTCCCCGCGTACGCCGACAGTAGCAGGTGAGGTTAGCCTTACCAACCCCCGTGTCGAGTCGTGGGAGAACGCCGACGGCGGCGGACCCCGGAAGGGGCCGCCGCCGTCGCTGTGCGGGGGAGGGTCAGGCCTGCGGGGGCTTCGTCATCGACAGGACGTCGAGGGCCGAGTCGAGCTGGGACTCGGTGACCTCGCCGCGCTCCACGAAGCCGAGGTCGATCACGGCCTCGCGCACGGTGAGGCCCTGCTTGACCGAGTGCTTCGCGACCTTGGCCGCGGCCTCGTAGCCGATCACGCGGTTGAGCGGCGTGACGATCGACGGCGAGGACTCGGCGAACGCGCGGGCGCGGTCCACGTTGGCGGTGATGCCCGTGACCGTCTTGTCGGCCAGGACGCGCGAGGCGTTGCCGAGCAGGCGGATCGACTCCAGCACGCCCTGCGCGATGACGGGGATCTGCACGTTGAGCTCGAACGAGCCGCTGGCGCCGGCCCAGGCGACGGTGGCGTCGTTGCCGATCACGCGGGCGGCGACCATGAGCACGGCCTCCGGGATGACCGGGTTGACCTTGCCCGGCATGATCGACGAGCCCGGCTGCAGGTCGGGGATCGCGATCTCGCCCAGGCCGGTGTTGGGGCCCGAGCCCATCCACCGCAGGTCGTTGCAGATCTTCGTGATCGAGACGGCGATGGTGCGCAGCGCGCCCGAGAGCTCGACGAGGCCGTCGCGCGCCGACTGCGCCTCGAAGTGGTCGCGCGCCTCGGTCAGCGGCAGGCCCGTGTCCTCGCGCAGCAGCTCGATGACGCGCTGCGGGAAGCCGGCCGGCGTGTTGATGCCGGTGCCGACCGCGGTGCCGCCCAGCGGGACCTCCGCCGCGCGGGGCAGCGCCGCCTCGACGCGCTCGACGCCGTAGCGGATCGCCGCGGCGTACCCGCCGAACTCCTGACCCAGCGTCACCGGGGTGGCGTCCATGAGGTGCGTGCGGCCGGACTTCACGACGGTCGCGAACTCGTCGGCCTTCGCACCCAGGGCGTCGGCCAGGTGCTTCAGGCCCGGGACCAGGTCGTGGATCGCGCCGGCGGTGGCGGCCACGTGCACCGACGTCGGGAAGACGTCGTTGGACGACTGCGAGGCGTTGACGTGGTCGTTCGGGTGCACGTCCTTGCCGAGGGAGCGCGTGGCCAGCGTGGCCAGCACCTCGTTGGTGTTCATGTTCGACGACGTGCCCGAGCCGGTCTGGAAGACGTCGATCGGGAAGTGCGCGTCGTGGGCGCCGGAGGCGACCTCGTCGGCCGCGGCGACGATGGCGTCGGCGATGTCCTGGTCGAGCACGCCCAGCTCGGCGTTCGCGCGCGCGGCGGCCTTCTTGATCCGTGCCAGGGCCTCGATGTGCCCGCGCTCGAGCGTGGTGCCGGAGATGGGGAAGTTCTCCACGGCCCGCTGCGTCTGCGCGCGGTAGAGCGCGTGCGCCGGGACGCGCACCTCGCCCATCGTGTCGTGCTCGATGCGGAACTCGGTCTCGCCCGCGCCGGACGCGCCGGGGACGACGGTGTCGGAAGTCATGCCTCTATCGTGCCGCACCCGCGCGGCCGGTCCGTCGTGAGGCGGGTCACTCCCGGTGTCGGTGCGGTGGGGGAGGATCGCCGGGTGACCTACTCCCACGTGGTCCTCTATCGCGCGATGAACCTGGGTCATCGGGGCAGCCCGGTGCGTGCCGAGCTGGAGGCCGCGCTCCTGGCGGCGGGCGCACGGGCCGTGCGGTCGTTCCAGACCAACGGCACGGTGCTGCTCGACGTCGGCGACCGGCCCGCGGACGGTGCCGCCGAGCAGGTGGTGCGCGCCGCCGCCCCGCGGCTGGCCGAGCGCTCCGGCTACGGGCACGTGGCCCTGGTGCGCCCGCTCGACGACGTCGCCGCGGCGATCGACGGCGACCCGTTCGCGCTCACTCGCGACGAGCGGACGTACCGCGACACCCTGACGTTCGTGGACGGCGGGGAGCCGCTGCCCGTCGACCTGCCCTGGACGGACCCGCGCGACCTGCTCGACCTGGTCGCCGCGCGACCGGGGGTGGTGCTCGCCGTCGTGCGGGGCGGTCCGGGCACGGGCGGCGACCCGAACTCCGTCGTCGAGCGGCTCACCGGCGGGGTCGCGACGACCCGCACCCTCGGTACCGTGCGGCGGCTGCTGGCCGCCGCACGGTCCTGAGCGGGCGGGGCTCACTCACATCATCACTGTCAGGCGGCGGCCGGCTGCTCGCCGACCTCGCCGTCGACCGCCACGAGGTGCGCGCTGCCGTCGTCCAGGTCGTAGACGACGCCGACGACGGCCAGACGACCCTCGTCGATGGCCGTGCCGATCGCGGCCGAGTAGCCGCGCAGCAGCGCGACGGTGTGCTTGACGTGCTCCGTGCGCAGCACGTCCGGGTCGATCGGCCCGGTGACGCCCTGCCGGCTGGTGAGCTCCGCCACCGACGGGATGACCTTGTCGACGACGGCGCGCACGAACCCCGGGGGCTGCTCGCCGGTCGCGAGGGTGTGCGCCGTCGCCGCGACGGCGCCGCACGAGTCGTGACCCAGCACGACCACGAGGGGCGTGTGCAGCACCTCGGTGCCGTACTCGATGGAGCCGAGCACGGTGGTGTCGACCACGTGGCCCGCGGTCCGCACGACGAAGACGTCGCCCAGGCCCTGGTCGAAGACGATCTCGGCCGCCACCCGGGAGTCGGAGCACCCGAAGATCACGGTGTGCGGGTGCTGCACCGTGCGCAGCTCACGCCGGCGGACGGCGTCCTGGTCGGGGTGCTCGGGCGTGTCCTGCACGAACCGGGCGTTGCCGGCGCGCAGCCGCGCCCATGCCTCTGCCGGGGTCATCGAATCTCCTTCTCCTGTCCCAGGGTCTTCTCGGGGTCCGCCACCCCGGCACGGTCCGGTCCGCTGAACCGGACCCGGTCGGGGCCGACGAGGTCCGTCGGCCACGGCGGGTTGGCGCCGGCGCGCGAGACGGTCACCGCGGCCACCGCCACGGCGCGCACGAGCATCCGTGCCGTCGCCGCGCGGTCGATCGCGCGCAGGGCGTCGCGCCGGGCGGCGCCCAGGAGGTCCGCGCCCCACAGCCAGTCCAGCAGCGCACCCATGAACGAGTCGCCGGCGCCGACGGTGTCCACCACGTCGACCCGCGGGGCGGCGACCGTCACCGCTCCGGCGGTCGTGATCGCCGTCGCGCCCTCGCCGCCGAACGTCACCACCACGACCGCCGGCCCGGTCAGCTGCCACGCGCGGGCGACGTCGAGCGGGTCGCTGCCCGGCGCGAGCCAGGCCAGGTCCTCGTCGCTGACCTTCACCACGTCCGCCAGGGCCACGAGCGCCTCGACGCGCGGGCGCACGTCGGCGGCGTCGCCCATGAGGGCGGGGCGCGCGTTCGGGTCGTAGGTGATGGTCGACGTCGCCCGGGCGGACTCCACCAGGCGCCGCACGTCGGCGTCACCCGGGGGGAGCATCGCCGCGATCGAGCCGGTGTGCACGGCGAGCGTGCCGCCGGCGGCACCGGCGCCGGAAGGGACCTGCCACTCGAGGTCGAACTCGTAGGTCGCGGCGCCCGTGTCGTCGAGCGTGGCCTGCGCGACGCTCGTGCGCGCCGCGCCGTCGCTGCCCGGGGCCAGGGCCACGCGGGACTCCTCGAGCCACGACCGGACGTCGTCGCCGCGCGCGTCGCGACCGAGCCAGGTCGCGAGCCGCACGTCGCGGCCGAGGCGGCCGAGCGTCAGGGCGACGTTCGCCAGGCTGCCGCCGGGGTGCTCCTCGCTGGTCCCGTCAGGGCGGTGCACGACGTCGACCAGAGCCTCGCCCACCGCGAGGACGTGCGCGCTCACGCGTCCTCCTCGTCGGTCTCGGGGGTGGTGCCCGCGGCGGACGAGGCGGCCTGCGCCGCCGCGAGCCGCTCCCGCGCGCCGTCGAGCCACTGCTGGCAGCGCGCCGCCAGCGCCTCGCCGCGCTCCCAGAGGGCGAGCGACGCCTCGAGGGGCTCGCTGCCGGCCTCGAGCCGGGCGACCACCTGGACGAGCTCGTCGCGGGCCTCTTCGTACGTCAGGGCGGAGACGTCGGCGGGCAGGTCGGGGGTACCGGGGTTCGCATCGGTCACGGGGGACAGTCAACAACACCTCGCCGACAGGCCGCCGACGTCGTCCGCGCTGCGGTCGGAAATGCCTTGCGGGCGGACCGGCGGTCGGGCAGCGTGCCCGGCATGGGTCATCTGGAGGTGGCGCACGTCGAGCACGTGCTGCCGGACGGGCGCACGCTGCTCGACGACGTCTCGTTCCGCGTCCCCGAGGGGAGCGCCACGGCTCTCGTGGGGCCCAACGGCTCCGGGAAGACCACCTTGCTCCGCCTGCTGTCGGGCGACCTGGTGCCGCAGTCCGGCTCCCTCACGGTGACGGGCGGGCTCGGCGTCATGCGGCAGTTCGTCGGCTCCGTGCGGGACGAGACGACCGTGCGCGACCTGCTCGTCGACGTCGCGCCGCCGCGCGTCCGGGACGCCGCGCGCGCCGTCGACGCCGCCGAGCTGGCGATCATGGAGGTCGACGACGAGCCCGCGCAGCTCGCGTACGCGCAGGCGCTGGCCGACTGGGCGGAGGCGCAGGGCTACGAGGCCGAGACGCTGTGGGACGTGTGCACCGTCGCGGCCCTCGGCGTCCCGTACGAGCAGGCGCGGTGGCGCGAGGTGCGCACCCTGTCCGGCGGCGAGCAGAAGCGCCTCGTCCTGGAGGCGCTGCTGCGCGGTCCGGACGAGGTGCTGCTCCTCGACGAGCCGGACAACTACCTCGACGTGCCGGGCAAGCGCTGGCTCGAGGACCAGCTCCTGGCCACCCGCAAGACCGTGCTGTTCGTCTCGCACGACCGCGAGCTGCTGGCGCGGGTCGCGGACCGCATCGTCTCCCTCGAGCCCGCGCCGTCGGGTGCCGACGCGTGGGTGCACGGCGGCGGCTTCGCGACGTTCCACGAGGCGCGGCGCGAGCGGTTCGCGCGGTTCGAGGAGCTGCGCCGGCGCTGGGACGAGAAGCACGCCCAGCTGGTGCGTCTGGTGCGCGAGCTGCGGCAGGCGGCCGCGAACAGCGACGCGATGGCGTCCCGGTACCGGGCGGCCCAGACCCGGCTGAGCAAGTTCGAGGAGGCCGGGCCGCCGCCCGAGCCGCCACGCGAGCAGGACATCCGGATGCGCCTGCGCGGCGGCCGCACCGGTGTGCGCGCGCTCACGTGCGAGCGGCTCGGGCTCACCGGGCTGATGCAGCCGTTCGACCTCGAGGTCTTCTACGGCGAGCGCGTCGCGGTCCTCGGGTCGAACGGGTCGGGCAAGTCGCACTTCCTGCGGCTGCTCGGGGGCGACGACGTCGCGCATACGGGCGAGTGGCGCCTCGGGGCGCGCGTGGTGCCCGGCGTCTTCGCGCAGACGCACGCCCATCCCGAGCTGTTCGGGCGCACGCTCACCCAGATCCTCTGGGAGGACCACGCCCGCGACCGCGGGGCGGCGATGTCGGTGCTGCGCCGCTACGAGCTGACCGTCGCCGCGGACCGCGCGTTCGACCGGCTCTCCGGCGGGCAGCAGGCGCGGTTTCAGATCCTGCTGCTGGAGCTCGCGGGCTGCACCGCGCTGCTGCTCGACGAGCCGACCGACAACCTCGACCTCGCCAGCGCCGAGGCGCTGCAGGAGGGGCTCGAGGCCTTCGACGGCACCGTGCTCGCCGTGACGCATGACCGCTGGTTCGCGCGCTCGTTCGACCGGTTCCTGGTGTTCGGCGAGGACGGCACCGTGCGCGAGACGCCCGAGCCTGTCTGGGACGAGGGGCGGGTCGTCCGCGTCCGCTGACGCGGGTCAGCCGACGGCCGTCCCGGGTGCGTCGGTCGCCGCCCGCGCCCGGCGGCCCGCGGCGACGTCGAGGACGTTGTCGACGAGCCGCTCGACGGCGTCGCCGCCGGAGAGGTCCATGCCGAGGGTCGCGCCGAGATGGGCGGGAGCGACGACCAGCAGGACCAGGTCGAGCGGCGTCAGCTCGGTGGTGCCGCTCGCGTCGAGCAGCTCCTGGAAGAGCGTGAGCCGCGGCTGCAGCAGCTGTTCGGCCTGCGCGGGGCCGGTCAGCTCGTCTCCGGACGCCCGCATCAACGCGCCGACGAACGCGAGGCCTCCCGGGCGGTCGAACTCCTCGACGAGCCGGCGGGTGTAGGCGAGCAGGTCCGCACGCAGGTCGCCGGTCGCGGGGACTGGGGACCTCTCGTTGACGTCGGACACCGCGACGTCGAGCACGAGCGCGTCGCGCGTGCGCCAGCGCCGGTAGATCGTCGTGGCGTGGACGCCCGAGCGGGCGGCGACCTCGGGGATCTCGGGGGGTACGCCGCCGTTCGCCGCCATGATCTCGTGCACCGCGGCGTGGACGGCGTTTCGTGTGCGCGCCGTCCGCCCGCCGGGTCGGACGGTCCCGGTGGCCTGGAGCGCGGGGTCGCGAGGCATGTGACCACCCTATCGCAGTCATCTTTGCGTTAACTGTCACGATGTCGTAGCGTCACTAATGCAAAGACAGTTGCGTCAATAAGGAGGGCCAGATGCCCAAGGTGCTGATCGTGGGCGCGGGGATCGCGGGCGACGCGCTGGCGGTGCTGCTCGACCGGGCCGGCTGGTATGTCGACGTGGTCGAGATCGCGCCGGCCCTGCGCTCCGGCGGCCAGACCGTCGACCTGCGCGGCGACAGCCGCGAGGTGCTCAAGCGTCTCGGGCTGCTGGAGGCCGCGCTCGCCGCCACGGTCGAGCAGCGCGGGCTGGCGTGGATCGACGAGTCCGGGCGCCGTCGCGCCGAGATGCCCGTCGAGGCGTTCGGGGGCGCGGGCTTCGTCTCGTCCGAGGAGCTGCTCCGCACGGACCTCGCCCGCCTGCTCCACGGCGTCGTCGGACCACGGACCGCGCACCGGTTCGGGGACACGGTGGTCGGCCTGCGGGAGGTCGACGACGGGGTCGCGGTGGAGTTCCGCGCGCACGAACCCGGCGTGTACGACCTCGTCGTCGGTGCGGACGGCGCGCACTCCCGCGTCCGATCGCTTGTCTTCGGGGCCGAGGAGGCGTTCCGTCGCCCGCTCGGGCTCGCCCACGCCTGGTTCACGGTGCGCGAGGCACCCACGACGCCCGGTCTCGACGGCTGGTTCCTCATGCTCAACCTGCCCGGCTCCCGGGTCGTGGAGGCGCGTCCCGGTCACCCCGGCGAGCAGGAGGTCGGCCTGACGTTCCCCGCCGACTCGCTGCCGCCGCGACGAGACGTCGAGGCGCGCTTCGCGCTCCTGGACCGGACCTTCGCGGGCGCCGGCTGGCGGACCGCCGAGCTCCTGCGCGCCGCTCGGTTGGCCGACGACTTCGCGCTCGACACCTACGACCAGATCCGGATGGACCGCTGGTCGCGCGGGCGCGTCGCCCTCCTCGGCGACAGCGCCTGGTGCGCGAGCCCCCTCAGCGGACTCGGCACCGCGCTCGCGCTGCGGGGCGCCGCGACGCTCGCCGACCTCCTCGGTGCCAGGCTCCCGGACGACGTCGCCGGCGCGCTCGCGGCGTACGAGTCCGCGATGCGGCCCGTGGCGGAGAGGGCCCAGGCCATGTACCCCGGCCGGGTCCGGTCGTTCGCGCCGCGGACGCGCCTCGGCATCGCGGCCATGACCGGAACGATGCGGCTCGTCCAGCGAGGCCCGGTCGGGGCGTTCCTCACCCGGCATGCCGCCGACTACGGACGGGCGCCCGAGGCGTCGCCCGCCCGGCCGGTCACGAGCGCTGGGTGAAGAACGCCCGCAGGTCGTCGGCCAGCAGCTGCGGTTCCTCCATCGCGGGGAAGTGCCCGCCCTCGGCGTGCTCGACCCACCGGTCGATCGCGCCCCAGCCGTTGAAGACCTTGGCCATGAGCGGGTGCGTGTCGAACACGGACCAGGCGGAGGGGACGGCGGAGGCCGCGAGCCAGTCGAGCCCGGAGTGCGAGGCCTCGTAGTAGAACTGCGCGCTGGACGCCCCGCTGCGGGTGAACCAGTAGAGCGACACGTTCGTCAGCAGCTGGTCGCGGTCGACGGCCTCGTCCGGGGTGCGACGGGCCGGGTTCGTCCAGGTCTGGAACTTCTCCGCGATCCACGCGAGCTGGCCGACGGGCGAGTCGACGAGCGCCGGGCCGATCGTGTCGGGGCGGTGGTTCTGCATCTCGAAGTAGCCGTGCTCGGCGGCGTCGGCGGCGCGGACCGCCGCGATCTGCGCCACCTCGTCGTCCGTCAGGCCGTCGGGCAGCGGGAACTGGTCGCCGACCATGCCGAGCGACCGGCCGTCACTGCCGACGTGGGTGCCGATCACGCGCTCCGGGTACAGCGCGGCGAGGCGCCCGGTGGTGCCCGCGCCGATGTCGGTGCCGTGCACGGCGAACCGCTCGTACCCGAGCCGCGTCATGATCTCGGCGTACGCCTCGGTGGTGCGCGCCACCTCCCAGCCGGTGCCGGCGAGCGGGGTCGAGAAGCCGAACCCGGGCAGCGACGGCACGACGACGTGGAAGGCGTCGGTGAGCAGCGGGATCAGCCGCTGGTACTCGACGAACGAGCCGGGCCATCCGTGGCACAGGAGCAGCGGGGACGCGTCCGGGTTCGCGGAGCGGGCATGGACGACGTGGAAGGTCTGGCCGTCGACGACGGTCGTGACCTGCTCGTGCGCGTTCAGGGCCGACTCCTGCGCGCGCCAGTCGAAGCCGTCGCGCCAGTACTCGGCGAGCTCGCGCAGGTACGGCAGGGGGATGCCGCGGCTGAAGTCCGTGCGGTCGTCACGGCCGGGCACGGGCAGGGGCCAGCGGGTGCGCGCCAGCCGGTCGTGCAGGTCGTCGAGGTCGGCCTGCGGGACGTCGACGTGGAAGGGGACGAGGGCCGTGTCTGCGGTGTTCGTGGTCATGGGTCCACGCTCGCAGCAATCGCGGAAGACCTGCTTCCGCGATAGGTGAGATGCTCCGACGGTGCTCGAGACCTCGGCCCGCCTGCTCCAGCTCCTGTCGCTGCTGCAGCTGCGCCGCGACTGGACCAGTGGCGACCTCGCCGAGCGGCTCGGGGTGAGCACCCGCACCGTGCGCACCGACGTCGGCAAGCTGCGCTCGCTCGGATACCCGGTCGAGGCGCGCCCCGGCGTCGCCGGCGGGTACCGGCTCGCCGCCGGGTCCGCGATGCCGCCGCTGGTGCTGGACGACGACGAGGCGGTGGCGGTGGCGATCGGGCTCGCCGCGGCCGCGCACGGGCCGCTCGGCGAGGGGGAGACCGCCCTCACCGCGCTCGCGAAGCTCGAGCAGGTGATGCCCGCGCACCTGCGGCGGCGCGTCGAGGCCGTCCGGGAGGCGACGAGCGTCGTGCCGGGCGGGGACCCGGCGCCGGACCTCGAGGTGCTCGGCGGCGTCGCCGCCGCGATCCGGTCGGATGAGCGGCTCCGGTTCCGCTATGCCTCCCACGACGGGGCCGAGTCCTCCCGCCACACGGAGCCGCACCGGCTGGTGCGCTGGGGGTCGCGCTGGTACCTGCTGGCCTGGGACCTCGACCGCGTGGACTGGCGCGCCTTCCGGGTCGACCGGATCACGCTGCGCCCGCCCACCGGGGCACGGTTCCGGCCGCGGGTCATCCCCGAGGACGCGGTGCTGCGGCACGTCGTGGCGCGCGTAGGGCGGGCGACCTGGCGGTACCGCGCGCGGATCCTCGTGCACGCGGCTGCGGAGGACGTCGTCGCGAAGGTCGGCTCCCCGCTCGAGGTCGAGGCGGCGGGCCCGGGAACGAGCCGCCTCGAGGTCGGGAGCGACGACCCCGACCAGCTGGCCCTCTGGATCACCCGGCTCGGGTGGGACGTCGAGGTGCTCGAGGGGGCCGAGCTCGCGGCGGCGTTCGGCCGGCTGACGGAGCGGTTCAGGCGGGCTGCTCGGGTGCGGCCGTCGCCGTGACGGCGGCCTCCAGCGAACCCTCGGCGACGCGCACGTGCACCGCGTCGCCGGTCGCGACGTCGTGGGCTGCGCGGACCACGTGCCCGTCGGCGCGCTGCACGACGGCGTACCCGCGCTCGAGCGTGGCCTGCGGGGAGAGCGCGCGGACCTGGGCCGCGAGCCGGCCGACCTCTCCGGACGCGCGCAGCAGCGCGGCGTCCAGGCAGTGGCGGGCGTGCCGCACGTGCTGGGCGATCTCGCGCTCGCGGGCGTCGACCGTCGTCTGCGGCCGGGCCAGCACCGGGCGTGACCGCAGGGCGTCGAGGCCGTGCTGCTCCCGCTCGACCCGCCCGGCCACCGCGGCGCGCATCCGCCGTCGTGCCTGGTCGAGGCGCAGCCGCTCCTCGGCGACGTCTGGCACGACCTGCTTCGCGGCATCGGTCGGGGTGGACGCGCGGTGGTCGGCGACGAGGTCCAGCAGCGGGGTGTCGGTCTCGTGCCCGATGGCGCTGACCAGCGGCGTCGTGCAGGCGGCCGCGGCGCGGACCAGGGCCTCGTTGCTGAACGGCAGCAGGTCCTCGACGGAACCGCCGCCGCGCGCCACGACAATCACCTCGACCTCGGGGCGGGTGTCGAGGTCGGCGATCGCGGCGCTCACCTCGCGCACGGCGTCGACGCCCTGCACCGCGACCTCGCGGATCTCGAAGCGCACCTGCGGCCAGCGGGCGCGCGCGTTCACCACGACGTCGTGCTCGGCCTTGGACTCCCGCCCGCACACGAGGCCCACCACGGCGGGCAGGAACGGCAGGGGGCGCTTGCGGTCGAGGTCGAACAGGCCCTCCGCCGCGAGCACCCGCCGGAGCTGGTCGATGCGGGCGAGCAGCTCGCCGACGCCCACCTGGCGCACCGCCGTCGCACGCATCGACATCCGGCCGGTCTTGACCCAGAACTCGGGCTTGGCCTGCACCACGACGTGGTCGCCCACCTCGGGCTTGTGGTGGAGGCCCGCGTAGATGCGCGAGAGCAGGTGCACGGGCAGCGAGGCCTCGGCGTCGGTGTCGCGCAGGGTGACGAACTGCATCCCCGCCCGGGGCCGGTAGGTGTGCTCCACGACCTGGCCCTCGACCCAGACCGAAGACATCCTCGCCACGTAGTCCCGGATCTTCGCGGACAGGAGCCGTACCGGCCACGGGCGCTCCGCGGTCGTGTCGCGGGCGAGCTCGGGCAGGGGCTGCGGCTGGGCTGCTGGCTGTGGATCCTGCTGGGACGTGTCCGACACGCCGTCCAGCATGCCGCACGCCCCCGACGAGCTCGTCGGGCGTTCGTCAGGCGCCCGTCACAGGACGTCCACACCCGCGCACCTAGACTGGTCGCGTGACTGTGATCAGCCCGGCTCCCGCCACCCCGACGTCCACCAAGCGCGTGCTCCTGGCCGCGCCGCGCGGCTATTGCGCGGGGGTGGACCGTGCGGTGGTGGCGGTCGAGAAGGCGCTCGAGACGTACGGCGCGCCCGTGTACGTCCGCAAGGAGATCGTGCACAACAAGCACGTCGTGGAGACGCTGCGCGACCGCGGCGCGATCTTCGTCAACGAGACGGACGAGGTGCCCGAGGGCGCCCGGCTCGTGTTCTCCGCGCACGGCGTCTCGCCGGCGGTGCGCGCCTCGGCCGTGGCCCGCAGCCTCGACACCATCGACGCGACCTGTCCCCTGGTGACCAAGGTGCACAAGGAGGCCGTGCGGTTCGCCAACGACGACTACGACATCCTCCTCATCGGCCACACCGGGCACGAGGAGGTCGAGGGCACCGCGGGCGAGGCGCCCGACCACGTGCAGGTCGTCAACTCCCCGGACGAGGTCGACCAGGTGCAGGTCCGCGACCCGGAGAAGGTCGTGTGGATCTCGCAGACCACCCTGTCCGTGGACGAGACGATGGAGACCGTGCGCCGCCTGCGCGACCGGTTCCCCGAGATGCAGGACCCGCCGAGCGACGACATCTGCTACGCCACCCAGAACCGCCAGGTCGCGGTGAAGAAGCTCGCCCCGGAGTGCGACGTCGTCATCGTCGTGGGCTCCGCGAACTCGTCGAACTCGGTGCGGCTCGTCGAGGTGGCCCTGCAGGCCGGCGCCCGCACCGCGTACCGGGTGGACCGCGCGACCGAGATCGAGGACGCCTGGCTCGACGGCGCGACGACGGTGGGCGTCACGTCCGGCGCGTCGGTGCCGGAGATCCTCGTGCAGGACGTCATCGCGCACCTGGACGGCCACGGCTTCGGCGAGGTCGAGGAGGTGCGCACCGCGACCGAGGACCTGATGTTCTCCCTGCCGCGCGAGCTGGCGCGCGGCCTCAAGGCCGCGGGCCAGGAGGAGAAGCGTCCCCGTCGCGGCGCGCGCGCCGCACTGCCGGTCGAGCCGGCCTGACGCCGGCGCCGCGCGCCGTCAGCCGGCGGCGGAGTCCTTCCGGTCGTCCTGCTCGGCCCGCTCCAGACCGTCCTGGTCGGCGTCCACGAGGGAGTCGACGGACGAGCGGTCGCTCGGCGCGGTGAGGTCGGCCAGCTCGACGAACGACCCGTCCGCCCCGGCCAGGAGCTCGGGCTTCGTGATCTCGCGGGTGGCGCCCTCGACCACCTTGAGCGGTTCGAGCCCCACGGTCGCGTCCACCACCTTGAGCTCGACCATCTTCCGCGCCGACGGCACCACGCGGGTCTCGAGCGTGGCGATGAACTTGTTGTAGTCGTTCGTCACCGTCGTGATCGACCGGCCGAGCTTGGTGACCCGCTCGGTCATGCCGACGAGCCGGCCGTACAGCTCCTTGCCGGCCTGCAGCACCTTCTGCGCGTCCTCGGCGATGGCGTCCTGCTGCCACGCGTACGCGACCGTCCGCAGCATCGCCACGAGCGTCATCGGCGTGGCGACGAGCACCCGCTTGCGGATGGCCGTCTCGAGGAGGTCGGGCTGGTGCTCGACCGCCGCCGACAGGATCGGCTCGGCGGGGACGAACAGCACCACGAACTCGGGGGCGGCGTCGAACTGCGACCAGTAGGCCTTGCCCGCGAGCACCTCCACGTGCTTGGCGAGGTCCTTGGCGTGGGCGCCGAGCTCCTTGTCGCCCTCGGCGGGGCTCTCCGCCTGCTGTGCGCGCAGGTACGCGCTGAGCGGCACCTTCGCGTCGACCACGATGTTCTTGCCGCCCGCCAGGCTGACGACCAGGTCGGGGATCAGGGTCTCGCCCTCGGCCGTCGTGCGGTGCACCTGGGCCTCGAAGTCGACGTGGTCCACCATCCCGGCGGCCTCGACCACGCGCTTGAGCTGCAGCTCGCCCCAGACGCCGCGCGTCTGGTTGGACCGCAGCGCCGAGACGAGGTCGCTGGTGCCGACGCGCAGCTGCGAGTTGACCGTCTCGAGCTGGCGCAGCTGCTCGGTGAGGGCCGTGTGCCCCTGGAGGCGCGCCTGCTCGGCGGTGTCAACCCGGGCGTTGACCTTGTCGAGGGTCTTGCTCATCGGGTCGAGCAGCGCGCGGATCGCCTGCTCGCGCTGCGCGAGCGTCTCGTCGTTCTTCTGCGTGCTGCGCCGCAGCCGCTCGTCGGCGAGGTCGAGGAACTGCTTCTGGTTGCTCGTGAGGACGTCGTTGGCCAGCGCGCGGAACCGCTGTGCCGCGGCCTCCTGGTCGCCCTTCGCCTCGGCGAGCTGCTCCTCGAGGTTCTCGCGCACCTGGGTGAGCAGCCGGTCGGCCTGCTCCCGGGCCTCCGCCACGCGCCGGTCCGCCTCCTCGCGGGCCTGCGCGCGCTGCTCCGCCAGCCGCCGCTCGCTCTCCTGCGTCGCCTGCCCGAGGCGGCTGCGCAGCTCCGCGGCGTCGCGGCGCAGCACCTCGAGCTCGCCGTGCTCCTGGACCCGCTGCAGCTCGTCCGACCGCCCCGCCTTGGCGGCCCGGGTCGCGTGCCCCAGCCAGCCCACCAGCACTCCCAGGCCCAGGGCGCCGAGGATGAGGATCACTGCGAGGCTCGTCGTCATGCGCCACACGGTGTCATGGGGCACCGACACGGGGGAGCACCACGGCGGCGCGTCGCTGACCAGGACGGCCGTGCCCCCACCACGGTCGTGATGCTGTCCGGCGTGAGGCCCGCGCACTACGGTTGACCCGTGAGCGACCAGACCGGGCCGCCGCCCGCCGCCCCCGCCCCCGCCCCTCCGCCCGACCTCGCCGCCGCCCTGAGCCTGCGCGGCCTGTGGAAGCGGTTCGGCCAGAAGATCGCCGTCGCCGGCGTCGACCTCGACGTCCCGACCGGCTCGTTCTTCGGCCTCGTCGGCCCCAACGGCGCGGGCAAGACGACGTCCCTGTCGATGGCGACCGGCCTGCTGCGGCCGGACTTCGGCACGGTGCACGTGCACGGCACGGACCTGTGGGCGCGGCCCGAGGAGGCGAAGGCCGCGCTCGGCGTGCTGCCGGACGGGGTGCGCCTCTTCGACCGCCTCACGGGGGCCCAGCTGCTCACCTACGCCGGCCTGCTGCGCGGGCTGGACCGGGACACCGTCGCGGAACGCACCGAGGACCTGCTGCAGGCGATGGACCTGGTCGGCGACCGCGACACGTTCGTCGTCGACTACTCCGCCGGCATGACGAAGAAGATCGGCCTGGCGTCGGCGATGATCCACGCGCCGGGCGTGCTCGTGCTGGACGAGCCGTTCGAGGCGGTCGACCCCGTCAGCGCCGCGAACATCCGCGACATCCTGCACGGGTACGTGGCCGACGGCGGCACGGTCGTCGTGTCGAGCCACGTCATGGACCTGGTGCAGCGGATGTGCTCGCACGTGGCGGTCATCGCCGGCGGGCACGTGCTCGCGGCCGGCACCGTCGCCGAGGTGCGCGGGGAACAGAGCCTCGAGGACCGCTTCGTGGACCTCGTCGGCGGCCGTCGGGAGTCGGAGGGACTGGCGTGGTTGCGCAGCTCGTCCGCCTCAAGCTGACCCTCCTGGCCAACACGTTCCGCCGGAGCGTGTGGCAGACGATCGGGCTGGTGATCGGGTCCGTGTACGGGCTCGGTGTGCTGGTCCTGGTGGTGGCAGCGGCCGTGGCCGGAGGCACCGCGGACCCGGTCGTGACCGGCCACGTCCTCACCGTGGCCGGCGCGCTGGTGGTCCTCGCGTGGTGGGTCGTCCCCGTCTTCGCGTTCGGTGTCGACGCGACCCTCGACCCGCGGCGCTTCGTCACCTTCGCCATCCCGCGGCGCACGCTGCTGGCCGGGCTCGCGCTCGCGGGCCTCGTCTCGATCCCGGCGGCGGTCACCGCGCTCGGCGCGCTGGGCGTCTCCTTCGCCTGGTGGCGGCAGCCGGCCGCGCTCGTCGCGGCGCTGGTCGGCGGCGTCCTCGCGACCGCGCTGTGCGTCGTCGGCTCCCGGGCCGCGACGACGGCGCTCGCGCCGCTGCTCGACTCGCGGCGGTACCGCGAGGTCCTGGCGATCGTCGCCGTGGTGCCGCTCCTGCTGATCGGGCCCGCGGTCGGCTGGCTGGCGGACGGCGTCGAGGTGACCGTCGGGGGGGCCGGCGCCGACGCGCTGGGGGCGGCGATCGCCCCGCTGGCCCAGGTGGTCGGCTGGACGCCCCTGGGTGCGCCGTGGGCGCTGGCCTCGGCGGTCCACGACGGCGCGTGGGCCCTGCTCGCGGCCCGGGTCGTGATCTGCCTGGGCACGCTCGCCCTCGCCTGGGTGGTCTGGGACCGCGCGCTCGCCCGCGAGCTCGTGACGCCGCACGGCGGCGGCTCGTCGGCCACGGCGGCGAAGGGCCTCGGCTGGTTCGGCCGCCTGCCCGCCACGCCGCTGGGGGCGGTGGCCGCGCGGACCGCGACCTACTGGGTGCGCGACCCCCGGTACGCGGCGTCGATCGCGATGGTCCCGCTGCTGCCGCTGGTGCTGCTCGCCGTCGGGACGACGAACGGGGCCGGCGGCGGGCTCCTGCTGGTCATGGCGCCGCTGGCGGCGTGGCTGCTCGGCTTCGGCATCTCGAACGACGTCGGCTACGACAACACGGCGTTCGCGCTGCACGTCGCGACCGGCGTCCGGGGGCGGGTCGACCGGTGGGGACGCGTGCTGCCCGTGCTGGTGGCCGGGCTGCCCCTGTGCGTCGCGTTCGCCGTGGTCGGGTGCGCCGTCGCCGGGCGCTGGGACGCGCTGCCCGCCCTGCTCGGACTCACGGCCGGCACGCTGGGCGGGTCCCTGGGTATCTCGAGCGCCGTGTCGGCGCGGCTCGTCTACCCCGTGCCGAAGCCGGGCGAGAGCCCGTTCAAGTCGCCGCAGGGCGCCACGATGGCGACCATGCTCGCCCAGATGGCGACGATGGGGATCATCCTCGCGGCGAGCGTGCCCACGCTCGCGCTCGCTCTGCCGGCGATCCTGATGCCGCAGGCCGCCCTCGGCTGGGCGGCGCTCGGCGTCGGGCTCGTCACCGGGGTGCTCGTGCTGCTCCTGGGCGTGCGCTGGGGCGCACGGACCTACGACCGACGCCTGCCCGAGCTGCTGCAGCAGGTGATGGCCTTCGGGTGACGTCCCGGCGGCCTCTCGTCGGGGTTCGTGACGCAGTGGTCACGGGCGCCCCAAGGACGCTTTGCGACAATGGCCGGGTGACCGTTGCGAACCCCGAGCACCTGCCCCTGCCCGACGGCTGGACGACGTCGGCCCCCGACCTGGCCGACCTGCCCCGCCTCGGCGAGCTGCGCGGGGCCGTCGCCGCCCCGTTCACGGGCTCGTCGGTGGTGAACCAGGACGCCCTGGCCGCGGAGGTCGCGGGACCCGTGTCGTGGACGCGGCGCCAGGTCGTGGCGCGCGACCCCGAGGGCGTGGTGCGGGCCTGGGCGTGGGTGCACGACCGTGCCGCGGGACGCGTCGTCGTGGGGGTCGACGTCGACCGCGAGACACCGGCGGCCGATGCGCTGGCGGCCGCGGGCTACGCCTGGGCGGCCCGGGAGGGGCGCGAGCTCGCGGACCAGCGCGGGGTGCGCCGGACCCAGCTCGACGCGGGCGCCTACGCGGGCGACACGACCCAGCAGGCCTGGCTCGCCGCGGCCGGGTACGCCAAGACCCGCTCGTGGCTGCAGATGTCCCGGCCCGTCGTGGCGGAGGAGGCGCTCCGGGGGGTGCTGCCGGACCCGCGCCCGGGGGTGACGGTGCGCCGCGTCGCCACGCACGATGACGGCCTGCCCGTCGCCGAGGACCTGCAGACCGTGCACCGCGTCCTCGAGAGCGCCTTCGAGGACCACTTCAACTCCTACCGCGAGAGCTTCGGCGAGTTCCTCGTGCGGCTGCGCTCGGACCCGGGGCACCGGTGGGACCACTGGTGGCTGGCGTTCGTCACCGACCCGCAGCAGCCCGACGCGGCGCCCGAGCCGATGGGCGCCCTCGTGGGTGCCGTCCTTCCCTCGGGCCCGTCGGGCAAGGAGGGCAGCTACATCGAGTACCTGGGCGCCGACCGCCGGGCCCGCGGGCGTGGTGTCGCGACGGCGCTGCTGTTCGCCGTCGTGCGTGACGCCGCGGCGCGGGGGCGCGACCGCGTGGGGCTCGAGGTCGACGCCGACAGCCCGACCGGCGCCGCCTCGCTCTACGAGAGCTGGGGCTGGCGCACGTCCTACGTCACCGAGTCCTGGCACCAGGACGTCGACGTCTGAGCTCACGCGACGGCCGCGCGAGGCGGGTGTGTCGGTGCTCGCACCTACCGTCGGCGCATGGCAGATCCTGAGGCACGGTTCGGGCCGGACGACGACCTGCAGGGCGCGCAGATCGTCGAGGCCGACATGACGGGCGCCACCTTCCGCCTCACGAAGCTCGACGGCGTGCGGTTCGACCAGAGCTTCATGCCGGGGGCCGTGATGCGCGGCGTCGACCTCACCGACGCCGACCTCGACGGCGAGATCACCGGGCTGCGCGTCAACGGCGTCGACGTCGGGCCCCTGATCGAGGCGGAGCTGAACCGTCGGTATCCGGGCCGCGAGCAGGCCCGGTCGGCGGACCTCGCCGAGCAGCGCGCGTCGTTGGACGCGGCGCTGCGCGCCTGGGAGGCGCACCTCGCGCGGGCGGCCGCCCTGGCGCCCGGCGCGGTCCACGAGTCGGTCGACGGCGAGTGGTCGACGGCGCAGACGCTGCGGCACCTCGTGTTCGCCATGGACGGCTGGATCCGGTACGGGCTGCGGGGGATCGACGACCCGTTCTGGTACGCCGGGCTGCCGTTCACCGAGTACGAGCCGGAGGTGGCCGCCCTCGGGGTGGACCTCGCGGCGACGCCGTCGCTGGCCGAGACCCTCGCGGTGCACGCGGACCGCATCGCCGAGGTGCGCGCCCTGTACGACGACCTCGCCGACGCTGACGTCGCGGCCGACGCCCCGCGGCTCCCGCCGTGGGCGCCGGAGGGGCTCACGCGCGCGGTGCACCAGAGCCTCGGTGTCGTCGCCCGGGAGCACTGGGCGCACCTGCAGTTCGTGGAGCGCGACCTGGCGACCCTGGAGGAGCGTGCCCGGGCGGCCCGCTGACCCCCGCCACGTAGACTCTCCCGACGTGGCACTCACCATCGGCATCGTCGGCCTGCCCAACGTCGGCAAGTCCACGCTCTTCAACGCCCTCACCCGCAACCAGGTGCTCGCGGCGAACTACCCGTTCGCGACGATCGAGCCCAACGTCGGCGTGGTCCCGCTCCCGGACCCGCGGCTGGACACGCTCGCGGAGATCTTCTCCTCCGAGCGCACGCTGCCGGCGACGGTGTCGTTCGTCGACATCGCCGGCATCGTCAAGGGCGCCTCGGAGGGCGAGGGGCTGGGCAACAAGTTCCTCGCGAACATCCGCGAGGCGGACGCGATCTGCCAGGTCACGCGCGTGTTCGACGACGGCGACGTCGTCCGCGTCGAGGGCTCGGTGGACGCCGAGGGCGACATCGAGACCATCTCCACCGAGCTGATCCTCGCCGACCTCCAGACGCTGGAGAAGGCGCTGCCGCGGATGGAGAAGGAGGTCAAGATCAAGCGGGGCGACGCCGCGCTGTTCGCCGCCGCCACCACCGCGCAGAAGATCCTCGAGTCCGGCACCACGCTCTTCCAGGGCGCGAAGGCCGAGGGGCTCGACCTCGCCGACGTCGCGTCGCTGCAGCTGCTCACGGCCAAGCCGTTCATCTACGTGTTCAACACGGACGAGGCGGGCCTCGCGGACGCCGGGATGCAGCAGCGCCTGCGCGACCTCGTCGCGCCCGCGGACGCCGTCTTCCTCGACGCGAAGTTCGAGTCCGAGCTCGTGGAGCTCGAGCCGGAGGACGCCAAGGAGATGCTGGCCGACTCGGGTCAGGACGAGGCCGGTCTCGACCAGCTCGCCCGCGTCGGGTTCCACACCCTCGGCCTGCAGACCTACCTCACGGCCGGCCCCAAGGAGTCCCGCGCCTGGACCATCCGCAAGGGCTGGACCGCCCCGCAGGCCGCCGGCGTGATCCACACCGACTTCGAGCGCGGCTTCATCAAGGCGGAGGTCATCTCGTTCGGCGACCTCGTCGAGGCCGGTTCCGTCCAGGCCGCCCGCTCCGCCGGCAAGGCGCGCGTCGAGGGCAAGGACTACGTCATGCAGGACGGCGACGTCGTGGAGTTCCGCTTCAACGTGTAGGCGGCCACGCCTCGTGGCGTTCCGCCGGCCGGGGAGGCCGGCCCCTCGGGCCCTAGGCGATCAGGGCGTGCGGGTAGCCCCGCTCGCGACCCTGGAAGCTCAGGATGCTCGGGTTGACGACCTCCCCGTCCTGGATCTCGATCGCCCGGGAGACGGTGAGGCTCTCCGCCCACGCGGCGGGTCCCTCCAGGACCGTGCGCAGGAACGGCAGGATCGCCTCGCTGTTCTCCCACGTGGCCGAGTTCCACAGGTACGACGGGCTGTGGTCGACGGCGTAGTAGTTCACCCCGCGGCCCACCGTGAACATCGGCTCGTCGAAGGTGGTGGGCCTCGCCCACTCGAAGCCCATCCCCTCGTCGCACGAGACGTCCACGACCAGGCTCCCCGCCGCGAACGCCGCGAGGTCCTCGGTGCGGAGGTAGGTCAGCGGCGCGGCGACGTCCTGCAGCGTGCAGTTGACCACGATGTCGTGCGACGCCAGGAACTCGGGGAGCAGGACGTCGCCCCCGTCCGTGGGGACGGTGGCGAGGTGGGTCGGGCCGTCGTCGGTGTGGAGCTGGGTGATGTGGGCCGTGTGGATGGGGGAGCCGACGGCCGCGGCACCGCGTTGCGTGAGCACCTGGATGTCGTGGATCCCGTGCGCCTTGAGCGCGGTGACGGCGCCCCGAGCGGTAGCGCCGAAGCCGATCACGACCGCGCTGCGCCGCGGCCCGTAGTCGCCCGTCCACCCGACGAGGCTCATGGCGTGCAGCACCGAGCAGTAGCCGGCGAGCTCGTTGTTCTTGTGGAACACGTGCAGGCTGAAGTCGCCCCCGCGGGTCCAGTGGTTCATCGCCTCGAAGGCGATGAGCGTGAGCCGACGGTCGATCGCCGTCTGCGTCATCCCGGCGTCCTGCACGCAGTGCGGCCACCCCCACAGGACACCGCCCTCGGGGATCGCGGCCACGTCCGCCGCCTGCGGCTTGGGCAGGAGCAGCACGTCGGCGGACCCGATCACCTCGGAGCGTTCCGCGACCCTGCCCACGCGCGACTCGACGTACCCGGGTTCCAGCTGGAAGCCGGCCGCGTAGCCGCGCTCGACGATCATCCGCGCGCGTACGTCCGGGTCGATCCGGTCCAGGTGACGGGGGTGGATCGGCAGCCGGTGCTCGTTCTCCATCGAGGACCCGGCGAGCAGCCCGAGGGTGAGCAGGCCGTCCTTCGGCGGGGCGCGGTGCGGTGCCGCGGCGGTGACAGCAGGAAAGGGTCGGACGGTGCCGGACATCCGGACTCCCATCATCGGGGAACCGGGGTTAGCTCCTGGCCCGAGTGTAGGCTCCGCGTCCCGCCGCCGGGCACCGCTCAACGGTCGTCGTGCGACGGCGGCGGGAGCCGGGGGTGGTCCGCGACCGGGTAGACGCCGATCGCGAACCCGTGCACCAGGTCGCCGCGGCGCGGGAGGGCGTCGAACTCCTCCACCAGCGCCGCCATGCGCTGCCAGAACTCCTCCTTCTGGGCCTCGTCGATGCGCGCGTGCCGGAGGAACCCCCACAGCTGTCCCTCCAGGTACGCCGGACGGGACTCGCGGGCGGCGACCTCGAAGTCGTTGAAGTCCAGCGGCCGGCCGCTGCCGTCCTCCTTCCCGCCGTCCGAGCCCTCGAGCGAGATGTGGAACAGGCGGGCGGTGCGGCCGTAGAACGCCTCCTCGACGGCGCGCACCCGGCGCGTCCTGACCACCCGCAGGAGTCCCGCGTCGGCGAGCACCTTGACGTGGTGGGCGACGGTGCTCTTCGGCCGGCCGACCGCGGCGCTGAGCTCGGTGACGCTCGCCGCCCGCTCGTGGAGCAGCCCGAGGATCGTGGTGCGCAGCGGGTTGCCGAGCGCGCGGACCTGGGCGGGCCGCGTCAGGGCGATCCGGTCCTCGAGGTCGTAGTCGGGGGTCTTGCCGTCCATGGCCGCCGATACTAACATTCTAGAACGTTCGAGATTTCTGGATCATTGGAGACCTTCATGGCCGAGATCGTCCTGTTCCATCACTCGCAGGGGCTCACGCCCGGGGTGCGCGCGTTCGCCGACGACCTGACCGCCGCCGGCCACACCGTGCACGTCCCCGACCTGTTCGAGGGCCGCACGTTCGACGACGTCGGGTCCGGCGTCGCGCACGCACGGGAGATCGGGTTCGACACGGTCCTCGACCGGGGCGTCGCCGCCGCGGAGCGGCTCCCGGCAGAGGTCGTCTACGCGGGCTTCTCGATGGGGGTGATGCCGGCGCAGAAGCTCACCCAGACCCGGCCGGGAGCCGTCGGCGCGCTCTTCCTGGACGCGTGCCTCCCCGTCGACGAGTTCGGCTCGTGGCCCGACGGCGTGCCGGTCCAGATCCATGGCGGCGTGGACGACGAGTGGTTCGCGGAGGACCTCGAGTCCGCCCGCGCGCTGGCCGGCTCGACCCCGACGGCCGAGCTCTTCCTCTACTCCGGCACGGCGCACCTGTTCGCGGACTCGTCCCTGCAGGGCTACGACCCGGCCGCGGCCGGCCTCCTGCGCCAGCGCACGCTGACGTTCCTCGCCGCGCTCTCCTGAGGGCGGTCTCCGGTCTCCGCCGCGCGACCGGCGACCGGGGGAGACCACGCCCGAGCGGGTCGTCGCGGCGACCGGACGGGGTGCGCGGATACTGGTGGGCATGACCCTGTACGACGACGTCGGGGGCTTCGACGTCCTGCTGGCGGTGTGCCGCCGCTGGAACGCGCTGTGCCTGGCCGACCCGGTGGCGGCGCACCCGTTCTCCCACGGCACCCTGCACCCGCAGCACGACGAGCGCCTGGCCGCGTACCTGGCCGAGGCGCTCGGGGGCCCGCGCGTGTACACGGGCGGGTACGGGGAGGAGTCGAAGGTGCAGCGCATGCACGCGGGCAACGGTGCGCACGCGGAGCTGGACGAGGCGTGCGTCCGCCTCTTCCGCCGGGCGTCGGACGACGTGGGGGTGCCGGCGGCCGCGGGCGCTCGGCTGGGCGACTTCTTCGAGCGGCAGACCGTCGCGATGCGCGCCTACGGCGGCAGCCGTGACGACGTGCCGGCGGGGCTGCCCCTGCCGCGGGCGTGACGGCGCTCGGGTGCGGCGGGCCTACCATCGGCGGGTGCCGACGATCGTGCTGACCACCGAGATCCCGGCGTCCCCGCAGGCCTGCTTCGCGGCGAGCCTGTCGGTGGACGCGCACACGGCGTCGATGCGCCGCTCGGGGGAGCGGGCGGTGGCGGGCGTGACGTCGGGCGTCATGGGGCCCGGCGACACGGTGACGTGGCGGGCGCGCCACTTCGGCGTCCCGTTCCGGATGACGTCGCGCATCAGCGCCCACGACGCGCCGCACTGGTTCGTCGACGAGCAGGTGGCCGGGCCGTTCCGCCGCTGGTGGCACGAGCACCGGTTCGAGGCGACGCCCGGCGGCACGCGGATGACCGACACGGTGGAGTTCGCCGCTCCGGCCGGGCCGCTGGGGCGGCTGGTGGAGCGGCTGGTGCTCACCCGGTACATGTCGCGCCTGCTGCGCACCCGCAACGCGTGGCTCGCGTCGGCGCTCGCGCCACGCGCCTGACCAGGCCGGACGGAGAACGTGCGGCAGACCACACGCCGTCGACCAGGTGATGTCCAGCCGGGCTGCTTACCCTGGGCGCGATGTTGCTCCAGGCTCCCACCGCGCCCGCGCCCGTGCGCGCCCTCGACGCCTCGCGCGTCGGCACCCGAGCGGTGCGCGCCCGTCGGCCGGAGGACCCGCTCGGCCGCCTGACGTCGGCGCCCGCGCTGCTGGTGGGGCTCGTCGTGGTGACGCTCCTGGCGGCCGGACCCTTCCGGGGGGTCGACGAGGACGCGCACGGGTACTGGGCCAGGACGCTGACGCCGGGGCTGCAGCCCTTCATCCAGCACGTGCTCGACCCGATCGCCGGGCAGGCGGTCTGCCTGCCCGTCCTGCTGGCCGTCGCGGTCACCCTCTCGTGGCGGCACCGCACGTGGCGTCCGCTCTGGTGCGCGGCCATGGCCGAGCTCGCGTTCTACGGAGGAGTGGGGCTGCTCAAGGTCGTCCTCGCGCGGCCGGCGCCCACGACGGACGACGCGGACCTGTTCGACGGCGGGCTGCGCCACCTCGGGTGGAGCGGGATCAGCTTCCCGTCGGGCCACGCCGCCGAGGCGGTGCTGATCTACGGCACGGCCGTCTACCTCGTCGGGCGGTGGACGAACGCGTCGTCGCGCACGATGACCACCCTGCGGCTCGGCGTCGGCCTGGTCGCGCTCAACGCCGTCGCCGTCTCCTACTACCTCGGCTGGCACTGGATCAGCGACCTGGTGGGCGGTCTTCTCGTCGGCGGCCTGCTGCTGCGCCTGCTGGTCGAGGCCGACCGGCGTGGCTGGCGGCTGCGGTCTCGGCGCGCCGTCGTCGCCCGCCACCTCTGAGCGCTCGCCGGTGACCTCCGTGCCGCGCGGCGATCAGACCACGACCGCGGCACCGGCCAGCGCCAGGTAGATCCCGCCGGAGGCGCGGCCCAGATAGCGCCGGGCGCGCTCCGACGCGCGCAGCCGCCACGACATCCGGTCGGCGAGCAGGGCGTACGAGGAGTCCACGAGCGCGGCGAGGCCGACGAAGAGGCCGCCGAGGAGCGCCAGCTGCGGCGCGACGGCGCCGCGCGCCGGGTCGGCGAACTGCGGGAGGAAGGCCAGGAAGAACAGGGCGGTCTTGGGGTTGAGGACGTCGACGAGGACGCCGTCGGTGAAGAGCCTCCAGCGTCGCGGCGACCTCTGCGCGGCGTCCTCGCCGGCGGGGTCACCCGGTGACGTGGCACGCGCCCGGGCCGCGCGCAGCTCGCGGACCCCGAGCCACACCAGGTAGGCGGCGCCGGTCCAGCGCACCGCGTCGAACAGCGCGGGCGACCGCGCGAGCAGAGCGGCCAGCCCGGCCGCCGTGGCCACCACGTGCAGCGCGGCCCCGGTCTCCAGCCCCGCCATCGAGTACAGGCCGGCGCGCCGTCCGTGGGCCGTGGTGCGCGCGACGACGTACACGACGGACGGGCCGGGGACGGCCAGCATCGCGAGGGAGGCGGCGAGAAAGCCGAGCAGCGCGGAGCTGCTCGGCAGCAGCGTGCTCGCCGCCTCCGCGGCCTGTGTCGTGGACGTCGTGGGCAGGGTCATGGTGGGGAGGGAGGGGCGGGACCGTTGCCGGGTGACACCTTCCACGTGGGTGCACGGTCGCGGTCGCCCGGCTCGCCCCCGCCGGGCCGCGGCGCGAGGATGGCGCGCATGACGGGATGGACTGTCGTGCAGGTCTCGGACCCGGCCGCGCTCGTCGCGGCGTCGCACCTCTTCGACGGCCCGGTCTCGCTCGCGGGCGCGACGGACACGCTGGGGCGCCCCGGGCACGTCGTGCTGCTGGCGCGCGCGGCCGACGGGCACGACGTCGGGTTCGTGTCCGGGGTGGAGATGCGCCACCCCGACAAGGACGCGGAGCTCTTCCTGTACGAGCTGGGCGTCGACGAAGCGTGGCGCCGCCAGGGGGTGGCGACGGCGCTGCTCGCGGCGCTGCGGGACGTGGCCCTGGCCCGCGGCTGCCGGGGCATGTGGACCGGCACGGAGGCGGACAACGACGCGGCGCTCGCCACCTACCGCGCGGCGGGCGCGGAGATCGACGACGGGTCCGTCTTCGTGGTCTGGGACGACCTGGCCGAGGTCCCTCCGGGTGGCGCGGCACCGACCGAGGAGGGGAGTGCGGGATGACGGGGTTCGGTGCGACGCTGCGACGCGCGTGGGGAGAGTTCGTCGGGCCGGAGGCCACGCCGGGCAACCATGTGCTGACGGCCGCGACGACGGCGGCCGGGGCGGTGGCGGCACCGCTGGTCGCGCGGGCCCGCGGCGCCGGGCCGGGCCGGACGGCGACGGCCTGCCTGCTCGCCGTCGACCTCTCGGGCGGCGCCTACGTCAACAACACGCGGGCCTGCGCGCGCTGGTACGAGCGACCGGGACAGGGCGCCGCGGCCCACTACGGCTTCGCGGCGCTGCACGTGCACCCGGCGGCGGTGGCGTGGCTCGACGCGGGGGTGGCGGGTCCCCGGCGGCGGGTGCCGCCGGCGGCGTGGGCCGTCGCCCAGTACGCCTACCTGATGGCGGCGACGGTCGTCGTCCGCCGCAACCCCGCGCGGCGCCGGGCCCTGGGAGTCGTCCTCACCGCGGTCGGCCTGGCCCTGGACGCCGCGCTGGGTCCGTCGCGCGTCGCGCCGTGGTTCGCGTGGACCTACTACCCGAAGCTGCTGCTGGGCCACGCGTCCGCCGCCCTGTGGTCCGACGCGGACCTGTCCGGAACCTGACGCGCGCCGTCGCGGCGGCAAGGACCTGTCGGTTCCGTGCGTCCCCGTGAAAACCGTTGCCCGACGCGCCGCGCTCTGGAAGGGTGTCCGCCGTGAACGCACCCTCCGCCGACGTCGACGTCGCGCGCCTCCTCGCCGCCTACGACGACCAGCTGCGGACCGACGCCGAGACGCCGAGCGCCCTCGCCGTGACCCGGCTCGGGCCGCTGCGCCTCGTCACCTTCACCGGTGGGCGCGGCTTCGTCACCTACCGCGACCTCGGCGGCGCCGACGCTGCGACGATCCGCGGGTTCGTCGCCGCGGCCCTCGCGCACTTCCGCGACGACGCGACGATCACGAACGCCGAGTGGAAGACGCGCGGTCACGACGTCGCTCCCGGCCTGCACGAGGCGCTGGTCGACCACGGCTTCGTGCCCCAGGAGCCGGAGTCCGTGATGATTGGCGACGCCCGCCTTCTCGTCGCGGACGTCCCGCTGCCGGACGGCGTCACGCTGCGCCGCGTCACCGCGGAGGCGGACGTGCGCGCGATGTCCGCGATGGCGGACGAGGTCTTCGGCGACGACCCGGCCACGTCGGGGCACGCCGACCAGATCCTCCGGCGGCAGGAGCGCGACCCCGAGATGGAGCTGTGGGTCGCCGAGGCGGACGGGCAGATGATCAGCGCCGGCCGCCTCGAGCCCGTGCCCGGTACCGGGTTCGCCGGGCTCTGGGGCGGCTCGACCCGCCCCGAGTGGCGGGGACGCGGCATCTACCGCGCACTGACCGCGGCGCGCGCCCGGTCCGCCGTCGAGCGAGGCAAGACGTACCTGCACAGCGACTCGACCGAGTTCTCCCGCCCCATCCTGGAGCGATCCGGCCTGGTCAAGGTGTCCACCACCACGCCCTACGAGTGGCGTCGCTGAGGGGGACCGCGTGGGCCTCGAGGACGACCCGTTCGACCACCGGGTCACCAAGGACGGCACGGTGCTGGTGAGCCGTGGCGGCCGCCCGGTCGTCACGGTGGCGGGGGCGCGTGCCGCCCGCCTCGCCGCGCTGCTGGGCCAGGATCCCGAGACGGACCAGGAGCTGCTGGCCCGCGCGACGGGCAATTACCGGCGGGGCAACGAGAAGCGGGGGCACCGCCCGTGACCGCGCCCGGTCGCCGGCGCGGCGTGCGGGCGGGCCGGTGAGCCGCGCCCGGCTGCTGGCGCGCCGCTCGGGCGCGCGCCGCGGGCTGCTGGTCCTCGTCGCGCTGCTGGTCGCCACGGTCGCGGCGGCGCTCGGCACCGCCGTGGGGGCGGTCCGCGCGGCCGAGGAGGACATCGTCCACGACGGGCTGACCCGGGGCGGCGTCCCTGCCGTCGTCCAGGTGACCACCCGCCTCGCACCGGCGGCCGACGCGGCGGCGCAGGACGCGGCGCTGCGCAGCGACGTCGACGTGCTCTTCGCGCCGGCCCCGTACGACCTGGTCCGCGAGGAGGTGCCCGACGACGACTCCGACGACCCGTTCGTGCGCTGGACGCTCACGCCGGACGTCGCCGCCACCGGCACCGCCGACCTCGCCGTCCTCGCCGCCGGGTCCGCTTCCCTCCTCGACACGGTCCTCGCCGACGACGCCGTCGCCGTGCGCGGCGCGACGGTGACGGGGGACCTGGGGGAGCGGGCGGCTGCGGCGGCGGCCGCCGCCGGCGCGGCGTCGGCCGTGGCCCTCGTCCCGATGCTCGTGCTCGCGCTCGCGGGGGCGGTCGCCGTCGCGCAGGTGGCGCGCCTGCTCGCCGCCACGCGGACGGCGGAGGTGCACCTGCTGGTCTCGCGCGGGGCGTCAGCGGCCCAGCTGACGGTGGCCGCGGCGGCCGAGGCGGTGCTGGTCGTCGTGGGCGGGGCGGTCGTCGGCGGCGGTGCGGCCGCGGCCGTGCTGGCGGCCCAGGGCACGCCCGGCGGCTCGCTCGCGGGGACCCTCGCGCCGTCGGTCGTCGCGACGGCGGTGGGCGCGCTGCTGCTCCTGGTGACGGTCGGGGGCCTGCAGGCCCGGGCCGCCGCGGCGCTGCGGGTCACGGACCGGTCGGGCCGCACGCGGCGGGCCGCCGCGTGGGGGACCGTCGTGCTGGTGGCGGTGGCCGCCGGGGTCACCACGTGGCTGCTGCGCCGGTACGGCTCGCCCCTCGTCCCCACGCCCGACGGCGGCCAGACCGACCCGGCGGCCGCCGCGGCGCCCGCCCTCGTGCTCGCGGCCGCGGCCGTCGTGGCGGTGGCGCTGCTGGGGCCGCTGTCGCGGGCCTGGGAGACGCTCACCGCGCGCCGCCCGGGCACCCGGGTGCTCGCGGCGCGGCAGGTGGCCCGGCGGCTCGCGGTCACGGCGGTGCCCGTGGTCCTGGTGGTGGTGGCCGCGGGGAGCGTGGTGCTCGCGGCCGCATACTCGGGGACCGGACAGCACCTGCGGGAGTCGGCGGCCGGCGTCGCCGCGGGCAGCGACGTGCGGGTCGTCGCGACAGAGGGGACGCCCGGGCCCGCCTCGACGTACGCGGCGCTGCCGGGGGCGGCGGCCGCCGCCCCCGCGCGGGTGTCCGAGGCGGTCGTGGACGGCGTCCCCCTGTCCACCACGGGCCTGCCGCCCGACCGGATCGCGGCGGTGGCACGCGGACCGCACGGGCAGGAGGGCGTCGACGAGATCGCGACGGCGCTGGGCGGCCCCGGCCCGTACGCGGACAACCCCCGGCTCCCGGCCGGCACGACCGGGCTGGTGCTGCGCGCCACCGGGCAGTACTACGTCGTCGACGAGGGGGCCACGGCAGAGGCGGCCACGGGCGCGGCGGGCGGCGAGCCCGCGACCTGGGCGTCCCTCGAGGAGGCGACCGCGTCGGCGCCGTCCGAGCGGGGGCAGCTCCTCGTGCTCGAGGACTCGACCATCACCCTCCGGCTCTGGCTCGCCGACGCGGACGGACAGGTCGTCGGCGTCGACGTCGAGGAGCTCGACGTGGACCTCGACGGCGACCCCGGCGGCGGGCGGGACGACACCCGCCCCATCGGCCCCGACGAGAGCACGGTCGAGCTCCGGGCCGACGTGCCGGCCGCGCCCCCGGGCACCGACGGCGCGCCGGGAGCGTGGACCGTCGTCGCGCTCGACACCCGGCTGCCGAGCTCGCCGAGCGTGCTCACCACGCTGCGGCTCTCCGTGGACGGGCTGGACGCCACCACCGAGGAGGGCGCGACGGCCGAGGTCGACGTCGCCGCCGCCGACTGGGCCCCCGCCCGCGACGACCCGACCGCGAACGTCGCCTTCGGTGCCCGACCGGGCACGGGCCTGAGCTTCGCGGCCCAGGCCGACCACGAGGCGATGCCCTCGCCGTTCCGCGCCATGGTGGCGGGCTCCGGGCGACAGCCGGCCCGCGCCGTCCTGTCCCAGGACCTGGCCGCCCTGCTCGACGTCACCACCGGCGGCACGACGGAGCTCCCGCTGGGCGAGGGCGGGCGGCTGCCCGTGCAGGTGGTCGACGTCGTGGACGTCCTGCCGGGTTCAATGCACCCGGGGGCGGCGATGGTGGGGCTCGACGCGCTCCAGGCGGCGTCCCTGCGCCTTGCCACGGTGGTCCCCGGCGCCGCCGAGACGTGGGTCCGCGCGATCCCCGACGCCGACGTCGACCGGCTGGCGGCGGCCGCCGGGGAGGCCGCCGGTTCGGTGCCGGTCCAGGTCACGACGTCGACCGGGGCAGAGGGCTCCGACGCCGCGGGGCCGGTGCGCCAGGCGTTCGCGGTCGCCGCGCTCGCGGCCGTGGCCCTCGCCCTGGTCGGCGTGGGCGCCGTGAGCGTGGCCGGCGTGCGGGAGCGACGCGGCGAGGTCGCGGTGCTCCGCGCCGTCGGCCTGCGTCCCCGGGCGCAGGGGGCGAGCCGCGCGACGGAGCTCGCCGTCGTCGCGGGCGCCGCGCTGGTCGCGGGGCTCCTGGCGGGGTGGGCGCTGGCCGCCGCGACCGTGCCGGGCCTGGCCGCGGCCACGCTCACCGGGTTCGCCGTCGTCCCGACGCCGGACACGGCGTTCGCGCCCGCGGCCGCGCTCGTGCCCGGCGTCCTCCTGGTCGCGGGCCTGGCCGCCGTGGCACTGGCCGTGCGCGCCGCGGTCACCGCGCAGGCGCGCGACGGCGGCTACCGGGAGGAGGTGCGCTGATGCTGTGGCTGCTGCTGCGACGCCACCTGCGCTCGGCCTGGGGGACGGCGCTGGTCCTCGCCCTCGTGACGGTGCTCGGGGCGGGCGCCGCCACCGCCGCCACCCGCGCGATCGGCGAGATGCGCTCGGAGCAGGTCACCTACGCCACCGAGCAGCTCTCGCCCCAGCGCCGGGACGTCTCGTCCCGGTCGTCGGTCGTGCCCGGCGGGGGTCTGTCGGCCACGGACGCCGCCATGACCGAGCCGGGGAGCGAGCCGGCCGTGCCGCCCGAGCCCGGGTGGGACGAGTTCCTCGACGGCATGGTGCGGCTGCGCGACGAGCAGCCGCAGCCGCTGCGCGACGTGCTCGGCGAGCCGTCGTTCGCCGTCTCCTCCCGGGCGACGGTGACCGAGCAGGTGCCCGGGTCCGGGATCGAGATCCCGCAGGCCGTGATGCGCGCTTCGGCGCGGATGACCGAGGACCTGCGGCTGGTCGAGGGCGAGTGGCCCTCCCCGACCCCGGTGGTCACGGGATTCAACGGGCCGGAGGGCGCCGAACCTGTGCAGGTGGTGCTCTCGAGCTCGGCCGCCGAGACGCTCGGGTGGGAGCTCGGCGGCACCTACGCCGTCGACGTCTGGAAGTTCCCCCCGCTGCGCGTCGTCGGGCTCACCGAGCCCGTCGACCCCGACGCGAGCACCTGGTACCACCAGCCGTTCGGACGCGACGCCCAGCTGGGCATGACCCCGAACGGCGCGACCATCGCGACGGCCGCCGTCTACGTCGACCCGGCGATGATCGGCTCCCTCGCCTTCCGGGAGGCGCAGACCGAGCTCTGGTACCCCGTGACGGTCGAGGGCCTCCGGTCCGACGACGTCGCCACCCTCGCCGACCAGGTGCGGGGCCTCACGCACGAGACGCTGACCGTGGTGCCCGGCGACCCGGTGTCCCTGCAGGCGCGCACCGCCCTCTCCGACGTGCTCGACGCGCTCCTGCGGGAACGCGTGACCACCGATGCCGTCCTCGCGGTGCTCGTGGTGGGCCCGCTCGGCGCGCTCGGTGCGGTCGTCGTGCTGGCGGCACGCCTCGTCGTCGAGCGACGTCGGTCGGCGCTCGCCGTCCTGCTCGCGCGCGGCGCGACCGGCACCCGGCTGCGGCTGCTCACGGCGACCGAGGGGCTCGCCGTCAGCCTGCCGGCCGCCGTCGTCGGCGTGCTGATCGGCCTCCTGGTCCGGCCGGGTGCCGTGACCGGGACCCAGCTGCTGTGGGCCGCCGTGGCGGCGCTGGCGCCGGCCGTGGCGGCGGCGGCCGTGACCGTGCCGCGCTCGCTGCGCGCGGAGCGGCGCGACCTCGCCGCGGGCACGGGCGGACGCCGGCGCCGGACGGCGGAGCTCGCGGTCGTCGGCGTCGCGGCGCTCGCGGCGGCGCTCCTGGTGCGCCGGGGCGTCGTCGGGGGAGCGGGCGACGGCGGGGTCGACCCGCTGGTGGCGGCGACGCCGCTGCTCGTGGCGGTCGCGGCCGCCCTGGTCGCCGTGCGCGTGATCCCGTTGCTGGCGCGGGGACTCGAGCGGCTCCTGTCCCGGCGCCGAGACCTGGTGCCCTTCCTGGGGGCGGCGCGAGCCACCCGCGCCCCGGCCGGCGGCGTCGTGCCGGCGCTCGCCCTCGTGCTCGCGGTCTCCGTGGGGGCGTCGTCGGCCGTGCTGCTGTCCACCGTGGACGCCGGCGTGGCGCACCAGGCGCACGTCGAGCTCGGTGCGGACCTGCGGGTCTCGGGGCCCGCGCTGGCCGAGGGGGACGTGACCAGGCTGCGGGGCGTGGACGGCGTCGCGGCGGTGGCGACGGCGGCCCGCGTGCCCGAGACCGGCCACCTGAGGTCGGCCGACGGGCGCACCCGCTCGGTGCAGGTGGTCGCCGTCGACGCGGCGGAGCTCGCCGCGGTGCAGGCCGGGGTGCCGGACGCCCCGTCCGACGTCGCCGAGCTGGCCCGCCCTGCCGCCGACGGCGCGCTGCCGGTCCTCGCGCTGCGGGTCCCGGACGTCGCGGCAGGCACCACGGGACTCGTGCTCGACCTGCAGGACGAGAGCGCCGACGTCGTGGTGACGGGTGCGACGGACCAGGTGCCCGGTGTGATCGACGCGCCGTCGACCCTCGTGCTCGACGCCGGCGTCCTCGCCGGCCCGCTCGACTACGCGACCGAGCCGCGCACCGCCCTGGTGGCGCTCGACGACGGCGCCGACGTGGCACGGGTCGCCGCGGCGCTGCGCGACGTGGTGCCGGGGGCCGCCGTCGACGACCGCACGACGGTCGCCGCGGAGCTCCTCGAGTCGCCGGCGGCCCAGGGGATCGCGACCGGCGCGCGGGTCGCCGTCGCCCTGGCGGGGGTGCTCGTCGCGCTCACCGTGGCCCTCACCCTGGTGCTCGCCGCCCCGGACCGGGAGCGCCTGCTGGCGGTGCTCCGCTCGATGGGGGTGCGGCGCTCGGAGTCGCGCGGGCTCGTCGCGTGGGAGGTGGCGCCCTGGGCCCTGGGTGCGCTCGTCGTGGGCGGGCTGGTCGGTGTCGCGGTGCCCGCGCTGCTCCGCGCCCGGGTGGACCTCACCGCGCTGACCGGGGGCGGGCCGCAGCCCGCGCTCACGGTCGACCCCGTGCTCGTGGTCGCCGGGGTGCTCGGCTTCGCGGCCACGGTGGTGGTCGGGGCCGTGCTGGCCGCGGTCGTGGGGCGTCGCGGCGCGACGCCGGAGCGGTTGCGGGAGGCGGCGGAATGAGGGAGGACCGGCTCATGGGCGACGACGGTGACGGGAGGGTGGTGACGAGATGGTGGTGACCGAGGAGGGAGCCAGGTGGCCGGCGGCCGACGCGGCCCGGCCGGAGCCCGACGAGATCCGGTGCCGCGGCCTGGTGCGCATCTTCGCCACGGACGGTATCGAGGTGCAGGCGCTGCAGGGACTGGACCTCACCGTCGACCGCGGGGGTCTGGTCGCCGTGGTCGGGGCGTCGGGCTCGGGCAAGTCGACGCTGCTGAACATCCTGTCCGGCATGGACCTGCCGACGGCGGGCTCCGCCGTAGTCGCGGGCACGGACCTGCTGGCGATGACGCGGCGCGACCGCGTGCGCTACCAGCGCTCGACCGTCGGGTTCGTCTGGCAGCAGACCGGGCGGAACCTGCTGCCGTACCTCACGGCCGCCGAGAACGTCCGGGTGCCGCTCGAGATCGCCCGCGCCGGCTCTCGGACGGCGCGGGCGGCGCGCGTCACCGAGCTGCTCGAGCTGCTCGACGTCGGGCACGTGGCCGACCGGCTGCCGGGCCAGATGTCGGGCGGGCAGCAGCAGCGGGTCGCGATCGCCGTCGCGGTCGCCGGGTCGCCGCGCGTGCTGCTGGCGGACGAGCCGACGGGGGAGCTGGACGAGGCGACGAGCGTCGAGGTCCTCGAGGCGCTGCGGGGGGTGAACGCCGCCACCGGCGTGACCACGCTGATCGTCACGCACGACCCCGCCGTCTCCGAGCACGTCGCACGGACGGTGCAGATCCGCGACGGGCGCACGTCCACAGAGGTGCTGCGCCGCACGGAGGTGGACGAGGACGGCGCGCAGCGGCACGTCGCCGAGGAGTTCGCCGTCCTGGACCGCGTGGGGCGCCTGCAGCTGCCGCAGGACTTCGTCAGCGCGCTGGACCTGCGGGACCGGGTGCGCCTCGCGCTCGAGGCCGACCGCGTCGAGGTCCGGCCGGACGGCCGGCAGCACGGACGGCAGCACGGTCGGCAGGGGGAGGGGCGATGAGCGTCACGACGACGACGGTGCTGCGTGCGGAGGGCGTCTCGCGCGTCTACGGCACCGGCGCGGGCGAGGTGCGGGCGCTGGAGGACGTGTCCGTCGAGGTGGGGGCCGGCGAGCTCGTGGTGGTGGTGGGGCCGTCGGGCTCCGGCAAGTCGACGCTGCTGCACCTGCTCGGCGGGCTCGACCGCCCGACCACGGGCACCGTGCACCTCGGCGCGGACCCCGCCGCGCAGGGCCCGGGCGCCGTCGAGCGCGAGCTGGGCGGCCTGGGCGAGGACGAGCTGCACGCGGTGCGCCGCACCGAGATCGGCTTCGTGTTCCAGTCGTTCGGGCTGATCCCGGTGCTGTCGGCGGCCGAGAACGTGGAGGTGCCGCTGCGCCTGGCGAGGGTCGACGCCGCCGAGCGGTCGGCCCGGGTCGCCGAGGCGCTCGAGGCGGTCGGCCTCGCGGACCACGCCGAGCAGCGCCCGTACGAGCTCTCGGGTGGGCAGCAGCAGCGGGTCGGCGTGGCGCGCGCGCTGGTGGCCCGCCCGCGGGTGCTGCTCGCCGACGAGCCGACGGGCCAGCTGGACTCGACGACGGCCGCGCGCATCATGGCCCTGCTGCGCGACCTGGTGCACTCGCGCGGGGTGGCCGCCGTCGTGGCGACCCACGACCCGGAGCTGGTGGCCATGGCGGACCGCGTGCTCGTGGTCCGCGAGGGCCGGTTGGTGACGGTATGACGGTGTCCGGGGCAGGCCGCCGGTCGTGTCCCGGAGGTTGCGCCCAGATACCGGATTGGTCACGGTTCCGGGCGCAAAGGGGGCGAAGGGTATGACCGGGCCCCGAACCGTGACTAGAGTCACCCGCGCACAGTGCAGTGCGCGGGCACACGCGCCTGCACCTCACCGAGGGGTGATCCCTGCCGGTGAGCGACTCAACTCAGGAGGACACGTGACACCTCGACGACGACTTGCAGGCATCGGGGCCTTCACCCTCGCCTCGGCCCTGCTGCTGTCCGCGTGCGGCGGTGGTTCGGGCGACGACCCCGAGGCCAGCGAGGGCGGCCCGAGCAGCGGGATCATCACCGTGATGAACGGCGAGCCCCAGAACCCGCTCATCCCCACGATGACGAACGAGACCAACGGCTCGCTCGCCATCACCAACGTCTTCGCCGGCCTGGTCTACTACGACGCGGACGGCCAGCCGCAGTACGACATGGCCGAGTCCATCGACACGGACGACAACCAGACGTTCACGATCACCATCAAGGACGGCTGGGAGTTCACCGACGGCACGCCCGTGACGGCCCAGAGCTACGTGGACGCCTGGAACTACGGCGCCTACGGCCCCAACGCCCAGAACCTCAGCTACTTCTTCGAGCCCGTCGAGGGCTTCGCGGACGTGAACTTCGCCGAGGACCAGCTGGACAAGGACGGGAACCCGAAGGAGGGCGAGAAGCCCGCCTCGGAGACGATGAGCGGCCTGAAGGTCGTCAGCGACACCGAGTTCACGGTCAAGCTCAGCCAGCCCGAGTCGGACTTCCCGCTCCGCCTGGGCTACTCGGCCTTCATGCCGCTCCCGGAGGCGTTCTTCGACGACCCGGACGCGTTCGCCGACATGCCGATCGGCAACGGCCCGTACAAGGTCGAGACCTGGACGCACAACGAGGTCATCGAGCTGCGCCCGAACGAGGACTACCAGGGCGAGCGCAAGGCGCAGAACGGCGGCGCCGACCTGATCGCCTACACCGAGGAGGACACGGCGTACAACGACCTCCTGGGCGGTCAGCTCGACATCGTCAAGAACGTGCCGTCGTCGGCGTTCTCGACCTTCGAGGACGAGCTGGGCGACCGCGCGGTCAACCAGCCCTCGGCCGTCATCCAGGTCGTCAACGTCCCGGAGTACGTCAAGGAGTTCCAGGGCGAGGCGGGCCTGCTGCGCCGCCAGGCCATCTCCATGGCGATCGACCGCGACCAGATCACCGAGACGATCTACAACGGCACCCGTACCTCGGCGAAGGACTTCACCTCGCCGGTCATCAACGGCTGGTCCGACACGGTCCCGGGCAACGAGGTCCTCACGTACAACGCGGACGAGGCGAAGGCCCTCTGGGACGAGGCCGAGGGCATGGACCCGGTCGGCGCCGACTTCACGCTGCAGATCGCCTCGAACGCCGACTCGGACCACCAGACCTGGGTGGACGCCGTCTGCAACAACGTCCGCAGCGCGCTGGGCATCGGGTGCGAGTTCGACCCGTACGCCACCTTCGACGAGTTCCTCGACGCCCGTGACAACGAGCAGATCAAGGGCCTCTTCCGCGGCGGCTGGCAGGCCGACTACCCGGCGCTGAGCAACTTCCTCGGGCCGATCTACGGCACGAACGCCGGCTCGAACGACATGGGCTACTCCAGCAAGGAGTTCGACGCCAAGATGAAGGAGGGCAACGGCGCGACCGACCCGGAGGCCGCGATCGCGGCGTACCAGGAGGCGCAGACCATCCTCTTCGGTGACATGCCTGGTATCCCGCTCTGGTACCAGAACGCCACCGGTGGCTTCAGCGAGGACGTCGAGAACGTCGTCTTCGGCTGGGACAGCGACCCGATCCTGTACCAGGTCACCAAGCAGGGCTGACGTTCGATTCGGTGATGGCCGGTCGCGTCCGGTAGGTTCGCGGCCGGCCATCCCACGTTCGGAGGGCGGGGTGTGCCGAGGACGCACACCCTGCCCCCGATCCTGTCCTGGCCGCCTATGGTGGCAACCGTCCTGGCAACGAGGCCCGTAACTTGAACCCGTGGCCCTGGGAACCCCGGGGCGAACGAGGAGACAACACACATGCTCTGGTATCTCGGACGCAGGCTCCTACAGGTGATCCCTGTGTTCCTGGGGGCGACGCTCCTGCTCTACGCACTCGTGTTCCTGCGGCCGGGAGACCCCGTCGCCGGCCTGGGCGGGGAGCGCGGCCTCCCCGAGGCCGTGCAGGCCCAGATTCGCGAGCAGTACAACCTGAACGAACCGTTCATCGTGCAGTACCTGCTCTTCCTCAAGGGCGTCTTCACGCTCGACTTCGGCATCGACTTCCGTGGTCAGGAGATCATCGACGTCATCGGCGCGGCGTTGCCCGTCACGTTCCAGCTCGCGATCATGGCGCTCGTCATCGAGGCCGTCTTCGGCGTCTTCTTCGGCCTCATCGCCGGGATGCGCAAGGGCGGCTGGTTCGACGGCACCGTGCTGGTGATCAGCCTGCTGGTGATCTCCGTGCCGACCTTCGTCATCGGCTTCGTGCTGCAGTTCGTCATGGGCGTCAAGCTCGGCTGGTTCCCCGTGACGGTCGGCCGCGACCCGAACTTCTACAGCCTCCTGCTACCGGCGATCGTGCTGGCAGCGACGTCGTTCGCGTACGTGCTCCGCCTGACCCGCACCTCGGTCGCGGAGAACCTCAGCGCCGACTACGTCCGGACCGCGCGGGCCAAGGGTCTCCGTCGCTCGCAGGTCACCGGCCGCCACGTGCTGCGCAACTCGCTCATCCCCGTCGTCACGTTCCTGGGCGCCGACCTCGGCAACCTCATGGGTGGCGCCATCGTGACGGAGGGCATCTTCAACATCAACGGCGTCGGGGGGACGCTCTACCAGGCGATCATCCGCGGCGAGAACGTCACCGTCGTCTCGCTCACGACCGTGCTGGTCATCGTCTACATCCTGGCGAACCTGCTCGTCGACCTCCTCTACGCCGCCCTCGACCCGAGGATCCGTTATGCCTGAGAACCGTTACGAGACCGTGCCCGGCGGGCGGCGACCGCGCCCCGGGCAGGAGCACTTCGCCGCCGAGGTCGACGAAGGCGGCCTGGGTGCCGTCGACGCGGTCAAGTCGGACGCGGCACCCACCAGCCTGTGGCGTGACGCGTGGCTCCAGATGCGCCGCCGCCCGATGTTCTGGGTCGCGGCCGCGATCATCCTGCTGGTCATCACGGTGGCGGCGTTCCCGAGCTGGTTCACGTCCGTCCACCCGCGTTTCGACTGCGAGCTGGCCAAGTCGCTCGCCGGCCCGGAGCCCGGGCACCCCTTCGGCTTCGACAAGCAGGGCTGCGACATCTACGCGCGGACCATCTACGGTGCCCGCGCGTCCGTGCTCGTGGGCGTGATGTCCACGGCGATGGTCGTGGTCCTCGGGACGATCATGGGCGCCGTCGCCGGCTACTACTCCGGTTGGTTCGACGTCATCCTGTCGCGCATCACCGACATCTTCTTCGCGATCCCGCTGGTGCTGGCCGCCATCGTCATCATGTCGATCACGACGAACCGGACCAGCTTCACCGTGGCCCTGGTGCTCGCCTCCTTCGGGTGGACGTCGATCGCCCGCATCACCCGCGGCACCGTGCTGTCCGTGAAGAACAACGAGTTCGTCACGGCCGCCCGCTCGCTCGGCATGGGGCGCGGCCGGATCCTGGTGAGGCACGTGATGCCCAACTCGTCGGCGCCGATCATCGTGTACGCCACGGTCGCGCTGGGCACGTTCATCGTCGCGGAGGCGACGCTGAGCTTCCTCGGCATCGGCCTGCCGCCCAGCACCGTGTCGTGGGGCGGGGACATCGCGCAGGCCCAGCGGGCGATCCGCCAGGCCCCGGAGATCCTCTTCTACCCGGCCGCGGGCCTGGCCCTCACGGTGCTCGGCTTCATCATGATGGGTGACGTCGTGCGCGACGCCCTCGACCCGAAGGCACGGAAGCGATGACGACTCAGTTCCCAGTGACGAACGGCAACCAGCCCGTCGGTGAGGGCGGCGGCCGCAGCTACGAGGCGGGGACGGACAAGCCCCTGCTCGAGATCAGCGACCTCGAGGTGTCGTTCACCACCTCCGAGGGCGTGGTGCACGCCGTCCGCGGCGCCGACATCACGGTGTACCCGGGCCAGTCGGTCGCGATCGTCGGCGAGTCCGGCTCCGGCAAGTCGACCACCGCTCACGCCGTGATCGACCTGCTGCCCGGCACGGGCAAGGTGACCGGCGGCAGCATCAAGTTCGACGGCCGCGAGATCGTGGGCCTGCCCCACACCGAGATCGAGGCGATGCGCGGCCGCGACATCGGGCTCGTCCCGCAGGACCCGATGTCCAACCTCAACCCGGTGTGGCGCATCGGCACCCAGATCGAGGAGGCCCTCAAGGCCAACGGCTTCGAGGGCGGCAAGCGGGAGCGCAAGGAGCGCGTCGCGAGCCTGCTCGCCGAGGCCGGCCTGCCCGACGCCGAGCGCCGGGCGCGGCAGTACCCGCACGAGTTCTCGGGCGGCATGCGGCAGCGCTCGCTCATCGCGATCGGGCTCGCCTCGCGGCCGAAGCTCCTCATCGCCGACGAGCCGACGTCGGCCCTCGACGTCACGGTGCAGCGGCAGATCCTCGACCACCTCGAGGTGCTCACGCAGGAGCTCGGCACCGCCGTCCTGTTCATCACGCACGACCTGGGCCTGGCCGCCGAGCGCGCCGAGCACCTCGTGGTGATGTTCAAGGGACGGGTGGTCGAGTCCGGCCCGGCCCAGCAGATCCTGGCGAACCCGCAGCACCCGTACACCCAGCGCCTCGTCGCCTCGGCGCCCTCGCTCGCGTCCCGCCGCATCCAGGTGGCGCACGAGCAGGGCGAGGAGTCCGACGAGCTGCTGGCGCCCGACCTCGACGCGACGGTGCCCCGCGCCGCCGCGGCCAGGGCGCCGCAGGACGACATCGTGGTGGCGAAGAACCTCACGAAGGTCTTCAACATCCGCGGTGGCCGGCCGGGGGCGTCGACGGACTTCAAGGCCGTCGACGACGTGAGCTTCACCCTCAAGCGCGGGCACACGCTCGCGCTGGTGGGGGAATCGGGCTCCGGCAAGTCCACGGCGGCGAACATGGTGCTCGGTCTGCTCGACGCGACGTCGGGCGTGGTCGAGTTCGACGGCACGGACATCGCGTCGCTCTCCGCCAAGGAGGCGTTCGCCTTCCGGCGCCGCATCCAGCCGGTGTTCCAGAACCCTTACGGCTCGCTCGACCCGACGTTCTCCATCTACCGGTCGATCGAGGAGCCGCTGGCCCTGCACAAGGTCGGCGGCAAGAAGGAGCGCGAGAAGCGGGTGCGCGAGCTCCTCGACATGGTGGCGCTGCCCCAGTCGGCGATGCGGCGCTTCCCGAACGAGCTCTCCGGCGGCCAGCGCCAGCGCATCGCCATCGCGCGGGCGCTCGCGCTCCAGCCCGAGGTGATCGTGCTCGACGAGGCCGTGTCGGCCCTCGACGTGCTCGTCCAGGCGCAGATCCTCGAGCTGCTCGGGAACCTGCAGGACGAGCTGGGGCTGTCCTACCTGTTCATCACGCACGACCTCGCGGTGGTGCGGCAGATCGCCGACTCGGTGGTCGTGATGCAGACGGGCAAGGTGGTCGAGCAGGCCACCACCGACGAGGTGTTCGACAACCCGCGTCAGCAGTACACGCGCGACCTGCTCGCCGCCATCCCCGGCGCGGGCCTGGAGGGCGCGGCGATCGCGGGCTGACGCCCCACGCGGTCCGACGGGGGCCGGCGCACGACCTGGTCGTGCGCCGGCCCCCGTCGTGTCTCCGTTTGCCGATGCCCGGGCGCGGCGTCAGGGTGATGGGCATGGCAGGGGCACCGACGCTGGCCCGCGGGGTCTTCTATCCGGCAGCAGGCATCATCCTGGTCTTCGTGCTGCTCGCCGTGTTCTTCGCGGACGCCACCGAAGCCGTGATGAGCACCCTCCAGGGAGAGGTGATCGGGGCCTTCGGCTGGTACTACGTGCTCCTGGTGGCCGCCTTCGTGATCTTCGCGATCTGGATGGGGCTGAGCCGCTTCGGCGACATCGTGCTGGGCCCGGACGACGAGGCGCCGGACTTCAAGCTCCCGGTGTGGTTCTCGATGCTGTTCGCCACCGGCATGGGCATCGGGCTCGTGTACTACGGGGTGTCCGAGCCGCTGTCGCACTTCGTCAGCCCGAAACCGGGGGTCACCGGCGACGACGCCACCCTGGCCCAGGCGGCGATCTCCCAGACGTACGTGCACTGGGGCTTCCACGCCTGGGCCATCTACGTGGTCGCGGGGCTCGCGCTCGCCTACGCGATCCACCGCAAGGGGCGGCCGGTGTCCATCCGCTGGGCTCTCGAGCCGGTGCTCGGCGACCGGGTGAAGGGCTGGTTGGGCAACGTCATCGACGTCGTGGCGATCATCGGCACCGTCTTCGGCGTCGCTACGTCGCTGGGGCTGGGCGTGCTGCAGGTGGCGCACGGGCTGGGCTACCTCGGGGTCGTGGAGCCGAGCACCGCCCTCGAGATCGGCCTGATCGCGGCGATCACGGCCCTGGCGGCCATGTCCGTCGCGTCAGGGCTGTCCAAGGGCATCAAGTGGCTGTCCAACGGGAACATGGTGCTCGCGGGCGTGGTGCTGGCCGTCGTGCTGGTGCTGGGCCCCACGCTGTTCATCCTGCGCAGCTGGGTGCAGTCGTTCGGGTACTACTTCGCGAACGTGATCCAGATGACGTTCGACACCCTGGCGTTCCGAGGTGACGAGGGACTGGCCTGGGAGTCGAGCTGGACGATCTTCTACTGGGGCTGGTGGATCTCCTGGGCGCCCTTCGTCGGCGTCTTCATCGCCCGCATCTCACGCGGCCGCACCGTGCGGGAGTTCGTGCTCGGCACGCTGGCGGTGCCGATGGCCGTCGCCACGATCTGGTTCAGCGTCTTCGGTGGCGCGGGCCTGCACCAGGAGATGACGCAGCCCGGCAGCATGCTGGATCCCGCGACCGGCGAGGTGAACACCGACACCGCGATGTTCCAGCTCTTCGCGACCCTGCCGGGCAGCGGCATCTGGCTCGCCGTCGCGGGCATCGTGCTGGTGGTGATCTTCTTCGTCACGTCGTCCGACTCGGGCTCGTTCGTGGTCGACATGCTCGCCAACGGCGGCGACCCGAACCCCCCGCTGTGGAGCCGCCTGTTCTGGGCGATCCTCGAGGGCCTGGTCGCGGCGGCGCTGCTCCTGGCGGGCGGGCTCACGGCGCTGCAGACCGCGGCCATCCTCATCGCCCTGCCGTTCTCGTTGGTGCTCATCGGCATGGCGGTGTCCATCGTCAAGGAGCTCAGCGTGGAGCACCGGCAGATCGTGCGCGCGGAGCGCCGCGCCGCGCGGGCCGAGCTCACGGAGCACGTCACCCAGAAGGTGGCGACCACGTTGGCCGGCCGCTGGGAGAACGTCCTGCCCCCGGCGCCCGGCGCGCTGCGCCTGCGGGTCCCGCGCCGTCGGGACGCCAAGGCGCCGCCCGGAGTCGCGCCCGAGAAGCCGCCGGAGACGGGCGGGGACGAGCAGCCTGGACCGGGCGGGTAAGATGGCGGCGGCCCGATTGACGGGTCGCCTCCCCACCCCAGGAAATGAGACCCGTAGATGTCTGTGCGCTCCGACCTGCGCAACGTGGCGATCGTCGCCCACGTCGACCACGGCAAGACGACCCTCGTGGACGCCATGCTGCGCCAGGCAGGCGCCTTCTCCGCCCACCAGCACGTGGACGACCGGGTCATGGACTCCGGTGACCTGGAGCGCGAGAAGGGCATCACGATCCTCGCGAAGAACACCGCGGTCCGGTACACCGGCCCGTCGGCGGTCGAGGCGGGCGAGCCCGGTGGCATCACCATCAACGTGATCGACACCCCGGGGCACGCCGACTTCGGCGGCGAGGTCGAGCGCGGCCTGTCGATGGTGGACGGCGTCGTGCTGCTGGTCGACGCGTCCGAGGGCCCGCTGCCCCAGACCCGCTTCGTGCTGCGCAAGGCGCTGGCCGCGAAGCTGCCCGTGATCGTCGTCGTGAACAAGGTCGACCGCCCCGACGCGCGCATCACCGAGGTCGTGGGGGAGACCACCGACCTGCTGCTCGGCCTCGCGAGCGACCTGTCCGACGAGGTGCCCGACCTCGACCTGGACGCCATCCTCGACGTGCCCGTCGTGTACGCGTCGGCCAAGGCCGGCCGCGCGTCGATCGACCAGCCCGCCGACGGCGGGCTGCCGGCGAACGAGGACCTCGAGCCGCTGTTCGGCACCATCCTCGAGAAGATCCCCGCGCCGACCTACGAGGCGGACATGCCGCTGCAGGCGCACGTCACCAACCTCGACGCGTCGCCGTTCCTCGGCCGGCTCGCGCTGCTGCGCATCTTCAACGGCACCCTGCGCAAGGGTCAGACGGTCGCTTGGGCCCGCCACGACGGCACCCTGACGAGCGTGCGGATCACCGAGCTCCTGGAGACCAAGGCGCTCGACCGCGTGCCGACCGAGTCCGCCGGGCCCGGCGAGATCGTGGCCGTCGCGGGCATCGCCGACATCATGATCGGCGAGACCCTCACGGACGTGGACGACCCGCGCCCGCTGCCGCTCATCACGGTGGACGACCCGGCGATCTCGATGACCGTCGGCATCAACACCTCGCCGCTGGCCGGCAAGGGCGGCAAGGGCCACAAGGTCACCGCGCGCCAGGTCAAGGACCGCCTCGACTCCGAGCTCGTCGGCAACGTGTCGCTCAAGGTGCTCCCGACCGAGCGCCCGGACGCGTGGGAGGT
>Ga0160432_100128_pt1 | contig 72540 bp, 54 predicted proteins | sample HID1971M_E0MG_FD_108250 | JGI IMG/M metagenome (GOLD analysis project Ga0160432, IMG submission 108250) | Enriched millipede-associated microbial communities from UW Madison campus, WI, USA - HID1971M_E0 MG | ecosystem: Host-associated > Arthropoda: Insects > Digestive system > Unclassified ... | reverse complement strand
TACGAGGCCGCCGAGCTCGACGGCGCCAACGGCTGGAAGAAGTTCCGCTCGATCACGCTCCCGATGGTGCAGCCGGTGACCTTCTTCCTCGTCGTCACGCAGGTCATCGGGGGCGCCATGATCTTCATCGAGATCCAGATCATGACGCCCACCGGAGGCCCGGAGTACTCCACGGCGTCCGTCGTCTACCACATCTGGCTGCAGGCGTTCCGGTACCAGCAGATGGGGTACGCCACCGCGATGTCGGTGGTGCTGGGGCTCCTCATCCTCGTCATCACGCTCGTCCAGTTCCGGCTGAACCGGCGCAACGCCGGCTTCGTCGTCGACTGAGGCCAGGGAGACACCATGACCACCACGACGCCCGGCACCACGTCGCCCCGCACCACGACGAGCACCCCGTCCTCCGCCCCGACGGGCGCGCGCCTGGGCCGCACGGCACGCTCGCGCCTCACCGACACGATCGTGTGGGTCGTCCTCGCGGCCGGTGCGGTCTTCATGATCGCCCCGCTGGTGTGGATGCTCTCCACGTCCCTCAAGACGAAGCTCGAGGTCTTCGCCCTGCCTCCGGTGTGGATCCCGGAGGTGCCCCAGTGGGACACCTACGTCCGCATGTGGACGGACTCCTACGTCCTCGACGGCATCACGAACAGCCTGGTCGTGTCGCTCAGCGTCACGGTGATCGGGACGTTCACCTGCTCGCTGGCGGCGTTCGCCCTCGCCAAGATGCGGATGCCGTTCAAGAACGTCATCTTCGTCGGCCTGCTCACGGGCATCATGATCCCGTTCCCGACGATCATGATCCCGCAGTTCGTGATGTTCTCGAAGATCGGCTGGGTGGACACGCTGTGGCCGCTCATCGTGCCGGCGATCTTCGGCAACATCGTGATGATCTTCTTCCTGCGCCAGTACCTGTCGAGCGTGCCGGACTCCCTGGTCGAGGCGGCCAAGATCGACGGCGCGTCGTACTGGCAGATCTTCTGGCGCATGATCATGCCGATCATCCGGCCGGCCGTCGCCGCCCAGTTCATCCTGTGGTTCATGGCGGTCTGGAACGACTACCTGGCGCCGATCCTCTACCTGAACACGCCGGAGCGGCAGACGCTGCAGGTGGTCATCGCCAACATGAACGTCCAGTACGCGACCCAGCGCGACTACCCGCTGATCATGGCCGCGTCCGTCGTCGCCGTGCTGCCCATCCTCGTGGTCTTCCTGATCTTCCAGCGACAGATCATCGAGTCCGTCGCGCTCACCGGCACGAAGGGCTGACATGACCACGACCACCACCGCGGACGCCCTCGGAACCTCGGCCTGGGGCGGGCGCCACGTGCACGACCCCACCGCGGTGCGGGACGACGACGGCGTGTACTGGCTCTTCTCCACCGACGCCCGTTCCGACGGCCCGGTCCGCGGGGGCGTGCAGGTGCGGCGCTCCGTCGACCTCGTGTCGTGGGACTTCCACGGGTGGGCCCTGCCGGGCGTCCCCGCACCGGCCGCCGCCTGGTCGGGCGCCGAGGGCCTGTGGGCGCCCGACGTCGTCCGCGCCCGGACGGCAGCCGGCACCACGTGGCGGATGTACTACTCGGCGTCGACGTTCGGCTCGCGCCGCTCGGCGATCGGCCTGGCGGAGGCGCCGCACCCGGCGGGCCCGTGGACCGACCGCGGCGTCGTCGTGGCGAGCGCGCACGCCGACCCGCCCACGGGCCTCGGCCACCCCAACGCCATCGACGCGAACGTCGTGACGGAGGCCGACGGGACGCAGTGGCTCGTGTACGGGTCGTTCTTCGGCGGGATCCACGTGCTCCCGCTCGACGCCGCCACGGGGTTCGTGGCCGACGGGTTCGCGCCCGCGCCGGGCGAGCTGCACGCCGCGCCGGGCCGCCTGCTGGCGCGCCGGGCGCGGGCGGCCGACGGTGCGGTCGAGGGCGCGTTCGTGCTCCCTCGGCCGGGCGGCGGCTGGGCGCTGCTCGTCTCCTACGACTCGCTCGGGGGGAGCTATCACGTCCGGTCCGCCGTCGGCGACGCCGTCCCCGGCCCGTACCGCGACCGCGCCGGCCGCCTCATGACCGACGTCGACGCCGACCCGTGGGCGGTCGGCGTGCCCGTGCTGTCCGGGCACCGGCTCGCCGGCGGACCGGGGATCCTGGCACCCGGCCACGCGTCCGTGCTCACCGAACGGGTGCCCGCCACGCCCCGCGGGTCGGGCTCGCACGGCCGCCAGCTCCTGGTGCACCACGTGCGCGACGCGGACGCCCCCACCGAGCACCGGCTCCAGCTGCGGCGTCTCGTGTGGACGCACGACGGCTGGCCGCTCGTCGCCCCGCAGCCCTGGGCGGGCGCCGAGCGGGAGGTGGACGACGACTCCTTGTGGCCGGCCGACCCGGCCGTCCTCGGCGGCACGTGGGAACGGCTCACCCCGGGCACCAACCCGACGGTCGTGCAGCACGGCGTCACCGGACCGCTCGAGACCCGGACCGCGGTGCGGGCCCTGGGCGGGGGGCGGTTCGCCTGGACCGCTCCGGACGGCGCGGCCGTGTCCGCCGTCGTGCACCCGGCGTGGGACGCCGTGCGCGACCGCGCCACCCTGTGCCTCGAGTCTCTCGACGACACGGGGCGCGTGACCCTCGCGACGAGGCTCCCGTGACGACCCCCGCGCCGGACCGCCCGGCCGCACGCGCCGCCGTCGCCGAGGCGGAGGTGCCCGGCTGGGCCGGCGGCGTCATGCTCGCGCTCCGCTGGGCGACGCTCCTCGTCGAGGTCACCGCCATGGTGGTGCTGGGCACCCTCGCCGGCGGCGTGCTGCTCGGCCTCGGCCCGGCGCTGCGGGCGGGCGGGGTCGTCGCCGCCCGGATGACGGCGGAGCCCACGCCGTGGCGCACGTTCTGGCGCACGTGGCGCGACGGCTTCGGCCGCACCGCCGCGCTCTTCGCCCCGGTCTGGGTGGTCGGCGGGCTGCTGTGGCTCGACGGCTCGGCCCTGCTCGGCGGCTCGACGCTCCTCGACGGCCCGGCCCTGCTCGGCGGGTCCGGGCGCGCGGTCCTCACCGGCGGCCTGCTGGCCGTCGGGGCGTGGGGCGCCGTGGTCCTCGCCTGCTGGCCGGTGGTGGTCGCGCGGTACGCGAGCGGGCCCGTGGCGACCTGGCGGTTCCTGCTGCTGCTGCCGCTGCTCGGCCCGACGACGTCGCTCGCGGTGCTCGTCGTGACCGCGGCCCTGCTCGCCGCCGCGTGGGCGTTGCCGCTCCTCGCGGTGCTGGTCGGCCCCGGCTTCTGGCTGTGGGCCACCGGCCGCCTCGCCGCCGACCGGCTGGACCGGATCGACGCCCAGGTCTCGGGAGGACCCGCGGCCTGACCGCATTCCACAAGAACTCTTGTACAACACCTCTTGTGGGTCTACGGTGGCGGGATGACGAAGCCCCCCGCCCCGACCGAGGACACCCCCGAGGACCGCGCACCCGACCCGCGGCAGGAGGTGCGCACCGTCACCGAGGCGAAGGCGCTCGCCGCCCTCGCCAACCCGTACCGGGCGCGGCTCATGGACGCGCTCAAGGTCGACGGCCCCTCCACCGCGTCGGCGCTCGCGCGTCGCACCGGGCAGGCCGTCGGCAGCGCCAGCCACCACCTCAAGGTGCTGCACGACGCCGGCCTCGTCGCCGAGGCTCCCGAGCTCGCCCGCGACCGCCGTGAGCGCTGGTGGCGCCTCGTCGCGCCGCGGCTGCGCTGGTCGCGCCAGGAGTTCGCCGCGGACTCCGCCGCCGTCATCGCCGCCCAGGCCGCCGAGGCGCTCCACCTCCAGCGCCAGTTCGACCGGGTCCGGAAGTGGCAGGCCAACGCCGAGTCGGCCCCCGAGTGGGACGGTGCCGCGTTCGCCACCGAGACGTGGGTGCACCTGTCCCCCGCCGAGCTCGCCGCGCTCGGCGAGGAGATCACGGCCGTCCTCGTGCGGTGGGCGGAGCGCCCGCGCCCGGACGACGGCGTCGAGCGCGAGCCCGTGCTCGTCTTCGGCCGCGGGTTCCCCGCGCAGCCATGACCGCCACCCCGCGCCGCCGCGCCGTCACCGACGCCGGCACGGTGCCCCTCGCGCGCAACCCGGGGTTCCGACGGCTCTGGGTCGGCGAGGGCATCAGCGTGCTGGGCAACGCCACCACGTCGGTGCTGCTGCCCCTCGTCGCGGTGCTCGAGCTCGACGCCGGGGCCGCGGTGGTCGGCCTGCTCACCGCGGCGGCGTGGTTGCCGTGGCTCGTGATCGGCCTGCCCGCCGGTGCGTGGGTCGACCGGCTCCCGGCACGGGCCGTGATGATCGCGGCCGACCTGGTGGCCGCCGTCGCCATCGGCAGCGTGCCCGCCGCGGCCGCGCTCGACGCGCTGACCCTGCCGCACCTGGTCGGCGCCGCGCTCGCCGCGGGCGTCAGCACCGTCTTCTTCCGCACCGCCTACATCGTGTTCCTCCCCCAGGTCGTGCCCGACCACCAGCTCGAGGCGGCGAACGCGCGCCTGCTCGGCACGGAGTCGGGCATGCAGGTGGCGGGGCCGGGGATCGGCGGCGTGACGGCCCAGGCGCTCGGCGCCGCCGCCGGGCTGGCCCTGGACGCGGCGAGCTTCGTCGTCTCGGCCCTCTGCCTCTGGCGCATCCGGCCGGCGCGGCAGCCGGAGCGGCCGCCCCGGGCGCCGCTGCGGGTGCGCATCCGCGAGGGCGTGGCGTTCGTCGCCTCCGACCGCTACCTGCGCTGGTTCGTCGTCGTGGGCGGGATCTCGAATTTCGGGCTCACCGGGTACACCGCGCTGCTCGTCCTGTTCCTCGTGGACACCGTCGGGCTCGGCCCCTCGGCGCTCGGCGTGGTCATGACCGTCGGCGCGTGCGGCGGGCTGCTGGGCGCCGCCGTGGCGACCGGGCTCAGCCGCCGCCTCGGCAGCGCCCGCGCCACGGTGCTGCTGATCGTCGCCGGCGGCCCGCCCGCGCTCCTGGTGGGCCTCGGGGGCGGCGGCGCTCAGGTCGCGTGGACCGTCGCCGGGCTCTTCCTGGTCGGGCTCGCGGTGGTCTCGGGGAACGTGCTGCGCGGGGCCTGGCGGCAGCGGTACGTGCCGCAGCCGCTGATGGGCCGCGTCGTCACGACGAGCCAGTTCGTCAACTTCGGCACGATGCCGCTCGCCGGGCTGGCCGCGGGCGCCCTGGGCGAGGTGCTCGGCGTGCGCGAGACCGTGCTGCTCATGGCGGCGGTGCACTGCGCCGCGTGCCTCAGCGCCCTGCGCAGCCCGTTGCGCGGCCTGCGGGAGATGCCGGCACCGCGGGAGATGCCGCGGGTCGTCACGCCGTCGCGCTGACCGGCGTCACGATCTCCTCGTTGCCGCCGGGCTGGACGGCCACCACCTTCTCCATGCCCTCCGCGGCGTCGCCGGTGGACTCCCGGCCCACGACGCGCGAGTCCGGGACCACCCGGCGGAACGGGCGCTCGTCGCCGTCCGCGATCCTCTCGACGAGCAGGTCCACCGCCGTGCGGGCGATCTGCTCGCGGCCCGGGTCCACGGAGCTGAGGGTCGGCACCGAGTAGCGCACGTCGTCGACGTCGTCGAACCCGATCAGCGCGACGTCGCCCGGCACGTCGATCCGGCGCGCGTGCAGCGCGTGCAGCGCACCCAGGGCCATCGCGTCGTTGAGGGCGAAGACGGCGTCGATCTCGACGCCCGAGTCGAGCAGCCGGGCCATCGACTCCGACCCGGTGGAGCGGTGCCACAGCCCGGCCTCGGAGACGAGTGCCGGGTCGTACGGGAGCCCGGCGGCCTCCAGGCCCTGCCGGTAACCCTCCGTGCGCAGGGCGGCGGAGCCGACCAGCTCGCCCTCGTGCGCGCCGACGACGGCGATGCGCTTCCGGCCCAGGGACGCGAGGTGCAGGGTGGCGGCGCGGGCCGCGGCCACGTTGTTCATCGTCACGTGGTCGGCGGGGGCGTCGAAGACGCGCTCGCCCAGCACCACGAGCGGGAAGTCGACCGCGAACAGCCCGACGTCGTCCTGCCCGAGCGCCAGCGGCGAGAAGATCACGCCGTCGGTGAGGTGGCGCCGCCGGCCGTCGAGCAGCTCGATCTCGCGCTCGCGCACCGACCCGGTCTGCTCGATGAGGACGGTGAGGCCCTGCTCCTCGGCGGAGCGGATGACCGAGTCCGCGAGCTCCGCGAAGTACGGGAGCCGCAGCTCCGGCACGGCGAGCGTGATCATGTCCGTGCGCTGCGTGCGCAGGTTGCGGGCCGTGGTGTTGAGGCGGTAGCCGAGGTGCTCGATCGCCTCCTCGACGCGCTGGCGGGTCTCGGGCCGGATGTGCGGGTACCCGTTGACGACGTTCGACACCGTCTTGATCGACACGCCCGCCCGCTGGGCCACGTCGTGCATGGTCACGCGCAAGCCGCTCACCTCCCCGTTCGCCCCCCACAGCGTAGGGCACGGGCCGCACGACGCCGCCGTCCGGACGGCGCGACGGCGGTCACTTGATCGACCCGAGGGAGAGGCCGCCCTGCCAGTACTTCTGCAGGGCGAGGAACGCCACGATCAGTGGCAGGATCGAGACGAGCGCACCGGTGGTGATGAGGTTCCACACCTGCTCGCCGCCCGCGCCCGCGTTCGACAGCGTCTGCCACTGGTTGATGCCCACCGTGACGGGCAGCAGCTGCGGGTCGCGCAGCACCGCCAGCGGGAGGAAGAAGTTGTTCCACGTCGCGACGGTCGTGAGCAGCAGGACCGTGACGAACGCCGGCCGCAGCAGCGGCAGCGCGACCCGGAAGAACAGGCGCAGCTCCCCCGCGCCGTCGACCCGCCCGGCGTCGAGCATCTCGTCCGGGATGGCGTCGACGGCGTACACGCGCACGAGGTAGACGCCGATCGGGCTGAGCAGCGACGGCAGGATCACGGCCCACATCGTGTTGATCATGCCGAGCTGGCTGAGCAGCACGAACGTGGGGATCGTCAGCGCGGTCAGCGGCACCATGACGGAGCCCAGCAGCAGGGAGAAGTAGAGATTGCGCCCCCGGAACCGGTACTTGGCCAGGGCGTACCCCGCCAGCACGGCGAGCACCGTGGACCCCACGCCACCGACGATCGCGTACACGAACGAGTTGCGCATCCACGTCCAGTAGATGCCGCCCTGGTACGTGAAGAGCTGCTTCACGTTGTCCCACAGCGCGAACTCGTCGTTGAACCACAGGGCGCCGCCGGAGCCCACGAACAGCCCGCTGTTCGACTTCGTGGACCCGACCACGAGCCACCACAGCGGCACGACGAAGTAGAGCACCGCGAGGAGCAGGAACAGGTGGGAGCCGATCCGGCGCTGTCGCGGCCGGCGCGCGAGGTGCTGCGTCGTCATCACTTCAGTCCGCTCTGCTTGCGGGTGGCGTACAGGAAGACGTACGACCCGATGAACACGAGGATCCCCAGCGCGAACGCGATCGTGGAGGCGTAGTTGAACTGGCTGTAGGAGAACGCCATCGAGTACGCGTACATGTTCGGGGTGTAGGTGGTGGGGATCGCGCCCTGCGCGACCGACCGCAGCACCGTCGGCTCGGTGAAGAACTGCAGGGTGCCGATGAGCGCGAACACCACGATCATCACCATCGACGACGCGATCATCGGGATCTTGATCCGGAACGCGATCGCCCGGTTCCCGGCGCCGTCGAGCCTGGCCGCCTCGTACACCGACGGGTCGATCGCCCGCAGCGCCGCGTAGACGATGATCATGTAGTAGCCCGCCCACTGCCACGTCACGATGTTGACCAGGGAGCCGAAGATCAGGTCTCGGCTGAGGAATTCCGGGGCGTCCAGCCCGAAGATCCCGAAGATGTCGTTCGCGGGGCCGAACCGCGGGCTGTACAGGAAGCCCCACATGAGCGCGCCGATGACGGCGGGGATCGCGTACGGCACGAAGACGAGCAGCCGCGACGCCTTCGACAGCCGGGTGGCCAGCGTGTCGAGCACCAGCGCGATCGCGACGGCGAGCCCGATCTGCACCGGCACCATGACGAGCACGAACTTGCCGACGCGCGCCATGCCGGACAGGAAGTCCGCGTCGGTGAACACGCGCACGTAGTTGGCGACGCCGGTGAAGACGCTCTCGCCGCCCGTCGCGATGCCCTTGGTGTGCAGGCTGAGCCAGAAGGCGTACGCCAGCGGAACCAGCAGGAACAGCACGAACACGATCGTGAACGGGGCGAGGAAGAGCCAGCCCCACCACTGCCGCTTCGTGTCCAGCAGGCTCTGCCCGCCGCGGGGGCTCGCGGCCCGGGCGGGCGCGGGGGCCGGCTTCGTCGTCGTCGAGGCCATCGTGGCGCTCCCTCCGGTCGCTTCCGTGCGTGTCGTCTCCGGGCGTGTCATCGGACCGTGAACCCCTGCTGCTCGGCGTAGCGCACCAGGCTGTCCTGGATGGTCGCGAGCGCGTCGGCGGCGGTCGAGTCGCCCTCGACCATGTCGTAGAGGGCCATGGTCTGGCGGTCGTACGCGTACACCTGGAAGGGGCTGAACGTGAAGCCGGGGTACTGCGCGGCGGCGTCGAGGAAGACGTCGCGGTTGACCTGCTGGCCGCCGAAGAAGGGGTAGCGGCGGTCGGTGAACCACGGCGCGTCGAGCGCGAGGTTCCACAGCGGGAACAGGCCGGCGTCCTCGACGCCGATCTTCCACGTCTCCTCGTCGTCGAACAGCTCCATCGCGACCGTGGCGGCCGCCTCCGGGTCCGTGGCCTGCGAGGTGACCGCGAGCGCCGAGCCGCCCTGGTTCACCTGCACCGGGTTCGCCGGGTCCCACTGGGGCAGCGGCGCGGCCTTCCACTCGGCGCCGGAGTCGGCGTCGGACAGGCCCTCGAGGTAGCCGGGGCCCCATGCGGCGGCGATGTAGACGGCGTACGTGCCGTCCACCAGGGAGGTGTTGTAGTCGCTGGTGAACGCGTCGTCGCTGGCCACGAGGCCGCGGTCGATGAGGTCCTCCCAGTAGGACAGGACCTGGCGCGCCTCGGGGGTGTCGACGTCGATGCCGATCTGGTCGCGCCGGGCCGGGTCGTAGGCGAACGGCGCCCAACCGGCCTGCGCGAACAGCGCGTAGTTGAACGCGCCGCCGTTCGTGGCGTAGTTGGTGATGTAGCCGTCGTAGCCGGCGTCGCGCAGGTCCTGCGCGGCCTGGGCGAACTCGTCCCAGGTCGTCGGCGGTGCGACGCCGTACTCGGAGAAGATGTCGGCCCGGTACAGCATGCCCACGGGGCCGCCGTCGACCGGCACGGCGAACACCGAGTCGCCGCTGGAGACGTCCGACCAGGCACCGGCCGGGAACTGGTCCTCGAGGTCGCCCGCGCCGTAGGGCGCGAGGTCGGCGAGGCCGTCGAGGATCGTGTAGGTGGGCAGGATCTCGGACTCGAGCTGGATGACGTCGGGCGCCCCGGTGCCCGCCTCGAGGGCGGTGGAGAACTTCCCGTACTCGTCGGCGCCCTGGCCCGCGTTGGTCCAGCAGATCTGGACGTCGTCGTGCTGGGCGTTGAACGTGTCCACGATCTGCTCGACGGCGGGGTACCAGGCCCAGAGCGTGACGCGGGTGGCGTCGGGCTTGGTGATCTCGTTGGTGCAGCTCGTGTGGTTCGCCGAGCCCGCGTCACCGCCGGGCGCGCACGCCGCGAGCGACAGGCCGGCCAGCCCGGCGGCCGTCGCCGCCACGGCGCGTCGCAAGCCTCTGCGCATGCCGATTCCTCCTCGAGTCGTCCGGACCCAGATCCTCCTGGGCCGATTGGTGCCGCGCGCGGCGACCGTGGTTGACTCTACATCGTTGTACACGGTGGCTTCGCCAACGCCCACTTCGACGAGGAACGTGAGACCCATGACGGCTCCCCAGACCGATGCCCGCCCCGCCCCCGCTGCTCCCGACGAGGCCCCCGACGCCACCGCCGGCGCCGGCGCCCGTGTCACCCTGCACCCCGACTTCCGCCGCGGCGCCGTCGACCGCCGCCTGTTCGGCTCGTTCGTCGAGCACCTCGGCCGCGCCGTGTACACCGGCATCTTCGAGCCCGGGCACCCCGAGGCCGACGAGCACGGCTTCCGCCGCGACGTCGCCGACCTGGTCCACGAGCTGGGCGTCCCGATGGTGCGCTACCCCGGCGGCAACTTCGTCTCCAACTACGTGTGGGAGGACGCCGTCGGGCCGGTCGAGCAGCGCAAGCCGTTCCTCGACCTCGCCTGGCGCACCGTCGAGCCGAACCTCGTCGGCACCGACGAGTTCCTGCAGTGGGCCGAGCGCGAGGGCGTCGAACCGATGATGGCCGTCAACCTCGGCACCCGCGGCGTCGCGGCCGCCGCCGCCCTGGTCGAGTACTGCAACGGCGAGGCCGGCACCCGGTGGGCCGACCTGCGCATCGCCAACGGCCGCGAGAAGCCCTACGGCGTCACGCTCTGGTGCCTCGGCAACGAGATGGACGGCCCGTGGCAGATCGGCCAGAAGGACGCCCACGAGTACGGCAAGCTCGCCGCCGAGGCCGGCAAGGCCATGAAGCTCGTCGACCCGTCGATCTCGCTGATCGTGTGCGGCTCCTCGTCCATGCAGATGCCCACGTTCGGCGAGTGGGAGCGCACCGTCCTGTCGTACACGTACGACCTGGTGGACCACATCTCCATGCACGCCTACTACGAGGAGATCGACGGGGACCGCGCGTCCTTCCTCGCGTCGGGCACCGCGATGGACCGGTTCATCGACCGGGTCGTCGCCTCGGCGGACGCCGTCGGCGCCGAGCGACGCAGCGACAAGGCCATCACCATCAGCTTCGACGAGTGGAACGTCTGGTACAACACGACCCGCTTCGGCGGGGAGGAGAACCTGCCGATCCAGCGGGACGCCCCGCGCATCATCGAGGACGTCTACTCCGGCCTCGACGCCGTCGTCGTGGGCGACCTCATGGTCACCCTGCTCAACCACGCCGACCGCGTGCCCGTCGCGTGCCTCGCGCAGCTCGTCAACGTCATCGCGCCGATCATGACCGCGCCGGGCGGCGAGGCGTGGCGCCAGCCCACCTTCCACCCGTTCGCGACGACGTCGCGCCTCGCCCGCGGCACCGCGCTCGACGTGCGCGTGGACGCGCCGACGTACGACACGGCCCAGCACGGCGCGGCGCCGGTCGTGACGGCCGCCGCGACGGTGGACGACGACGGCGCGCTCGGCCTGTTCCTCACCAACCGGTCCGACCGGGTGGTCGTGGTGGAGCTGGCCCACGTCGGCGCCGCGCTCGGCCTCACCGAGGGCTGGCAGATGGTCGCGGACCACGAGCCCGCCGTCGAGGGCCCGGAGCACGCCGCGAAGGTCTCCGAGGCCTGCTGGTCCGCCGTCGACGTCGCCTCCGTCACGACGGCGAGCGACGGCGGCGCCACGCGCGTGCGCCTCGCGCCGGAGTCCTGGACCGCGTTCGCCGGGACGTTCGCGCGCGCCTGACCGCACCCGAGATCGAGGTACCCGTCGCGAGATCGACCGTCGGTAGGTCGACCTCGCGGCGGGTACCTCGATCTCGCTGTCCGCGGCTCCGGTGGCCAGCGCCGTCGGTGACCGGCACTGTGACAGGCATGGGCGAGTCCCCGTCGGTCCCCCGCACGTCGTGGCGCTGGGCCCTGGCCGCCGCGACCGCGGCCGGGGTGGCCGTGGCGGCGGCGCTGGGCGCGTACGCGGACGCCCACCCGGGCGACGGCGCGCCGCTGCTGACCCTGTGGTTCTCCGACATGCTCGCCATGAAGGCGTGGTTGTCCACGGGAGCCGTCACGCTCCTCCTGGTCCAGCTCGTCTCCGCGCTGGCGATGTACGGCCGCCTGCCCGGCGTCCGCGAGGTCCCGGGATGGGTCGGCCTGCTGCACCGGTGGAGCGGCGTGGCGGCGTTCGGGCTGACGCTCCCCGTCGCGTTCGCGTGCGTCTGGTCCATAGGGCTGGAGGACGAGCCCGCCCGCGTGCTGGTGCACTCCGTCGCCGGCTGCCTGTTCTACGGGGCGTTCACGGTCAAGATGCTCGCCCTGCGTGTGCGCGGCCTGCCGGCCGTCGCGCTGCCCCTGCTGGGCGGCCTCGTCCTCGCGCTGCTCGCCCTCGTCTGGTCGACCTCGGCCCTCTGGTACCTCACCGGCGGCATCGCATGACGAGCCCCGGCACCACCCCCGACGCTCCCGCTCCGGACGACCCGGGACCGTCCCGTCGCGACGTCGTCGAGGGACTCGCCGTCGCCCTGGTCGCCGGCGTCGCCGGCTTCGCCTGGTTCTCCGCGTCCGGCCCGCCGTCCGAGGGCGAGCGGGAGGAGCTCGAGGACCGGCTGGACGACGAGCAGGACGAGCTCGAGGACCAGCAGGACGACGAGCAGGACGAGCTCGAGGACCAGCAGGACGACGAGCAGGACGACGAGGACCGCAGCGGTCCGGACCGGGGGCGCGGATGAGACGGTCGTTCTGGCAGCGCCTGCCCACGCTGGTCCTGATCGCGCTGACGGCCGCGACCGTCGGCGCGATGCTGGCGGCGCTGCGCTGACCAGCGCCTCGACAGGACTCAGACGGTGGCGTACCGCTTCACGACGCGGCCCACCGTCGCGCGCGAGACGTCGAAGCGCTCGGCGATCTCGCGGTGCGTGAGCCCGTCGCCGGCGAGCTCGACGATCCGGCGGTCGCGGTCGACCCGGTCGTCGCCCTGCTCGTCGGACGCCGTGGCCGTGGGCTGCGCCGCCGTGACCGCGGGCGCCTGCGGCGCGGTCGCGTCCGCCACGACGGCGACCATGGCGTCGTCCATCACGGCGACCGTGGCGTCGCCCGTGGCCTCGCCCTCCGACGACGCGCCGTGGGCCGTGAGGAACGCGGACCGCTGGGCGAGCGCGCCACCCAGCGCGGGGTCCGCCTCCCGGAGCAGGTCGAACACCTCGACCCGCCGGGTGTGGCCCGTCTCCGGCAGCGGCTCGCGCGTGCCCGGCAGCCCGCTGTCCACCTCGACGTCGGCGGGCCGGCGCTCGGGCAAGTCGCCGTCCTCGGCACCGCCGGCGTGCTCGACGAGGTCGTCGGCCGGGTCCGGCCCCAGGTCCTCGTCGACGTCGTCGAACCAGGCCTGCACCGCGACGTCGTCCATCGCGCCGTCACGGTGCCCGCCCTCGTCCACGACAGGCGTGGCGCCCGTGAGCGCCGCCTGGAGATCGTCCGCGAAGGCGTCGTCGGCGAACGGGCCGCCCGCGCCGTCCTGAACCGCCGTCGTGGTGGCGACCGGCTCCGGGGCGGGCTGCTGCGGGGCCGGCGGCGCCGGCTCGACGAGCGCGGGCGACGGCGCGGCAGGCGCCGGCAGCACGCGCGGACCCGAGGCGGCCGCACCGCGGGCGACCCCGCGCTCGACGGAGCTGGCGCCGATGAGGTCGAGGCGGTTCCCGTGCCGCTCGGCGGCCTCGAGCCGCTCCACCCAGACCTGCATGCGCCGCTCGAAGTCCTCGACCGTGAGCAGCTTCAGCGCGGCGTCGCGAGCGGCCCGCTGGCGGCCGTGCGCCGCCCGCACCTTGCGCATGCCCGCGTGGTTCCCGGTGCTGTCGAGGCGCGCGTCGCGCCACAGCTCGAGGGCCGTGACGTACTGGTGCACGCGGTGCTCGCGGCGGCGCTCGTCGAGCGTGTGACCCGTGACGAGGTGGCGTTCGCCCACCAGCGCCAGGTGCCACATGAGCGCGGCGACCAGCGGCGGCACGAACCGGAACGCGACCATGTACGGCGTGCTCGCGTCCGGCACGGCGATCTCGTGCAGCGCCGCGAACATGCCGGACGTGCCCGACAGGATCCACGTCAGGGTGAGGAGCACGCCGTACGGCCGCCCCTCCAGGGCGGCGTTGCGCGCCATGAGCGCGACGGCGACGAGGCTGACCTCGAGGAACCCGGCGAGGGCGTACGCCTCCGCCGGGGACATCCCCGCCACCTCCAGGCCGAACAGCACCATGCCGCTGTACGCCAGGGCGGTCGCGATGGTCGCGGCGACGACGACCGCGACCATCGGCAGGTGCCGCCCGCGGTAGCGCACCGTGGACCGGGCAGGGCCCGGGGTGTCGGTCGTCGGGTGCTGTGTCACGTCGTTCCTCCGGAGCTCGCTGATCTGCGACATTTCAGATCTGCGCATATACCAGCATTCGGACGATCCAGACGTCAACGACGGACCGGGTGAACCCCTCAGCCCTTCACCGCTCCCCCGAGCCCGGCGCCGCGCAGGAACAGCCGCTGGAAGACCAGGAACATCGCCACGGGCAGCACGGTCGAGATCGCCAGCGCGGCGAGGAAGACGCCCAGCTCCGTGGACGCCTCGATCGCGGGCAGCCGCACGGACAGCGGCTGGATCGCCGGGTCCTTGAGCACGAGCAGCGGCCACAGGAAGTCCTTCCAGGCCGCGATGACGGCGAACACGGACACGACGCCGAGGATGGGCTTCGACATCGGCAGCACGATCGACCAGAACAGCCGGTACGGCCCCGCGCCGTCGACCCGCGCGGCCTCGAACACCTCGCGCGGCAGGTTGTCGAAGAACCGCTGCACCAGCAGCACGTTGAACGCGCTCGCGCCGGCCGGGAGCCATACGGCCCAGAAGCTGTCGACCAGCGACCGGCCCAGCAGCGGCGGGTCGAGGATCGTCAGGTACAGCGGCACGAGCAGCACGACGGCGGGCACGAACATCGTCGACAGGACGAGCGCCTGCACCACCCTGCCGTAGCGCGGCCGCAGCACCGACAGCGCGTAACCGCCCGTCGTCGCGACCACGAGCTGCACGGCCCACGAACCGAGCGCCAGCCACACCGTGTTCATGAAGTAGCGGCTGACCTGGACGTCGTTCCACGCGCGCTCGAGGTTCTCCCACGCGACGCCGTGCGGGAACACCGCCATCGGCGTGCGCAGGATGTCCTGCGTCGGGGTGACGGCGTACTTCGCCAGCAGCAGCATCGGGCCGAGGCCGACGACGACGAGCAGCACGAGCAGCAGCACGTGCGTGCCGCCCATCCCCCAGCGGACCGCGGGACGGCGCCAGTCGGGGGCGGACAGGGCGCCGCGGTCGCCGTCGTCGGACGGAGCGGCCGCGCGACGGCGCGCGGCGAGCGCCGGCCGGGGGCGGGCGGTGGGCGAGAGCGTCATGACGTGCTCCAGGACCGGGTGAGCCGGAAGTAGAGGACGGAGAAGACCGCGAGGACGGCCGCGAGCATGAGCGACAGCGCGGTCGCGGCGCCGTAGTCGCCGCCGAGGCTGTTCTGGAACGCGTACCGGTAGATGAGCAGCAGCACGGTCACGGTGGCGTTGTTGGGCCCGCCGCCGGTGAACAGGTACGGCTCGAGGAACACCTGTGCCGTGCCGATGACCTGCAGGATCAGCGTGATGAACAGGACCCCGCGCAGCTGCGGCAGCGTGACGTGCCAGATCTTGCGCCACAGGCCGGCGCCGTCCACCTCGGACGCGTCGTACAGCTCGGCGGGCACGCTCGTGAGGGCCGCCAGGTAGATGATGACCGTGCCGCCCGCGCCGGCCCAGGTCGCGGCGAGCACGAGGGAGGGCATCGCCCACGACGCGTCCTGCAGCCACGGGTACGGGCCGAGCCCCACCCAGCCGAGGACCGTGTTGAACACGCCGGTCGGCCCGCCCTTGTAGAAGAACTTCCAGAGCAGGACGGCGACGACGGGCGGCACCACGACCGGCAGGTACGCGAGCGCCGAGTACAGGCCGCGCGCGCGGCGCACCTCGCGCATGAGCACCGCGGCGATCAGAGGCACGGGATAGCCGAACAGCAGGGCCAGGAACGCGAAGTACAGGGTGTTCTGCACGGCCTTCCACAGCAGCGGGTCGGCCAGGACGTGCCGGAAGTTGTCCAGCCCGACGAACGTCGGGTCGGTGACGAGGTTCGTCTCCTGCACGCTCATGATCACGGCGCGCACGATCGGGAACCACGAGAAGACGCCGAAGATCACCAGCAGCGGCAGCAGGAAGACGAGGCTGTGCAGCCCGCCCCCGCGCAGCCAGGTGGCCGGGCCCCGGCGCGGGCGGCCGACACCGGCCGCCCGCGCGGGTGCGGCGAGGTCGCCGCGAGGAGAGGTGGTCGTGACGGTCACGGTCAGCCCTGGTCGAGCAGCGCCTGGGCCTGCGTGTTCGCGTCGGCGAGCAGGGCGTCGATGTCCGCCCCCTCGTCCGTGAGCACCGCCTGCACGACCGGGTCGAGCAGCGCGTACACCTCCTGCGTCTTCTGCGACGGCTCGCCGGCCAGCGGCAGGTCGAACATCGCGTCGGTGAACGCCGTCATCTGGTCGAGCGGCACGTTGACGTAGTCGGCGATCCACTCCTGGTTCAGCTCGTGCTGCTCCTTCGAGAACATCGGCAGGACGGGCGTGCCCACGGGCTGGTCGTTCTTGGCGAGGGTCTCGGCGTCGGCGACGGCGCGGTCCTCGTCGACCAGCTTGTTGAGGTAGAAGAAGTCGATCCACCTGATCGCGGCGTCCTTGACGCCGTCGTCGACGTTCGCCGGCACGCCCGCGAGCGTGCCGCCGGTGAGCGTCGCCGCCTCGGGCGCGTCCGACAGCGGGATCGGCGCGAGGCCGTAGGAGTCCGGGTCGACGGCGTTGGTCTGCACCAGCGAGGTGTAGATGTCGGAGCCCGAGGTGAACATGCCCACCTGGCCCGCCGCGAACTCCTGGTTGATGCTCCCCCAGTCGAGCAGGAAGTTGCCGCCCATCGACTCGTCCTCCCACCGCAGGTCGTGGAGGAACTGGAGCGTCTCCTTCGTGCCTGCACTGTCGAGGGTCGCCGTGGCCTTCTGGTCGGCGTCGGTCTCCACGGTGCGGCCCCCGCGTGCGACGGTCTGCGCCGTGAGCTGCCAGCCGCCCGTGTTGTTCTGCGTCATCGTGGCGTAGCCCGCGACGCCGGGGTTCGCGTCGGCGATCTTCTTGGCGTACTGACGCACCTCGTCCCAGGTCGTCGGCGGCTGCTCGGGGTCGAGGCCGGCCGACTCGAACAGCTGGCGGTTGTAGTGCAGCGCCACCGGGTACGCGTTCTTCGCCGGGATCGCGTACACGTGGCCGTCGTCGCCCGTGCCGGCCTCGAGGATCGTCGGGTTGAACTGCTCGGCGTACGGCAGGGCGCGGAACTGGGCGTCCATGTCGGCGAGCTGGCCGTTCTCCACCAGGCCCTGGGCGTCGGTGAACGGGATCTCGAAGACGTCGGGCAGGGTGCCGCCCGCGAGCTGGGCGGCGAACGTCGTCGCCTTCCACTCGTACTCCTCGGACTGCACGTCGATGTCGGGGTTCGCCTTCTCGAACTCCGCGACCTGGTCCTCGAAGGCGGCGACCGCCTCCTCCGTGGACCCGGGCAGCAGGGAGACCACCGAGAGGGTGACCTGCCCCGCCGAGTTGGTGCTCTCGTCCTGCGGGTCGCCCCCGCCGGAGCACGCGGCGAGCGCCCCCGTCGTGAGCGCGCCCACCAGGACGAGCGCTGCCGGCTTTCGTGTGGACCTCATCGTCACTCCTTGTCGATCCGGTGGTCGATCCGATGGTCGATCTGACCGTCGACGGGGACCGTCGGTGGTCCCCGCGGTGGTGCGGCTGGTCGGGTCGGGGCTCACAGGCGGAGCCAGATCGCGACGTCGGTGGCGATCCGCACGAGCGGCTCGCGGGGGTCGGCGCTGTGCAGCACGACGTCGGCGCCGGCCGGCAGCGGGACGGGCTCGGGCCCGAGGTTGACGACGCACACCAGCCCGCCCGCGCCGCCCCGGTCCGCGTCGCGGCCGCGGGCGAAGGCGAGGACGTCGTCGCCGACCGGGACGTCGCCGACGGCCTCGAGCCAGCGCAGTCCGCCGCCCCGCAGCGCCGGCTCGGCACGGCGGGCCGCGAGCGCCCGGCGGTACAGGGCGAGCGTCGACGCCGGGTCCGCCTCCTGCGCCTCGACCGACAGGCCGCCCCACGACGCCGGCTGCGGCAACCAGGGCGGTGCGCCGTCGTCGGGCCCGAAGCCGAGCGAGGTGCCGCCGCGCGTCCACGGCAGCGGCACGCGGCAGCCGTCGCGGCCGGGGTCGACGCCGCCGGACCGGTCGTGCATCGGGTCCTGGAGGAGCTCGCGCGGCAGGTCCTCGACCTCCGGGAGCCCGAGCTCGTCGCCCTGGTAGACGTACAGCGCTCCCGGCAGGGCCGCCACCAGCAGGGCTGCGGCGCGGGCCCGGCGGCGCCCCAGATCCAGGTCGGTCGGGGTGCCGAACCGCTTGGCCGTGAACGCGAACGACGAGTCCGCGCGCCCGTACCGCGTCACCGGGCGGGTGACGTCGTGGTTGGACAGCACCCAGGTGGCGGGCGCCGCGACCGGCGCGTGCGCGTCGAGCGTCGTCGTGATCGACTCCCGCAGCGCCTTGGCGTCCCACGGGCGGGCCATGAAGTCGAAGTTGAACGCCGTGTGCATCTCGTCGGGGCGCAGGAACCGGGTGAAGCGGTCCGTGTCCGGCAGCCACACCTCGCCGACCAGCACGCGCGGCTCGTCGTAGGAGTCGGCCACGGCCCGCCAGGACCGGTAGACGTCGTGCAGCTCGTCGCGGTCCAGGTGCGGGTGCTCCCCCGGCCCCGGGTGCTCGGGCACCTCGGGCAGGGCCGGGTCCTTGACCAGGAGAGCGGCCGAGTCGATGCGGATGCCGGCGGCGCCCCGGTCGAACCAGAAGCGCAGGATCTCCTCGTGCTCGCGACGCACGTCGGGGTGGTCCCAGTTGAGGTCGGGCTGCGACGGGGCGAACAGGTGCAGGTACCACTCGCCCGGCGCGCCGTCGGGGTCGGTGGTGCGGGTCCAGGTGGCGCCCTGGAAGTCGGAGACCCAGCGGGTGGGCAGCTCGTCGCCGGCCTCCCCCCGCCCCGGCCGGAACCAGAACCGCTCGCGCTCGGGCGAGCCGGGGCCGGCGGCCAGGGCCGCGCGGAACCACGGGTGCTCCGACGAGACGTGGTTCGGCACGACGTCGACGATCGTGCGGATCCCGAGGGCGCGGGCCTCGGCGATGAGCGCCTCCGCCTCGGCGAGGGTGCCGAACTGCGGGTCGATCGCGCGGTAGTCCGCGACGTCGTACCCGCCGTCGGCGAGCGGCGACACGTACCAGGGGGTGAACCACAAGGCGTCGACCCCGAGGTCGCGGAGGTACCCGAGGTGCTGCCGCACCCCGGCGAGGTCGCCCGTGCCGTCGCCGTTCCCGTCGGCGAACGAGCGCGGGTAGACCTGGTAGATCACCGCGCCGCGCCACCACTCGGCGTCCTGCCCTGTGCTCACCGATGAGCCCCTTCCACGTCCTCGTCGATGAGCAGGACAGTAATGACCGAACTCAGACCACGCAAGAACTCGACAGTAGCGTTACCGAACCGCGACGTCGGTAGGGCCGAAAGGCGCACAGGAACGGCCGGCCGGGCGACACGAGGTCGCCCGACCGGCCGTCGGGAGGGGAGGAACGACGAGCGTCAGCCGGCGGTGCGCGGCGCCGCCGCCGTCGAGCGCCGCACGACGAGCTCCGGCTCGAAGAGCAGCTCGTCGCGCGAGACCGTGGCGCCCGCGATCATGCTGGCCAGGATGTCGACCGCCGCCCGGCCCATCGCGTCGATCGGCTGCCGGACCGTCGTGAGCGCCGGGTCGGTGGAGTTCATCAGCGCGGAGTCGTCGTAGCCGACGACCGACACGTCGCGCGGCACCTCGAGCCCCGCGCGCCGCACGGCGCGGACCGCCCCGAGCGCGAGCGGGTCCGACGCGCACAGGATCGCCGTCGCGCCGGCGTCGAGCAGGCGGCCCGTCGAGGCCTGCCCGCTCTCGAGCGAGTACTGGCTGTGCACCACGAGCTCGTCGGGGAGGTCGACGCCGTGCCGCTGCGCGAAGCCGCGCGCGGCCGCGAGCTTGCGCTCGGACGGCACGTGGTCGCGCGGGCCCAGCAGCAGCCCGATGCGCGTGTGCCCCATGGACACCAGGTGATCGAGGGCCTGATGGGTGGCGATCAGGTCGTCGCAGGAGACGTGCGGGAAGTCGAGGCTCTCGATCGACGCGTTGATGAGCACCACCGGCAGGTTCAGCGCCTGGAGCCGCTCGTAGTGCGCGTGGTCGGCGTCGCGCTCGGCGTAGAAGCCGCCCGCGAAGATGACCCCCGAGACCTGCTGGCCCAGCAGCAGGTCGATGTACTCCGCCTCGGAGATGCCGCCCGCGGTGCGCGTGCACAACACGGGGGTGAAGCGCTGCTGGGCGAGCGCACCGCCCACCACCTCCGCGAACGCCGGGAAGATCGGGTTGGCCAGCTCCGGCAGCACCAGGCCCACCAGGCGCGGCCGGTCGCCACGCAGCTTGGTGGGCCGCTCGTAGCCGAGGACGTCGAGCGCCGTGAGGACGGCGTCCCGCGTCGCCTGCGACACGCCGGGCTTGCCGTTCAGCACCCGGCTCACCGTCGCCTCGCTGACCCCCACCTTCGCGGCCACGTCGGCCAGTCGTCTCGACATGATTCGACTGTACACGCGATCACGCAAGCCGCTTGCGCTTCTTGCAGCACTTGCGGATGTGGCAGGGGCGGACGGCACCGCGCCAGCCGCGAGCGTCTCTGTCCGTCAGGGATCAGGCGTCGTTTCCTGACCGACAGAGACGCTCGCCGCCGGGCCGGGGCGATCAGCCGCCTGTCGACCGCCAGGGACCGTGGCGGTCGCCCGGCTCCTGGTTCCTGGTCCACCACGTCGCGGCGTACGTCCTGCCCTCGTGCTCGACGACGTCACCGGCGTCGAAGATCCGCGACGACGTCCACACCGCGGTCCCGTCGGCGGTCTCGGCGATCTCCTGCCACGGGCCCCAGTCGGACTCCCCCGGCGCCTGGCCCCGCGTCCACCAGGCCGCCTCCCACACGGAGCCGTCGTGGGTGACGCGGTCGCCGGCGGCGTATGTCGCGCCCGCGTCCCAGGACGGCTCCTCGGGCTCCGCCCCGCCCTCGGCGAGCAGAAGGAACGTGATCGAGTGCGCCGGGAAGTCGTAGGTGAACGACGTCCCCGCCCCCTCGAACGTCCGGTCCACGGGGACCACGCGCTCGGGCCGCGTCTTGGTGTTCGTCGCCGACGGGTCGGCCGTCATCTCGGTGACCGTCGCCGTCGCGTCCGGCTCGAAACCGCCCGTGACCTCGACGTCGGTGCGCGCCACGGCGTCGCCGACGTTGACCACCTTGGCCACGAGCTCGCCGGTCTCCTCGTCGTGGGTCACGACCTGGAACAGCGACTTCGTCACCGGCTCGGTGTAGGTGAGCTGCAGCTCCCCGTCGAGGTAGAGCTGGACGGTGCGCCCCTCGACCACGACCTTGATCCGGTAGTCACGACCGTTCTCCAGCGGCGTGAAGGACTCCGCCGCCGCGACCTCGCCCTGGCGTGCACCGTCGGCCCGCTCCAGCACGGACCGGGTGTTGCCCCAGCCGCCGAGGTTCCACCAGTAGAAGTCGTCGCTCGCGCTCGCGCCGAACCCGACGAGGAAGCCCTCGGCGCCGCCGGTCTTCCGGGCCGTCACCTCCATCGTGTAGTCGTGCCAGTCCTCGTCGTAGGCGCCGGCGACGATGCTGCGCGCGTCCTCGACGGCCGCGTCCGACTGCGTGTACGCGCCGTCGGTCACGGCCCAGTCCCCGCGCTGCGCCTCCCAGCGCGACGCGTCGTCGAAGCCGTCGGAGAACAGGACGTCGCCCGTCGCGTTGTCGGTGACCTCGACGTCGTCGTACGCGGCCTGCGTGAGCCAGGTCGACAGGAAGACGCCGCCGTCGACGTCCGGCGGCACGACGTCGGGCCCGTCGCCCAGCTCCGACGGGACCACCTGGTCGCCGGCGTTCGTCATGAACATCTGCTGGGTGTAGTAGTTCACCGAGCCCCACGACTGGTCGTTGTCGAACCACATCATGTCCGGCGACCACTGCACGTAGTCCTCGTTGGCGAACATCGGCGCGTACGAGGCCAGCTCGACGACGTCGGAGTTGCGCTCCAGCCCCGTCATGTACGCCGCCTCCGCCAGCGCGTTGCCGAACGTGTTCCCCTTCGACGCGTACTCGCCGAGGAAGACGTGGGGCCCGTTCCGGTCGTAGGAGTCGTACCGCGCGTCGTTCGTCAGGAACCACGACGGGTCGTTGTAGTAGTGCTCGTCGACCATCGCGACACCCTGCTCGCGGTTGAAGTCCCAGAGCTCGTCGAAGCGGGTGCCGGCGTCGTCGGGCCCGGAGTTGGAGATCACCGTGATGTCGGGGAACTCCGCCTCGATGGCGTCGCGGAACGCCGGGAAGTTCTCCTGGAACTTCGGCGTGTTCTCCTCGTTGCCCAGGCCGATGTACGGCAGGTCGAACGGCTCCGGGTGCCCCAGCTCGGCGCGCTTCGCGCCCCACTCGGTGTCGGTGGAGCCCGTGGCGAACTCGATGAGGTCGAGGGTGTCCTGGATCCAGCGCGGGCGCTGGTCGTCGGTCATCTCGGGGATGCTCGACCCGCAGCCGTTGGCGCCCACCGACACGACGGGCAGCGCGAACGCGCCGAGGTCCTCCGCGAACTCCAGGTACTCGAGGTAGCCGATGCCGTAGGACTGGTTGTAGCCCCAGAAGTTCCAGTTGGTCGGGCGCTCCTCGACCGGGCCGATGGTCTCCTTCCACTGGTACGTCCGCTGCCGGTCCTGGCCGTCGGACTCGAGGTAGGAGTCGAAGGTGCCCACGTTGGTGACGCAACCGCCGGGGAACCGCAGGAAGCTCGGGTCGAGCGCCGCGACCTTCTCCGCGAGGTCCTTGCGCAGCGTGCTCCTGCCGTTGACCGGCCCAACCCACGTGTCCTGCGGGAACAGCGACACCATGTCGAGCCGCAGCGTGCTCTCGGTGCCGGACGCCACCCGCAGCCGCGCCGCGTTCGTCGTCGCGGACGCCGTCACCGTCGCGGTGTGCTGCGCCCACTCGTCGGAGCCGTCGACGGCGACGGTGACGGCTCCGTACGTCGTCGCGCCGTCGGCGGAGACGAGGGTCGCCGTGAGGTCCTGCGCGACGTCGGACCGCGCCCAGACGGAGAAGTCGTACGACTCCCCCTCGCTCAGCGCGACGCCCTCGTTGTACGAGGAGTTCGAGACGCCCGTCGTGCCGTCGGAGGTCACCGTGAGGTAGTGCCGGTTGCTGTCGTTCAGCCACTCGCCGCGCTCGGACTCGACGGCGACCTCGCCGCCGCCGGTCCGCTCCCAGCCCGTCAGGCCGGTGAAGCCCGCGTTGTCCTCCTGGGCGAACTCGAACGACCGGTTGCGCACCAGCTCGGCGTACAGGCCGCCGTCGGCGGCATAGTTGATGTCCTCGTAGAAGACTCCGTACAGGTCGTCGCTCATCTCGGTGCGCTCGGCGGCCGAGTCGATGGTGAGCTGCTGCTCGACGACCTCCGGCTCCCCCTCCGGGTACGCCTCGAGCAGCGCCTGCTGCTCCGCCGTGGTGATCGGCAGCACCGTGCCGTGCCGGGGGTGGCTCGGCAGCTCGGCGTCGGGCACCGAGGTCCAGTCCCCGCTCGCCAGGTCGTCGGTGCGGAACACCATGTACCCCTGGCCGCCGTGGTACGACGGCTGGTCGATCATCATGAACCAGGAGTCGTCGGTCAGGGACGGGAAGACCGTGGGCCCCTCCCCCGCGGTGAACTCACCGCCCCAGGGGTTCGGCTCGCCCACGCCCACGTGCTCGGCGACCAGGTCCCACCCGTCACCCTCGGTCACGCCCTGCGTGCGGGACAGGTCGTCGGACGACTCCTCGCGGACCGTCATGTCCGCCTCGTCCTTGGTGAACCGGTAGTAGGTGCCGTCCTCGACCGCGACGGTCGAGTCGATCATGCCCCGGCCCGCGCCACGCTCCTCGTCGATCCACACCTGAGGCTCGGAGAAGCTGCCCGCGGAGAAGTCGGGCGTCGTGGCGGACAGCATCCGCTGGTACGACGTCGTGATGTCACGGTCCTCGGGCGCCACGTCGTCCGGGTACAGCGCCGACGCCCAGTAGACGACGAACTGCCCGGCCTCGGCGTCCCAGGTCGCCTCGGGGGCCCAGAGGTTGCCGGCGTCCGGCGGCGCGACCTCGACCTCCTGCTGGTCGGACCAGTGGATCAGGTCGTCCGAGGACCACACCATCATCGACCGGCTGCCGGTCTCCTGGGCGTCGCCGAAGTTCCCGCCGCCCGCGATCTTCAGGTCGGTGGCCAGCAGGTAGTACGTGCCGGTCTCGGGGTTGCGCGTGAGGAACGGGTCGCGCAGGCCCTGCGTGCCGAGGGTGGACTCGAGGACGGGCTCGCCGCCGTTCAGAGTGGTCCACGCGGTGGGGTCGTCGGCCTCGCTGACGGCCAGGTAGATCTTCTCGCCGTCGTCCTGCTCGCCGGCGAAGTAGGGGAAGACGTAGGCGCCGTAGCCGTCGTCGGCCGTCTGCACGGTCGGCGCCGTGGGAGCCTCGGAGGCCGTCCGTGGCGGGACGGCCGTGGCCGCCGTGGCGGGCAGCGCGAGGGCGAGGGCGGCTGCCGCCACGGGCGTCGCCCATCGGGGTCTGTGCTGGCGGGATCGGGTATGCATCGTTGTAGAGCCTCCGTGTCGTACGTCGTCGTACAGGTGCGGGGGGTGCAGGTGCGAGGTGGTGGGGCGTCGGGCCGACGGCGTGCCGTCGGCCCGACGCCCGGACGGGCGCGGAGCCGGGGACGGCTAGGAGCGCCGCAGGGCGAGCAGCCGCTGCAGGACCACGAAGACGAGCAGCAGCGCGCCGATGACGATCTTGGTCCACCAGGAGGAGAGGGTCCCCTCGAAGGTGATGATCGTCTGGATGAGGCCGAGCACGAGGACGCCGAGCACGGACCCGAGCACGAAGCCGGTGCCGCCGGTGAGCAGCGTGCCGCCGATGACGACGGCCGCGATCGCGTCCAGCTCCATGCCCACGCCGGTCAGGGAGTAGCCCGACCGCGAGAACATGGCGAACAGCAGGCCGCCGAGGCCCGCGCACGTGCCGCTGATGACGTACACCAGCACCTTGGTGCGCGCGACGGGCAGGCCCATGAGCCTGGCCGACTGCTCCCCGCCGCCGATGGCGTACACGGTGCGGCCGAACTGGGTGTAGTGCAGCAGGTAGAACGCGACCGCCACCACGACCAGCGCGATCACGACGCTCGACGTGATGCGCCACTGCCCGCCCGCCCAGGTGTCCCAGGAGGCCAGGGAGACGAAGGTCGGGTCGTCGATCGGGATCGACTCCGGGGCGACGAGGAAGCACAGGCCACGCGCGAAGAACATCGCCGCGAGGGTGGCGATGAACGGCTGCACCTCGAAGACGTGCACCATCGCGCCGACGAGCAGCCCGATCAGCGAGCCGATGAGCACGACCAGCGGGATCACCACCCCGGCGGGGACACCCGCACGCAGCAGGTAGGCCGCGGTGACGCCGGACAGCGCCAGCACCGAGCCGACCGAGAGATCGATGCCGCCCGTGAGGATGACGAACGTCATCCCGACCGCCAGCACGATGAGGAACGCGTTGTTGATGAACAGGTTCGCGATCACGCCGACGGACAGGAAGTTGTCGTAGCGCACGCCGCCCACCACGAGCAGCAGCACGAACACCACGAGGGTGCCGACCACGGGCAGGTAGCGACGGTCGACGCGCAGCCGGCGGCCGACGGAGGGCACGCGGTCCGGGGAGGGCGCCCCGGGACGCGAGGATGCGAGGGTCGTCATGAGGCCACCACCTTGTCCGTGGACACGTCCGCGGGCTTGTCCGACGGCGGCACGGGCGCCGCCCTGCCGCGCCGTCGTGTGCGTTCCGAGAGCTTGCGCCGCATCGCGGGCGACTGGAGCAGCGTCACCGCGGCGACCACGAGCGCCTTGAACAGCGGCGTCACGAGCGGCGAGATGCCGACGTTGGTGACCGTGAGCGACAGCGTCGCGATGATGAGCACGCCGACGAAGGTGCCGGACAGCGAGAACTTGCCCCCGGCCAGCGACGTGCCGCCGATCACGACGGCGAGGATCGCGTCGAGCTCGATGAACAGGCCGGCGTTGTTCGCGTCGGCCGCCATGACGTTGGACGACAGGATCAGTCCGGCCAGCGCGGAGAAGAGCCCGGACAGCGCGAACACCGTCCACACGATGGTCCGCGCGCGCACGCCGGCGAGCCGGCTCGCGGCCGGGTTGATGCCGACCGACTCGACGAGCATCCCGAGCGCCGTGCGCCGCACGAGGAGCGCGACGAGCGCGAACACGCCGAACGCGACCAGGGTCGCGACGGGCAGCCCGAGCCAGTACCCGGCGCCGAGCATCTTGAACGGGGCGCTCGTGACCGTCGTGATCTGCCCCTCGGTGATGAGCATCGCGACGCCGCGCCCGGCGGTCATGAGGATGAGCGTGGCGATGATCGGCTGGATCCCGAGCACGGACACCAGGAACCCGTTCCACACGCCGAGCACCAGGCCGAGCGCGAGGGCCATGCCGATCGCGAGGAGCACCGTCGTCGTCGACGCCGGGTCCGGCGCGCCCGCGATGAAGGTGAGGGCCACCGCCCCCGAGATCGCGACCACGGCGCCCACGGAGAGGTCGATGCCGCGGGTGGCGATCACCAGCGACATGCCGAGGGCGACGAGCATGAGCGGGGCGCAGTTGCGCAGGATGTCGATCGGCGACCCGAAGAGGTGGTCGTCGAGGATCGACACGGACAGGAAGCCCGGGCGGACGGCCGTGTTGACGGCGAGCAGCACGACGAGCGCGACGACCGGCCAGAACAGGTGGTGGCGCACGACGGCGCCGAACCCGCCGGCGGCCTGGGATGTGGGCATCAGCGGTCCCCTCCGCTCGCGATGAGCTCGACGACGTCGTCGACGCCGACGGAGTCGGTGTTGGTCAGCTCGGCGACCTTCTGCCGGTCGCGCATGACGGCGATGCGGTGGCTGAGCCGCACCACCTCCTCGAGCTCGGCGGAGATGAAGAGCACCGCCATGCCGCGGCCGGCGAGGTCGGACACCAGGCGCTGGATCTCCGCCTTGGCACCGACGTCGATGCCGCGCGTCGGCTCGTCGAGGATGAACAGCTCGGGCGCGGTGGCGAGCCAGCGGGCCAGGAGCACCTTCTGCTGGTTGCCGCCCGACAGGTTGCGCAGCAGGGCGTCCGGGTTGGCGGGCCGGATGTTCAGCGCGTCGATGTACCGGTGCACGATCTCGTCGACCTGCTTGCCGGGCAGCGGGCGCAGCCAGCCGCGCTCCGCCTGGAGGCCGAGCACGATGTTCTCCCGCACGGTCAGGTCGCCGACGACGCCCTCGGCCTTGCGGTCCTCCGAGGAGAACGCGATCCGGCGCTCGATCGCCGCGCGCGGGGTGCGCAGCCGGGTGAGGGCGCCCTTGACGGACAGCGTGCCCGTGTCGGCGCGGTCCGCCCCGGCGAGCAGGCGGGCCACCTCCGTCCGCCCGGAGCCGAGCAGGCCGGCCAGCCCCACGACCTCGCCCTCGTGCACGTCCAGGTCGAAGGCCTGCACGGAGCCGCGTCGACCGAGCCCCACCGCCTGGACGAAGGGCGCGCCCTGGGTGGCGTCGACCGTGTGCTCGGTGCGGACCTCCAGGTCCTCGAGCACCTCCATCGACCGGCCGATCATCCGCGAGACGAGCTCGCTCCGGGTGATCTCCGACGTGCGGTACTCCCCCACCCGCGCGCCGTTGCGCAGCACGGTCATGCGGTCGGACAGCTCGAAGACCTGCTCGAGGAAGTGCGACACGAACAGGATGGCGACGCCCTGGTCGCGCAGCCGGCGCACGACGGCGAAGAGCCGCGCGACCTCGTCGGCGTCGAGGCTGGACGTCGGCTCGTCGAGGATGAGCACCTTGGCGTCCACCACCATGGCCCGGCTGATCGCGACGAGCTGCTGCACGGCGATCGAGTGCGAGCCGAGCGAGGAGGCGGGGTCGACGTCGAGCCCCATGGTGGCGAGGTGCTCGGCCGCCCGACGTCGCGTGCGGGGCCAGTCGATGGCGCCGAACCGGCGGGGCTCGTTGCCGAGCATGATGTTCTCCGCGACCGTGAGGTTCTCGCAGAGGTTGACCTCCTGGTACACGGTGGCGATCCCCGCGGACTGGGCCTCGCCCGGGCCGGAGAACAGGTGCGGCTCGCCGTCGACGAGGATCTCGCCGGAGTCGATGCCGTAGACGCCCGTGAGCGCCTTGATCAGCGTGGACTTCCCCGCGCCGTTCTCGCCCATGAGGGCGTGCACCTCGCCCGGCAGGAGCCGGAGGTCCACGCCGTCGAGCGCCTTGACGCCCGGGAACTCGATGGAGATCCCGGTCATCTCGACGACGGGGCGCACGTCCTCCGGGCGGGCGTCGCGGGTGCTGCCGGCGGCGCCGGCGTCCGATGGCGTCATCGTTGACCTTCCGTGGAGCGCGGTGGGCGCGGTGCGGGCGTCCCGCACCGCACCCACCGCGGGTCTCGGTGGAGCGTACCGACGGTCGGTGCCGACGATCAGTACTGACGGTCCGGCAGCGCGGCCTTCGCGGCCTCCTGGTCGAACGCCTCGTCCTGGGTGACGATGCGCTTCTCGACCTCCTCGCCGGCCACGACCTTCTTCGCGATCTCCGCGAGGTCCGGGCCGAGCAGCGGGTTGCACTCGACGATGTAGTTGATCTTGCCGTCGGCGAGCGCCTGCATGCCGTCCTTGACGCCGTCGACCGTGATGATCTTGATGTCCTTGCCCGGCACCTTGCCCGCGGCCTCGATCGCCTCGATCGCGCCCAGGCCCATGTCGTCGTTGTGGGCGAAGACCAGGTCGATGTCGTCGTACTTCTGCAGGAAGCCCTCCATCACCTGCTTGCCCTCGGTGCGGGTGAAGTTGCCGGTCTGCGAGTCGATCATCTCGATGTCGGAGCCCGCGATGGCGTCGGCGAAGCCCTGCTGCCGGTCGATCATGGGCGCTGCGCCCGTGGTGCCCTGCAGCTCGACGGCCTTGTAGCCCTCGCCGTCGTACTGCTCCACGGCCCACTCGCCGGCGCGCTTGCCCTCCTCGACGAAGTCCGAGCCGATGAACGACTCGTACAGGGTGTCGTCGTCGGAGTCGACGGCCCGGTCGGTGAGGACCACCGGGATGCCCGCGGCCTTGGCCTCCTCGAGCACGGCGTCCCAGCCCGTCTCGACGACGGGCGAGAAGGCGATGACGTCGACCTGCTGCTGGATGTACGACCGGATCGCCTGGATCTGGTTCTCCTGCTTCTGCTGCGCGTCGGAGAACTTGAGGTCGAACCCGTTCTCCTGGGTGAGCGTGTCCTGGATGGACTTGGTGTTGGCCGCGCGCCACCCGGACTCGGCCCCGACCTGCGAGAAGCCGAGGACGATCGTGTCCGAGGCCGCGGCGGACTCGCCGCCCCCGTCCCCGCCGCTCTGGGGCGCCTGCTCGCTGCTGCACGCGACCAGCGAGGCTGCCGTGAGGGCCGCGGCGAACAGCGCCGCACCGGCGCGCCGGAAGTGTGTGCTCATGATCTCCTCCTTGAGACGCCGGCTGACCGGGGGACCCGGTCCGTGGGTCTGCTCTGACCCTCCGGCAACGCTTGTGTGACCGCTAACATAGCGGAGATGTGACCGGTCACATAGAGGTGGTCAGAGATTCGACGTCACGGTTCCGTAACGCCCGCCGCCGGCCGCCCCCCGGTGATCGTTGTGGGTCCGCTCGTGGCCCCGTCCCGGTCTCGCGGGGGGCCACGAGCGGACCCACAACGAGACTCAGGAGTCGCCGGGGTCGAGCTCGTCCAGGTCCGCGGCGATCATCTCGACGATGGTGTCGACCGTGACCCCCGGACCGTTGCTCAGCTCGCCGATCTTCTCGCGGTCCTTGAGCACCACGATGCGGTCGGCGAGACGCACCACCTCCTCCAGCTGGGAGGAGATGAAGACGACGGCGACGCCCTCGCCCGCCAGCCGCGCCACCCGTCGCTGGATCTCCAGCTTGGCGGCGATGTCGATGCCGCGCGTCGGCTCGTCGAGGATCAGGACGTGCGGCCGCGTGGCCAGCAGCCGGGCGAGCAGCACCTTCTGCTGCGTGCCCCCGGACAGCTCGCCGGCGGGCCGGTCCAGGTCGTCGGCCGACAGGTGCAGGGCGTCGAGGTACGTGTCGACGACGGCGTCCTGCTCGCCGCGCGACAGCGGCCGCGACCAGCCCCGCAGCGCCTGCAGCGCGAGGACGATGTTCTCCCGCACCGTGAGCCCCGCGACGATGCCGTCGTCCCGCACGTTCTCGCTCGACATCGCGATCCGGTACCGCAGGGCGGCACCCGGGCTGCGGAGCTGCACCCGGACGCCGTCGAGCCACAGCTCCCCGCCGTCGGCACGCTCCACCCCGCTCATCAGGCGGGCGAGCTCGGTGCGCCCCGACCCGCGCAGCCCCGCGAACCCCACGACCTCGCCCCGGGACAGCTCGAGGTCGGTCGGTTCGAGGACGCCCTGCCGCCCGAGGGACGACGCCCGCAGCGTCGCCTCGCCCGTCCCCGCGTAGTGGTGCGCGAGCCGCTGCGAGCGCAGCGCCTGGAGCGCGTCGATGTCCTCGCCGAGCATCTTGGAGATCACCTCGGCACGCTCGACGTCCGCCGTCCGGAACTCCGCGACGACGCGGCCGCCCCGCAGCACCGTCATCCGGTCGCTCACCTCGAAGACCTGCTCGAGGAAGTGCGAGACGAACAGCACCGCGACGCCCTGGTCGCACAGGCGCCGCACGACGCCGAGCAGGCGTGCCGCCTCGTCGGCGTCCAGGCTCGACGTCGGCTCGTCGAGCACGAGCACGCGCGGCTCGAGGACGATCGCCCGGGCCACCGCCACGAGCTGCTTGGTCGCGGGCGACAGCGTCGACAGCGGGGCGCGCGGGTCGATGTCCTCGATCCCCAGCGTGGCGAGGGCGGCAGACGCGCGCGCCCTGGTCCGGCCCCAGTCGATCCCGAACCAGCCGCGCACCTCGTGCCCGATCATCACGTTCTCGGCGACGGTCAGGTGCGGGCTCAGGTGCGTCTCCTGGAAGACGGTCGCGATGCCGTCGGCGCGGCTCTGCGCGACGCTCGTCGGCGTGGTGGGGGCGCCGTCGACCACGACCGTGCCCGCCAGGATCGGCAGCGTGCCCGTCAGCGCACCGATGAGGGTCGACTTGCCCGCGCCGTTCTCCCCCATGAGCGCGTGCACCTCGCCCGGCCGCAGCAGCAGGTCCACGTCGTCGAGGACCCGCACCCCCGAGCGCTCCACCGTGATCCCTCGCATCTCGACCGCCGGGGCCCGTGCCCCGGACCGCGAGGTCATCGGGTCACCTTCCGCGGCGCAGCGCTCGACGCCCGCGCGACGATCTCCGGGGGGATCTTCGTGACCGTCGGGATCTCCTGCTCCTCGATCGCGGCCCGCAGGACGTCGACGACCGAGACGCCCAGGGCGTGGAAGTTCTGCCGCACCGTCGTCAGCGGGGGGATGACGTGCCGCGCGAGGGGGATGTCGTCGAACCCGACGACGCTCACGTCGTCGGGCACGGAGAAGCCGCGGTCGTGCAGGCCGTGGACGAGGCCCACCGCCATGTCGTCGTTCGCGGCGAAGATCGCCGTGTACTCCGGGAGCTCGCGGATCCCGCGCGCGAAGTCGTAGGCGAAGTCGGCCGTCCAGTCCCCGACGACGATCGGACGCTCACGGAGACCCCACGACTTCGCCCGGGCATGGAAGGACCGCTCGCGCGTGCGGGCGTCGAGCCAGTCGAGCGGGCCGGCCAGGTGCAGGATGTCGCGGTGCCCGAGCGAGACGAGGTGGTCGACGGCGAGCGCCGTCCCCGCCTGCTGGTCGACGGTCACGGTGAGGAACGTCGGGTCCTTGTCGGGCTTGACGACCAGCACCGGGACGCCGACGGCGATGCGGCGCAGCGCGGCGATCGACGACGACCGCGGCGCCACGACGCAGAGCGCGTCGACACCCTGCGCGACGAGGTGGTCGACGGCCTCCTGGGGGGTGATCTCCTCCCCCGCCCGCAGGAGCACGGAGCTGACCACGTACCCAGACGCGCGGGCCGCGGACTCGACCGCGTACAGCGTGCTGGTCGGGCCGAACGTCGCCGCGCTCTCCACGAGGACGCCGATGCGGCGGCTGCGCTGGGTGGCCAGGGCCCGGGCCGTCATGTTCGGCCGGTAGCCGAGCTGGTCGATGGCCTCCTCGACGCGGCGGCGGGTGGCCTCGCGGATGTTCGGGTGGTCGTTGAGCACCCGCGACACCGTCATGTGCGAGACGCCGGCGAGCTGCGCGACCTGCCGGATGTTCGGCTTGTCGGCGGCGGGACTCGCCATGCGGGGCCTCCACGGGATGCGTCCACCGGCCGGCCCGGCGGCTCGGCGGCGTCAGCCTACCGAACCGCCGGCCGTTCGCCGGTGGTCGTGCTCAGAGCCCCTGGGCGAGGCGGTAGTAGACCTGGTTCCAGCGCACCTGGTCGGTGAAGCCGCGGCGCGTGGTGGCCTCGTCGATGACGAGCAGCTCCGTGCGCGCGATGTTCGCGAACACCTCGAACGCCTCGACGCCTGCGGCCGTCGACATCACCGTGTGGTGCGCGCCGCCGGCCGTGAGCCAGGCCTCGGCGGAGGTGGTGAAGTCGGGGCGCGGCGCCCAGACCGCGCGGGCCACCGGGAGGTTCGGCAGGTCCTGCGTGGGCGGGACGACGTCCACGACGTTGGCGGTGAGGCGGAAGCGGTCGCGCATGTCGGCGAGCGAGACGACGACGGCGCCCTCGGTCGCGTCGGCGTCGAACACCATGCGGACCGGGTCCTCCTTGCCGCCGATGCCGAGCGGGTGGATCTCCACGCGCGGCTTCGACGTCGTGAGGGACGGGCAGACCTCGAGCATGTGGGCGCCGAGGATGAGCTCGGAGCCGGGCGTGAGGTCGTAGGTGTAGTCCTCCATGAGGGAGGCGCCGCCGGGCAGCCCCTCGCCCATGACCTTGGCCGCGCGCACCAGGACGGCCGTCTTCCAGTCACCCTCGGCGCCGAAGCCGTAGCCCTTGCTCATCAGGCGCTGGACCGCGATGCCGGGCAGCTGGCGCAGGTCGCCGAGGTCCTCGAAGTTCGTGGTGAACGCCTTGGCGCCGCGCTCGACGAGGAACGCCTCCATGGCGATCTCCTGGCGGGCCGCGTACCGCAGCGACTCGTGCCGCTCGCCGCCCTGGCGGAGCTCGGGGACGACGTCGTAGAGCTCCTCGTACTCGGCGACCAGCGCGTCGACCGCGGCGTCGTCCACGGCCTCGACGGCCGCCACGAGGTCGTTGACGCCCCACGTGTTCACGGAGACGCCGAAGCGCAGCTCGGCCTCCGTCTTGTCGCCCTCGGTGACCGCGACGTTGCGCATGTTGTCGCCGAAGCGGACGAGCTTCAGCTCGTGCGTGGCGGCCCAGCCGGCGGCGCCGCGCACCCAGGTGCCCACCCGGCGGGTCACGGCCGGGTTCGACACGTGCCCGACGACGGTGGTGCGCGCGACGCCCAGGCGCGTGGCCAGGTAGGCGTACTCGCGGTCGCCGTGCGCGGCCTGGTTGAGGTTCATGAAGTCGAAGTCGATGTCCGCCCACGGCAGCTCGACGTTCGCCTGCGTGTGCAGGTGCAGCAGCGGCTTGCGCAGCGCGTCGAGGCCGGAGATCCACATCTTCGCCGGGCTGAACGTGTGCATCCAGGTGATGACGCCGAGCACGTTGTCGTCCGCGTTGGCGTCGAGCATCGCGCGCCGGATGGAGCCGGCGTCCTTGAGCACGGGCTTCCACACGACCTTCGCGGGCACGTCGGACGACGCGTCGAGCGCGCGGGCGACCTCCTGCGACTGCTGGGCGACCTGCTCCAGCGTCTCGGGCCCGTACAGGTCCTGGCTGCCGGTGAAGAACCAGACCTCGCGGTCGGCGTACGGCTTGCTCATGGGTGTCCTCTCTGGATCAGGTCTGGATCAGATCTGGTGCGGTGGCCGGCCGGGCTCAGTGCTGGCCGTAGACGTTCTGGTAGCGGGCGTACAGGGAGTCCACGTGCTCCTGCGCGATCGGCAGCGGCTCGCCGAGCTGGCGCGACACGTGCACGGTGCGGGCCACCTCCTCGACCATCACGGCGGCCTTCACCGCGGCGCGGGCGTCCTTGCCGATGGTGAACGGGCCGTGGTTCTGCATCAGGACCGCCGGGCTCCGGTGACCGCTCAGGGTCTCGACGATCCCGCGGCCGATGGAGTCGTCGCCGATGATGGCGAACGGCCCCACGGGGACGGGGCCGCCGAACTCGTCGGCCATCATCGTGAGCACGCAGGGGATCTCCTCCGCGCGGGCTGCCCACGCGGTCGCGTAGGTGGAGTGCGTGTGCACGACGCCGCCGACCTCGGGCATGTGGGAGTACACGTAGGCGTGCGCGGCCGTGTCGGACGACGGGGAGCGGTCGCCCTCGACGAGGTTCCCGTCCAGGTCGCAGACCACCATCGACTCGGGGGTGATGTCGTCGTAGGCGACGCCGGACGGCTTGATGACCAGCAGGTCGCCCGAGCCGTCGGAGCTGCGGTCGTCGCGGACGCGCTCGGACACGTTGCCGGCGGTCCACACGACGAGCTCCCAGCGGGGCAGCTCGGCGTGCAGGGCCGCGACCTTCTCCTTGGCGGCGTCGACGGCCTCGCGCAGGTGCGCGGGGACCTCGGTGAGGGTGCTCATGGGCTTCTCCAGTGCGGGGTGTTCGGGTCGTCGACAGCGCGTGTCGACGGTGGGCGTCGTCAGAGGGCGGCCGTGGCGGCGCGCTCGACCGCGAGGCCGGCGGAGTACCGCTCCAGGTAGGCGGCGAACCCGGCCACGTCGTCGGCGTCGGGCTCGGCGACCTCGAGCCGGGCGTCGGCGAAGACGCGCTCGGCCAGGTAGGCGTCGAGGGCGGGCGCGTCTGCCCCGCCGTCGGTCCCGGCCTCGGCCCGCGCGCCGGCGTACGCGGCGAGGACGGCGATGCCCCAGGCGCCGCCCTCCCCCGCCGTCTGCCCGACGGCGACGGGCGCGTCGATCGCGCCGGCCAGCAGGCGCTGGGCCACGCCCGCGGTCCTGAACAGGCCGCCGTGCGCGAACATCGTGTCGATCGCGACGCCCTCGCCGTGCAGCACGCGCATGCCGAGCGCGAGCGTGCCGAACACGCCGTAGAGCTGCGTGCGCGCGAAGTTCGCGAGCGTGAGCCTGCTGTCGGGGGTGCGCACCACGAGGGGGCGACCCTCGTCGAGGCCCGTGATGGGCTCGCCGGCGAGGTAGTTGTACGCGAGCAGGCCGCCGCCGTCGGGGGCGCCGTCGAGCGCGGCCCGGAAGAGCGCGCCGAAGACGGCGTCGGGCTCGGCGGGCTGCCCGAGGGCGGCCGCGAACTGGCCGAAGACGCCGGCCCACGCGTCGAGCTCGCTGGCGCCGTTGTTGCAGTGCACCATCGCGACGAGGTCGCCGGCCGGCGTGGTGACGAGGTCGAGCTCGTGGTGGACGCTGGTCAGCGGCTTCTCGAGCACGACCATCGCGAAGATCGACGTGCCGGCGCTGATGTTGCCGGTGCGCGGCGCGACCGACCCGGTGGCGACCATTCCCGTGCCGGCGTCGCCCTCGGGCGGGCAGAGCAGCGCGCCTGGCCGCAGGGTGCCCGTGGGGTCGAGCAGCGCGGCGCCCTCGGGGGTGAGGCGGCCGGCGTCCTCGCCCGCGGTGAGCACCTGCGGCAGCAGGCCCTCCACGTGCAGGCCGGGCCGCTTGGCTGCCGCCAGGTGCCGGAACTGCTCGAGCATCCGGGCGTCGTAGTCGCCCGTGGCCGGGTCGATCGGGAACATGCCCGACGCGTCGCCGACGCCGAGCACGTGCCGCCCGGTCAGCGCGCGGTGCACGTAGCCGGCGAGCGTGGTGAACGACGCGACCTGCGGCACGTGCGGCTCGTCGTCGAGGATCGCCTGGTAGAGGTGGGCGATCGACCAGCGCAGCGGGATGTTGTGCCCGAAGAGCGCGGACAGCTCCGCGGCCGCCGGCCCGGTGTTCGTGTTGCGCCAGGTGCGGAACGGGACGAGCAGCTCGCCTTCGGCGTCGAACGGCAGATAGCCGTGCATCATCGCCGAGACGCCGAGCGCGGCGTACGTCGTGGGGCGCACGCCGTAGCGCTGCTCGACGTCGGCGACGAGCGCGGCGTACGCGCCCTGCAGCCCGGCGTGCACGGCGTCGAGCGAGTAGGTCCACACGCCGTCGACCAGCTCGTTCTCCCACGCGTGCGAACCGCTGGCGAGCGGCGCGTGGTCGGGCCCGATCAGGCACGCCTTGATGTTGGTGGAGCCGAGCTCGATGCCCAGCGAGGCGCGGCCCTCCGCGATCGCGTCCCGGGTCGCGGACGTGCCGTCCGGCTGCGCCGCCTGCGTCATCGTTGCTCCGTCCCTGCCCGGCCGTCCCGGGCGTCGTCGTGGTCGATCCATGTTAGCGCTCACATGACGAGCGCCCAACCTGCCGAGGTCGTGCACACCCTCGCGAGGTAGTGCAGATCTCCGCGAGGTAGTCCAGGTCCTCGCGAGGTAGTACGAATCGCGCCGAGGTAGTGGCCTGGACCACTACCTCGGCGCGATCCGAACTACCTCGACGCGGCTCGAACTACCTCGGCACGGTTCGAACTACCTCGCCGAGTCTCGCACTACCTCGCGGAGCCGCCGGGGCGCGCGACGTCGAGGCGCGCCGGCTCGCTGCGCACCTCGCCGTGGGCGTTGGCGACGACGGCGCGCACGAGCAGGCCGTCCGGCTCGCGCCCGGCGTGCTTGAGCGTCCAGCGGGCGGTGCCGTCGACGGCGCGCGTCGCGGCGGCCGGGGCCGCCGACCAGGTGGCGCCTTCGTCCCCCGAGGTCTCCCAGGTGACGACTGGCACCGGCGCGCCGGACACCCGGACCTCGAACGTCGCGGGTCGGTTGCCGCGCACGGTCACGTCGCGCGGGTCCGTCGTCACGGCCGGCTCCTCGACCGTCTGGTCCACCACCGGCCAGCCGTCCTCCCAGGCCAGGCGCTGCAGGCCGAGCGTCGGGAAGCCCGGGATCTCGGCGTTCGCGCCGTCGTAGTAGTGGAACGCGAGCACGCCGTCGGACACCGACTGCCCGCCCGGCCCCTGGACCGCACCGTGCGACGACAGCAGCACCGTGCCGCCGCCGTCGGCCAGGTCCCGGCCCTCCTTGTCGAGGTACGGGCCCGAGACGTCGCGTGACCGCCCGACCGCCACCTTGTAGGTGCTGTCCAGGCCCTGGCAGCACGCGTCGAACGAGACGAACAGGTAGTACCAGCCGCCGTGCTCGGTGAGGTACGGCGCCTCGACGGGGTTGCCCGGCATCATGCGGTCGACCAGGTGCGTGGCGTTCTCCAGCGCCCCGTCGGCGAGCTTGCCGCTGGGCCATTCGAGCTCCACGAGGAAGATGCCGTACCAGTACGAGCCGATCGCCATGTACGGGGCGCCGTCCGCCCCCTCGACGATGCCCGCGTCGATCGCGTTGAACGTCTTGCCGCCGGCGATCTCCTGGGGCGAGCTGATCACCGGGCCCTGGTCGACCCACGCGTAGTCCGGGTCGTCCGGGTCGAGGGTGGTGTTCGTGGCGAGCGCGGTGACCGAGGTGTTGGTACCGAAGCGCGACGCCGAGTAGTACAGGTAGTACGTGCCGTCGTGCTCGTAGACCTCGGGCGCCCACAGGTTGTCGGGCAGCACGCCGTCGCCGTCGCCCGCGAAGCGCTCGTCGATCCACGCCGGGACCTCGTCCCAGACAGTGCCGTCGTAAGCCCAGGTCACGCCGTCGTCGCGGCTCGACCACATCTGGATCGTGCCACCGTTCTCCCGGTTCACCAGGCCGGTGGTGTACACGCGCCAGGTGCCGTCGTCGTCGACGACGAGCGCCGGGTCGTGCATCGGCGCGGTCTCGCCGGTGACCGAGAGGCCGCCGGTCGGGTCGCCCGGGGTCGGTCGACCACGCTCGGCCGCACCCGGCGTGGCCGTGGCCGGCCCGACGGTCGTGGCAGCGACCAGCGACGCGCCCAGCAGGGCCGTCGTGAGCACCCCGGCCGCCGCGGCCCGGGCCCGCCTGAAAGATCTGTGCATCAGGACTCCTCTACAACGATGTAGAACTGCGAACGCGCCGAATCTACCCAGCCGTCACGACGGCGGTCAACGAACGGTGTCGACGAACGCGGTCAGCGGGCGGGCGGCGGCGCCGTGCTGGAGCGCACCACGAGCTCGGGCACGATCCGCTCCGTCGGCACGCTCCCGCCGGCCAGCGCCGCCACGACCATCGCCACGCTGCGCTCCCCCAGCACCCCGAACGGCTGGCGCACCGTGGTCAGCGGGGGCACGAAGTAGGCCGCACCCGCGACGTCGTCGAAGCCCACCACCGACACGTCGTCGGGCACGGAGAGCCCGCGCTCCCAGAACGCGCGCAGGATGCCGAGCGCGAGCTGGTCGTTCCCGGCGAACACCGCCGTCGGCCCCTCGTGGGCCACCACGGCCTCCGCCAGGTCGCGGCCCGCGGTGTACCCGTCCTCGGCCGACCAGCTGCAGTACCGCGGCCGGCTCGGCGCGATCCCCCGCGCCTCGAGCGCCTCCCGCCAGCCGGCGGCGCGCTCGCGGGCGTCGAACCAGTCCTGCGGGCCGGCCACGTGCAGGACGTCGCGGTGCCCGAGGTCCAGCAGGTGCTCGGTCGCGGCGCGCGCCCCGGCCCGCTGGTCGACGGCGAGCGACAGCGTCGTCGGGCCGGCCGCCGTCGTGCCCGCGTCGCGCGGCAGCTTCTCCAGAGCCGCGACGACCAGGACCGGCACCGGCGCACGGAAGGACTCGACGGCGGCCGCGACGTCGTCCTGCGGCGCGATGACGACGATCGCCTCGACGCCCTGGTCCATGAAGTGCTCCAGGGCCTCGTGCATCGCCTCGGCGTCGTAGCGCCGCAGCGTCGCGACCGAGACGAAGTACCCCTGGTCCCGGGCGGCGCCCTCGATCGCGATGAGCGTGCTGGTGGGGCCGAACAGCGCCGAGCCCGTGGTCACCACCCCGAGGGTCGTGGAGCGTGCCGTCGCCAGCGCCCGCGCGGCGCTGTTGCGCCGGTAGCCGAGGCTCGCGATGGCCTCCAGCACCCGCTCGCGGGTCTCGCCGCGCACGCTCGGGTGGTCGTTGAGGACGCGGGAGACCGTCTGGTGGGAGACCCCGGCGACGGCCGCGACGTCGGCCATGGACGGGCGCCGCGACCGAGGACGCGACGCCTGCCCGCCGGCATCGGTCATCGCTCCTGCGCCGCGTTCCTCGCGTCGACCTCGCCGAGCACCCGGCGCAGGTAGGTCAGGGTGAGCTTGCCCGCGGCCCGGTCGTACTGCTCCTCGTAGCCGTGCTTGGTGTACATGGCGAGGTTCTTCTTGGAGTCCTTGCCCGTGAACGCCCACACCTCCGTCACCTCGGACGGCAGGTACTGCAGGATCGCGAACATCAGCGACGTGCCGATGCCCTTGGCCTGCTGGTCCGGCGCGACCGCGAGCCGCCCGAGCGTCGCCTTCGGCCCTTCGATCTCCAGACGCAGCGACCCCACCAGGCGGTGCCCCTCCCACGCGCCCACGGTCACGACGTCGTCGCGCGCCATGTCGTCGCGCAGCTCGTGCAGCGTCTGCGTCAGCGGCGGGATGTGCGGGTCGTCGTACAGCTGCGCCTCGGTGACGAACGCCGCCCGACGCAGGGTCAGCAGCTCGCCCGCGTGGTCGTCGTCGACGAGCGCGATGCGCAGCGCGTCGTCGCTCTCCTGCTGGACTTCCTGGGCGTCGGTGCCGGGTGCCTCGCTCATGGGGACATCGTGGCAGACGGCACGGGGGTTCGCTGCAGCCTGCACCTCCACCTGCCCTGGGAGCGCCGCCAGACCATGCCAGCTGGGCGACAGAGCGACAGAGCGTTGCAGGTCGACCTGACTCCGTGTACTTTCGGGCCGACAGCCAGAACTAAGGACTCATTTCTGCGCCTCGTCATAGCACGACCTATTCACCTCCCCAGAGAAGAGGACCAGTGATCGAGTCACGCATGTCCAGGTCAATTGCAGGAGGCCTCCTTTTGGTTGGCCTTGTTGTTACCAGTGCAGGCTCGGCAGCCGCAAAGCAGCCGACGCTCTACAGCACAGCGACGGGCGCCTCGTCGTGGAACACGGACACGTCGACTACCGGATACATGGGTAGCGTCTACGTCAAGGACACCAAGGCGGACAGCCGTTCTGTCTACTCAGATTTCAAGACGTACAACACCGCGACGGACAATTACAGTGTCCAGATGCGGCTCACGAACACATTGGGTTCGGGAAATACCACCAAGGCTGGCACCTACGCCAACACCTGGGTCTACTACCACAAGGGCTGCACGCGGATCAATATCGTTCCGGATGCTTGCGGGTCGACGCGCTATCCGTCCCACTGATGACTGCAGCGCTCCTTGAAAAGGTGGAGGTCGTCTCCGAGAGCACCGTCGTGCTGCCGGAGGTCGACCTCCACCTCGGCGACGGTGAGGTGCTGGCCTTGACGGGCCCGTCGGGCAGCGGGAAGACCACATTGCTGGACGTGGTTCTCGGGCTGCGTCGGCCCTCAGCCCGCCGGGTGGAAGTCCTTGGTCACGACCTCGGAAGTATGTCGACGGGGCAGATCGCGGATCTGCGGAGAGAACAGATGGGACAGGTCTCACAGACTCCCGACCTCCTGCCGGAACTGACAGTGGCCGAGAACGTCGGGGTGGGCCTGATCTTTTCGGGGATGCGTCGACGCCGAGCCCTGGAACGCGCCGAGAAGGCGCTCGACATGGTCGGGCTCTCCGGCGCTGGGAGCTTGCGCCCGACGGCACTCTCGGTGGGTGAAGCGCAGCGGGCCTCCATCGCGCGCGCCCTGGCCCCGGAGACGACACGGTTGCTGGTCGCGGACGAGCCCACGGCGTCGCTCGATGCAGACAATGTCCGCCATGTGATGGACGTGATCCTCGCGGCGGCCCGGACGCGAGACCTCACGGTCCTCTTGGCCACGCACGACCGGTACGTGGCGGACCGGTGCGGCCGAGAGGTCGCGCTACGACCCCACGTCGCACACAGGCCGCGATGAGGACTTCGTTCACACTTGCCCTGCGACTGGCGTTCGCGCGGTCGGCGCGGTGGCGCTGCGTGTGTGTCGCTGCGGCCTCCGCGGTGGCAGTCCTTGCCACCTGCCTCGGGCTGGCGTTGATCGGAGCCGCCCAGACCGCGGAGCTCCGGATGGCGACCCGTGCACCGATCCCGGCGGTCAACGCCAGCGACGGGACGGTGCGAGTGGAGCTCCGGGGCTTCGAGATCGACACCCGCTCGATCACGGTCCGGTGGATCGAACCCCTCGTGGACGACGTGCCCGCACCAAGCCTGCCGCCTGGGATCAGCCGGATGCCCGGACCGGGAGAAGCAGTCCTGTCCCCCGGGCTGCTTGCCATGGGTGTGACGGCCGAGGACCTGGGATTTGAGCCTTCGGACGCGGGCACCGGGCCGGGAGGGGCGATCGGCGAGCAAGGTCTGGCCACGCTGGACGAGCCGATGGCATGGGTGCGCCCCGTCGAGGACCGCACGCTCACCGACCGAGCTGTGGCCGTCGCCCGCTTCTCGACCATGGCCGAGGCGCAGCATCTGAGGAACCAGGGACTACCTCTCGAAGATCCTCTCTCGCCTGGAGCACCTCTCCCGTCCCCGAGTCAGATGCAGCTCTTCGTCCTCCTCGCGCTCGGGCTGCCCGCCTTCCTCCTGCTGCTCTTCTCCTGCCGCGCCCGTTCTGAGGCACGCACCCGCAGGTCGGAGACGCTGCTCCGGCTCGGCGTACGGGGCTCACGCGTGCGGCAGGTCTTGGCGATCGAGACCTGCGCACTGGCCCTGCTCGGGTGCCTGCCGGCGGCAGCGCTGTACATGCTGGCAGGCGCCCGCCTCAACCACCTCCCGTTCACCGACACCGTCTTCGTGCAGGGTGCGCTTGCACTGCCGGGAGGTGTCATCGCCACCGTGGTTCTGGGCGCCCTCGCACTGATCGCGGTCCTGTCCGTCTCGGTGCCTCTCACCGCGTCATTGCGCGCAGAGCGCGCCGAGAAGGCCTCGGCCTGGCGCATCGTCCCCGCTCTCGCGAGCGTGGTGTTCATGTGCGGCTCACTCGCGCTCAGAGCGGACGGCGCAGTTCTCTACGGGGCAGGCGTGCTGCTGGCCGCATTCGGCATCCCCCTGGCCGCACCGCTGCTGGCTTCGTGGCTCTCGAAGGCCTGGCGGAAGCGCACCCCGCCTCCGTCTGTGTGGCTCGCCACCGCACGGGTGGCGCTCCGCCCCCGTGCGTCGTCGGCCACCGCCAGCCTGTTGTCGGTGATGGTGCTGCTCGGATCGGTCGCGCTGAGCGTCGGTGCCGCGTGGGCCGGCGAACGCGCCCGGAGTCACGACGACTCACCGCTCGTCGTCGTCGCCAACTGGGTCGACCCGAAGCCGGGAGACACTCAGCGCCTCGTGCGCAACCTGGACGAGGTGTTCTCCGGCCTGGTCGTGCTGCCCCTTCGCCAGGGCGGCCAGTATGGGCAGGTCGCGTACGCCGATTCGTGCGCCAGTCTCCGTCCGGTCGCCGCACAGCTGGGAGGCGACCCGTGCTCACCGAATGGCGGGCTTGCCGACGGTGCGGCCCAGATCTTCGACCACATGATGCTCGAGGTCAGCTTGACCACAGCACCACCACCCGAGGTCGGGAGCGGAGACGTTCTCATCCTGACGGACGGCCATGCTCCCATGACCGCCATCTACCAGGCAGGGAAGGGTCTGGCCGCCTTCAACCCCGCACAAGTCTCCGGAGACCTGACCACGTGGAACCCTGCGACGGGCTGGGTGATCTCGGGGGGTATTTCCGCATTGCTGATTCTCGGTGCGGCGGTCGTACGAGAACTCATCGAGCGGTCACGGAATGCTTTCGCTGACCGCGGGCGCCTGGCTCGGCTTGGGCTGCTGCCCACGGACGCCTTGAGCGTCGGTCGCTGGTCGGTTCTCATCCCGGTACTCGCCGTCATGCCGCTCGGCTACCTCTGCGGCCTGGCCGCCTCGCTCGGAGGCACGAGCATCTCCCTCACGACCTACGTGCCCGTGTGGATCTCTCTGGCGACTCTCGGTGCGGTCGCCGTGACATGGGCCGCCGCGTGGACGGGCAGCCTGGTCGCGCCCCAGGACAACGACCTGACGGGCAGGACCTGAACGGGCCGCAAGCCGCGAAGCTTCAGGCCCGGATGAGCGGGACGCACGGCGGGCGCGCCCCTCCGTCACAATGGGCGGGTGACGACCGAATGGGTGCTGACCCTCTCCTGCCCCGACCGCCCCGGGATCGTGCACGCCGTGGCGGGCGTGCTGGCCGACCACGGCGGCAACATCACCGAGTCGCAGCAGTTCGGGGACCCGGCGTCGGGCCTGTTCTTCATGCGGGTGCAGGTAGAGCTGCAGGTCGACGCCGAGGTGGGTCGCGAGGCCCTGACCGCCGCGCTCGCGCCGGTGGCGGAGCGGTTCGGCATGACCTGGCAGCTCGACGTCGTCGGCCGCCGCCTGCGCACGCTGGTGCTGGTCAGCAAGGCACCGCACTGCCTGGTGGACCTGCTGTACCGCGAGCGGTACCAGGGCATGCCGGTCGAGGTCGTCGGCGTCGTCGGCAACCACCCGGACCTCGCGGACATGGCCGCGTTCTACGGCAAGCCGTTCCACCACGTGCCGGTCACGAAGGAGACGAAGGCGCAGGCCGAGGACCGGCTGCGGGAGCTGGTCGCCGCGCTCGACGTCGAGCTGGTCGTCCTCGCGCGGTACATGCAGATCCTGTCGGACGAGCTGTGCCGGGACCTGCAGGGCAAGGTCATCAACATCCACCACTCGTTCCTGCCGAGCTTCAAGGGCGCACGCCCCTACGCGCAGGCGCACGACCGCGGCGTCAAGCTCATCGGCGCGACGTCGCACTACGTCACGGGCGACCTCGACGAGGGCCCGATCATCGAGCAGGACGTCGAGCGCGTGGACCACTCGCGCGCCGTCACCGACCTCGTCGCGATCGGCGAGGACGTCGAGCGCCGCACCCTCGCGCGCGCCGTGCGGTGGCACGCCGAGCACCGCGTGCTGCTCGACGGCCACCGCACGGTCGTCTTCCGCTGACGCGTCGCTGACGGTGGAGGCAGGTCAGGCCACCGACACCTCGACGAGCGTGTTCCACGGGTCGTCGAACCGCAGGGTCCGGCCGTCGTCGCGCGCCGCGACGCCGGCGTGCCTGAGCCGGTCGGCCAGCGCACCGACCTCGTCGCGCGTCGGCACCGTGAGCGCCACCTGTCCGAGGCCGAGCGTGGCGGCCCGCGGCCCGGCGCCCGCGCTGTTCCAGGTGTTCATCGCCATGTGGTGGTGGTACCCGCCGGCAGCGACGAACAGGGCGCCGTGGAACGTCGCCATGATCTCGAAGCCGAGGGTGTCGACGTAGAACTTCTGCGCCGTGGGGATGTCGCCCACCTGCAGGTGGACGTGCCCGACCTGGGCGGCCTGGCCCGCCGTGCCGGCCAGGGCGTCCTCGGTGAGGTGCCGCTGCAGGAACTCCTGCGGGTCGAACCAGTCCGAGCCCATCGCCACGCGGCCGCCGCCGTCGTGCTGCCACGTGTCGCGCGGGCGGTCCCAGTAGAGCTCGATGCCGTTGTCCTCGGGGTCCGTGAAGTAGAACGCCCGCGACACCCAGTGGTCGGAGTTCCCGGCGAACCGCGACAACGGGTGCTGCGCGGCGTGCGCGACGGCGGCGGCGAGCGCCTCCTCGGTGTCGAACAGCACGGCCGTGTGGAACAGCCCGGCCTGGTTCCGCGCCGTCGCCGGCAGCCCCGGCGTGTGCTGCAGCGCGACGACGGGAACCCCGCCGCGCCCCAGCACCACCCGGTCCGGTCCGCCGAGGGCGGGGAGCTCCTCGAGCGCGATCGCCTCGCGGTAGTAGGCACTCATCGCGCCGAGGTCGCCCACGTGCAGGGTGACGGCGCCCATCGCGGTCTCGGCGGCGAGGAGGTCGGGGTGGCGGGTCATGATCGGCTCCTGGTGTTAGCGGTGGACGAGGCTCAGAGCAGCGCGAACCCGGTGGTCCACTGCGTCTTCTCTCCGGCGGCGAGGGTCAGCTGCAGGAACCCGAGGGCCTCGAGCTCGCGGGCGCGCTTCAGCGAGCCGGCGTCGACGACGCGGACGGCGGAGCCGTCGAACGCGGCGGCGAACGCGGCCTTGGCGGGGGCGTCGTCCCCCGCGACGAGGACGGTCGTCGGCACGTCGCCGACGGTGCCGCTCACGATCGTCGCGGCGAAGTTCGTGTTGAACGCCTTGAGCACGGTCGCTCCGGGGAGCTTCTCCGCGAGCCCGGCCGCGGCGGAGGAGTCCGCAGGCACGACGAGCGCGTCGAAGGTGGCGAAGTCGAGCGGGTTGGTGAGGTCGACGACGGTACGGCCGGCGAGCTGGTCGCCGTAGGTCGCGACGACGTCGTCCAGCGCCGGGTACGGCAGGGCCAGGACGACGATCTCGCCCGTGAGCGGCTCACCGAACGCGGTCGCGGTGACGGCGGCGTCGACGGACGCGGCCTTGGCGACGTCGCGGGCGACGACCTGCACGTCGTTACCGCCGGCGAGCGCGAGCCCGGCGATCGCGGTGCCCATGTTCCCGGTGCCGAGGATGCTGATGGTGGCCATGGTTCCTCCTGAGGATCCGTCGTCGACCCGTTTGGTTGACGCTACAACCAACATAGACCGCTATAGTTGTAGCGTCAACCTTCGTCCGGAGGTGACGGACCAGGAGGGCGATCACGTGACGACGACCCGGCGCGCGACGGCGGCCGACGACGAGCCGCGCTGGCTCGACGCCGACCAGATGCGCACGTGGCTCCGGCTGCAGGCGGTGATCGAGCTGCTGCCCGCCGCGCTCGACCAGCAGCTGCGCCGCGACGCCGACCTCACCCACTTCGAGTACATGGTGCTCGCCATGCTCTCCGAGGCGCCCGAGCGCGCCCTGCGCATGACCGAGCTCGCCCGCCTCACGAGCGCCACGCTCCCCCGCCTCTCGCACGTGGCGCGCCGGCTGGAGGCGCGCGGCTACGTCGAGCGCTGCACCGCCCCCGACGACCGCCGCGCGACCATCGCGCACCTCACCGACGACGGCTGGCGCAAGGTCGTCGCGAGCGCCCCCGGCCACGCGCGCACCGTGCTCGAGAACGTGTTCGACGACCTCGGCCCGGACGAGCTCCGCACCCTGACCGGCGCGCTCGGCAAGGTGCTCGCCCACATCGACCCGCACGATCAGTTCGGTCGCAAGGACCGCGCCCTGCACTGACGGCACCCGCGCGCCCCCGCGACCCTGACCTGCCCGCCCGCTGAGGTAGTTCCCCGCAGGGGTTGATTCGAAAACGTTTTCTACCTAGCCTCGGGACGTCGGCGACCCCGACCGCTCGATGACGAGGCCTCGTGGCCGAGCACCACTCAAGGATGAGCAGGCTCGAGAACGAAGGATGGGATCGATGAAGCGCACGACGACGCGATGGCGCGCGGCGATGGGAGCGGCGGTGGCCGGGCTCGGCCTTCTCGCCGCGACCGCTCTGAGCGCCCAGGCTGCAGGGAGCACGCTGCACGAAGCCGCCGCGGACCAGGGCCGCTACTTCGGCACTGCGCTCGCGCAGGGCAAGCTCAACGACTCGCAGTACACGACGATCGCCGACCGCGAGTTCGGCATGATCACGGCCGAGAACGAGATGAAGATGGACGCCACCGAGCCGCAGCAAGGGGTGTTCAACTACTCCGCCGGTGACCGGATCGCCGACTGGGCCACCAGCCACGGCAAGCAGGTGCGCGGCCACGCGCTGGCGTGGCACTCCCAGCAGCCCGGCTGGATGCAGAACATGGAGGGCTCGGCGCTGCGCCAGGCCATGCTGAACCACGTCACCCAGATCGCGACGCACTACCGCGGCAAGATCTACGCGTGGGACGTGGTCAACGAGGCCTTCGAGGACGGCAGCTCCGGGGCACGCCGCAACTCGAACCTGCAGCGCACCGGGAACGACTGGATCGAGGCAGCCTTCCGGGCCGCTCGGGCCGCCGACCCCGACGCGAAGCTCTGCTACAACGACTACAACACCGACAACTGGAGCCATGCCAAGACGCAGGCCGTCTACCGCATGGTGTCCGACTTCAGGTCCCGCGGCGTGCCGATCGACTGCGTCGGTTTCCAGGCCCACTTCAACAGCGGCAACCCGGTGCCGAACAACTACCACGAGACGCTCCAGCACTTCGCCGACCTGGGCGTGGACGTCCAGATCACCGAGCTGGACATCGAGGGCTCCGGCAGCTCCCAGGCCGAGCAGTTCGCCGGCGTCACGCAGGCCTGCCTCGCCGTCTCCCGCTGCACCGGCATCACCGTGTGGGGAGTGCGCGACTCCGACTCCTGGCGGGCGAGCGGCACCCCGCTGCTCTTCGACGGCAACGGCCAGAAGAAGGCCGCCTACACCGCGGTCCTGAACGTCCTCAACGACGGCCAGGGCGGCGGGGACCCCGACCCCGGCGAGACCACGCCGCCGCCCACCGGCGGGGACGGGTGCACGGCCACCTACTCCGAGGGCCAGAAGTGGGGCGATCGCTTCAACGGGACCGTGACCATCACGGCCGACCGCGCCATCTCGTCGTGGACCTCGACCGTGACCGTCAGCGCCAGCCAGCGGATCAGCGCCACCTGGAACGGCACGCCCACGTGGGACTCGTCGGGCAAGGTCATGACGATGCGCCCGGCCGGCAACGCGACGCTGGCCGCCGGGCAGTCGACGTCGTTCGGCTTCACCGTGATGCACGGCGGGGACTGGGCCTGGCCCACCGTCCACTGCTCGGCGTCGTGACGCGCTGAGCACGTGCGCCTGGGCGCCACGGGACCCGGTCCCGTGGCGCCCAGGCCGCGCCGGTCGGCGCGACGGTCACCTCGCGAAGGTCACTTGAAGATGTCCTCGAGGGTCGGGTCGCCCGCGTAGGTCTCCTCCGCGTTCTCCTTGGTCACGATGACGGGCTCCAGCAGGTTGGCCGGGACCACCTTGACGCCGTTGTCGTACGACTCGGTGTCGTTGACCTCGGGCTCCTCGCCCGCCTTGTAGGCGTCGACGGCGTCGATCGTCGCGGCCACGAGCTCGCGGGTGTCCTTGTAGATCGTGGAGTACTGCACGCCCGCCATGATCGACTTCACGGACTCGACCTCGGAGTCCTGGCCGGTAAGGACGGGGACGTCCTTGCCGGCCTGCTTGGCCGACGTCAGCGCCGCCCGGGCGAGGGTGTCGTTCGGGGACAGGACGCCGTGCAGGTCAGCGTCCTTGTAGTTGCCGGACAGGATGGTGTCCATGCGGTTCTGGGCGTTCTCCGCCTCCCAGCCCTGCGTGGCCGTCTGCTGCTGGCTGGTCTGGCCCGACTTCACGACCAGCGTGCCGTCGTCGATCTTCGGCTGCAGGATCGACATCGCCCCCTCGAAGAACGGCTTCGAGTTCGCGTCGTCGGGCGAGCCCGAGATCAGCTCGATGTTGTAGGGCCCCTCGCCCTTGCGCTCCTTGAGCCCCTCGAGCAGCGACTGCCCCTGGAGCTCGCCGACGTGGAAGTTGTCGAACGCCTCGTAGACGTCCACGGCGTCGGTGTTCTGCAGCAGTCGGTCGTACGCGATGACCTTGATGCCCTGGTCCGCGGCCGCCTTGAGCTGGGAACCGAGCTGGGAGCCGTCGATGGCGCCCACGACGAGCACCTTGACGCCCTGCTGGACCATGGCCTGGATCTGGTTCTGCTGCTCCGAGACGCCGCCGTTCGCGAACTGCACGATCGGCTCGTAGCCGGCCTCGGTGAGGCCGTCGTTGAACAGGTTCTCCGCGAGCACCCAGTTCTCCGAGGTCTTCTGGGGCAGGGCGACGCCGATCTTGGCGCCGTCCTCGAAGCCGGCGGCTGCCGACTCGCCGCCCTCCGCGGGCGTGTCGCCGCCGCGCTCGGAGGAACCGCAGCCGGAGAGCGTCATCGCGCCCACGGCAGCCAGGGCCACGAGGCCCGTTGCGAGCTTGGTCTTCATGAGGTCCAACTTTCTGGTCGAGGTATCCCTCGTCGGATACCTGGGGTGGACGTTCGAGAGAGGAGGACGAGCGGGTGTCAGTGGCGCGAGGTCGCGCCGTCGGAGACGGGGACCTCCGCCGCGGGCTCCTCGGTGCCCGGGGTGCCCTCGGACTTCTTGCCCTTGCCGAGCCACGGGAAGATCAGACCGATGATCGACGGGCGGCCGGAGACCTTGCTGTGCACGTCGAACGCGACGGCGACGAGGAGCACGAGGCCCTTGATGATCTGGGTGGTGTCCGAGCCGACGCCCATGAGCTGGAGGCCGTTGTTGAGCACCGCCATGACCAGACCACCGATGACGGAGCCGACCACGGTGCCGACGCCGCCCGACACCGCCGCGCCGCCGATGAAGACGGCGGCGATCGCGTCGAGCTCCCACATGTTGCCGTCCGACGGGCCGGAGGCCGTGGCCCGGCCGACGAAGACCATGCCCGCGACGGCCGCCAGGATCGACATGTTCATCATGACGAAGAAGTTCACGCGGCGGATGTTGATGCCCGACAGCGCGGCCGCCGCCCGGTTGCCGCCGACCGCGTACACGTGCCGGCCGCCGATGGTGCGCGACGCGACGAAGTTGTACAGGACGACGAGCGCCACGAGGACGACTCCGGCGATCGGGAAGGACGTGCCGTACCGCCCGGTGCCGAACAGGTACGTCAGGTACGCGATGACGGCGCCCACGACGGCCACCCGCACGACGGTGACCCACAGGGGCGGCTGGTCGAGGCCCAGGCGCGTGGCGCGGGCGCGGCGGCGCATCTCGGACCAGACCACCGCGACGATCGCGAGGACACCCAGCAGGAGCGTGGAGTTGTTCAGCCCGGTGTTCGGCCCCCACTCCCACAGGTAGCCGGCACCGATGCGCTGCAGCTCCTCCGGCACGGGCACCGTCGACGAGTGGCCGATGCGCTGGTTGAGGCCACGGAACAGCATCATGCCGGCGAGCGTCGTGATGAAGCCGGGGATGCCGACGTACGCCACCCAGAACCCCTGCCACGCGCCGATCACCGCCCCCACGACCAGGCCGAGCAGGATGCCGGCCCACCAGGGGATGCCCCAGTCGCGCAGCGCGATGGCCACGATGATCCCTGTCACGGCGGCGACGGAGCCGACCGAGAGATCGATGTGCCCCGCGATGATCACCAGCACCATCCCGATCGCGAGGATGAGGATGTAGCTGTTGCCGATGATGATGTTCTGCGCGTTGGACGGCGTGAGCACCAGGCCGCCGGTGGCGATCTGGAAGTAGGCGAGGAGCGCGAGCAGGGCGAGCACCATGCCGTACTGCCGGAGCCCGCCGCCGAACAGCTGCTTGAGTGACGACATCGTCATGAGTTCCTTCTGCTGGGTGGGACTGGTCAGCGCGCGGCGGGCGTGGGCGCGCCGGTCATGAGGCGCATGAGCTCCTCCTGCGTGGCGTCCTCGCGGGACACCTCGCCCGTCACGCGGCCCTCGAAGACCGTGTAGATGCGGTCGCACAGGCCGAGGAGCTCGGGGAGCTCGGAGGAGATGACGACGACGCCCTTGCCCTGGTCGGCGAGGCGCTGCACGAGGCCGTAGATCTCGTACTTGGCGCCGACGTCGATCCCGCGGGTCGGCTCGTCGAGGATGAGGAGCTCGGGCTCGGTGAACATCCACTTCGCGAGGAGCGCCTTCTGCTGGTTGCCGCCCGACAGGGTGGCCACGCCGACCCGCACGCTCGGGGTCTTGATCGCCAGGGACCTCCGGTACTCCTCGGCGGCGAGGTAGGCACGGTCGTGGTCGATGACGGGACCGCTCGACACCCGAGGCAGGTTCGCCGAGACCACGGTCTGCTGGATCGTGTCGAGCAGGTTGAGGCCGAGCGCCTTGCGGTCCTCGGAGACGTAGGCGATGCGGTGCCGGATGGCCGAGAGCACGTCGGGCACCTCGATGTCCTCGCCGTCCATCCGGATCGTGCCCGACTGGTACCGCCCGTAGCTGCGCCCGAAGATCGACCGGGCGAGCTCCGTGCGCCCGGCGCCCATGATCCCGGCGAAGCCGACGATCTCCCCCCGGCGCACGTGGAACCTGGACTGCTTGCAGACCAGCCGGCCTGGCACCTCGGGGTGCTCCACCGTCCAGCCCTCGACCTCGAAGAACGTCTCGCCGATCTTCGGCGTGTGGTCCGGGAACCGCGAGGCGAGCGATCGACCGACCATGCCGCGGATGATCCGGTCCTCGTCGATGCCCCCGGCGCGCACGTCGAGCGTCTCGACGGTGCGGCCGTCGCGGATGATCGTGATCGCGTCGGCGATCTCCTCGATCTCGTTGAGCTTGTGGGAGATGAGGATGCAGGTCAGGCCCTTGGCCCGCAGGCCCCGCAGCAGGTCGAGCAGGTGTTCCGAGTCGTCCTCGTTCAGCGCGGCGGTCGGCTCGTCGAGGATGAGCAGCTTCACGTCCTTGGCCAGCGCCCGGGCGATCTCCACGAGCTGCTGCTGCCCGACCCCGATGTTCTTGACCAGGGTGTCCGGGGAGGCGCGCAGGCCCACGCGGGCGAGCAGCTCGGTAGCCCGCTGCCGCGCGGTGTCCCAGTCGATGCCGAGCCGGCCGCTGACCTCGTTGCCGAGGAAGATGTTCTCCGTGATCGAGAGCTCGGGGATGAGGGCGAGCTCCTGGTGGATGATCACGATGCCGGCGTGCTCGCTCGAACGGATGTCCTTGAACTCGACGACCCCGCCCTGGTAGTGGATGTCGCCGTCGTAGGTGCCGTGCGGGTACACGCCCGACAGCACCTTCATGAGGGTCGACTTGCCGGCACCGTTCTCGCCGCAGATCGCGTGGATCTCGCCGGCCCGGACCGCGAGGGAGACGTCGTCCAGAGCCCGGACGCCGGGAAACTCCTTCGTGATCGACCGCATCTCGAGCACGGCGTGGTTCTCGGTCATCGACTCTCCTTCGAGCGCGCGGGCCATCTGCGGTGACAGCCCGGTAAGCAACGCACCGGCGACGCTAGACCTGCCCGTTTCTTGTCGTCAACTTCCGAACGCAACCTGTGTCACGGTCGTGACATTTCACCCGTGCGAGGAGAGCTCAGGCGGCGCCGGTGATCGCGGCGAGGATCTCCTCGTGCGCGGCCGTGGCCGGGAACGAGCCGTTGTTGCGGCCGTGCCGCAGCACCTCGATGCGGTCCGAGACGGCCCGCACGTCGTTGAGGTTGTGGCTGATGAGCACGACGCCCAGGCCCAGCTCGCGCAGCCGTTGGATGTGCGTCAGCACCTCGGCGGTCTGCGCCACCGAGAGGGCGGCGGTCGGCTCGTCGAGGACCACGATGCGAGGCTGGCCGACGAGCGTGCGGGCGATCGCCACCGCCTGCCGCTGCCCCGCCGACAGGTGCCGCAACGGGGTGCGCACCGACGGGATGCGCACGGTGAGGTGCTCCAGCAGCTCCCGGGTCTCCGTCTCCATCGCACCGTCGCGCAGCAGCCCGCCACGGCCGCGCAGCTCCTGCCCCAGGAAGACGTTCGCGGTGACGTCGAGGTTCTCGCACACGGCGAGGTCCTGGAAGACGCTCGCCACGCCGAGCTGGTTCGCCGCCGAGGGCGACGGGATCGACACGGGCTCACCGTCGATCTCCACCTGCCCCGAGCTGGGGGTCAGCACCCCGGCCACGATCTGGGCGAGCGTCGACTTGCCCGCGCCGTTGTCGCCCACGAGTGCGACCACCTCGTGCGCGTGCACCTCCAGGTCGACGTCGACCAGGGCCTCGACGGCGCCGAAGTACCTGCTGACCTGCCGCAGCGCGAGCAGCGGCGTCCGTCCCCTCACCGGTTCCCCTTTCCTGTGCCGACCTGACCCGCGGCGACGATGCCGGGCAGGCCGCTCTCGACCTGCGGTTCCAGCAGGTCGGTGTGCTGCAGCGCCAGCGCCAGGGCGCCCTCCAGCTCCGCGCGCGTGCCCAGCGCAGCGGGCACGACGTCCAGCGGCATCACCTGCTGCAGCAGGGTGCGCCGGCGCAGCGCCTCCCGCAACGGCCCGAGGAAGACCTCTCCCGTCGTGGACAGCGCCCCGCCGACCACGACCAGCTCCGGGTTGAGCGACGTCGCGAGCCCGGCCACCACCCCGCCGATCACCGCGCCGGCGTCGGCCACGATCTCGCGGCAGCCCGGGTCGTCCTCGCCCGCGAGGCGCACCACGTCGGCCAGGGTGAGGTGTCCGTGGCTGCTGCGCAACGGATCGAGCAGCGCCCGGTCCCCCACGACCGTGTCCAGGCAGCCGCGGCTGCCGCAGGAGCAGATGTCGCCGCCGGGGTCCACCTGCACGTGCCCGATCTCGCCGGCCGTGCCCGCCACCCCGCGGTGCACACGCCCGGCCAGCACGATCCCCGCGCCCACGCCGTGCCCCGCCCGCACGTACAGGGCGTCGTGCACCTCGCGCGCGGCGCCCACCGTGCTCTCGGCCAACGCGCCCAGGTTGGCGTCGTTGTCCACGAACACGGGCCGGGCCAGCCGCTTGGACAGCACCTGCGCCACCGGCACACCGTCCCAGCCCCGCAGGATGCCGCGCACCGTGACCTGGCCGCTCGACGCATCGACCGGCGCCGGCAGCCCGAGGCCGATGCCGAGCACCTCGGGCAGCTCGGCGCCCACCCGCTCCAGCAGGTCCACGACGAGCAGGGCCGCGCGGTCGAGGCTCGTGTCCGCGCGGTGCTCCGCAGGCAGCGGCAGCACCTGCTCGGCGAGGATCTCGTGCGAGACGTCCGCGATCGCCACCGTGAGGTGCCGGGTGCCGACCAGCACCCCGGCGACGATCCCCACGCGGTGCGCCAGCGTGACCAGCTGCGCGCGCCGGCCCGAGCGGACGGTGTTGCGCACCTCGACGAGCTCCGCGGCGACGAGCTCCTTGACGATGGTCGACACCGTGGCCGGGGACAGCCCCGTGGCGCCCGACAGCTCCACCTGCGTGAGGCCGCCGTGCCGCTTCACGGCGTCGACGACGCGAGCCCTGTTGGCCTCGCGCAACGAGGACTGGGATCCCACCATCGGCAGCCGTCCTCTCACGCCGGGATTCTATGGTGCGACGACGCGCGGGGCGGCGGGGGGTCCGCCGTCCCGCGCGTCGTGGTCGTGACCGCGGACGTGCCGGTCAGCGCAGCGCGGCCGCGCGGCGCCGGTTGTAGATGTCGAACGCGACGGCCAGCAGCAGCACGAGGCCCTTGACGATGGGCTGCACCGACGTCGAGACGCCCATGAGCTGCATGCCGTTCGAGATGACGGCCATGATGAGGCCACCGATGATCGCACCGCCCACGCGGCCGACGCCGCCCGAGGTCGAGGCACCGCCGATGAAGCAGGCCGCGATGGCGTCGAGCTCGAACATGTTGCCCGCCGCGGGCTGCGCCGCGTTCATGCGGGACGAGTACACGACGCCCGCGATCGCGGCGAGGAAGCCCATGTTGACGAAGATCCAGAAGTTGACCTTCCGGACCTTGACACCCGACAGCTCGGCGGCGTGCCGGTTGCCGCCGACGGCGTAGACGTGCCGGCCGAACACCGACTTCTGCGTGACGAGCGTGTACGCGATGGTCAGGACCGCGAGGATGATGAGCACCACCGGCAGGCCCCGGTAGGAGCCGAGCTGGTAGGCGAACCACATCACGACGGCGGCCACGACGACGAGCTTGGCCACGAAGAGCGGCATGGTCTCGACGGACTGGTGGTACGCGATCTTGCTCTGCCGGCCGCGCCACTGCGCGACCGCGTAGCCGACGACGCCGATCGCGAAGATCACCAGGGTGAAGACGTCCACGCCGTACCCGCCGAGCAGGCCGTTGAGGAACCCGTTGGCGATGTCGGAGTAGGGCGTGCCGAACGGCGACAGCGAGATGTTGTCCAGCACCACGTAGGTGAGGCCGCGGAAGAGCAGCATGCCGGCGAGGGTGACGATGAAGCCGGGGATCCCGACGTAGGCGACCCAGAAGCCCTGCCAGGCGCCGACCAGGAGGCCGACGACGAGCGCGGCGAGCACGCCCATCCACCAGGGCAGGCCCTGCTTGATCACGACGACGGCCGAGACGGCCCCGGTGAGGGCGACCACCGACCCCACGGACAGGTCGATCTGCCCGGCGACGATGATCATCACCATCCCGATCGCCAGGATGAGGATGTAGGTGTACTGCAGGACGATGTTCGTGAGGTTCGTCGGCGACAGGAACATCGGGTTGAGCAGCGCGAAGATCGCGACGATCACGACGAACGCGACCAGGATCCCGCTCTGCCGCAGGTTCCGGGTCAGCATGTCCCGGGCCGAGGCGATGGCGTTCATGAGGCGTTTTCCTTCGTGGGCAGGGGCTGGTCGCGCTCGAGGGTCATGAGCTCCATGAGCCGCTCCTGCGTCGCGTCGGCGACGGGGAGCTCACCCGTGATGCGGCCGAAGGCCAGCGTGTAGATGCGGTCGCAGGTGCCGAGCAGCTCGGGCAGCTCGGAGGAGATCACGACGACCGCCTTCCCGGCGGCGACCATCTTGTTGATGATCGTGTAGATCTCGAACTTGGCCCCGACGTCGATGCCGCGGGTGGGCTCGTCGAGGATGAGGACGTCCGGGTCGGTGTACAGCCACTTGGACAGCACGACCTTCTGCTGGTTGCCGCCCGAGAGCTGGCCGACGACGGACATGACGTCGGGCGCCTTGATGTTCAAGTTGGCGCGGTACTCCTCGGCGACCCGGATCTCCTCGTTGTCGTTGACCCAGCCCCGCGGCGCGAGCTTGCCGAGCCCGGCGGACGAGATGTTCTGCCGGATGTCGTCGATGAGGTTGAGCCCGTAGACCTTGCGGTCCTCGGTGGCGTAGGCGATGTGGTGCTCGATCGCCTCGGCGACCGTCCGCGCCTGGATCTCCTTGCCGTCCTTGTACAGGCGGCCGGAGATGCTGCGCCCGTAGGAGCGGCCGAAGATGCTCATGGCCAGCTCGGTGCGCCCGGCGCCCATGAGGCCGGCGATGCCGACGACCTCGCCGGCACGGACGTTGAACGAGGCGCCGTCCACGATCTTCCGCCCGATCTGGGTGGGGTGGTAGACGGTCCAGTCCTCGACGCGCAGCACCTCGTCGCCGACCACGGTCGAGCGCTCCGGGAAGCGGTGCTCGAGGTCGCGCCCCACCATGCCGCGGATGATCCGGTCCTGGGTGGAGCCGGCCTCGCTCATGTCGAGGGTCTCGATCGTGCGGCCGTCCCGGATGATCGTGGTCCGGTCGGCGATCTCCTCGATCTCGTTGAGCTTGTGGGAGATGATGATCGAGGTGATCCCCTGGCCCTTGAGGTGGCGCAGGAGGTCGAGCAGGTGCTCGGAGTCGTCGTCGTTGAGTGCGGCGGTCGGCTCGTCGAGGATGAGCAGGCGCACCTCCTTCGAGAGCGCCTTGGCGATCTCGATGAGCTGCTGCTTGCCGACGCCGAGCTGGTTCACCGGCGTGACGGGGTTCTCGTCGAGGCCGACGCGCGCCATGAGCTTCGCGGCCTCGGTGTTGACCTTGTTCCAGTCGATGAGCCCGGAGCGACCCCGCTGCTCGTTGCCGAGGAAGATGTTCTCGGCCGCCGACAGGTACGGCACCAGCGCGAGCTCCTGGTGGATGATGACGATGCCGCGCTTCTCGGAGTCGTTGATCGACCCGAACGTGGCGGTCTCGCCGTCGTAGACGATCTCGCCGTCGTAGCTGCCGTGCGGATAGACGCCCGACAGCACCTTCATCAGCGTCGACTTGCCGGCGCCGTTCTCGCCGCAGATGGCGTGGATCTCGCCCCGGCGGACGTCGAGGTCGACGCCGTCGAGCGCCTTGACGCCGGGGAACTCCTTGATGATGGAACGCATCTCGAGGATGGTGCTCATCGCGCGGCCCCCTCCGATGCCTGAACCATGACGTGGGGAGCGTTCATGCGCCCTCGTCCCTTCTGAGTGGGTGCGGGCCGCGCGAGCTGCACGCGCGGCCCGGGACGGGGCCGCCCCGCGTGGGCGGCCCCGTCCCGGAGGATCAGGTCAGTCCGTCTGACCCTTCTTGATCTCGTCCGCGGTGTAGTAGTCCGTGTCGACGAGCTTCGACTGGATGTCGTCCTTGAAGATGGTGTCGAAGTCGAGCAGGTACGACGGCACGACCTTCACGCCGTTGTCGTACGTCTCGGTGTCGTTCGCCTCCGGCTCGTTGCCCTCGGCGAAGGCCTGAGCGGCCTTGACCGCCTCGTCGGCGAGCTTGCGGGTGTCCTTGAAGATCGTCGAGGACTGGACGTCGTCCTCGATGAGCTTGACCGACGCGATCTCGGCGTCCTGACCGGTGACGACGGGCAGGCCGTCAGAGAGGGTCGGGCCCATGCCGGCGCCCTTGAGCGCGGTGATGATGCCGCGCGACAGCGGGTCGGCCGGGGCGAGCACGCCGTCCAGCTCGGTGCCGCCGTTGTACGTGGAGGTGAGCAGGTTCTCCATGCGCTTCTGCGCGGTCTCCTGCTCCCAGCGCTGCGTGGCGGCCTGGTCGAAGTCCGTCTGGCCCGACGGGACCTTCAGCGTGCCGTCGTCGAGGAACGGCTTGAGCGTGTCCATCGCGCCGTCCCAGAAGAACGTCGCGTTGTTGTCGTCGGGCGATCCGGCGAAGAGCTCGATGTTGAACGGGCCCTTCTCGCCCGTCTTCTCGCCCTTCTCGTCGACCAGCCCGAGGCCGCGCAGCAGTGCGGTGCCCTGCTGGACGCCCACCTCGTAGTTGTCGAACGTCACGTAGAAGTCGACGTTCTCGCTGTCGCGGATGAGGCGGTCGTAGGCGATGACCGGGATGTTGGCGGCCGCGGCGGCCTCGAGCTGGCTCGACAGCGCCGTCCCGTCGATCGAGGCGATGACGAGGACGTCCACGCCCTCGGTGATCATCGAGTCGATCTGCTGGGTCTGGGTGGGGATGTCGTCGTTGGCGAACTGCAGGTCCGCCTCGTAGCCGAGCTCCTCCAGGCCCTTCTTGATGTTGTTGCCGTCCTGGATCCAGCGCTCGTACGTCTGCGTCGGCATCGCGACGCCGACCTTGATGTCGTCGTCGCCGTTCCCGGCGGCGCCGCCACCGCTGCCGCCGCTACCGCCGGCACCGGAGCCGCCGCACGCGGCGAGTCCCAGCGTCAGCGCCGCACCGGCGGCCACCGCGCCCATCGTCTTGGCGAGTCGCATCCTCGCGCTCCTTCTCGTCGTCGAGTGTCCCCGGCAGCGACCTTCGCCGCCGGCGCTCGGACGCCGGGATCCTCCCCGGACGGCCGAGCCGGTCCGCGGACCACCTTGCTGCGTTCGAGTTCTGAAGTCAAAGGGCCGACGACCCAAAGCCATAACGATCCGGTCACAGGCCGGCGATGTGAGCGCACACCTGGCGGTGTTTTGGGGCTTTTCACCCGATATATCGGCCACGCGCGCGGAAGCGCCGGCCCGTCGGAGTGCTCCGACCGAGGCGCACCCTTCTGTTCGGGGTGCGAACTCAGCGGGCCGTCCGTCCGGACCGGCGCTCCGGCGCGCTCAGCGCTGCGGCTCCTCCAGCACCGCGACGGTCCGTGCCGGCACGGTGACCGTGCCCGTGCGCGCGTCCCAGCGGACCTGCTTCACGACGGCGTCGCTCCCGGAGCGCTGCACGCCCGAGAGCCGGTAGTCCCGTCCGCGCAGCTCGGCCAGGTCGAGCGTCACGGGCTCGGGCGACGCGTTGAACACCGTGAGCAGCCCGTCCAGACGCCGGTCCGCGTCACGGCCGACGGTGTCGTCCACCGCCATGGCGACGACGCCGGGCGCGGCGTCCGGGCCCGCGCCCGGGAACGACACCTTCTGCTCGATCGCGGCGGCGCTGCCGAGGCGGAACAACCGGGTCGACGAGCGCAGCTCGAGCAGCTCGCGCGCCGCCTCGGAGGCCGCGGCGATGTCCGACGACGCGGGCTTGAGCGCCGGGTCCGCCAGCAGCGGCGCCATCACCGGCCACGCGTCGGCGTTGTCCGCCGCCGGCGGCAGGCCGCGGCCGAAGCCGTTGTCCTGCCCCGACCAGTCGATCGCGTTGAACCAGTCGCCGGAGTCGTAGGAGTTGCGGTCCAGCGACTTCGAGCGGAGCAGGTCCGTGCCCGCGTGCCAGAACGACGGGGTCTGGGCGAGCGCCGTCGTCGCGAGCGAGACGGTGTTCATCCGCACTCGGTCCCCCATCGCGGTGTCCTGCGGCAGCTTGAGCGTCAGCAGGTCGAAGAGCGTCTCGTTGTCGTGCGCGTCGACATAGGTGACGACCTCCTCCGGCGATTCGGCGTACCCGGCGGGCGCGCCGCGGTAGTCGAGGTCCGCGCCCCGCGTCGTCTCGCCGGCGCCGTCGTCCGACGCCCGGAACGCGAGGTCCCGCAGGTTGCCCGCCAGGCCGAGACGCACCAGGTCGGTCTGGTGACCGAGGTCGGCGCGCTCGTCGTCGGAGCCGTCGTTGACACTGCCGGCGTCGCCCTCGCTGGCCTCGCGGCCGTTCGGGTCGGTGAACAGCCCCGTGCCGAAGCCCTGCGTGAACCGCGACGCGGCGTCCACCGGCGACCCGCCGTGCACGGCGTCGCGCAGCCGGTCGCTGAACGTGCCGATGCCGGTGCCGCCGAGCTGCCCCTGCGTGGCCTGCGTGAACAGGGCGTTGTCCGCGACCTCGCCGAAGTTCCAGCCCTCGCCGTACAGGTAGACGGCGGACCCGTCGACGCCGTCCTCGCGGACGGTCAGGCCGTCGAGGGCCTCGCGCACGGCCAGCATGTTCTCCCTCGAGTGGTGGCCCATGAGGTCGAAGCGGAAGCCGTCCACCTTGTAGTCGCGGGCCCACGTGACCACCGAGTCGACCATGAGCTTGCCCGCCATCGCGTGCTCGGTGGCGACGTTCTGGCAGCAGGTGCTGGTCTCGACCGCCCCCGTGGTGGCGTTCAGCCGCTGGTAGTAGCCCGGCACGACCCGGTCGAGCACGCTCTTCGCGTCCTGCCCGCTCGCCGCGGTGTGGTTGAACACCTGGTCGAGAACCACCTGCAGGCCCGCGTCGTGCAGCGAGCCCACCATCGTGCGGAACTCGGCCACCCGCGCGCCCCCCTCGGCATCGACGGCGTACGAGCCCTCGGGGACCGAGAAGTGGAACGGGTCGTAGCCCCAGTTGAAGCCGTCGTTCGCCGCGACGCCGGCCACCGCCGCCTGCTGCTCCTCGCCGTCGGGCGCGAACCCGGCCAGGTCGCCCGTGGTCGCCTGGTCCGCGCGGTCCTCGGGGATCGTCGCGATGTCGAACGTGGGCAGCAGGTGCACCGTCGTCATCCCGGCGTCGGCCAGCTCGCGCAGGTGGGTCATGCCGTCCGAGCGCCGCTGCGCGAACGCGAGGTACGTGCCGCGCTCCTTCGCGGGCACCGTCTCGTCGGAGACCGAGAAGTCGCGCACGTGCAGCTCGTAGATCGTCTGGTCCACCGCCCGCTCGACGACGGGCTGCGGCGCGGTGCGCCAGACCTTCGGCTGCCACCGCTTGTCGTCCAGGCCGACGACGACCGAGTGCGTGGAGTCGAGCGTCAGGCCGACGGAGTACGGGTCGGTGACGACGTTCGTCTCGACCTTTCCGGTGCCGTGCACGTAGACCTGCACCGCGTACCGGTAACGGGCGCCGTCCCAGGCGAGCTTCTTCGCCGCCCGCTTGCCGTCGACGGTCCACGAGCCGTCGCGCTCCCGGTCGGCGTCGAACCGTTCCGGGTCCTCGCCCAGGTCGCGGCCCGCGGGCCAGACCAGCACGTCGACGTCCTGCGCCGTCGGCGCCCACAGCGCGAACGAGGCCCACTTGCCGCTCGGGTGCCGCTGGGCGCCGAACGTACGCTTCGACGCCTGCTCGCTGTACAGGTCGTCGAGGACGCCGGGCACCTGCACGCCCGTCGCCGCGGACATTCCCTCGCCCGAGGCCCGGGTGACCAGCAGCTGGCCGGTCAGGAGCTCCTCGACCGCCCCGCGGCCCAGCGGCGTCCCGTCGTCGCCCACCGGCGCGAGGGCCGTGTGGCCCGCGAGCGCCGGGAAGTCGCGCGCGACGTCGTCGGGCACGTCCCCCGCGGGGACCAGGTCGTAGGACGCGGCCCCCTCCGGCAGGTCGCCGCCGTCCGGCCCGCGCACCTCACCGTCGGCGACGGCGAGCCCCCCGTCGGGCGCGGTCCACAGGGTCCAGTCGTCGCCGGCGCCGAGGTCGCCCGGGGCGAGCACGAGCCCCTCACGCACCCAGTGCGCCGCCTGCTGCCCGGCGCCGGGCAGCGGCGGGTTCTCCACGCCGATCGTCAGGACGTGCGACGCGAGGTCGTAGGAGAACGCCACCGTCTCGCCGTCACCCACGCTGAAGGAGTAGTTGGCGCCGTCCGGGGCGCCACCCACCCCGTAGTTCTCGGCCCAGCTCAGGCCGTGGGCCACCTTGGCCTCGTAGGCGCCCGCGGCCAGGTCGTCCGTGGACCACGTGTACGTACCGTCGCCGTCCGGGTCCTTCAGCCACGACGCGAGACAGTCGGGCGCCCAGGATCCGGGGCATCCCACCTGGTCCTGGAACGACCCCGCCAGCGTGACGACCGGGCCCTGCGCGGTCGACGAGAAGTCGTGGCTCACCGGGTCCCAGTAGAACGTGACCTCGCCGCCGTCGTGCGAGTAGGTGGCGTTGCCGCCGTCGCGCACGCCCCCGACGCCGTAGTTGACGTCCCACGAGCCGTTGACGGCGACCTTGTACTCGTGGTCGCCGGCCGGCAGGTCGAACGTGCCCTCCCACACGCCATCCGGGCGCTCGGTGAGGCGGGCGCCCTCGCAGTCGGGCGTCCAGTCGCCGGCGCAGCCCATCTCGCTGTTGTGGCTGCCCGGCACCGTGACCAGGTCGATCTCCGGCTCCGGCTCCTCGTCGCCGACCACGCCGGACACGTCGACGCCGACGGAGCCGAAGGTCGAGGCGGCCGCGCGGTCGCCGTCGGCGTCCTGCGTCACGGCGCGGTACTCGACGAGGGTGCCCTCCGCCAGGCCCGACGCGTCGTGGAAGACGCGCGGCGTCGTGTCCTCCGCCGTGCCGAGCGGGTGCCACTCGGCCGTGCCGACCTCACGCCACGCGAAGGACGTCTCCGCCCACGCGTCGTCGTCGACGTCGGCCGCCACGGCCGCGGTGCCCGTGACCGCCGCGCCCGCCGCCGGGACGGCGACGTCCAGCGAGCCGTCGGAGTCCGCGCCCACCGTGCGGTCGGCGCGCAGCACGACGGCCGACGTCGCCGGGACGGTCACGGTGACCTCGCCGGCGTCGCCCGCGGTGACGGCCTCGCCGTCGCCGTACAGCACCTCGTAGGAGGCGCCGGGCGTGAGCGTGGCGAAGGTGGCGCTCTTCGCCTGCGCCGCGTTGTTCACCGCGACCAGGTGCTCGACCTTCTCCTCCCGGTCCACGCGGCTGAACGCGTAGATCCCGGCGCCGTTCTCCGCGTACCGCTCGACCTGCGCGCCGGTCGCGAGCGCCGGATGCGCCTCGCGCAGCGCCGCCAGCTCGGCGATGCGGGAGTACAGCGGGGCGTCGGTGGCGTACCGGTCGGCGCTGCCCGCCTGCTCCCCCGTGACGAGCGGCTGGTCGGCGTACTCGTCGACCTGCGTGGCGAACAGCGTCTGCCGGGCGTCCTTGTCCCCGCCCGTGCCGGCGAAGCCCTGCTCGTCGCCGTAGTAGACGACCGGCTGGCCGCGCGTGAGGTACATGAGGTCGTGCGCCAGCTCGTCGCGGGCCAACGGCTCGTCGGTGCCGGCGAGCATGTAACCCACCCGCCCCATGTCGTGGTTGCCGAGGAACGTCGGCAGCGCGGACGCGGACTTCGTCGGCGTCGTGTACCGGTCGTCGCTCGCGAACAGGCTCGCCAGGCCGCGAGCGCTGTTGCCGCTCGCGTAGCTGGTCGCGGCCGCCTGGAAGGAGAAGTCGAGCACCGAGCTCATGTCGGTGTCGCGCACGTACGGCGACGTCTTGGCGGCGTCGGCGTCGTACACCTCGCCGAACATGAAGAAGTCGTCCTTGCCCTGGGCCTGCGCGTAGTCCATGACCTCGGCCGACCACGTCTCCCAGAACTCCGGGTTCACATGCTTGACCGTGTCGATACGGAAGCCGTCGATGCCGAGGTCGATCCAGTCGGAGTACACGTCGACGAAGCCCTGCACGACGCGCGGGTCCTCCGTCATGAGGTCGTCCAGGCCGTCGAAGTCGCCGTACGTGACCGACTCCCCCGTCCACGTCGAGTTGCCCCGGTTGTGGTACAGCGTCGGGTCGTTGAGCCAGGCCGGGACCTTGGCGTCGGCGTCCTCGGGCGCGATCACCGGCGTGTAGGGGAACGACGTCGCGGCGTCCAGCTCGGGGAAGTCCGCCGAGCCCGCGACGTCCGCCGGGTCGAAGGCGTTCCCGGCGGCGTCCGTGTACGGCGACGTGGCCTGGTCGACGTACCCGTACTCGCCCTCGGCATAGTCGATCACGTCGGCCGTGTGGTTGGTGATGATGTCGAAGTAGACCTTGATGCCCTTGGCGTGCGCCTCGTCGACGAGCGCACGCAGCTCGTCGTTGGTGCCCAGGTGCGGGTCGATCCGCGTGAAGTCCGTGATCCAGTACCCGTGGTAGCCCGCGCTCGCGTCGTCGCCCGTGCCCTGCACCGGCCGGTTGAGGAACGACGGCGTCAGCCAGACGGCGGTGGTGCCCAGGCCCTCGATGTAGTCGAGCCGCTCGCGCAGGCCCGCGATGTCCCCGCCCTGGTAGAAGCCCTTGTCGGTCGGGTCGAAGCCGGTCGCGAGCCGGTCGCCGTCGATCCCGCCGGTGTCGTTCGAGGCGTCGCCGTTCGCGAACCGGTCGGTCATGACGAAGTAGAACCGCTCGTCCGAGCCCGGCTGGCGCACCGGCGGCACCACCAGGCCGGCGTCCGTCGCGTCGTCGTAGGCGCCCGCCAGCGTGAGCGGGGTGAGCGCGACACGGTGCGTCGCGTCGTCGTAGCTGACCCGCACGCGCGCGTCGCCGCCCAGCACCAGGGGCGCGTTCTCGTCGGTGCCCTCGCGGCCGTACGACTCGTCCCAGGCCCCGTCGAGCGCGACCTTGTACTCGTACGTCCCGGCCGGCAGATCGACGTCGGCGCTGAACGTGCCGTCACCGGCCGGCGCGAGCGCCGTGGCCGCGCAGGTGGGGTCCCAGTCCTCGGCGCAACCGAGCTCGGTCTGGAGGCTCCCGACGAGCGTCGCGGTGCGCTCGGCGGCGCCCGCGGCGGGGGCCACGGACACCCCGACGCCGGCGAGGCCGGCCGAGAGCGCGGGGACGGTGAGCGCGACGGCGGTCAGCGATGCCGCCGCGCGACGGGTCGGGCGCCGTCGGTGAGCGCGGGCCTGGGCAGCACGAGGCATGGATGACTCCTTCGTCGTCCGGGCGCGCGGGTCGCGACCCGCCGCGACTGTACCGTTGCTGCAACCTTGCAGCAAGAGATCCTCAGCGACGCTGGGGGTACGAAGGAGGCGGGAATCCGGGGCCCGGATTCCCGCCTCCTTCGTACCCACGAGGTCACCCCGCCAGGTGCCCCCAGCGCGGCGCGAGCTCGTGCCACGGCCCGATCTCGGCGATCTCGCCGTCGGCGAGCACGACGACGCGGTCGGCGCGCGACAGGGCCGCGCGCTTCGACGTCGCACCGACGACGGTGGTGCCCCGCTCGCGCAGCGACGCCCACAGCTCGATCTCCGTGGCCGCGTCCAGCGCGCTGGAGACGTCGTCGGCCAGCAGCAGCTCGGCGTCCGTCGCCAGGGCGCGGGCCAGCGCGAGCCGCTGCACCTGACCACCGGACAGCCGCACCCCGCGGTGTCCGACCAGCGCGTCCGGACCACCGGCTTCCGCCACGTCCTGCCCCAGTCGCGCCGCCCCGACCGGGCCGTCGACATCGCGCTCGTGGTCCAGCCGCACGTTCTCGCTGAACGTGCCGGACAGCACCCGCGGTACCTGCGCGACGTGCGCCACCTGACCCGGGCGCAGGAACGCCTGGGCGTCCGTGACGTCCCGCTCGTTCCACCGGATGCTCCCGGTGTGCTCCATGAGGCCGCTCAGCGCGGACAGCAGGCTCGACTTGCCCGAGCCCACCTGGCCGAGCAGCAGCACGAGCTCGCCGCGCCGCACCTCCAGGTCGACCCCCGACACGCCGATGGTGCCGTCGTCGTGCACGGCCGTGACGCCCTCGAGGTGCAGCCGCTCCAGGGACTGCCGCTCCCCCGGCGCCGGGCGGGGCGCCTCGCCGGTCACGAGGTCCACGCCCGCCGGGAGGTCCATGAGGTCCGCGCCGGCCGCGAACCGGCCGGTGGCCCGCTGCCACGACCGCGTGCCGGGCGCCTCCGTCACGACCGCCCCCGCGACGACGCCGAACCAGCCGAAGCCGTTCACGGCGTTGGCCACGAGCAACGCGGTCGCCAGGCCCCAGGTGCCCGTGAGGAGCCCCGCCCAGGCCGCCACGACGCCGAGCTGCACCATGATCATCGGCACGCCGTCGAGGGCCGCCTGGATGCGGTGCTCGAAGATCGCGGCCCGCACGCGTCCGCCGTCCACGTCCCGCAGGTGCGCGTGCACCTGCGGCGTGCGGGCGGCGAGCTTCACGGTGCGGGCGGAGTCGAGGGCGGAGACCAGGGCGCGGCCGAACCGTGCGCGCGCCGCGGACGACTTGGTGGCCGAGCGCCCCGCGATCGGCCGGCCGATCGCGGACGCCGCCGCCGAGACGACCATGACGGCGAGCAGCACCCCGCCGGCCAGCCACGACCCGCTGAGCAGTGCCGTCACGCCCGCGATCACGAGGCCGTTGACGAAGTCGACCCAGCGGTCGGAGTAGCGGACGAACCGGTCGGAGTCCATGGCCCGCGCCACGACCTCGCCGGGCGGGGTGGCCCGGAGCCGCTGCTGGCGCGTCTGGCCGGTCATGACCGCCATCCGCACGCGCAGCAGCACCTCGACCCACCAGCGCGGGTAGACGTACAGCGCCCACGCCAGGGCCAGGGGAGCGACGACGAGCAGCGCGACGAACGTCACCATGAGGGCGGTCGGGAAGCCGTCCCCGAGCCCCTCGACGGCTTGGCCCCACAAGAACCCGGTGAGCGCGCCCTGCGCCGAGACGAGGCTCGCCACGAGGAACAGCAGCGCGCCGACCACGCCCCACGCCGGCCGCACGAACAGCGCGTGCAGCACGCCCCGCGCGAGGCTCGGGCCCTCGCCCGGGTCCTCCAGCTCAGGCGGCGCGCCGCGGCGGCGCCGGCCGCCGACCTCGTGCTCGGACCCGGGGGTGGCTGCCGCCACCAGCGGCTCGACGGACGCGGCTGACGCGACCGGCGCGCCGTCGGCGCCGCTCGCCGCGTCACCCGTCGAGTCGCTCGCCAGCAGGAGGTCGCGGTAGGGGCCGTCCTCCCGCGCGAGCTGCGCGCGGGAGCCCTGCTGCACCACGCGGCCGTGGTCGAGCGCGGCCAGCAGGTCGGCCCGCTCGATCGTCGTGAGGCGGTGCGCGACGAGCACGCCCGTGCGACCGGCGAGCAGCCGCTCGGACGCGGCGACCACGCGGGCCTCCGTGAGCGGGTCCATCCGGGCGGTCGCCTCGTCGAGCACGACCACCTGGACGTCGCGCACCAGCAGGCGGGCGAAGGCGACGAGCTGCTCCTCCCCCGCGGACAGCGACGTGCCGCCCGGGCCGAGCAGCGTGTCCAGGCCGTCGGGCAGCCCCGAGACCCAGGCGCCCAGGCGCAGCTCGCGCACGGCGGCCTCGACGTCCTCGCGCGGGACGTCGGCGAACAGGGCGATGTTCTCGGCGAGCGTGCCGGCGAGGATCTCGGTGCGCTGCGTGACGACGCCGACCGCGGCGCGCAGCTTCTGCAGGTCGAGGTCGCGCACGTCGACCCCGCCGAGGAACACCGTGCCGGGCTCCGGCTCGACGGCGCGGGACAGCAGCGACGCGAGCGTCGACTTCCCGGAGCCGGTGCGCCCGACGAGCGCGACCGTCTGCCCCGCCGGCACGCGCAGGTTCACGCCCCGCAACGCGAAGGTGCCCTCGGCGTACGAGAAGTGCAGGTCGCGCAGCTCGATGCCCACCGGGCCCTCGGGCAGGTCGCGCCCGCCCGTCGGCTCCGGCTCGACGGACAGCATCTGCCGGATGCGGGTGATGGCGCCCAGCCCCTCCTGGATGTCCGGCAGGTGGTGGATGAGGTTGTCCACCTGGCCCACGAACATCGAGGTGACCAGGAACAGCGTCACGACGTCCTTGACGGCGAGGGTGCCACCCGACGCCAGCGCAGCCCCGGCCACCGCGACGCCGGCGAGCAGCGAGGCGAGCACCAGGCCGGCCCGTCGCAGCATCTTCGACTCGACGATCACGACGTCGCGGAACTTGCGGTGCACGTCCGCCGAGCGCTGCGCCAGGCGACGGACCGCGAACGGCTGCCCCAGGCTGGTGCGCAGGTCGTCGCGCGCCGCGACCGACTCCTCGAACGCGGCGGCGTGGTCGGTCCACGCCGCCTCCTCGATGACCTTGCGGCGGGCGATCTCGCCCAGCATCGGGCGCACGAGCACGCCCGCGAGCGCGCCCAGCAGGGGGAACAGCACCCACGCCGGCCACCAGGTGAGACCCGCGACCACGTACATGGGCACCACGCCGACCACCGTGCGGCCCGCGCCCCACAGCTGGCGGCGCACGAGCGTGCCGACCGCGTGCGTGTCGTCGTCGACCCGGTCGAGCACCTCGCCCACCGCCTGCTCGGTGAGCGTGGCGAGCGGCTGGTGCAGCGCCGCGGTGAGCAGGTCGCCGCGCAGCCGCCCCTCGGCGCGGTCGACGACGCCCGCCCACACGACCTGCCCGGCCGCGTCGAACAGGGCGGCGCCGACCACGCAGAGCGCGAGCAGCGACAGCAGCGCCCCCGTCGGGTCCTCCGCGAGGCGGCCCGCGACGACGGTGCCGAGCGCGGCACCCGCCGCCCCGAGGGTGAGCGCGACCAGTGCGACCGCGGCGGCGGGCCCGCGCAGCCTCCGCCAGTCGAGGCGGCGGGCCGGGTCGGTCGTCGTGGTCGCAGTGGAGGGGGCGTGGTCCGCGCGCGCGGCAGGGGCGTCGATCATGGCCTGAGAAGCCTATGCGGCGCCCCCGACGCTCCGCCGCGGATTTTTCGTCAGATCAGGCCGAGCGCCCGCACGGCGTCCCGCTCCTCGGAGAGCTCCTGCACGCTGGCCGCGATCCGCTCGCGCGAGAAGTCGTCGACCTCGAGGCCCTCGACGACCTCCCACGCACCGCCGGAGGACGTCACCGGGAACGACGAGACGAGGCCCTCCGGCACGCCGTACTGCCCGGTCGACCACAGGCCCGCGCTGGTCCAGTCGCCCTCGGGCGTGCCCAGCACCCAGTCGTGGACGTGGTCGATCGCCGCGTTCGCCGCGGAGGCCGCCGACGACGCCCCTCGCGCGTCGATGATCGCGGCGCCGCGCTTGGCGACCGTCGGGATGAAGTCGTCGGTGAGCCAGAGCTTGTCCTCGTCCGCGTACCGTGCGCCCGGCGTCCCCGCGACGTCCGCCCGGAACACGTCCGGGTACTGGCTCGCGGAGTGGTTGCCCCAGATCGTCACGCGGCGCACCTGCGAGACCGGGACGTCGGCCCGCTTCGCGAGCTGGGACAGCGCACGGTTGTGGTCGAGGCGCGTCATCGCCGTGAAGCGGTCCTTCGGCACGTCCGGCGCGTTCGACGCCGCGATGAGCGCGTTCGTGTTGGCCGGGTTGCCCACGACCAGCACCCGCACGTCGTCGGCCGCGCCCGCGTTGATGGCCCGGCCCTGCGGCCCGAAGATGCCGCCGTTCGCCTCGAGCAGGTCCGCCCGCTCCATGCCTGGGCCCCGCGGCCGGGCCCCCACCAGCAGCGCGACGTTGGTGCCCGAGAAGCCCGCCGTCGGGTCGTCGTGGATGTCGATGCCGTCGAGCAGCGGGAAGGCGCAGTCGTCGAGCTCCATCGCGGTGCCCTCGGCCGCCTTCACCGCCTGCGGGATCTCCAGCAGCCGCAGCCGCACAGGGGTGTCGGGGCCGAGCATCGCGCCCGACGCGATCCGGAAGAGCAGCGCGTACCCGATCTGGCCCGCCGCCCCGGTGACGGTGACGTTCACTGGTGTGGTCATGCCCCTACTCTGACGCAGCCGGGCGTCCGGGTCGACCGGCACCCCGACCGGGCCCGCGACCAGCCTCCGATCGGGCCGCCGAACGGCGCGCCGACCCTCGTGGCGGAGCGCGACCTGGGACGACGCGCGGTAACGTGCCAGGAGCGCCACCGTCGGCCCGCGCTCAGCAACCGTTCAGACCACGGTGGAAGCATGCCCGCGCAGCCGGCCGTGAGGCCGGTCACGCACGACCGGCCCCTCCACCGCGAGGGGCACACCGAGACGCCCGTCTCCCGAGCAGAGAAGGACCCTCATGTCCCAGCACATCGCCGCCGAGCGCGGTACGGCTCCGGTCGACGTCGAGACGGCGGCCGACATCCCCGAGCACGGGCTGTTCGCGCGGCTCGCAGCCGAGGCCTTCGGCACCTTCGTGCTGGTGCTCGGCATCGTCGGCACCGCCACGTTCAACCTGTTCAACAACGGTCAGATCATCACGGTCGCGCTGGCGGGCGGCATCCTCGTCATGGGCGCCATCGCCGCGGTCGGCGGAGTCTCCGGCGGCCACTTCAACCCCGCCGTGACGTTCGGCCTGACGCTCGCGGGCCGCGCCTCCTGGCGCGACCTCGTGCCGTACTGGGTGGCCCAGCTCGTGGGCGGCACCGCGGCCGCGGCCGTGATGTTCTCGATCATCCCGGACTCGCTCCTCCCGTTCGCGCAGGCGACGAGCAAGGCGGAGCTCTTCCAGGGCACCGCCAACGGCTTCGGCTCGCACGCGCCGGCCGCCACCCTCACGGCGGCGGCGGCGCAGCAGGGCGGCGCCCCCGTCGAGTTCACGATGTGGGCCGCGATCCTCGTCGAGGTCATCGTCACCGCGGTGTTCGTCGGCATCATCCTCGGCGTGACGAGCAAGCGCTCGACGGTCACCTTCGCCCCGGTGGTCATCGGTCTGACGCTCGGCGCGATGCTCATCGTCGCCTGGCCGATCACCAACGCGTCGCTCAACCCGGCCCGCTCGTTCGCCTCGGCGGTGTTCGGCGGCGGCTGGACGTGGGGCCAGCTGTGGGTGTTCGTCGTCGCGCCGCTCGTGGGTGGGGCGCTCGCCGCCCTGTTCTACCGGGCGTTCGCCCCGATCCCCGCGGTCGTCCAGGTCGACGTCGGCTCCGCGGCCGGCGACGACCTCGGCGACGAGCCGCGTGAGCACGACGTCGTCGACGACGGCGCCGTGCCGACGCGGTCGGAGGTCGACGAGAACGAGGGCGAGTGGGACGGACAGGACGCCGACAAGGACACGACGACCGGCACCGACGACGAGCCGAAGGGCGACGCACCGCGCGCCTGACGTCCCGTCTCACGCACGAGGGCCGGCACCCTGGGGGTGCCGGCCCTCGTCGCGTCCGTGGGCGGCCGGCTCAGCCCAGGCCTGGGGCGGTGAGGGCCAGCACCCCGATGACGACGGCGCCGCCCCAGCACAGGAAGACGTCGAAGCCCCGGCTCCGCACGACGAGGCCGACGGGCCCGGTGGCCGACGTGGCACGCCAGGTGCCGGCGACGGCCAGGGTCAACGCGATCGTGCCGGTGCCGACGCGGGCGCCGACCAGCACGCCGAGCACGACGGCGAGCACGATGCCGGCGAGCACGGTGACGATGGCGCGCTCCGGGCCGGGCAGGGGCCGCGCCGGCTCCTCGCCCTTCGCCTCGACCGAGTGCCACGTGGGCGCGGGCTTGCGCCCGCCGGGCTCTCGTCCGGGGTCGGGCAGCGCACGTGGATCCACGGCAGCCGAGCCTACCGTCGCGCGACCGGGGCGAGCGCCGGACCTCCACCCCCGCGGGGTTACGGTGAGGACCGTGCCCGAGCCGACCCCCGACGCCGCCCGCGCCTCCGTCGTCCTCCCCGTCCCTCGGTCCGTCGTCGTGGTGGGTGCCGGACTCGCCGGCGCGCAGACCGTGGCCGCGCTGCGCACGCACGGCTTCGACGGGCGGATCACGCTGCTCGGTGCCGAGGGCGTGCCCCCGTACGACCGGCCACCGCTGTCCAAGGAGCTGCTGACGCGACCCGAGCCGGTGTGGCTGAGCGCCGACCTCGGCGTCGACGTCGAGACGCTGGCCGACGACGTGCGGCTGGCCGACCCGGCCCGCGAGCTCACCTCGGGGCCGGACGGCGTGGTCGTCACGACGGCGCGGGGCGAGGTCGCGGCCGACGCCGTCGTGCTCGCGGTGGGCTCCGTCCCCCTCGTCCCGCCGGCGTTCGCCGCGTCGTCGGTGCTGCACACGGCGGCCGACGCCGACCGTCTGCGGGCCGCGTTGCGCCACGACGACGGGCTACGCCTGGTGATCGTCGGCGCGGGCTGGATCGGCGCCGAGGTCGCGGGGGTCGCGGCAGGGGCGGGGGCGCACGTCACCGTGCTCGAGGCGGCCGACGCCCCGCTGTCGCGCCAGCTCGGCGCCGACGTCGGCGCCCGGCTCTCGGGCTGGTACGCGGACGCCGGCGTGCACCTGCGCACGGGTGCCGCCGTCGCGGCGGTCGAGGACTCGGGGGTGGTCCTGGCCGGCGGCGAGCACGTGCCCGCCGACCTGGTGCTCACGGCGGTGGGTGCCCGTCCGGCGTCGGACTGGCTGGCGGACACCCTGCCGCTGGACGCGCGCGGCGCGCTCCTCGTGGACGGCGACGGGCGCGTCCCCGGCCACCCGCGCGTGTGGGCGGTCGGCGACGTCGCGTCGCGCGCGCACCCTGTGTTCGGCACGGTGCCGGGCGGGCACTGGTCGGCCGCGCTGCACGACCCCGACCCCACGGTGCGGGCGATGCTCGGCGTCGAGCCGACCGGCGCCGGGCACGCGCCGTACGTCTTCTCGCAGCAGCTCGGGCACGACCTGGCGCTGCTGGGCCTGCCGACGACCACCGGGCCCGACGCCTCCCCCGTGGTGCTGCGCGGCACCCCCGGCGAGGGCCCGTGGGCGGCGCTCTACCTGGACCCGGCGGAGAACCCGGGCGTCGACGGCGTCGTGACCGTCCGCGCCGTCCTCCTCGTCGACTCGCCGCGCGACGTCGGCGGCGTCCGGCGCCTCATGAGCCGCGGTGAGCCGCTCCGCCTGGACCTCTCCCGCGCCACCGACCCGACGGCCCGGCTGAAGGATGCCGCGAGATAGAGAACCCCGAACCGCGAGATAGAGAAGCTCGGACGGGACCGCACTCAGGCGCGGTCCCGTCCGAGCTTCTCTATCTCGCGGTTCGGGGTTCTCTATCTCGCGGTGCGGGGTTCTCGATCTCGCGGTGATCAGTGCGCGAAGTGGCGCGTCCCGGTGAGGTACATCGTCACGCCCGCGGCCTGGGCGGCCTCGATGACCTCGGCGTCGCGGATGGAGCCGCCTGGCTGCACGACGGCGCGGACGCCGGCGTCGAGC